>Ga0065711_1039976_pt1 | contig 17342 bp, 9 predicted proteins | sample Hoacrofraction12_FD_59098 | JGI IMG/M metagenome (GOLD analysis project Ga0065711, IMG submission 59098) | Hoatzin crop microbial communities from Cojedes, Venezuela - Epithelial fraction 12 v2 (version 2) | ecosystem: Host-associated > Birds > Digestive system > Esophagus > Crop | place... | reverse complement strand
CGTGCCCGGCCGCCCCGCCGGCAAACCGCCGCACGCCCCCCGCCCGCGGCCGCCGGGCAGGCCCCGGTGAGGGCCGCGGAGGCCTTCGCCCTCCTGCCGGGACCGAGCAGGCCTGAAGTGAGGCCGCCGGCAGCCCCAAGCCCGGCAGCTGACTTCGCAAAGGGGATTTTTGCTGCCGCAGCCCCAGCGGGGACCGCGGATCAAGCACACAGCAAGGCCCTGCTGCGGGCTTCGATGCCCGCACACACAGAGTGAGGGTCCAGCAAACATCGGCATCACGCCAGTCATATTTTTTTCTCCTTCCTGGGAAATACCAGGGAAAATTAAATCTGAGGGCTTCCAAAGTCAGTGGCCTTCTAGTAAGCACGATCATTATGGCACAGTAAACGTTTGTTTCCCCGAGACCCTCAGCCGGTGCCTCGCCACACAGCCTGCCCGGGGACCAAGTGACCTCACATCCATACAGGGGGACACAATGCAGTAACAGTACAGGAGCGTGGCTGTGCCTGTCAATTTCGAATCCTCATCTTTTTTCATCGTTTTAACAAGTTGCAGAGCTCACTTGAGGGAGACACTGATCTAAAAATGGTTGTGAGCTCGACGCATCACTCTTCAGTCTCTGTGCTTACTCAGGAAACGCCATAGCCAGCAAAGCGAGCAGCCCCGCTGAACGCCTAGGAGACTCAGCAGATAGGAGTTTTACAACTGTACATAATTTATGACAATCTGATTGCAGCAAAGGATGGATAAATATGGGACAGATTGTAATCTCTCACTCTGCAGCTCTGAGAATACCGAGAAGACAGCCCTTCACTTCGAACACCTCTGTAAATACCACTTTATATGATAAATGGACTTTCACATGCTCATCAGGAAAAAGCAAAATGTGTGTTTACACTGCTCATCCTCACCCATACATATGGATCTGAAAAGAAATCTAATGTCTAGCTCACATGGTTTATTCATAGGGAAATGAAGCATCCAGCAAAGGCCTACTGGTACAGAAGGAAACCATGGAGACCAACAACCGTGCTACTCAGCTTGTGCAGCAGCTCAGTAATATGAGGGATAACGTTCAAGGTAAATAGATTTCTTCCTGGTTCAGCTCAATGTCAAGCACGCATTAATGAAACCTCCAGCAAAAAAATGTCATAGCACCTGGGCACTGCCGCAAAGCAACCCACACATAAAGCTTTTACAGCGTGCCATGCATTGATGAAAAGTTGTCTCTTAAAAGCCAGCTGACACCAGGGGCTGACTTGGTCTGACACCCAGAACAAGAGCTTCTCTTTCTTTTTTCTCTCTTTGACAGAGTAATAATAACTAGGTTTCACAGAATCACAGAATCACAGAATGGTAGGGGTTGGAAGGGACCTCTGTGGATCATCATTTACATTAAATATTTTACATTGAATACTTTAAGATAATTCAGCTTGCAGCCTTTGTTTGTTTGAATAGCTGCTCAAGGTATTTATATACACTTGTGGTAAAAAAAAAAAAAAAAGAGTCAGTATGAGATTGGGGCAGGATGAAGCCACAAACACAGGTATAGGATCAGAGTGCTCTGTGTCTCACTTGTCAGCAGATGCAGGCAAGTGCACTTTTCCCATCCTGCTGATAAGTAATGGAGGCCACATGGAGAGCTAGACAGAGTTTTTAAAAATTGTGTTTTCCCTTTTGAACCCATGGCAGTCAATTAGGTTTGATTAACTCTGGTGATCACACTGGTGAACGCTACTTTTAATCCAGTTTTTGACTTTTAGCACACTGTTGATGAGTAAGATTGTGCTGGTTCATATAATTTTATGCAGATGCTTCTAAAAAGAAAAGGACACTCAATAGTAAATATTTTGGTGAACTTACTGCTTTCTCAAGCTCAGTGTGGGAGGTGGTGGTGATTTTCTCCTCAAGTTGCTTATTGCTTCATCTCACCAGAATTTCCAATTTAGTTTGGGTCCAGACACATCTGCAAAACATTACAGACTAGCTGTTGTCCTCATGGTTTTGGGTTTTTTTCTGAAATACAGAAGTAGAATTGGAAAAATGCATTTTCATTGCCCTTTTTTTCCACAGAGAAAGCCTGGCCTCTAGTAAAAGGCAGAACTGTAAAATGTGTGGCTAGTGCAGACAGTCAGAAATGGTTATAGTGATGCTGATTCATAGTAGGAGAGGTAAGCATGATGATAATGATCTCCCAAAATTAGGAAAAGAGTGAAACCAAGAGCTTTTTAATGTTAAAATGTTGAGACAAACTGTAATTTATTGTCTCAGTGTCCTGCTCATCTGTCCATATGACGTGAGGGGATGCACATAAAACACACAGTCCATCTTTAGGCAACATGGTCGAGCAATAAAAGCATCTCCAGAACTAGCATAGGTTTCAAAACATAACTTCTTTTCTGACTGTAAATGTATGTATTTTACACCTTCTCAGATGCAGATTTTTTTTTATTTAGACTCTGCCGAAACCTCTTGCATCGTCAAGAATTTTTACTCTACTATATATCAAAGGATAAATGACAACAGTAAACACCTTCCCAAGCAAAACTGCTCTTAAAAAAGGTTTCCTAGTCAGAGATGATCACCTTCATCAGTAATATCTATGACATATCATTATCATGCCGATATATAAAACTGAGATTAAACCAATTGTAGCCTCTTTTTCTGTACCTACAGAAAGCAATAAAACCCCAAATGAACGCACTGAAAGCATCCCTGTCCTCTGTAGACCTGCGTTATGACAGCCTTCATCCTGCTATAGAGTACACTGATTTCTCCCAGTTTTTGGCAAAGCCAACGGTATATGAAAGCTGTATATGGCACCAGAATGGAAAAGCTGACTGGCAGTTGAACAGCCCTTTTTCAGCTAATAGAAATATTTGATTAACAGACTCGAGCAGTTCTATTTTAGAGCAATTACTGCAAGCTCTGTGGCAACTTGTGTAAGGCAGAGTGGTTACATATCAGCTGTTGCTTATCCTTATCTCCATGGGTGCTTCAACCATTACTTTACTTCAACATAGCTAAGTTAACATATCCCGTTACACAGAAGAGGCAGGCTGAGACCATGCTCACAGGATGTTAGATTTGTTCTACCTTCTTACACCTGTGACACTAAACCACCTTTGCCTGGTCTTCCATCACATTTTATTTCTACAATTATTGAGCAAAAGTGTCAACATGAGCCTCATTGTATGTCACCAACAGTAAGAGGCTGACCTCTGTGGATAGTCTTTTTCTATTATTAATTGTTTCAGGCCAGGAAAGGCAGAAATTTATCTAGTCTGGTGCATAAATAGCATGCTTAGGTTGAGCTATCATAGAAGAAGCCACACCCATGGCTGTAAAGAAAAGTAGAGTGCTTGTTCACCTAGCAAGGAGTTGGAGACAAGTGGGTGAAAATTATTATTTCCACCATGCTCAAAAGTATTCCTCTGCAGGGTCATCACCCCTGTAGAAGGAAAGCTACTCTTCACTGAAGGGAAGGTGTATGTGTGCACACACACGCATGCGTGTGCCAGAATGAGAAAGAAAAAGAAGTCCACGGAGCCGCTGGTGGTGATCAGTTACTGCTCAGTATGAACCCTTACAGCTTCACTAATGAGCTAAGGGGCCAGCCAGAAACTGCATACAAAGAGTCTGGCAAAGAATCAGTCGTGCCACAGTTACCCATCTATTTTTTATTAAAATCTTACAGACGCATAGTGCTGGCTTTGCCAGCTCTGGTTATCCACAGAAGTAGTGATGAACACAAGCCAAATCTATTCTCACCGCAGGGCATAAAAGAGGAGGTGATATCAAGGCCAGGGAGCTCCCGCTCAAAGTGGGTAAACTTTGTAATGCCTGCACCAGGAATGGCAAAACTCAATTTCAGCTGCAAGGATCCAAGAATGTTTTTGAACTGAGACCAAAACCTTGAAATAGTATCTATCTCCAAACCAGCTAGGCAGTATCAGGCCAGAAGCCATATGTTACTTCTTTAGGGTGCCTCAAACTTCTTCAGATGGGAAAAAAGGTTAATTCAGTCTCCTTGCCATTGCTGTTATTTAATAAACACGACATTTTTTGCAGCAGCACTTAAAAACCACAATCCTGGATGAAAGCCCCAGCCTGCCACATGCCACAGAACTCAGAATTAAATGATGATCCCAGCCTGTAAGAATTGCCAAGCCAAATAACACACACTACCCATGCCTGCTTAATCTTATCCTCTTCTGATGAGACCCACACATATACCAGAAAGTGTGATTTATTTACAGGTTTAATTACAAGATTGCGTTAAACATAATAATTATCTATTATAGAGCTGGAAGATAATGAAAACTTTCTTTTGCTACCAGCATGATCTGGATTTGCAAAAGTAAAAGTACTCCACAGTATTTACTTCTCTGTAGCCATGCTGGATTGACCATCTGTTCCCTTTTCCCACAGAAATCAGCAGCAAGATGAAATACTATGCAATTCAACAAGAGTTGAGCCCTCAGGAAATTGCCCAGAAGCTGAGTATGGCTGAGGAGATGCTGAAGGAGATCAAACGCCGTAAGCCTTTCACTAACCAGAGGCAACTTGCAGATGAAGAGGAAGACGCAGCGGAGGAGTGTGAGTTTTAAATCTGTTTTCCTGTGAGAGTGTGTGTGTGTGCATGTGCCTGCGCACGGCAGCACCTCAGCGATAGCTGATTAGGAAGGTTCTTGCCAGGGCTGGAAGTGTTCGTGTGAACGTCTTCCTTCCCCCCTGCCAGCTCTGCCATGGGGACAGCAAACTCCAGCAAAGAGAAAAACTGCTGGAATGGGAAAGAGTGGCAGCTTAATTCTCACAGCTGGGTGACCATGACTCAGAACTCCCGGGCAATGAGGACTGTCTTCTCCAGAGTAGCCTGGTTAGCTGTGACAATGAAAAACAAATGAAGAGCAAGGACAGCCAAACCTAGTTTACTTTAGGAAAAGCTGATCAAGAGGAGGAATTAGTGGGATTAAAATGAGATACTAAAATGAGAGGCATCTTTCCTTTTCAAAAGGGGAGGCAAAACTAAAATTCAGCTTTAAGATCTCTCAAGTGAGCTTTTAACAAATGTGTTTTACTGTCCCCTGAGTAACAGCAACAGAAATTGCATTGGTAAATTTTGTCAGAAATCCAAGCTTTGGATTAATCAGTGGCCTCTGATTTTTATCCCAGTGCTACAGCAAGTTGAAGAGTTTCACGAGAGGTACAATGACACCAGATCTCTAGTATCTGATGTGCTGGAGCAGCTCAGCAAGCAGGATGTGAAGCTGTCAGACCTGGAGGAGGCATTAGACCAGGCGCTTGATTATGTTATACAAACAGAGGATATAAATACAGAAAACACAGCCAATCTTCAAAGGCATGAGGTACTGTGCAGTACATTTATCATAACTGCTGTCTGTGAACACTCCCATCTCTGGCAGTGCTTAAAATAGTAGATTGCAAACGATTTAGAATCAGGAATCACCACACTAAAAAAGAGTTTCTTCGACCACTCAGAGGGATGAGTTTGACTCTCCAGTTGTAAGAAACAAGTTGTGGAAGTGTAAAGTACTACTATTTCTCCATGGAATGACAATAAATGACAGGTTTTGGCATGGCATGTCTCAGCAGGCCAAGGAAGAGATGGATACTAATGCCTAAACTAGGAAAACATATTACAACAAAACCCAAGAAGCTTAAACTTCCATGTAGCGTGACTGCTGTAAATATTGTGGTGGGATTGTTTCACCTATTATGTACTGATTTATAATGTGGAAGGATTTCATGCTCACAAAAGTAATCATATTCTATTAAAACTTCCATTTATAAAGATTCTGGACTGCATTCATGCCCTGGGCTGTGAATGCATTCATGCTCTCTCGTCCAAACTTTCTCTCTGGTCCTCTTTAAACAAAATGTGTCCCCATTTTTTCAGGAAGAGCAAACAATTGTCCTTGCATCTTCAAGCACAAATCCGTTCACTAACTGCTCCACAACAGGTATCTTTAACCTGGGTTTCCTACTTGCTGGGTGAACAGCCTAACTATAAGGCTACAGCAGTTTTTCCTTATGCTCTGTTCAAATGAATAGTTTCAGTATTTTGAACAAAGTAATCTTTCCAGAGGAGAGCTCAGAGGAGACCTGTCCCCTACAGCACAGAAGGGAGGCATGTTTGCCTGCAAGTGGTGGTATTAGGTTCAAATCCCATCTGGCTGATGCGGAAATCGAATTTTCAGGTTTCTTATCCCCGAAAAGTACACAATCCATCAGCCATACAAGACTATCTTTTCTCCTCCCAGCAGTTTTGTGACTCTTCCTCTGTTTTCTTTAGTTTCCTTTAAGGGATGTAAAACCAGAATGTCCAACCTAAAACTTGTCATTTATTTTTTCAGCGAGGAAGAAAATTACAAAAAGAACAATTCAGGACCATTTGAAGCGAACTGTTTTCATTGCAGTGGCTGTAATTGCTGGATTCTGAAGGACAGGTGTTCAGGGAGCAATTTTGTGATTTGAAGAACAATCTTGCAAGTTCAGGCCAACCTCTGGGTTTCATAGCATCAATGGCTGAGTTTTGAGCTCTTGAAATTTGCAGTGCTAGAGGTTCATGCTGATGTGGAAGGTCTAATAATTCAATAGAGAAATCAGGCATGCTGTTCTCGTGAATTCTTCTACAAGCAGCTTGGGATCCTTATGTACAAAGCCTCTTCTGTTGTTTCATTGTTTCATAATTACAGTGCCAAGCTGCAGCTCGTCTCGCATTTATGAAGTAAAGCCTGAAGTGTGTAGTCGCAATTGTTCACTGTTTTTAACCAGTTGGATCTTGATTATTCCTCACAATGAAGGCAGATGCTGTACAAAAGAGATTGTTCACATTAGTTTGACTATTGACAAGGAAAAGAGATCTCTGAACTGTAGATTTTAAAAACCTCCAGAAAAAAACTAGTCTCCAGACCACTATGAAAAATCAATGTTTAATTTGCCTCTGCTGGCAGTGCACTGAATAATGCTTCATTCCAATAACTGCTCATGCTGTAATATAAAATGAAATTAATAAATTTTTTAAAACCCTAACATTTCTTCCACAAAGACAAGAAAATGCAAAGAGTCACATTATAATATGCAGCTATTCGAGAAGTCTGGGAATAACTTAAGATTTTAAATTTGTCTAAAATCTATTTAGATCATCACTTCATCTTTTGAATTAACTTTAATAAATGTAACAAAAATGGTAACACTATTTTAGCAATGCATAGATGGTTTTGGATGTGATTTAATTTAATTTTATTTTTTTGTAGAAACAACATGAGAAAATAAAAGAGCAAATAGATGAAGTGAATGGCATTCTGCTAAGCGCCACAACTATTTTGGCAGGACCACAAAAGGTCAACTCTGAGTTAAGTGAGGTAATAAAGGTAGGTGCCTCGGTGACTTGTTTAAATGATATATCCCGATTTTTTTAAATCATGTGTTTAGACCACTAAACAAAAACCTAATTTTTTATACTGCTTCAGTGAAATAGTGATGAATACTCCCCAAAAAAAGTACAAATCTTCCTGGATTAAAAGCTCTGTAATTACATCTTCCATCAGTAAAATAATTATTTTATAACAACACCTTACTGTAGACAGAGCTGAATGAAGGATTTTGCTGTAGAGTTCTCAATTATTCCATTACAAGCAGCTGCCAAAAGATGCTCAGGTAAAAGACTGCATTAAATGCTAAATTCCTTTTCTCATGCCTGCAAGTGAGCATAGGAGAAGGTTAAAGATCCCAGGTATCAGTGTTAAAACCAGACACTGTCTGAGTGTAAAACATATATAAACAGATTGTCTCACAGAAATCCTCTTCTGGAACTGCAGACTAGTATCCAGTGGTTGGATTGAGGCAAGGTATTGTAGGAAATTTTTAGAAATTTTAGGATTTTGGACTTCCTGTGCAAAAATGAAGAAAATTAAACTGGGATTTTTCTAACCAAAATATTTACCAAAGCTTCTTTTTCTTCATGTTTTGTTTTTAAGATTTTGAGATAGTTTAAGACAAATGAAAATTCTACACAAACACTCATTCTGGGCATAGTTGCCCACTTTTTTTAACACAAAAGCAAATATCAAAAGTCATTAATTTTTCTTTGAAAAATTTGAGAAAACAGAAAGAAGACAGCTTGCTTTATAACTATCCCTGGGTGATCAAGCAGTATGACTTTTTTTTCCTCTGTGTTTTGTGCAAAACAAATTGCTGCAGTTTATCATTTCGGGTTCCGTACTCCTGTGGATAAGTTTACACATAGGGGACATTCACACTGCAGGGAAGGAAGTAGCATGCAAACATCATACATCTTCCATCCTCACCAGCAATAAGTATTTCCACACTTCACTCATTCATCCTTTTTCTCTCCCTCCATTTCATCCTTTTTTCATGTACTTTGAGGTCCCATTTATAATCTTCAAACATACCAGGAAGCTTGTGTATTGGAGAGAAGGTGAATGGAGGCCCATTTGGTCTTCCCCACAGGTTTTTCATATGAGGAAGAAGTATGGCTAAGGCAAAGGGATACTACTCCTCCTTTCCTATACATACATACATGTGGTATTTAGGTGGATTGATTTACAAAGCAGACTAACCCAAGATGTCTTAGAGTGAAGGATGTCTCTGTGCAAGGAGACAGAAAAGGGCTAGGGCCCATTTTCCACGATATGGCGCAGCTCACAGCCATACAGCTAAACTCTCTGCCCCTCTCCAGCAGCTGCCAAATTGTCCCAGGGCACAGGCACTGCCCCACGCCATTCCCCAGGGAGACAGGTTTGGGCGAGTGGCAGCTGGCCAGGGCCAAAACCATGCCAGGGCCCACTAAGGGCATGATGCATAAGTCCACCCACCCCAGAACTGTTCAGTTTACTTGTATAGATATAATTTAGAAGTCCCAAAAACTAATTTCTGGCCTGCAGGCTTCACAGAGAAGAGATAAAAAAAAAAATTAAAAATGGGTCCCACTTCCTAGTTTAACAAGAACCACAATGAGAGAATTTTTCCAAAGATCTGGTTTAATTATTTCACCTATTAGGAATTCACTCTGAAAGACTTGTCATTGGCACCATTCCAGAGCAAACATAAAGGATAGTAAGATATTTCTCAACTGTCTCTGTTTGGTATTTTACACATATCTCTCTAATATCTTTTTAAGGGATTCCTGGGATTTTGGTTGATTTTTATCTTCCTATATTTCTTGTGCCATACTGACATTCATGGGACAGATCCTTTTGATATTTCCTCTTTTTTATCTGTTAAAAATATATCATCAAACAAATATAACATAAACCAACAAAACTGTAATTATATAAAAGGTAAAATAAAACAATCAAAATACAGACTTGATTTTTCACAATTGTAATTTTCTTTCCTTCCATATTTTGTTCAGAATGTGTCAGGGTTCTACGCAGAAATAGATGGAGCGAAAAAGGAGTTGCAAGAAAAACTAGCCAATCTGTCTCTGTTTGATGATGATTTGGTAGAAAAGGCTATGCATCATGCACACAACCTAAGAAGACTTGCTGATGAGCTGGACCGGTAAAATTTAACTTCAGCAGACTCTCTTCATACAAGTGCTACTGACTGAACAGCAGAATGAACTCAAAGACAAGCAGAGACACAGTGACATTAGATATGCTATCTGTAAATAGGCAGTAAACAAATCACTGTTAAGTCATGTATGGAGGGACAGGTCAAGGTCCAGAGGGAATAGCTGAAGTTGAGCTAAGCAAAATCTATTAATCTTTTCAAAGAATAAACAAACATATATCTTGCCTGATGTTCTCTCTTTTGTAATTTGGCATGTTGTCTTCCCATAGCAAAAGAATAGGAAAGGTAGATAACTGAAAAGTAAAATAATACAGGCAGATGAAATGGGGTTTGCAGAAAAAGCTCATGTCAGTAAGTTCATTCACATTAAAAAATGTTTAGCATTATGGGCCAAAAAATGGGCTTTGGGATAATTTTTGTTCAAGAACTGGTGTACAGATGTAGTTCTGATATTCAGTAGGTTGTGTCCCAGTGAAACTGGCCCAGTGTAACACCAAAAACCTACTATAAGTCTTCCTATTTTGCTGGACAATACTAAATGCATCAACTTTCCCCCAATATACTAAAAAGACACTTTTAGACAGATATGAAATATGACCTTATTTGCAATTGGGACTACCCATAGAAAAAACACTGCCACACATGAATTCTTAAATAAAATATTTCACCAAATTCTACCTTTAGTAACATCATGGACATATGCTTTAGGAAGATAAACTTCAAACTACTCTTCAAGTATGTTCTCTAAATACCAGTTGTTTCTTAATATTAGTATGCCCTAGATAGGAGATTAAAACAGAGTAAAAAATAACAGATGGTTTGCTTTTATACAACTGTATAAAGCTGACATCTGAAACTCTGCTCTATAATGCCACACAAACTACAGACAGCCTAAAAAAACAACCAGTGTGTTCAGTCTGAGATCAGCTAACCACGGGCAGCAGAATCACTTGAAAGAAAATACGCCATATGGCTAGCCTTCATCCCTTACCAAAATAATTTTAAAATGACTACCAAGTCCAACACATTAGGAATTTAATAGAAAGCAAACAGAAATATTTACGAAATATCCAGATGGAAATGTGCTGACTCTTTTATTTGTTGAGAATATTGTCCTGCAGTGAAACTTTAATCCTTTAAAGAATTTAGCCTGTCTTCAAATAATTTTGGTTTTTATGGGTTTGCTTTATAAGCCTGTTAGGCTTTCATTTGGTAGAGTCTCTTCTTCTGTCTTGGGGGAATACAGCAGGAAATTCTTGCAACAACACTGAATCTGGAAACTTAATAAGCCCTCAGTGTGCAAACTCTTTGAACTGAATACGCACACATGTATCTATATATTTAGAGTCTATATCTAACATATACTCTGAATTCTGTTTATCACAAAAATGTAAAAATTAATATTTACTCAAAGTTGCTAACAGCTGAAGATTGAGTCCTAAACCAACCGCTGTCTGGAATCTCCCCTGAAGAACAATAATCACCTTATATGCCAGTCAAGCTCTACCATGTCAGTAAAGCTATCTCGTATTTTTGAAATCTAACTTTTTTCAAAGTTTCATGATCATGGGCATGTGATAGTCCCCCTTTTCCCACCTACTTTTGGAAAGTGTAAACAGCCCAGTGATACAGCTGTCCTGATCACTGGTAGACACAGGTCTTTCCATTTATAGCCTGGAGTTATCCCTAAAGAAGGACAGTGGATAGACGATATTCCATTAATTTATGAAATATCTAATTGGATTAAAAAAAGATAAAAGCTCAGTAGTCACTTGTTGCTGCTTACATAGATTTTAAGGGCAAAATTCCCAGTGTTAAACCACTGGGAAGTACCCTCTATCCACATAGTTTTGACCTGCTTCAGACTGACATAAATGATCATACACAACAAAAAGAATACTACTTAGGCCAAGTATATTTATGTGCATGATTATGTAGTCAGAATTCACAGAATGTTAGGAAAATTAATCAGTTTTAAACTACGTTGATTTGGTTTGGTTTCTTACTCCTTTTACTCTCCTTTTAACAGGAATTTGTATGGTGTTGATACAAATGGGTTGGTACAAAGGGCAATAAATGCTTCAAATGTGTACGAAAACATTGCTGGTTATATTGAAGAAGCTAATAAAGCTGCATTGCTGGCACTGAACACAACAAATCGGGTCAATGATGTAAGTAATTTTCATAATATCAGCTTGTACTTTGCAATGCTTCAGGAACTCTGGACACCTAAGTATAAAGAAGAAACAAGATTTAGCTTAACTGTCAGCATTGAACTTCTCACTGCACATTTTGCTTCATCTACTATTTCCTGAATTAAATCCTAGGTTAATTATTCTGCCAGCCTGAAGTCCCTTGGTATTCAAAAAGATGCAACAGGTTCTTCTGTCCCCAAGTAGAGGGTGATGCTGCTCTGCATTGGCATTCAAATTGAGGCATCTCTGTGAAAGCCCAGACAGCTCTCTGGCCCTGTAGGAAACTGAACTGGCATTTAGCGCTTGAGTCCTCCTACTCCCCACAGCACCATGTGGCAGGAAAGGTGGCCAAGACATCTAACAGAAGCATCGCTGTTTCTCACAGAAAGTCAAGTTAAAATGGGGCAAATAGCTCGCTCACACACTCAGTGCGGGATGAGGATGCTAATTTTGTCTCTCGTCTTGCTGTTCTATAATATTTCATATGTATTTTTGTATGTATATGGTTTCCAACTTATATACTTGCTACATAATAGCAATTTATTAGTATGAGGATTTGGTTAGATTAAAGGGCCTGAACCTCAGGGAGCTGTGGGATTTCGAGCCCTGTCCTCTGCTGCCAGCACACTACTGAAGACTGCAGGGCAGCTCCCCATGCAGTGCAAGTGTTCATCACCCATCTGAGACAGGTGGAAATGAACAGTCACAGTGCCTAACTAACATGTAGCACGAGTATCATGTTGGCCATATTGGAGTTGATAAATTAAGAGGATTTCTATGCTTTCTGCATTTCTGCTATGCAGTGGTGTTGTCTGGAAAAGCATACATTTCTCTAAATTTTAACTGCAATCTACAGAAAACTTTGCTTTTCAGACTTTATTTTCTAATCCAGCTGCCAATCTTAAATGTTAACAAAGCAAATGAAACTGCAGTGACTTTGTAGTTACATTTATATGACGTAATACGTTATCCACAATTCAACACAGTAAAGAAAAAGTTGGTAAGCATTACTCTGACTTTCTTTTTTTGGAAAATACTTGTAGGCTGCAGTTGGTATTGATACTCAGATCATTTACCATAAAGGTAAAAGCGAAGAACTTCTCAACCAAGCCATGGAGCTACAACAGACAGCAGATGACAGTAAATATACATCCTTTCTACTAATTCAGAACTACTGCTGTAACAGAATAGTGTATTGACCAAAGTTACTACACAAAGTACTTGAAATGGCCACAGGCACAGTCTGAGTACTTCATGTGTTGTCATCCTGACAGATGCTAAAAGTTTATTTCATTTACAAAAGGACCATTTCAGATACAACCACTGTTTAAATATGTGATCCTGCAAACAGTTGTTCACAGATAAATATACTCAATCAAGTAGTTCAGCTGAAATTAATTCACAACAGTTCAGGTGTTCAGGAGGCTGGATTTCACTAGTGAAGGTTAATAACAAATGTTAAAGGATTTTGGCCTTTATTCACTAAAAATGAAAGAAAGGTCTAAAATTACAGAAATGACCTCTTCAATTTTTCAGGACCTTTTAAGTTCCTTACGACTTCTCCTGTATACTTGTTGCAGTTATTCTCAGCATTTCTGGTAAAGCAAAGACAGATAGTACTGACCGAGATACAGGTCTCCAGATTTTTATAAGACGCGCTGTGGCAAGCAAATAATGGCTGGGAGCTGCAAGATTGCTTTTTCCTATAGATTATGTGAAGTCCAGAGTGCCAGTATGCCCTATACTAAAAAAGGCTATAGTATATTGCCTCTGGTGTATTAAATGCTTAATAACATACATCCACAGGACACAATTTACCTTTTTAAATGCCACTTCAATGCCGTTCAACTATACCTCCTGTTTTCTCCCCACAGGTAACGATTTAACCATTGCAGACACTAGCCAGCATGTTAATGGCAGTCTTGCCAGAATGAATGCTCTGCGAAGCCAACTGATGAGAGCCATCACAAAAATGCAATCAGCAGAGCCAGGTTGTAAGAGGAACTTCATCTTCATGATGCTCTATCTTCATACATTTAAGACCGTATTTTGTCTTTGCATATGGTCTATTGCCATGGTTTAACCCCAGCCGGGAACACCTCTCCTGTGAGGAAAAGCTGAGAGAGTTGGGACAGTTCAGCCTGGAGAAAAGAAGGCTCCAGGGAGACCTTATTGCAGCCTTTCAGTACTTAAAGGGGGCTTATAAGAAAGATGGGGACAAACGTTTTAGCAGGGCATGTAGTAATAGGAGAAGGGGTATTGGTTTTAAACTAGAAGAGGATAGATTTAGATTAGATATAAGGAAGAAATTTTTTACAGTGAGGGTGCAGAAACGCTGGAGCAGGTTGCCCAGAGAGGTGGTAGATGCCCCATCCCTGGAAACATTCAAGGTCAGGTTGGACAGGGCTCTGAATAACCTGATCTAGTGGAAGGTCTCCCTGCTCGCTGCTGAGGATTTGGACTAGACAGCCTTTAAATGGCCTTTCCAACCCAAACCACTTTAAGATTCTACGATTCTATGAACTAAGCAACTCACAGCTGCTCACTCACTGCCCCCCCACCTCAGTGAGATGGGGAGGAGAATGGAAAAAGTGTAAAATTCATGGGTTGAGATAAAGACAGTTCATTAGAACAGCAAACGAGGAGAAAAACATAATAATGACAAAAGAATATACAAAACAAGTGATGCATAATGCAATTGCTCACCAGGCGCTGACCAATGCCAGCCCGTCCCCGAGCAGCAATCGCTGCCCTCCAGCCAACTCCCCCCAATTTATATACTGACCATGACGTCAAGTGGTATGGAATATCCCTTTGGCCATTTTGGGTCAACTGGCTTCGCTATGTCCCCTCCCAGCTTCCTGTGCACCTCCTCACTGGCAAAGCGTGGGAAGCTAAAAAGACCTTGACTTAGTATAAGCCTTAGCAACAACTAAAACATCAGTGTATTATCAACATTATTGTCATGCTGAATCAAAAACATAGCACTATACCAGCTACTAGGAAGAAAATTAACTCTATCGCAGCCAAAACCAGGACACCTGTTAAAATTTCAGTCTCAGCGATGCCTAAAGGAATTTGACTTAAACTACAAGAGAATCTTGGAAAATCTACTGGTATATTGTATTGATAATCTAAAGCTAACTCACATATACATCACACCTGGCAAGCAGAGTATTTGGGAGGTAATTATGTCACCTTAAGTTTTCAGAAAAGAGGCATCATAGAGCATCCAGCAAGTATATCTGAAGGTGTTCAAAGTTGACATTGCCAAAATTGCTTCATTAACTTCAACTAAAAATGGCTAGATTTTACTGCAAACACGATTTACACACTATCATATGCAAAATGCCACAGGTTTTACAAATACAGTGGTTGGTAGCTCAAAAAAAAAAATCTACCTAAATGCCAGGTATGAAAAAACCAAAACCACTTCAGTGACTTGGGTTTTTCTGCTTCAAAAATAAGTTTCATGAAAAATATTCAACAAATACATGCATTTTCTTTTAAAAACTTGATGAAAAACAATGTATTTTTTCATCTCTGTTCCAACTTCCTTGGCTATATAACACCCATGAAAATCCAAGGACATTGAAAATTTCTAACAATCTAGAATGGAAATGAGAATTTGTTAAATTTTAAGAATTAATACAACTGTTGACCAACCACAGGAAGTTTTGAATATTCCCTGTGGAAATAAAGAGAAAACTAACCAAGCAAGGTTGGGTCCCTGTTCTGCAGAAAGTAAAATCCCCTTAGCTTCACCACTTTCTAAGTACTGGTTATAGCTCGCTCGAATCTTTGAAAGAGTTCATTTCTTCTCATCCCCTATTTATTTTGTAGTGGAGGTCAGAGAGCGTCTGGAGCAAGCTAAACTGAAGACTGCAGAGGCCGTAAGTGCTACCATGACAGTAACACAGGCTACTGCCCCCATGGATGAGAATGTGAGGTTGTGGTCTCAGAACCTGCAAGACTTCCAGCACAATTCAGCAGCCTATGACAGCGCTGTGCATTCAGCTGGGGATGCAGGTACAGTGACCGGAATTTTGCCATTCCTTAGCATTAAAAGGTGATGGAATCATTGCAATATCATGTTGTATGAATTGTTTACATTGCATACTCATTGCATATAATCTTGTACATTTTACCTCCATGAAAACATTTCAAAAATTAGCAGTTGTCTAGAGACTTGACTGTCCTTTAAAACTTTTGGATACTTTGCACTTCCAAAAATGACTTAAACATTTAAGGGTTAAAGTCTTATTGGCTTCTAAGTAATTTTATCAGTGTTTGAAGGTCACACTGAACAGTAGACAGCTTGTTTAAATACTTCTCGCTATTATGATTGGCAGTTCAGTTATTATTTTTTTTAACATTGGGAGGCATTTGAACACAGGGTCTTTTTGTCCTCAGTAGTACAAACATGGAGGAGAAATGGTCCCTGACTTGATGAGCTTGTAGTCTAAACACAGAGGCCAAAGAGGATTAGGGAGGAAATATAATATTTAAGCAGGGTGATTGCTGGAAAAGTTTGTAAACATCACATTAATTCCACTTTTATTATCAGAGAAGGAGGAAAAGTAGAGTAAAAATTGGAAGATTTATTATGAAAAATTAAGGTAAATAAGAAGACAAAAGAAAAACTGAGAAAGGCTACAAAATTGAAATGAAGATGATAGGGAAGAATGGAAAAAGAGGCAGAGAGAGTAAAGATGAAATGAAATGACTGTTGAGAAAGAAGGAAAAGAACAATTAGGAAAGAAAAGAATCAACCTAGAAGTGAAAATATCCAGAATAAAAAATTGCTGACAAGCACCACTATTTATTGATCAATGTATTCCTGGCTCTGCTCAGGAGGCTCAATAATTCCAATTTATTCACAGTAGGGAAGCTGGAAATCCAGAACAAGAAATTTCCTGCACACATCTGATGATATGTACTGTCACCTGCAGGACTGTTCAGTGATGGCTTGCCTCCTGAAAGTGCCTCAGAGAAGGTCCTTAACTCCATTGACTCTAACTCCAGAAGGTCTGAATCTCAGATCTACTGCCCCAAATCCCTTCTCCTTCTGTCAGAAGCTTTGCAACTTGAGTGTCATTTTACTGCAAATGGTGTTATGAGTACCAAACCCAACATTGCTTCTAGTACCCTGAAGCCACACACTTCCCTCTAGACCGAGGAAACCCAAGGGTCATGCTATTTTCAGAATTCAGTAATAGATAGGACCCTCACACTAATATAAGAAGAACTGGTATAAAAGTGGTTTCCTCTACAAGAAGAAATTCAGTACTATCCAGTACCCCCACTTCCACACAAAGTTCCTACCACACTTTCAAAGACTAAAATCAAAAATCAATATTCTTCTGTGTTAAAGAATGTCATTATAAAGGACAGGAGGAAGAGATTTATGGTGTGATTTTATAATAGTACTAGTAGTAATAGATCTCGGTTTTGTGTTTTCGTGTTACAGCTGTGTTTCGAGTTTAACACCTCAAATAAATGAAAAGCCAGTTTTTCAAGATATCAGACCAGACACAATTCCAATTCAGTTACTGATTATTAAAAAAAAAAAAAAAAAAAAAAGCT
>Ga0065711_1039975_pt1 | contig 17343 bp, 12 predicted proteins | sample Hoacrofraction12_FD_59098 | JGI IMG/M metagenome (GOLD analysis project Ga0065711, IMG submission 59098) | Hoatzin crop microbial communities from Cojedes, Venezuela - Epithelial fraction 12 v2 (version 2) | ecosystem: Host-associated > Birds > Digestive system > Esophagus > Crop | place... | reverse complement strand
GAATAAATTACCTATTGTTTCAACTTAGCGAAACTGTTTCAGTGAAAGTCCTTGGAAGGGCTCTGGCAGGCTAGTTGAATATCAGACTCCCCTTACCCCCCACTTTAACGCGACACCATGGCAATAGGAAAGGGCTGTAACCTGATCTTAAACAGAGGTCTAAAATCATAAAGGATCTGGTTCAATCTTGAGTTATTTCCCGGAAGATAATGCTGTGATCTGTGGAACGTCCATTTGAAGGCTAAGCTGGAGCACACGCTGTAGGACTGCACATGAAATGTGTTAAAAAATTCTTCCCAAAAGACAGAAACAAATTCAAAGATGCATGTGGTTACGATAACTGAAACCTTCACTTATGATGCTACCTTTTCATAATGAACGAGAATTGTGACATTCTAGCAAGTTAAGGTGACCTTTTCTCATCCCACAAAAAAACAAGCAGATCTGATTTATTTTGCCAAAAATGTAATTACTATTTGCATGTGTCCTGTCCCTGCATTCTGTGTTTCTCATGAGAATAAAAATCTGATGTAATATTAAAATGCGAAACAAACAAAACACAGATCAGGTTTCAGTAAAGCTGCAATGGTGTATCATATGCATCAAACCGTACTATAAGAAACAGTGCCTATAAATATCAAATAACCTCGAAAATCACTCAGTTGCAGAAGCTTGGAAACAGGACCGTTGCAGTGCGCTACTGTTGTCTCTCGATTCCAGCAATCTTTCTGTTCATCTGAGGCAGCTGCTGACCCATGTTACTTCTTGTGCTTTTCCAAATGGCTTTTGAATAGATCCAAGCTGCTGAAAGAATAAAAATAAGTGGCACCAAACATTGTGTCCTTATCACCAGTAAAGATATGAACCAATGGTCAATAACATTTTCCTCTAGTATAGGTACTAGCTGAAATGACACAAGTCCAGTACGAATGTTCAGACTGACTACCTATGAAAACAGTAACTATATCATCAGAGAATATACAGACTAAGAAACAATCTGAGCAACAACATAAAAAAAAAAAGAAATAAGCAGAATTAATTTTTGTGGGAAATTAACAATCGCAGCTGGCATGAATGGTAACATGAATCTTACTGCTGACTTCCTGACTCTTACTGCATGCTTCCTATACTTCAAGTGGTTTCTGTTTCATTCCCTGGAAAAAAAGTTTCCAAACCATACAAGTTGAATTAAATTTTGGGTAATGAATGGTAGCTGATGTTTCATGTTCTGAAATAATGTTTAATACCTTTTCTTCCAAGCCTCTCCACTCTGCTTGGTCGTACGACAGTAAAGGAGGGGCCTTAAGTGCTTTGTTTAGTCCTAAAGAGAATCAGTCTGCCAGAGAAGAGTCAGAACTTATTTCAAAATGTGGCTTCCTCAGATTACATGTTCTATTACACATTTGTACTGGAAACATTAAAAGAAGATTTGTTGTCCCTATGACATAGTGTTTTGAGATACATGTGCTCTTAGGTTTTGAAAACCTAAGGTAGCAGGGATGAAAAACTCTATTCAAGCCCTACATTTTTCTCCTTGGAGGTTTAGGCAGGTTTCTTTCTCCAAATGAACCCATCTATCTGCCTGTTACTGCAAAGACTGGTAACATCACGCATTCAGAATGGTTGATGTTTAAGCCTAGGATGAATTTCTGTTCAGACTCAGATTGTTACAGGCAGCTGTTTGCAGTAAAGTACCTTTTTGTCTGTACAATCAAATCTTATTCAGCTTCTTGTCTTCTATTGTAGAATTCCTGCAAAAATAGGTAAGCAAGCTTGCATAACAATAAAATGTAAGTGGAAGTGTCTTTTAGAACAAGGTGCCCAAATGGAAACCCAGGCTGAGATGGGTTAACATTAGGCTTTAGTAAAAGAGCTAAATAAGAAAATATCTTAACTGAAAAAAAGAACAGCTGAAGTTGGAAGGGACCTCTTGAGATCATCTAGTCCAACCTCCCTGCTCAGGCAGGGTCATTGACAGCAGGTTGCCCAGAGCTGTGCCCAGATGGCTTCTGAATATCTCCTAGGACGGAGACAACGCAGCCTCTCTGGGCAACCATCTGGTACGTCAACAACATCTCCCAGTTTGTATCATCAGCAAATTCCTCCACTGAGGGTAAGTCTTCCTTGCTGCAGACTTTATGTCTGATTTCAGGGGCCTGAAGACTAGTCTTACTGATGAAGACTGAGGAAAAGAAGGCATTGAGTACCCTGTCCTTCTCCATCTCCTTTGTGATCAGATCCCCTGTCACATTCAACAGCAGACCTACATTTTTCGTAGCCTTTCTTGCTACTGATACACCTGTAGAAGTTTTTGTTGTTGCCTTTCACATCACCAGTATCAATTCAGATGGCCTTTAACTTTCCTAATCCCATCCCTCCATGATTTGACAGTATCTTTATATTTTTCTCATGTCACTTGTTCCTGCTTCCACCCCTTGTATGCTTTTCATGTCTGAGTTTAGACAGGAGCTCCCTGTTTAGCTGAGCGTGCAGGAGGTGATCCTTGAAAATCATTAAGCTCTTCTGGATCTCCCTTCTTTCCAGGACTGTATCTTGTAGAGATACTGGAGATCCCATACTGCCAAAACTGTATCCCAGGCAAGTCCCTGAAAAGGCCAAAGTCTACTCTCCAAAAGTCCAGAGTTTTTAATCTGCTTTAAGCCCTGCTCCTTCCTCTCAGGAATCTGAAGTCTGCTATCTCATGGTCACTGCAGACAAGGCTGCCCCCAACATGCACATCCCACTCAATCCTTCCTTGTTTGTAAGTATGAGGTCCAGCAGAGCACCACTCCTCACCAGCTCCTTGATCACCTGTGTTAAGTTGTCCTCAATGCACTCCAGAAACCTCTTAGATGATTTGTGCCCTGCCGTGTTGTCCCTCCAGCAGACATTGGGGTGGTTGAAGTCCTCCATGAGGCTTCTTTCAGCTGTCTGAAGAAGGCCCCATCAACTTCTCCCTGATAAGATAGTAACAGGTACCCACAAGAACATTGCCCATGTTGCTCTACCCACTAATCCTGACCCATAAGCTCTCAGTTGACTCATCACCCACCCATAGGCAGAACTCCAGGCATTCCCACTGCTCTCTCACATCAAGGGCAGATCAATCTCCTCACTGTCCTGCCTGGTCCTTCGTAAAGAGCTTGTATCCATCCATCACAGCACCATAATCGTTTGAGTTATCCCACCACATCTCCAAGACCCCAGTGAGATCACAGCCCTGTTTGTTCCTCATGCTGCGTTCATTGGTGTACAGGAACTGTGTGCCGTATCTGAGGAACAATTCTGAGGAAAAAACTGTCTCTGCCTTGACTCCTTCAGGATGCCATTGGGAAGAACATTGTTCAGATATTTTCAGAAATACACATATTTTGGAGGGAAGATGTAGCCAGACACCATGGCACAGTTTATGCTGTTTAATAAATGCTAATAAAAATTAAATTAAAATGAAAATTTCATTTCCAGGAAAATCATCTTCTCTCCTTTTAGATCTTCTAAACAACAATTTATGTCAGCTTCTGTAACAACTAGATGACATAATATTTCATAGAACATGTTTATGGAACTCTATTTCTAATCAAAGTAATTAAAAATAGAATATACCTTAACAGCAAAATTGAAAGTCTCCTGACTTCATTTTGCATGCATATGCTGATCTGCATTAAGATTAATTTAACAATTCTCTTTTCAACTTACAATTATGATCAAGATACTTTCCCATTCCCCCGCCCCGAATGACCAGTTTTACTTTAAATTGCAGCCAATGATGACAGTGTGTTTTGTATTGTCTTCTAAGTATGACTTCTGGGATCGTATGACTGGAAACTAGTTCAGTTAATTTTACTGCAGCCTCTATCACCAACTATATGAATAATTTCAGTCTCCTAATTTGCACCCAAACCAGGACTTTATCTAACGCAGATAGCTTGCCAATGCAGCTATATAGTTTACTTCAAAATCATACCACATGGCTCAAATGAAAAGACTTGGCATTACATTGCTATCATTTTTCTTGGCCAGCCCTCTCAACATCCTGTAGTAAGTTATCCATTCACGATCAGGATTTATATAAAAGAAAATGGTCCAGATTAATTCCCCATAGAACATTAATAAAGCTAAAGGAAATTCACAGAGGGTAACTTGGCCCAATAGCACAAATATAACTGCAATTCAAATATTACTCCAGCTTATGCTCCAGGATGAGCTAATCTGCAAAGACTTTTTCTTATTGAAATCAACAATAAAACTATAGACAAATCATTTTTTTCTGTGCAGAAGAACACTTCTATTGCTAGCAATCTAAATACAGCTGAAGAGTTTTAAAATCTGTAAAGTGATTTCTTGAAAAAAGAAAAAAAATGCCATTTGTTCATAGCAAAAGTTGCTTTACCCCTTCTATGCCAGTGTAAGGCATTCTGTCTCCTTAGAGACTTCTACACTAGAACAGCATTGTGTGTTTAAAACCATGCGTGTAACTTAAAGATCATAGGCCTTATACAGAATCATAGAATGGTTTGGGTTGGAAAAGAGCTTTGAAGACATCTAGTCCAACCACCCTGCCATGGGCAGGGACATTTTCCACGAGATTAGGTTACTCAAAGCCCCATCCAATCTGACCTTGAACACAGTTCATGGCTTAGCTACATGAACAATTTATCACGGGATGGTTTATAAATGGTAAATTTTGATATATGTAGTATCAGTCCATCATGAAAAACAATGTAATTTGAGTGACCTCAATCTACAGTGAAAGATTAAAATAAACTTGAATTGCTTGCACTTACCATTACATACTAACAAATCGATATTATCATGGCCCAGCTGGTGCGTAGCAGCCTTTTGTCCACAATAACTTAATTGTTTTTCTAATCTTTCAAAAACTTAGAAACATGGGAAACATGTCTGCTTGTTCAGATGAGGAATTATAAAAAAGCTTTTTCATACTTTTAGACATTTTGTAGTGCTTATTAGGTGCTGTGTGGGGTCTCTCCTATAACTTTATAGTGTTGCAGAAACAACAAAACTATGTCTTTATCTAATGGTCAGCAAGAAAGGAGGAGTTAGATTGGCGTATTTAAAAGCTTTTATTAAAAATATGCTAGCAATACCTTGTGTTAATGAGTCAGTGATTCCTTTTAAAATATGAATATAGACTGTTCACAGTGTTGGTACAATTAGTTTTACTGTATCCATTCCTACTAAGACATATTTGAAAAATAGATCCTTTGAAAAGTTTCTGAGCATTTGCAAGATTAAGTTAACTTGTAGAGTGAAGTATTCATCATCTAGGGGTTTTTGATTGGAGTTTCTACTTGCCAGTGCATAGAGTATCAACTCCCCATGAGATCCAGCTATAAAGTTTTAAATAATTCTCAAACCTAGAGACAAAATTCTTCCTTACCTATGATTTCTTTTTCTATCAAGTTGTTTTATCACGACTTAATCTCTGTATTGAAAATTTGTACTATTTTGTGAAGTTGCCCTTGGACATCCTGGTCCTCCTATACCTAAATAAGACAGACAGCTATGAAAGTATGAGGGAACTCCAGAGGAATTTACTAGAAGTCAATGATAAAATGAAAAACTGGGTGATGGTCCCAGTCACGGAATCAATACTAACATATGTGTGGTGATTTTTAAGCCACGTAAACAATGAAATGCATATTTTAAAGAGTTTTTTTCCAAAACCTGTTGTGTGAGATACCATAATTATTATAAATTTAGAGCCATTTTAGCTGACTGAAAACAGCTAAAAACCTTATTTTACTCATTTAGGAATAAATGGCAGGAGTCCTGTTAGTGGGATGGGGGTCCATGCTGGAAAACAAAATAATCCAATCCTTTGCTTCATTTGCAAAATATTTACATGTAGATATCAAAGGTACATGTAACATTCAGATAACTGCACCAAAAATTCAGAAACATCATAATACCATAGTCAGCAACTCCACTTTTGTTCTTTGCCTTGAGTTCCCCATTGTCCTTCAACATGCAGGGCATCTCTCTTTCTCTCTCTCTCTCTCTCCATTCCTTCCCCTCCTTAAAGTATATATGAAGTATAAATAAAATATATAAATGTAATGATACAATATATGGATTACTTATATATAGTATAATAATAAGGCTCAGTGGACACAGGTAGCATAATCATTAGCCTTACTTGCAAGTACTTGGAGAAAGCTATTACTTAAAAAGTCCACAATAAACCCATTGATAATATTTTGTCCCCTCAACTAATAATAAGTTATCATGGATCAGTTAGTACCAATGGACACGAATTTTGTATAAAACCCGATTGCATTTTCGATTTCTTACCCTTAAATCACATTATTTCTTCAGGGAGGAATGCCTTTCATCACATACACAAGGGACTTTGGGCATAACATGCGTTAATCTCGTTCGTGATTTGTTCCAACTTGTGAGGATAATTAAACACTGAATCAAATGGCTTTGCCCTTCGGTTTAAGTCTTCAAAATCAAAGTTGTTGTCTTTTTAAAGGAGATGCCTTAACACAATGTGTCCAGTAATGAGTTTTGGTGAAATGTCGTAGTCCAAATATGCAGAAAGGAATCAGGCAAGGTCAGTAAAACTTTGACAGGCATTAATTACAACTTTAAAATTTCTGGAAGACTAGCATGCACAGAATAAATACAGACCATTTATTATGGCTTTGCAGACTACTCACCAGCACACAGACCGCATTTTCAGAATCATCAGTAAAGGTAACTTTTGAGCCCTCTGCTTCACAAAATCTGTCTATGCCAATGGCAACAGACAGATCAAGGCAAATGCCCTGCCTATTTGCCAAATTAAGTTGTATACATCTGTACAAATACTTTTTAGCTATATTTGCAGTACGTATCAGCACAGTTCCTTTGAAATTAGCTGTTTAATGCTCAACACCGGGTCTTTCTTTTTAATTTGTATTGCTTAAGATTTTTCCCCCCTAATTTGCATAAAAATGTAAAGATTAAAGTATATATAATTGTAGATTTTTCCTCTGGGCATACAATTTTTCTTAAAAATATAAATATTTCATTGCCTTTTAATATTTTATTTAAAACTCCTGATTGTTCTGTTTATTATTAAGATAGTTTTTCTGGTATTAATGAAGATAGAGTTAGCTTTGGATCCTCTACAGCAATTTTGCTTCACACATAAGAATGAAACAAGACAGGAAAGAGAAAAAGATATGCTGTGAAAGCAAAGAAAAAGAAAGGCAGCCCACAATAAAGGTAAAACAATAGCTCCCCTCAAGCTAATATTTGACAAAGACAGAACATGAGTCACTTTTATTTAAATCATTAATAATTAATAGGCTTATATGTTACAGAATGTTCTCCCACCATTTTTCCCTCAGCCTCACTCTTTGGATTCTGGAGAGTTTCTACTTTTTTCAGCTGACAATATATGACAAACTAAGGCCAGTATTATTTTACTCTGAATCTGCTTGCTGTTTCGTTATGTTTATGTTTGAAAACATAGTATCACTTTTAGTGGATGTAGTACTTTACAGATTAGAAAAAATATAAAGGAGGAGTTTTCTGTGCAGCTTATACCATGATCTACTGTGGCTGAGAACCATATGTCTTCCTGACAGTAATGGAAGTTGTAAGTTTTTTTAGACACTGAACAGTCTGGTAAGTGTATCTTGGTTGCTAGGTTATTGTGAATATATGCATGCAAAAACAAACAAAAGAAAAACCTGCAGCATTTGATGCCACACTGGGGTAAATCAGTACAACTTCACAATTTGAAATTCTAATCTGAGGCTTTTTCTATCCTTTAACATTAAATAAATGTTGAAAATAATACATCTTCAAAACAGTTTTTCATGGACAGCAATGCTGCTCGTCAACATCTTGCAGTGCTCCATATGGCAAAAGATATTGCTGAGCTATTATATCACATAAGCAGTTGTGGAGTATAGGAGACAACACCTACTATAGGCTATATTTAAGAGCGCGAGTCTGTGAAAGCAGCAGTCAAAGGAGTGTAACAGATGCAAGAGAATCAGGATACCTTGTGGAACTGTCATATTCAAAGGAGGTGGAGAGTTAATAGAGGAATACCAGTATTTTGCAAACAGCAGCTATGTCAGGAGAAACAAGTTATCAGCAACAGAAAGCAATACAGAGATGAAAAGCCTAGCCAGCTGCATCAGGTGGGTACGTTATTGGTACAAGTGGCTGCTTTGGTGAAAAAAAAAATAAATAAGCATAGAAATGGGAGATCATTGTCAAATTAACAATTAATTTTTAAAGCAGTTTTGTGGAAGCAAGAAATGGTACTATTTACCAAAAAGCACCCCCCCCCTTTTTTTTTTCTGTAGAGAAGGCAGAATTTAAAAACCTTTTTTTTATTAAAATCATGACAGAAGTTTTCCCATCTGCTTTTAACACGTGTGTGGAATACTGGCTTCACACGTTCCCAGCATTCGTCGCTGTCGTATGCAGAGGCACATAGACACTTTCCATTGGAATCGCTAGCGGAGGCAGACCCTTTACATAGATAGAAGTCACCTGATCTAAAAGCAGCAGCTTCAAGGAAAACCTCTGCATATCCCATTACAAAGTATAGTCAGTTCTAAGTTAATAATGGTGCAAGACAGATTAAGCTGAAGCATCTTGATCCACAGCTAGCATCTAGTTAATGTCAGGGATTACCACTACCCCGTAGTTTTTATTTACTGCAGACTGCAACTATGACATCTCTCCTGGGATGTGAAGGTGACTGGTTAACGTTGCCTGGCAGAAAAATACTGAAATCATCGTCTGGTGGAATCAGCGTGAAGATGAAGTTCCTCAGAGTAGTTTTGCTGTCTTTGACCAGAGGACTTGGTCAAAGCTCAGGGCACTGTGTATTGATTTGGTGAGGAGGAAGGTGGTGATGGAGTCAGATGTCTTTGATGTAATCTATTTACTTACAAAGAATGAGCAAGCTTCTGAGCCACTGCAGAAAACAAACAACAGTTTCCTTGATCATTCCTCCAAAAATCTTTCAAGCTGGCATACAAAGCAAATTTTTTTTTCTTAGATTTTAGACACACATTTATCAGGTGGGAAAGGATAAACAACTCAAGATCCTTTCTGCCTCTAATTTCTGTGGGTTTTATGACTCAGAGCCATTCTCCTGTGTTCCAGTACCTTACTAACTGTGTATCATATTTCCTATTTTAGGCAGTTGTTTTTCTCAGGCATATATTTCTGCATTCAAAGCTTCATACGAATGAATGAGTATGAATTCACTAGCCCATGAATGTCCAGTTGAACACATAAGGTGGAAGTCGGTATTGCTTCATGTAAATAGTTTGGCAAAGAAGCTTGAATAATTCTTAACTAGTGTAAATGAAGGATGGTGGTTATATCTCCTGGTTTCTGAAAGACGAAGTTGAACTCCTAACATCTGTTACTAGTGCTAGCACACATAAAATGACTATGTTTAAATGCTAAGGGAATACATGCATAAATCAGTTCTCAGTTCTGATGTTGAATCAAAAAGTTAGAGCATTGTAACCAGTGTGGGATCAGAGATGGCCCTCACCTCCATTTGTTGTTATCTAGCATCCAGTAAGCGCTCATGCATTCTGCTGTAAGTGTGGGTGAATGCCAACAGACGCTCTAAGATCAACTTTTTTGCTTTGTGCGTGGTGAGATGGTATGAGTACGGAAGCAGCATTATCTATCTCTGTGTTCTTGGCACTGCCTCAGTGGGGAGCAGTGTTTCATACAGACGATTAGCCTCTGCTAGGCAGTGAGGCTGCAAAATTAAATCAGACAATCCAAAAGCTGACATACTGGCAGTGCATTTGGGTAGCAGAAGAAAGGTAAAAGGAAGGCAGATTGGATGAAATTTAGATTTTTATTTTAATCTGTATTGTTACGTATCAGTAATCTTACACACTTTGAGCCCATTTTACTTTACTGATCTGAATAAAGAAGTTTATACAGAGCTGATTCTCTGTATAGAGAAGAGACACGGGTGTTTAACATCCATTCCTTGCAACACAATGTCTTGAACAAACCATGAAAATACCTGAATCAGATCAGATCCAGAGTGGAATATGCCATGTTGTAAATCTACTGCATGTGTTGCATCCTATAGTGGTGAGGCAAACAGAAGAAAATAAAAACAACTGGTATTAAGGAAAAATGGGAAAGAAAAGCATCTCTGAAAATTCAGAAATTCCGTATAATCTCCTATGTCTTTTGTGGTTGCCAGGAAATATGGAGCGCTATTTGTCGAATGTATAAACGCGCTATGTTATTTGGAAGGACAGACTATCTGGAACAGCAATTTATTTTCAGAAGTGCAATCACCAGTGGTTTGCAAGCACACCACATATTTATGAGGCAGAAATTCAACAAAAGTTTTTTTCTTTTCAAAAAGGTTACGCTATAGCAACTTCTTTGTCAATCATACTAATTCTGCTCCTGCACAGCATTTTCCTTTTACATTAACAAAGTCTTAAGATGGAAAGAAGCACAAACGATAGACTCCGTCAAATGGCACTACACAAAAAGATCTTGTTTTGTGCTCTCTTCAGAAAAGAATGCGCTCCGTGCCACAGTGAAATGCAACAAATATTATTTTTTTTTTAAAATCGAGATGTAAATAACTCGGCAGACGAGGCCAGTTTCAGCCTGTGTCCTGTGGCCTCAGCACAGCTTGCACCGTGTAACGCGAGCCGAGGCAGCAGCCGGAGGCTTCAACGTAACCCCACCTCTTACATGAGAGCAGGCACCAGCGATGTGAGCTCCGCAGAGCCACAGTCAGCTGGAGAGCTGGTTCTTGAAAAATAAAAGATTTTTACGGTGTGTTTTTTTCCAGGCTGGTGCCGTCACGGCCTCAGAAATCGAGCGGGCCGGGGTCCCGCGCCTGGACACCGGCAGGAAGGCGGCGGGGGGTGGCGGGACGCGGCGTCCTGTGCCACAGAGCCGTTACCCGCGCGGCGGCGGGCGGGCCATCCGCGGTGCTGCAGCGCCGCCTACAGGCCTCGCGTGGCTCGGGAGGGCTCCTCTGCTCCCGCTCTCCGCGGGGAAAACCAGCGCGGCCAGGGGGGCATTCTTCAGGGTGGGGGTTTTTTTCACCCTGTAGCAGAGTCTAAAGCCCTTTGAAAAGGACGAAGTTAAACTGCTCAGATAATTTTAATTGCTGTTTTCATTTTTTTTTTTCAAAAAGGAGCCGGATTTCTTAAATGCATGCTTGTGAGTCATGAACTTGTGTCTCCCTGATCTTCGTCTTCATGGATTTTCGTGATAGCTGATTAGCTCCTGCGGATGGTCCAATTATAAGCTTTAGAAAATCATCCAAAGCAGCAAATTAATGCTTTAGGGGGCACCGAGGAAAAGAAAAAGTTCCATTCTTGTAGAAGTTGTGAATGAGCAAACTGCTGCCAGTTTTGCAGGCGTATGTTTTTTAACATCCCAACCCTTTTTCAGAGCTCAACGAATCTGTAAATACATTAAATATATATCAGACGCTTAGAGGGAGAGTAAAGCTGTTTGATTGCTGTCCCTGGCATAACTCTCAGGAAACAGTTTCTTAGGAATTTCAAATGTTAAACTGTCATACACTGTTTGTGTAAACCATCCTGTCTCTGCAACAAAATGGTTTGGACTATTTCTTATTTTAAATCTAAAATTATACTTCAGCCACTCCACTTTAAAACTAAGATACCACTTTTGAAAATTCAAAGGATTATTGTATCTGTCTTGAAAAGTACTGCCCGGAGACTTAAAAATCTTTTTTTGTCTTAAACATAAGATGAAAGATACAGAGCCTTTTTTCTTTCCGCCTGCGATTTTGGATGTATGCTTTCTTGGTTTTTCATCTGATCTCCTTCCTGTCCACTTTTTTGCCCTGTGTTAGGCTAATAAGTTCAAACCAACCTTGGTGGTTTCTGTCTAAAACGAAATATTTTGCTGATGCTTACATCAGTTTCATTGATTTATATGAGCCATATTATTATGGACCATGTTATTGCCAGCTATAACATTATGACTGCATTAAATGAGAAGTGAAGTGTGACCAAAGCAGCGTCCAGGCTGGATGGGACCCCAGGAGGTCTCTAGGCCAATCTTCTGCTCACAGCATGGCCAGCTCTGAGGTCAGGCCAGATCGCTCAGGGCGATCTCAAAAACTGCCAAGGACGAAGAGCGTGCAGCCTCTCTGGGCAGCCTGTTCCACAGCTTGGCTGTCCTCATGGAGGACGAGGTTCTCCTTGCAGCTGACCTGAATATCTCTTGTTTCAATCTGTGCCTCTTGTCTTTCAGCCTTCCACGCTGCACTGCTGTGAAGAGCATCTCTCTGTCTTTTTGAGGATCACCTGTAGATGCTGAAGGGCTTCTGTTCGGTCTCCCCAGAACTCTCTTCCAGGCTGAACAAGGCCAGCTCCCTCAGCCACTGTTGCTAGGGCAACTGCTCCAGCCCCCGGCCAGCTTGGGGTCCTTCTGCTGAGCTCACTTCAGCAAATATTAACCCTGTATCGGAGGCCTCAAGACAGCATTTCCAGAATCCCTAACAGTAAAAGTACATGTAGCCGTGGCCTCTCACCTGATATCCCTACTCCCATATTCTTTTGTATTTGTTCTTTTCTCAAAGAAGAAGCCTCTCATGTCTTATGAAATCAGAGTGTTATAACATTCACACAGCAACTTACCTGCACTGGAGTTTTGCATCAAGAATTCATGTGCTATAATGATATACCACAAAATAAACAGACAGTATTCCGTGATTCCTGATGGTATTCCCAAGAAGATTTTGCTTGCCTTGCTAAAAAATGATTAAAGTTCTACTACAAAAATCAGCATCTTTTCTTTGAAGTTCACTATTTAGAAACTTATTGGACTTCTTCATTTCGTATCAATTTGTACATGGGACATGCATTCAAAATTAACTCCATCTCTTAAAAAAAATCTGTCTCACAAAATCCAGGGAATTCCGTAAGTTAATTCCAAGTAGCTACAAAAGGCACTGAAAAATGGGAATACAGCAGATATTTTATTTACTTTTCTGATATTAAAAGCACCTTCTACTTAACTTGCGCTGAAATAAGATAAATCTAACACCACAGCACAGATAGCCTCAGACTATTGCTTTCCAAACAGCCTTTTGTCATGCCTGGAGTTTTGCCAGGGAGCAGCAGTAGTGGGGCAGCTCCATAAGGGAAGACAAGCCGGGAGCTGAAGGTAGCGCAGGCAGGGACAGTACTCATCTGGACCAGGGCTGGGGTGTCAGCAGGGTGGCCAGGGCAGGGTGCCGACAACAAGGTCTGCTGACGGTCCCAGACTGTCCTGGGTAAGACAGAGTCGGGTTTTGCTTCCTTCCAGCGACTCCAGTCCAGGACCAGCAGGAGACAGGACTACAACAGAGGGCTGAGGCAGGGCTGGAGACTGAGCAAGGTGCAGGAATGCCTACGGCATACTGGGTGCCCAGGGGTGTGGATGGGGATCCCGGTGGGGGTGGTCAGGTTAAAACCTCTTAGTGGACTCGGGGCACCTCACAGTTTTTTTCATAACTATGCAAGTTAACTATACAAGTTAATTGCTATTTTATTTTTGAGTTGAGAAAAATTAGAAAGAAAAGGTGATCAAGGGAAATATGATGCAGTGTAAGGAAAAAAGGTATAATATGTGCTGACTTGCATCTTTTTTTCAGAAATAGAGTGCTCCAAATATTTTTAGTTTTTCTTTTTTGTTTATAGAAATAAAGGCGAATTAAAACATTTAAAAATATATTGAAAAGGTACAAATAGTTTTATTAGGGCAACTTTGATGAGTTATGTCAGGGACCTGGAAAACTTAAATAAAAACTTCTCTTTCTCTAGACTGCTGCAAAAATTCCCAGTGTTCATTAAAGACTGATGTTTCAAATAAGTTCTTCAACTACCTCCAGAGTCATACTCAGGGATGTATCAAAAACCACATACCTGTCAAGTGACTGAGATACTGAGAGTGATGCAAGCTTTGGGACGCCTTTACATAGACCTGTGGTCATTGTCATCATCACTGATCAACCTGACAGCTATCAGTTTCTGCCACAAAGAACTAGGATTCACCAGTATAATTCCTTCTTTACTGTCCATTTTTCATCACTGCGTCTTTCTGTTGAGTTAACCATTTTCATATAGAGCCCTCTACCCTCCCAAAGGATATGTACTTCTTTCTAATAGTACAAAAGAAAGTCAAGGCTTTGACAGGACTGTAAATATCTTAGTCATAAAGTCAAATTCTATTCTTCCCGCTAATGCAGTCAGAGATGCAGGTATGTCTGCAGCAAGTGTGCTGAATCAGAGAGCAGTGGCTGGGGAGAGGTGCATTCTTACTGCCGAGCACGTCTTTGTACAACCAGCTGCAAAGGGTTGCTGATAAAGCCGGTTCACACAGTGCTGGTGCCTTCCCTTTGTTTAGCTTCTGGCTACAGCCAAAACATAGGTTTCTCCTGCCAGTGCTCAGCCAGGCTCTGATCTAACTCACATTGTTTTATTTCAGTGACCTCATAGCCTTATAAATGGTACTATGGTTGAAATCACTCCTTTAAAATGGCTTGTTTCTTTTTCTACTTTCCAGCTTTTATTGCTTATTTAGTCATTTGATTATTTTTAAGTATTTAGCTGGTTACCATTTACCTGGTCATCCTCTTGAAAATGTGCAGATATGTTTGCTTTGTTGCAGTGGCGTATGCAGCCTTTCTGTTTAAGTCTGAGTCCTCATTCTGCAATAGACAGATTCCTGACAATATCCTTCTCTCTGCTGTGTCCTGAGATATTTTTCTTCTGCTATCTACTGTCTTTTTATCTCATGCTATGCTGTATTGCACAGATTTTCTGTCAGGAAAGAAGGAAAAGGTAGGATTTTGTATTTTATCCAGCTCTGTTATCTCTCTTTGCAACTTTTTGTAGCAAGTCCCTTATTCAAAATCCACATGCTATCCAAATATGCAATGCAAGCCACCAGTACAGAACTAGGAGGTAAGCAGTTCTGCGTATGACCTCTTCAGGGTTAGTGTGCTCTTGTAACCATCCCGGAAGGTGTGCAGCTTCATACCCAGACATAAATATTTTAAAAATCTGACTCCAAATGCCATGGTGGCAGAAAAGGGAAGCTAGTCAACTTGCTTTGTCAACCTGTAGCCTTCTACATCTGTGACTGACTGACGGAAAGGAGGTAAGTACTCGTGAGAGAGCAACCTAGCAATTAAGCTGTGCCTTTTTCGGAATGTTTCCGGTGAATCTATTATGTCCTGTCTCCTTACTGTTTTCACCAGTTGATCTGCTACTATGACATTACTCCATCCACAGAAGGTCTATGATCAAACCTGGAAGAGGCTACTACCAAACTTGAAAAATGCCATAACATTTCATGAGTTTTTTCCATAGCCATTGTCCCTAAAATGTCAGAATTTATGCACAGTTAAATCATATTGATTTGACATACCATTCACACACAGAATAAAAAATAAATGAAATATTTCAGATTCAATTATGTGATGACTATCAAAATATACTGAATTTTAAGAGCTGACCAGTGTGCCTAGTTACTCAGCTTTCCAAAACTGAGTTAATGTTAGTGTTACCAGAAGAATGACTGCATTTGTTGAATTTTATGGCCTAAGGCTCAAAATCTCTACCAGCTCCTGTTATAGATTTTTCTAAATGTAGCCAATACATATTATATTTTTGTACAGAATTTTCTACATAATGACCTCGGCTGCTTGTAGAAATAGACTTTCAATGAGATGCAGCATCATAATTACGAATTTTCTGGGTAAAATATATTTAATAAATATGCAAATAGTTCTATCTTCTCCAGTGGAAAATTGCATTTAAAAATAACAAAGACTGGCTTTAAGATTCTGTTTTCTACCCCTAAAAAAAAGTTCTTGTATTATGTACATACGCACATACACAAAAGATGAGTTATGCAATTTACATACTAATTAAATAGATTTATATATCTCTGGCATTATATATTTTCCTTCAGAAATTCATATATGCAGATCTTTGTAAATATGAATGTATTCACCATGAAACATATATATGTGTGTGTATATAGATAGATACAAAAATATATGTACATATAAACACAATTTGCAGAGTAGCCTAGTTAACCTTTTAAGGAAAAAGGGATTAAAATTTTGCCCGCCATATTCTACTTTAAGACACTCGGTGTATCTCAGTACATTTATTTTCAGTTCAGTTCAAACCTTAGTTAAGAAGCTAAAAGAGGACAGGAGGTTCAAATGAAGGACGAAACATTACCTTTATCATTGCACTGAATGTCTCAAATGCAGAGGTTCTGGCTCTTCATACTTCAGTAACAGTCTGCCCCAATTCCTCCCCATATCGTCTTTAAAAACTGTAATATTTCTGAGTATGTCATCTGTATAACATGAAGCAGAAAGAAATGTCCATGTTTAAACACTAGGCTGAGAGTTGGGGATCAGGAGTCAGTCCATGCCTTGCCAAATAACCTTGGGTGAGTCATTTCCAAGTAAAGGAATTAATAATATTATTCTCCTCACAAGACGTATATTTTGACGTGGTATATATGAAATATTTGTAGACATTCAGTTATAAGAGTAACTTATGTACCTTACAAATAATATTTCCTTATAACTCACTGCTCAGTTGTAGTTAAAGCCATGAGTCAGTAGGTATGCATAGAAAAACATGCAGCAGAAAAGTGGGTTACATAATTTATATTATGGAAATTCCAAGACATGCTTATTAGAAAAGAAGTTGACCTATGTAAATGAAAAATGAAGTAACAGAGGAAATCCAACTACATTGCGAAGTAAAGTAATCAGTCTATTGATGACTGTGCAATCTACACCAAAAATTAACATTTCAGGAGAAAATATATTGTTACATTTTTCAATCACTGATAGAATTATAGTCTGAGGAACCACTGTTTTGTTTTCAGCTGCCTCCGGCAACAAAAGCGCCACGCGGCCGCCCCTCCCCCCGCCGGTGTGCGGAGGAGAATGAAAAGAAAAAGGCAGAAACCGGTGGGTTGGGATAAGGGCAGTTTAACAGAACAGCAAACAGAGGGAAACAGGAACAACAACGATACAGATAAGGAGAAAAACACAACAATGAACCGTACGACCCAGACAGCCGCTCGCCCGAACAGCACTGGCGCTGCGCCCCCCCAAGCCGCGAGAGAGTTCCCGCCATGCCGCCCACCCCACCGGAACCCAGCGTGACGATACATGGTATGGAATACCGGGCTCTGTTTGGCCAGGTGGGGTCAGCCCCCACCCCCTGGCTGTGCCCCTTCCTGGAGTCCGGTGAAAATTAACCCTGTCCTGGCCAAACCCAGGACATTATCCACCCCTTA
>Ga0065711_1039974_pt1 | contig 17345 bp, 14 predicted proteins | sample Hoacrofraction12_FD_59098 | JGI IMG/M metagenome (GOLD analysis project Ga0065711, IMG submission 59098) | Hoatzin crop microbial communities from Cojedes, Venezuela - Epithelial fraction 12 v2 (version 2) | ecosystem: Host-associated > Birds > Digestive system > Esophagus > Crop | place... | reverse complement strand
CTTCTCTGGAGATATTCAAGACCCACCTGGACAAGGTCCTGTGCAGCCTGCTGTAGGTGACCCTGCTTCTGCAGGGGGGTTGGACTAGATGACCCACAGAGGTCCCTTCCAACCCTGAACATTCTGTGATCTGTGATTCTGTGATTCTGTAATCCATGTTTCATAGAAGGCTAATCCCTTTGTTTTAAAAATTTGCAAAAGCTTTGCTGCCAGCGCGAAAGAAAAAAAAAGGGGGTAAAGTCTTAGCATGCAATAGCAAACAGTGCCTTGTAAAGTCTGTTGTTCACTGGGACTGCAGGAATCTGTGCCTGGTGCCAGGTGCTGTGATTTTGTAAAGGAAGTGAGAAAGCTCTCAGCGGCACAGGAGCCACTGGTTGTCCCCATTTCGCTGTTTCCCCAGCAGACAGCAATGACACTTGGTGAAAGATCATTTTGTTTCTGTGTCATAACACCAGCAGAATGACCACTCTCACGTCAGACGTATTTATCCTGGCAATGAAATGTCCCTCTCAGAAAGAGGGATTTCAAGCACAGGCATGCTGCAGCAAGGTGCCTACTTCTCCAGTGGCCAAGCTGTGTTTTAACTCCAAACACCTGTTTTCCTTAAGGAAAGCTGAAACAGGTTTTGCCTCTGCAAATTGACAAAATGCCAACCATGAAGGCTTATAAAGCCAGGAGGATGGGACTTCCACTGCTTGCAGTTTTTTTCCAAGAGACTCCAGCAGCCACAGACACGAACCATTAATCCTGAAAAAATGAATTTGGCTAAAAGAAGGAAGCATCCAAATTCCTATCCCACCATAAGTTTCCAGACATCTCTGTCTGAAAGTCAGATGCCCATGATCAGAAATGTGAATTATGGACCTAGCATGACACAAGGTGAGAAAAGATTACCAGTTTCAGCAATGCCTACCCTTCACCCAGTCACCATCCGTTCATTTCTTTTTCCAGCACAGAGTCTTAAATCCTTCTGCCTTGAAAGGTCTTGAGGTTTTAACTGTACTTATATAGTTTAATTGTACTTCCAGGTCTTATGGCTGACAAAATGCTGATACCAGCAGGTTGCCAAAAGTAGTCCATTTCAGCTGACAGTACCCCTCCGAGGCAGCTCCCTGCTGGCCCCAAGCCCAAGATGAGGAGAGCCCTCGCCCTGTCCCTGTGTGCTGTCGGCTTTCACCCATTGCCTGCAGAGCTGCAAAGCCCTGCGCTGGTGCCTGTGGGTGTCTGTGCAGAGCAAATGCACTGCAGCTGCCGGAAAGCACTAGGGTTCACCTTTGTGTAGAGGTCTATCTGAGGAGGAGGTGAACGGAACTCAAGAAGTGCTTTTTTCTTTCTATTTTGATGGTAAAAATTTCAGTGACTAGGCCATGTATAGATAGGAAGAAACCCACCCTGCTCTCCTTTCCTTGCAAGGGAATAGTGTTGGGAGAATGGAGACTTAATTGCATGTTGAACCCTCATTAACTCTGTGACCTATTCAACTTATCTAGGAGGGAAAAATCACATGCCTTTCCAACATACTTCTTTGTGGCTACACTCTTAAGAGTAACCTGGGTGAGAAGATAAACAAGAAATTACCTTGTATATTGTCTAGTCGTATATCTTGTGTGTTGTACTATCTGTGTATTCCTAGATATGATATTTAGATAGCATTTTGGCCTTCCTGTCTGCCTTCAGGAGGAATGTGAGAGGAGGAGGTGCTCTGCAGTGTAGGGGTATGCTATAATGGGTCACACCAGCCAGCAGGAGAAAAAGCTGAAACCTGTGTGCTTCCCTGGTTGCTCCTATGGATCTGCCCATTTTGACCATGCAGCCCTGAGAGTCACTGATGGTCCCTACAGCATGGAACCACCACAAATGTTTGGTGACCCTACCATCTAGCCATACCCCCACCTCCCCAACACTTGCTTTGGAGAGGAGCATGCTTTGGAGAAGAGCCCATAGCAGTAGAGCCGTCTGCAGCCGGGTTGTTGGAGACAAACAGAGGAAACATCTGAGTCTTTAAATCCTCCTCTGAAGATGGGGAGATTGGGCTCAGCATTATATCTGCTAACATACGCGGAGATGGTGTCATACGATTGCGTTACACCAATGGTTGAAATTTCCACCTCAGTCTCTCTGAGCACTTTCTTGACTATGTGAATTTGCAATGTGCAGGATGACCTAGATTTTACTGGAGATATAGGGCCTGTTCTTTGATACACTGTCTCTCTTCATGGTTTTAGAGGACATGTTAAGCAAGCCAAGCAGTGCCCGCTCAGAAGTCGCCTCTCTTCAAGTGTGAGGGGGCCCATACAGTACTTCTGGGCAGAGATGAGCAGGTTTTGAGGAACTACAGAAAAGCATAGAGCAACTTTGCCAGCATCTGTTTAAGGGTCAGACAACTCTGATACTGACCCTTTACAGACAACTACCTCTATTTGCCCAGGAACAGCAAAATTTTGTGGTGAAGAACTCAGTGTTGGGAAAGGCAGTTACTGTGAAAAGTTGCCGCTATTTCTCACACTCATGCAGGAGGCACTGCCACAGGGCATGGACCCAGTGCCACTGCCAGACGCATCTGGGACCTGAGAGCTGCAGCTCTGTAGAACGCAATGAATTGGCCCACTTTGGCTCTTCTGATCTTGTATTTTGGAGCTTTTCTGTATTCAGTTGTGAAACAGGATGGGTGCAGTACAAAGTGATATGCTTAGTCCAGCACGGAATATCCACAGATTTGCATGAAGTACAGTGTTTCCTAGTGTGTTTATCAACAAGAAAAAAGAAACACAAACCCAAGAGAAGATATAAAGGCTTTCTTAAGAAAGACAGTGTCTCTATTAAAGAAGGTTGTGTAACTGAGATAGCAGAGGCCTAAGAATATACAGTCATCTATTCAGAGGTTGTTCTCTTACTTAATCTAATACAATGTGATTCAGCATCAGGACTTAACAGGTAACTCTGTGTGCCATGGGACCATGAGGTGTTGCCAGCTTCTGGCTGACGAGTAGCATTGTCATCTTTTGGGGAACGAACATCCTGCATCAGCTGCATGCTGCAGTGCAGCCCACTAGAACATCCTCATGGCTTCCACTGGGCTAAAAGAATTTTTATTGGCCTCTGTTTCCAAAGGGACTTTTGTGATAATGTAATTTATGTCAAAATAGTATCTCAAAATATTTTCAGATATTTGCAGTCTCAGTGGTGCAGTGGTGCTCCTCTAAGGATCATTAAAAAATAAAATCTGTATTTGACAAACAGACAAAGGAAACCAGGTAGCAGTCAATACAAATTAAGCTATTAAAATTTAGAGAATAAGGTAAGCTAAAGAGAAATCTGGCAGACTCCAGTACAACAAAAGGGATAAGTATTGATACAAACTCAAGTAGTGTAGTTGATGAAGATAGTAAAGTGGTTAGAACTGATAAAGAAAAGGAAAACCTCAGTAAATACTTCTGTTGTATTTCAATAGAGATGAGATGGTGCACTTGACTACATGAGGATGACATGATGAAGCATTTTCCAGTCCATAAATACCTACAGAAGCAACAAGGAGTTGTATGAACAAACATCTATGCCACAGAGAATAATTTTTGAGAAATTACAATAGGCCACTGGCAAAGTGTCAGTATTGTGCTAATACTGAAAAAAAGGCAGTGAAGGGTATATGATGTATCTGTAGGCTAACTCTATTCCTGAATGAAGAAGTTTAAAAGCTCATAAGGGAGTCAATGAACAAAGCCTTAAAAATTAGAATGCAATTAATTCTAGTCAGTTTATGGAGAATAGAGCCTATTAAGCAAACTTTGGTGTTTGACTTAGTATCACTTGCTATTTAAAATAAAAAATAGCTCTATGACATTCTAGTTGATTGCACTGACTGGAAAGAGAACTGACTTAAAATAGGATTGTCCACAAGAAATTATCTTTTAATGGCCATGCGAAAGCAGTCCTATGCCCAGACCGAATAATCCAGGCAGCCATATATAAAGCCGATTTTAATAACGGAGGCTTATTTAAGTCAAATGCATTTTAATACAGATTGTGTAAAGCTTTACATCTAAACTAAGGACTTCAGACCTACAGAGAAATGACTGCATGTTGGAAAGTGATAACTAAAAATAACCAAGTTTGCAGAGTGACAGTTCAGCATAAGTTTCCAGTGTGATAATATGGAGAGAAAATCAAATCGCAGCACTCCAGTTCTCTAAATAAAAAGTTAGCAAGAAAATGAAAGGAAGTGGTTTTATTTCCAGAGAAGATGTTGATAAGAACAAATCTGATGCCCACAATTTTGTTATTAATAAATTGAAAAGAACCATGACAAATATTCAAAATGTGGAGAGAACATCTCTGAGCAAGAGAATCAGAATACAAAATTTGCTTAGATTATCAAAACGAAATTGAGAAGTGACTCTATTAAGATAAGTCAAGAAACTTCTCAGGGGGAAAAAAGTGTTATTGTGGCCTTGTTTTGATTTGGCCTGGATAAATGCCAGGTGCCCACCAAAAACACTCTATCACTCCCCCTCCTCAACTGGACAGGGGAGAGGAAACTTGATGAAAGGTTCGAGGGTCGAGACAAGGACAGGGAGAGATCACTCACCAATTACCGTCATGGACAAAACAGACTGAACGTGGGGAGAAAAAGGAGTTTAATTCATCACCAATCAAATGAGAGTAGGATAGTGAGAAATAAATCCAGATCTTAAAACACTTTCTCCCCACCCCTCCCTTCTTCCCGGGCTCAACTTCAATCTCGCTTCTCTTCCTCCTCCCCACCCCAAGCAGCACAGGGGGATGGGGAATGGGGTTTGAGGTCAGTTCATCACACGTTGTCTCTGTCACTCCTTCCTCCTCAGGGGGAGGACTCCTCACACTCTGCCCCTGCTCCAGCGTGAGGTCCCTCTCATGGGAGACAGTTCTCCACAAACTTCTCCAATGTGAGTCATTCCCACGGGCTGCAGCTCTTCACGAACTGCCCCGGCATGGGTCCTTCCCATGGAGTGCAGTCCTTCAGGAACAGGCTGCTCCAGCGTGGGTCCCCCACGGGATCACAAGCCCTGCCAGCAAACCTGCTCTGGCGTGGGCTCCTCTCTCCATGGGTCCACAGGTCCTGGCAGGAGCCTGCTCCAGTGCGGGCTCCCGATGGGGTCACAGCTTCCTTCAGGTATCCACCTGTTCCGGCGTGAGGTCCTTTCCACGGACTGCAGGTGGATATCTGCTCCACCGTGGACCTCCATGGGCTGCAGGGGGACAACCTGCCTCACCATGGTCCTTCATCACGAGCTACAAGGGAAAACTCTTTGCTCCAGCATCTCGAGCACCTCCTCCCCCTCCTTCTTCACTGACCTTGGTGTCTGCAGAGTTGTTTCTCTCACATTGTCTCACTCCTCTCTCTCAACTACTGTCTCACCACAGTTTTTTTCTTCCCCTTTCTTAAATATGTTATCGGAGAGGTGCTACCACAGTTGCTGATGGGCTGGGCCTTGGGCAGCAGCAGGTCCACCTTTGAGATGGCTGGCACTGGCTTTATCAGACATGGAGGAAGCTTCTCACAGAAGCCACCCCTATAGCCCCTGCCGCTACCAAAGCCTTGCCATGCAAAGCCATAACAGGCCTTGATCACATAAAAGAATGTCAAGACAGACAGTCCAGTGGTTTACCTGGCTTTAGAGCCTCCAAGTATATAACTTTCCAAGTTTCATTGCAGAATCCAGTCTTTTTCTTTGCAGCTATTGTTTGCGAAGTTACACACCTAGTTGAAGTTCTTTAGATTCTTGTACAGTCAGTACGTAAGTATCCATAAAAAAATATTCATTTCCCCTCATAGACATCTGTTGTAGGACAAGATGAATCACCACCGTAGACTCCTCTACAAGATAGCATATTGTATAACATAACATTCATTGTAGTTTGATTGCAGTTTCATTACGGATTCTGTGTAGGTTCATCTACACTGTGGAAGGCCAACACCACATGTGCAGTGAATCATGGCCTCATGCACTGTCAGCAGCACTTCAGTACAGCCACTGCACAGAACAGGACTGTCTTCCGAAGGACGCCATGGGATTTGAACAACTCCTCTAAGGAGACACAACCAAAGAGAATGACCACACCTCACAGGCAGAGTAGCCAAATGATATCTGTAAACCGCAGAAGCGTTGTGGCTCCACCAAGATGACGATCCTTTGCCTGAGGACATTTGAGAGTAAAGCAGAAAGGACATGATATAAAGTATGAACGAAATGTGGTGGCAACAAATTGTTTAGAATTCACAGTAACATCTCCGAAAGTGACCGGTGATTCTAGATGTCTCAGCCTTTGGGTAGCCAACTTTGAGATGCATACTAGGAAATCATAGCATAGAAGTCATACCTTTGGGTAGACAAAACCAGCACTGCATAGACTAACCACCAAAAACTGGTTGAGTCAAATCCCTCCCTACTTTGAGAACCAAAAAGTATCTATTAACTTGGTTCTATTTCTTTTTCAACATTAATGTGACTGAGGGAATTAATATTTTATTGATGGTTACTTTGATGATTAAATAATACGAGTATGCTATCTGGATTTCATAGATTGCTTATGCTTTGGGTGTCAACAACTCGAATGTCGACACTGGTGAAGGTCTTCAGACCACACACTGCTTCGTAGCATATTGCCATATAAAAGAGGTGTTTGTTTTAGAAAAACGCACATTTCCTATGTGTGCATGTGGAGTATTCCCTCCTAGCAATTTATTTATTTGCAGAAAGAAAGTTCTTTTTAAAGCCTTTGCATTACTGATCATAGACTTATCAAGTGTTAATTATTACAGAGGTTTTTCCAAGAGAAGGGCAGAGGAGGAGACATGCTTTCCATATCTCTGCTCTACATTAAAGATTTCTGGATTTGTAATATTGAGCTTATTTAGCTGCTGCTTCTCGTCAAAGATCTCAAAGGAAATACTAATACTTGTTAGATCACTTTACTCTGTGGAGAGGAACTATGATTTCTTCCTTAAAAGAGCACCTAACACTTACACAAGATCTAACACGAAAGTATTGGAAGAAATTTGAATATTATTACTGGATTTTGGAACACTCATCTGTTCAAATCACTGATCTTTATCTCCTGGGTAATCAGTATAAATATGTATTTACCTACTTATTCTTTTTATTCCACGAACATACTGCCAAGTCCAAAAGCATTGTTCCTAAGTTCTTTTTTCTGCCCAGGAAAGACCTCAAATTGCATTACTAAGCATTTAGTCCTTGCAGTTGATTGAATTAAAGATTGACTGAATGTTAAAAGAGTATATTGTTCTTTCGAATTATGACTTTTCTTCTGAATTTACTAAAAATAATGAAGGTCAGCACTTACACCTTGTGCTTGCATAGTCACCCAATTTGCACAAGTACTCTCACAAGTGTTGGTGCCATACTGCCCACAGAAAATTCAGCCACCAGATGAAGAGTATGAGCTAAATTTGGGCTACCTTCCATCAGTGGTTTTCCATTTTTAGTAAAATACTGCGAAGACTAGAAGCTGACAGAATCTTGAAACACAAAACATTGTTGTCTGTGTTGTACCTGCTTTAGGGCTCCTCAGGAGACCTAGGGAGAATTCTCTTCATTGATTCCTTGCCATTACTGAGGGATAGCTGAATGATACAACCCTAATTTCCAAGTGGTAATTGGATCAAGCCCCATCTTTCTCAAAGACTGAATTAGAGTGCAGGAGCCACCACAAGACCTGTGTTGCTCTGCTCTGCAGCAGAACACAGAAGCACGGGCCAAAGGGCCTGAAAGGTATAGAAGAAGCATTTTTAATCAAAACTTGCAGAAATAATTGAATTAAACCCATCTGTATATCTTTAGAAGAAGAATTTTGACATGATTTTAATACTTACATCCAGAAATAAGTTGTTCAAAAGGAAGCAAAAAACCAAACACCCGGAAGTGCTAGGGGTGGGAGGTCTGCAATAAAAATGAAAAAACATGCAGATGCCACTGTGCACATACATGCACACACTTCCTAAACTGAGCTGCTCCCTAAAAGAAGTTTCAGAGATTCCAGGGAGACCTCTTCCTGCACTGGGTGTCCACGTGCTCGCTGCTGCTACATATTTTTAATCTGAAGGTATTCAGATATCATCATGATAGGTTGGAGGATAAAACGCTGAGACAGATGGAAGAGAGAGACACCGTACTCACACAGGACATGGTTTGCTGAAGTGAAGCGTGGTTATTTGTTGTCTGAAAAAAATTATACTTGACCCAGTTTAATTAACTGTGGGTTGCGGTTCAACATTTGAAAATTGGTTACTAAGAAATTACACTGCTTTAAAAAAACCACTATAAAACAATCCTTTTTGTGGTCTGTTCTCAAAGTAGCAGGATAGATTAAGCCACTCAAACATGTGTACTGTATTTCCTTAAAGCAGGCGGCATTTGAGCACAGTTTCATTCTTCATGGGTAAACTCTCCTTTCATGCCTACATGGCTGTCTACTGTAGCTGGTGAAAGAAAGCGGTTACTTAAATCTTTATTCCATGAAACTCAACTTTAAAATTATGCTTATGTAGAGCTTCAGCTGACAGCTTTAGTTAACAAAGTGCTTTAGGAACACATCCTAATAAATGCAAGTGACTTTCACCATGAGATCTATCTGTGACTGGTCACAAGACACAACCCTATAAAAAAAAAACAACATCTTCTGATCAGTGTCAGTGTGGGTCAGTTGTTGACTAACAACAACTCTACATCTGAGTCATGCTGGCAATGATCAGAAGTCGTAAGCAGCATCAGGTTGTTTTGGTGGTCTTTGCAGAGGACAGCAAAGAAAGAGTCACATCGTGAGCTCTAAGTGGTCGCATCAGACTTCAGTCTTGGCTCTGAGGACTGGAAGGGTATAGAAGGGGCCTTGGGAAGTTTCTGAACCTGTTACAGCCACACCAGTTGACTCTTCACTGCTGATCAGCTCTTTTTGTCTCTGCATTGATTATCAGATAAAGGCCAGATTTCAGAGCACCTGTTCCATTTTTTCTCTAAGTCACAGGACCCCAGTTTCGAATACAGTTCATCACAGACTTTGTAAGCAACAGGACCACGTAATGCAGGCAAGGAATCCATTTGGGAAAATAAATGAGACTAACTGGGTAGGTGTAAGAAGAACAACTGGGTCTGATACAGCCTGACATTACTATTATCACTCAGATGTGTTTTCTCTCCAGGGATTTCCATTCCTGAACAGTAGAAAGGGTGGAAAGCATATGTGTTGGCACAGCTAAGGCAGTCACTGGAAACTTTCGTGAATATTAGGCCAGTGCATTTTTTAAAATATCACAACTCCCTGAATCCATTTAGCTGTGGACTCTGAGTCAACAATTCACTATGCTTGGGAGGGCAGCAAGTTCTGTCTGCATATCTACAGAGTCCTGAACGTTTATTTCTTTTTTGGGCAACCTCATCTTTAATAATGTTCCCAAAACAGCTGTTCTGATCAACTTAATGGATTGGTTGGATGCTAAATGACATATTCTCTGCGGAGTTATAGTACTTTCTAGCATGGCTAGGCACAGATTCTTTATACTGGAGCTGCTAAACGGATGTCTTTTTTTCCAGAAGCTTAGAAAGCAGCAAGTGGCAATTTTATGTCCAGAATCTCGTGTCAATTCTAAACACTGGCACGAGGAAAAATATCTGGATCAGACCAGAAGAAGTGAGCTGTTGATGGGGCAGACTGCCACATGAGAAGGAAAATTCCCTAGTTGGCAGGTATTTTTAAATCACTGAATTAGTTCGGACTTAAGTGATGGTAAACTTGAAAAGATAGCAATTTTAAGTGCTTTTGAGAAATGAAATACAGTGTTTACCAGGAACTCCTAAACATATCTTATAAAAAAATAATGGACTCCTAAAGTTACAAAATATTTATTGTTATGTGGCTATTACTAAAGCATCCAAGCCTAGCTTGTCAGTCTCATGCTAGTCTGATGTAACTTTATGAGATAGTTCTTATGAATTAAACTTTCCCTGAGACTTTAGCTTTATCATGGGATTCTGGTCCAGTTTTATCCAAGTTTGAATATAAGCTCATTGAAGGGTGTTCAATGCAATGAGGATTCTCGGGGGATTTATTTTGTGGGGATGGGATTTGCTCCCCCAGATAAGAAGACCCTCTTCAGATCCACTTTCATTTTCCTTCCAGAAATCTTTGAAGGGTCAGGGGGAGTTTCTAAAAGAAACAGAGTCTACATCTGGTTGGTCATGGCCAAATACATACATGAAAAGTGCAGGAAGAAATGGTAATCCATTTTCGAACGCATTCTCTGAAAATGTAAAACAGTTGGTTGCTGCCTGGTATTCATCAATTTTTCTAGATGCTTTCATGTGTCACTGAACTCTGAACCTTTAAATTTAGAGGAGTTGGTCCTTTGCTTCTGTAGGGTCACTATTTTATAGCTATAGATGGTACCCTCCATCGAATAAGCTTTATTCTCCCTTTCCACAGCTACTAAAGACAGAACATGTCATTATGAGCAAGAATTTCAGATCTCTTATCTACCATAGGAAATGCAATTTGAAACCCCACTGTAAATGTAGGTGGAATGAGCTTTTCTGTAAGTCTGCAGTAGACTAACAAAGCTCAGGAAAAAAGCCCCTCTGAGATAAGGTCCAAATGCAGTTTCAAGATACGAATCTCCTTAGTGAGATAAGATTGCAACCAAATACATACTGGTATGAGATCAAAAGTAACTGCTCACTCATTTCTGAAAGCTTAATTCTAATCACAGATGCATAAGACACTTTCCTGTGGGTCTCTCAACTGAGGGTGAGGTGTGTTTGTAATCAGCAGGTTTTGGAAGGTGTAGAACAGTACACACTGCTGAATAATCTGATGTGGATAGTTGTCTTTAGCCATGTTAAATAAACTGTTATTCATAATAGCTTGACCTTGCAGCAACACTCAAGTGCCACTTTGTTTTCATGCCCTCCCCATTTTTTGATGGTATGTTAGCCAATTTAAAATGAGACTCTCTGCACTTGTATTGGTTTCTATTTCTATGCATGTTCTGTTTTTCTTTTTAATACCTACTAGTTGTGTTCAACTATGATGCCATTTCGAAACTTTCATATGGTTTAGGAGCCCAAAATAGAAATGTTATTTCTTATCGCAAGAGAGTAATGCTTTGCAAAGGTGCAAAGTTGGTAACTCTGTAGTTGTGGCTTTGTTGTACAGAGCTTCTGGATGTGTACTTCATCTTCAAACAGGACCAGCCTGAAGATTATGAGCAGAGTTCCCATTACAGCTCTCAGGGACCTTCCAAGATATGCAATGCTTCAAGCTTTTCTTGTGATGAGGGAACAGAGGGGCTATCCGCTGACTCCTCACTGGGAGACCCAAACCTGAATAGCTGCATGGGTGCATCCCCCCTCCATGCCCCAAACAACCACCTTCTTCTCCCCACACCTCTGGGTGGCGGCACTCCCCAAACTCAGCTCCCTCACCCATCTGCCCAGCTGTGCCTCTTGCAGGAACAGACAGGCTTCCTCCAGCGCTTGCTTGCCTTGAGTTCCTCACAGGTTACAGCCACCCAGCAGACTCTTGTCAAGTGTTTAGTACCACTGTAAAAGCCAATTCTAAAATTAACATCATGTGAGTGAGCCGGTGGCCACAGGGGTAGAGATAGGGTGAGGGCATGATGAAGTCAACTTGGCTTTGCTAAGAAACACAGAAATAGATGGGCTAGGGATTTGTCTTTTTGTTAAATTTCTTTTAAAAATATACTTCGTGTGCTGTGTTGTTTGTATATGCAGTTCTTACTGCAGGTGTATGTGTATACATACATGTACACGTGTGTATGTATACACACATATATCTATGACGAGACTGTTTAACTGCCAAGTTTTTAAATTATATTTTGTTGACAAAGATGAGGTTTGGCTTTTTTATAAGGGTTTTGTCCTTTGGCAGCTTCTGGCAAAGACAAGGTGGAAACTGCTTAAGCAGAAGGTGTGGCACAGTCCTTCCCAACTGTCTGTAAGACTGTCAGAGGGCAAAAGCCTGATATATTCTGTATTGCTCTGAAAATTTATGTCAAGAAGAAAAACCATTTCTCATCACTTTCTCCTGGTTTTATGAAGCTGAACTTGGCTGCACCTTCTCATGTGAATTTGGCTTGAATAATATCAATCATCACACAGAGATTGTTTTCCACTATTTTCCTTTGCTCCACTTCTACCTAGGTGCCTTCAGGCGGCACATTTTTCTTGTGGTACAGCACCTGTAGAGGAATGAGATTTCACTCTTGACAATCTTGGCCAGTGTTATTACCATTCATTTGCCAGTGTATTCATAACAAATATAACACTTCTGTTAGCTAACCCTTAAACCAAACCTGTGACCATCTGTGTGCAATAAATAACTTAACCAGGACACTTTCCACCTGACTGACTCTTTGGTTGGAAGAAGCAATTTTAACCTTTTTTTCCGCTTCTCACTTCAAATACCTCTCCTGTGAAAGCTTTTCCCCTCCGTTCCTGAGTGAATCAGAGTAGGCTGCAGAGGGATAATTAACTTCTGCCTGCCAAAATATCAGGTTATTCATAAATGGCTTTTCAAAATTTTACATCTGTTTAGTTCAAGGGCCCTTCCTTTGGGGGTGCCGCAGTATGGGAGGCACAGCAAGCCTACCACATCCCCCGCACATGTGCACTTCTGTCCTGCATTGGGATGGTAAATATTAGTCCCTGTGTCATGGGCCGTGGCACATGCTGGGTGGGACAGGATGGTCCTTCAGGGAAACAAGGATAAATGCAGTGGATCTGCAGTGGCACGGATCCCTCAGGCAGCTCATCACAGTGTCAGGGTAGAGGAGTTATAAGGGGTGCCACTCCACTGCCTGAAGTTGGATCTAACTCCTGGTGAAGAAATTTCTTGCCCACCAGAGAATGCGATCCTAGGTCTCTAGTCTCCATCTATGTTTTACAAGGCAGAAATTACAGGAAGTTCTTGGACATTGAATAACTTGGCCATTTCCCTTTTTTACAAAAAAATCCCCAAAACCTCTTATCATGTATTCTAATGAATCCCAAGAATCTGTTTGATTTAATGTCTGAAAACTCCCCTATGTATTTTTCTCTATGGCTGGATGGAAAATCAATATTAAGATTTTAGTTAGGTGAAAGTTGATTTCAGCTGGGGAGAATTTGCTGGAGCAAGATGTCACCTCTGAAAGATGTTTTATGTCATAGACAGAAAAACTTCAACAACTTCTTAAAGACAAAAATGCTGCATAAAATTTGCTCAACAGCAAAGCCAAACCTTTACTCCCATGCTTTATTGTAACTTCTGCATTTCATTCAGCAGCAATCTCAGCTCTAAACAATATTTCGTCCAGGGGACAATAGCCACAACGTTTTAATCAGACAAAACTGCTCCAGAGTTGACAGTATTTCTGTTTATATAAGGCATTTTTATTTTGAAATTATTATACACAAGCTCCACAATGCTTTAGATAACTGGCTGCATATGCTGCCTCATCTAACGTTTTAGCAGTACTGTTCCAGATGGCAAATGCACCCTGTGACAGAGTGAAGTTCTGAAGAATACGCATAACTGGTTTTAAAGCAAGTCATAAAGTAGCAACCTTTAATTTTTTACCAAATAATTTTAAGTGTTTCCATTCTGATTAAAGCAAGCTGAAATTTTGGGAAAAGTCAAGACTCTGATTTTTAGCCAGCTTCTGCATATACCCCCTAGATAAATCATGGTTGTCAAGGAGATGACTGAAGTTCACTCTAGAAATAAAGCTGCATTTACACCTTGTTGGGATGTAGTAAACATTGCTCAACATTTCTTAGAAGTTTTACATTGAAGTACCATATTGTAAAATTCTATAAAAGAACTTGTCTCTGATTTTATTAGGGGCCAGAGGCGTCTGACTTGAAGAAACCTATCAGTTCAATAATCATTTGCAGTTATATGCAGCCATGGTTCAAGAGACCGTCATTCACACTGCACTGATCTACAGGCACTTTCTGATATCAATAAAAAAATTCCAGATGGTTTTCCTCCTTTTACTGGGGGAACTACAGAACCACAGCAGTCTTTTCCCAATTGCCCCACCAGATAAAGGCTGTCACAAGACTTGTTGTCAAATTGGAAAGCCAGCACAGTATTTATAGCTTATGTTTTGGTATTATATTTTATACTGTAATATTCTAATTTATATTATTATCTGCTGTTTTAATCATCAGAGTTATTTATCATTCATTTTGCAACAGAGTTGAAGCATTTTAATTTGATGAATTACTTCATCAAATAGTGTGAACTTGAATTCTACCTTTTCCTTTCTTATTTTCTTTCCCCTGGAAGTATTTCAATGTGCTGTTATTGCTCTCATGGGAAAGGTGAGTTGGTAAGATCGTTGCTAGATGTTTCCTTGAAGGACATCAAAAAGTCTTGTTTCTATTCTGAAGCCAAGGAAAAGCATATTGCCCATGGTCATCAGGTTTTTGTGAAGTGGAATTGATGTTTCCTGGCCAGCCTTCATAAGGATTTATTGAAGTGGCAGAGGTGTGTGTCAGGATCCAAAGGCTGTAACTCTGCACAGCCCCTCTCTTAAGAGCTTTTGGGGCTGTGTAAAAGACATTCTTGAGTTTGGGATTTCTTTAAGTATCCTTATTTTCTTAAAATCCCAGAAAATTGCAAATATCAAACTAAAAGAATGTGAACTTTTAATGAAGCCATGTTGCCTGCAATAGAAAACACTACAGCTCAGGATAACCACGTAGCTGCCATTTGACTTCCATTCTGTCTATACATAATGCTAATCTTTATTTAGATGACAGCCCATTTTAATCTTCCTAACCACAGGATTCCAGATAAAAGGGGGCAGAGAAAGGGCGATGTGCGGAGAAAGACTCTGAGTTTCGTAGCGGACACTCCTGCTCTTAAGACCTCTCCCACCCTTGTGATGAGAGTTGAAAAATTCTCAGTATGAGGAGAAAAAAGGACTTCAAAAAGAGAAAGAGCCTGATTTAGGCCATAACACACTACCCTTCAGAACTACTGCTACCAGAGAGGTCCATCTGGATGGCAGAAAAGCAGCAGAGAGCTCTACAGATAGCGGTGATCTCTTGGCTGTTCTTTTAGCAGAGCTTTCTGTTTTACTGTCCGTAAAGAACATTCACAAGCAGCAATGCAGTGAAGCACAGTGAATTCATTGATTCATAGATGACAAAGTTTTACAGGTTCCAAGCAACACAGAAACACCAAGAAAGCCACAAATTACTAATAAAAAGATAGTAGGAGGTAAATTACAAATTATAGCTGTAACCACAGATATTGGATAATTACATTAAAACAAAAGTATTCTAGAATATGTGTCAGATGTACCAACTGCAATTGATTTCATTTTTTGTTTTCAATGAAATGCAATATGAATAAGGAAAGAGTGAATCAGTGAAGCTCTACATTCTCAAATTATTTTTCAGGTCACAGATTTTGTAACAGTGTACAAACCTTCTCTCTAATATTTTTAACTCATCATCATACTCAGTTGCCATTAATTCTATGAAAAACAGCAATCTGTTTTTTTCTGTGAGGAAACAGGTTAATATAATCTATATAATTCGCATAACCTGTATAACCTACATAATCTATGTAATCTGTATATAAACTATATAGATTTATCAATATCTTTATTAATCTAAAATAATAAGGATAATTTTCAAACTGAAGAAAAATCAGTCCTCATTCCTCATATAATGTTCTATGTTTGGTCAAATGATTGTGCTATTTCACCACTTTTGGGACAGGAAAACTTGCTTCCCAAAGTCTGTTTAGCAGGATAGGATGTTCTCCGTCTAGTACAGGGTCTATGCATCACTTGTTATGGTGTGTCTGGTAAATTGGGTTGGGTAAAATATAGTAACTGTGTTTTCAGCAAAAGGAAAACTTTGCAATTTTTTAGATGAAAAATGCAAATGTTCCTTTGCAGTTTGCTGTTCCCATTCCCAGTGTATCTGTGTGTGTGTTTCCAGTTCCCAAGTGGGCACAGCTGCCTGGCTTGCAATAAATACCTTGATGCTGCTCTGGCTACACCTGGCTCCGGGTTTCTCAGCAGTGAAAGCAAACCTTGAAGTGGATCATCCTGAAGAGGACTGTTGCTGCCACGGGACACGGAGGAGTAGGGACAGGAGGCAGCTCACACCGAAAGGGGCAAAGAGGGAAGACCCTTGGGTGCAAGGAGCCAATAATTATTAACATCACTGCTGTGTCTGTACACCTGCTTCAAAAAGTTTCCTTCAACTTCCTACAACCCTGCAAAAGACTCAGGTTTTCTACTTCATCAAAATGTGATCTGAGGTTGACCCACTCTTACCACTTTGAAAGATCTGGAAATCCTGCATTTGTTTTCCAACAATAAGTAAAACAGGCTATGCTGTGCATCTGTGTGGTTTAGTAAGTCTTACTGTGTTTTAGTGTGACAGATCATGACTTTTTCTGAGGTCTTAAAAGAAAAATACTATCATTAAGCCTCAAAGAGTTTTTCATTTTGAACCTACCCATTTTCCATTGAAAAGACTGACATCTTTTTGTCGTTTAGGGCAGTATCAGTCCCTTCATTTGTCATGTAGAATTGGGGGAAAGGAGATTGATATGGTTGTTATTATTTGTATGCAAAAGAATGAAGGGGGGAAATAGAAATGGCATTACAAATGAATGTTCCACAATCCAGGTTACCCTGTCAAATAGCAAGGAAGCTGATGATGAAAACATCTCAAGGGATATGTCTTTCATCTTTAAATGCAATATGCTGTGCATCTCTGCTCTATTTAATGTTGATTACAGTGTAAAAGACGGCAACTGACCATCATCACTAGATCACAGCAGACACATGCACTGATCTTTCTGAACTACTTTTCTTGTCGAGTCCAAATGGGTCCATCATGCAAATGATGAAAAAAAAATATTGTTCAGAACTTTGAATGGTAATAGGAAGCTTTGCCAACTGACATCAGATGTCAGGATGTTTGCAAGTCAAAAAGTGATTTTGTACCCTCTTAAGATTGACAGCATGGAACATATTCAGAGTTCACTTCAAGCTCCTTTCCTGTACAATCATTCCCTAACTGAAATAAGGGAAACAATACACCCATCTTTTAAAAAGGGTAAACAGGAGGACCCTGGGAAATACCAAACTGTCAGACCCACCTCGGTGCCCAGTAAGATCACGGAGCAGATCCCCCTGGAAGATAAGTCAAGGCATATGGCTGACAGGGAGGTGGTTAGAGACAGTCAACATGGCTTCACCAAGGGCAAATCATGCCTGACAAATCTGGTGGCCTTCTACAATGGAGTGCCTGCATCAG
>Ga0065711_1039973_pt1 | contig 17345 bp, 8 predicted proteins | sample Hoacrofraction12_FD_59098 | JGI IMG/M metagenome (GOLD analysis project Ga0065711, IMG submission 59098) | Hoatzin crop microbial communities from Cojedes, Venezuela - Epithelial fraction 12 v2 (version 2) | ecosystem: Host-associated > Birds > Digestive system > Esophagus > Crop | place... | reverse complement strand
CACTTTTTTTTTTTTTTTTTTTTCCCAGGAAACCTTCAGTTCTTTTACTGTAGGAGACTGACTGGGAATGAATGAGGAGTTGAAGGACAAGGGAGACTCTTTGCACCTGACCTTTGCTTCATTTAGCCACAATTAAAGTTAGTGAGAACTATCTTTTGCCTAATTAAAGTAGTAAGGAATGCATATTACTGTGAAAACTCAGGTGCTCAAATTAGGCATTCAAAGCTAATGGAGTTGAGGTGCTCTAGAGAAGTGGGTGGAAAAAAACAATAAATTAATCAGTGGCAGTTATCTTCCACGTTTTGGCAATCAACATCAACTATGTGGAGATAAGTACAATAAAAACACATGCATTCAATGAAGTATGTCTACTATCATTTGAATAAGCTGCAAGGGAAGGGAAAGTTTTTAAGTCCTGTTATTAATGGGAATTGCTGTAATATCCTCATCATTCCGAGGAAATGCTTTAGATTACAGGCAAAAAAGAGAAAGCATCATAACTGAGCAACTGAAAAAAAACAGCTTTAGGCTATATCCAGCTTCTAGACAGTTTCTGCATGGTAAGTGATACACATTTGTCCCATTTTCTACACACACATACGCTTGTACAAGGGAAGAACACCAAGCAAGGCCCAGATCCTCACAGCAGTTTCTCTTGCTAGAAGTTTACAGGTATTTCTGTACTAAGTGCCACTAGATTCCAGACAACTCAAGGGAAATAACACCCATGAGCAGAGACTGAGATTTTAGTCCCTGGAGCTGGACATATGCAGCATCCTTCAGTTACAGTAGGAAAACACTTCCTTTTTAGAAATGGGCCTGATAAAGACCTTGCTCTGTGACAATCCATCTTATAAAACACAAGGATAAATCTGAGATCAGTGAAGCCTGGATGAGGAGTGACTCACAGGTAACAGTCTAGCACTTCTGGAGGACCCAGGTGCTTGATCCCAAGCAGCCAACAGTGTCTGCTGTGGGACCCTCCACAGCACAGGCTCCTCTGGGCTCCTACAAGAAAGTCTAAAAGTTGCCAGTGAAGAAGTTATCCAGACAGCTCATCAACTAAAGAACAACATTTGGAGTACGGAGAGAAAGATCTCATGCAGAATTTAGATTCAGCAGTGTTTCCTGACACTGGGGGATTTTGTGCGATGTAACACTTGTAGCAGGGAGTTACAATGGAAAAAAATGAGTGGAATTGAGCTTGTTTAATATCAGATAACTTTATATTAATATTACTATTATATTAATATATTAATAATACATGAAATATGCTGCTATGTATTATATATCACATATTACATATTATTATATTAATATTTTAAAAATTTATATAATCTTAAAAATATTTATTTACAACAATATAAAAAAGTAACCACTCTGGAGGTGTCAAAAGGTTCAGAACACTTCTATTATCATCTCCATTTTCAAACACAGAGGCGTCTGTGCTGCAAGGGAAACTTTTGCTCATGCTAAAACCTTATGCTTCAACTAGCTGTGGTACAAATCATTCCCAGCTAGATGTTGCATGCACAATAGCCTACATTATACAATGGCAAAAATAACAGTCTGCCTTTTAACATGTTCACAGCATACACAATTTGCTGCTCTTTCTAGAACTTTCTGCATAATAGCATACTTCGTCAATAGTGTACAGAAGCTGAACATAATATTTTCTAAATTTCCTTTTTTCTTAAGCGCTCTAACCACACGCAGAAAAAGTAAAACAGCCCACAGTAATACATTCACTAACAACTTGTTCATAGATTGATGCACATATATAGTGCTCCTTCCTGATAAAAATACCAATGACTAATTGCCAATGACTTGTCATTGTGTGATTATGTACCTAGTTTTTCTTATTCAGATATACAGATAGCTGCAGGTCACGTTCTCACTGTAATTTCCTCTTTCTTCTTTTCCTTTTGGACAGTCAAAACTTGTGCAGACTCCTTCCAAGTATGCTGATGGCCTCATGCAGTGGGGAATAGAGGTCATGGCATAAATATAAAACAAGCACAAGCACGTAAAGAACCAGTATCGTAAGAAAAGATAGCTACAAAGAGAAATTCCCCTTGGGAAGAAAGCTGCTTTTCTGCCAAGCAGTTTTGCAGTACTGCAATGGCAAATACTCCACGTTATTTTGGTGAGTTCAAGATTAGGGAAGCCCCACTGCACAAAGCACTGAAACACTTGAAACACTACTGTTTGAAAAGTGCCTGGATGATCTGCTTCTCACAAGCATACAGTTCTCTATGTATATAAAATTTTTCTCAGATGCAAAGGAGCTTAAAATATTTCCTTCTTCACTGTCACAAGCCTATACTTGCTTCTTCGTTATCACATGCCTTAGCAGCCTCTGGTTCCCTGCAACTGCTCAGCACTTTTGTCCAAGCAAACAACAATAACCTAGAATGATGAAGACAATCTGCTGGCAAAGGCCACCTCCTCTGTCGTTCTATCCTTATGAGTCTGTACAATACCAAACCTTGGCTATTCTCCTGTGATAAAACAGTTGCAAGTGCTAGCATTTAAACTCACATGAGGTATATGAAACTTCCGAACATTTCTTGCAGACATGTCTCTTTAAGTACCTGGGCTCTCCTCTTTCAACTTCCTTTCAGTTATCAGTAAGTTAAGAATTATTTTGAAACTCTTCTTGCTTGTAATTAATTTTTCATCTTATTGTCAGGATTTCTGTTTGTCTATCTTTCTCGTTAATTACAAAATCATCTGCAATTTTATACACCAGTTTCAGCACATCCAGTTTCCCTTTGCATATTTATTTTCTCTTTGCAATTCTGCAGCGGGTAACTTCAAAAACCCACTGTTCTTTTCTTTAAAGGGTCTCTCCTACACTGACAGTTCTTACATTTTCTATCACCATAACTATTCTTGTGCCTTTTTACAGTCCTCTCAAGATCACAGGCTAAACGTTCCCATTTCATTTCCAATATGCCTTACCAAAAGTCAGTTTCTAACATTTTGAATCAGAGCTAATCTCTTATTCACTAAGCTGAACATCTCTTACTCCTTTGTAAACATTTTCTCACTTGTACCTGAAAAGAGTTAGCAAGATCACTCAGCTGACTAGTATTTCACAAGCCATTAATGGTTCAAGTCGCTATTGAGTGTAGCCTGCGGTTGCTCTGATAGCTAAAACTAGCAGAACTGTCAGACACTTTGCAGCATAATATATGCAGGCATTTAACCTGTTTACATTTCTTGCACCTTCCAATACTATCTGAATTCTCAAACTCCTTGCTTCCAAATCCTTCCCAAATCTAGCCCCATATTACTCACTAGTACTGCATAAACATGCTGTTGTTCTTTTCCCACCTAGTTCCTGCTCTGTCATTCTAGCTAATTCATTTGTATAAAAATGGTAGAATCAAATTGATTAAGATTTCCTACTATTCTTTCTTTTTGTTATGTTACTGGAAATGCCCCACCTACTTTGAAACCTAAAAAAAAAATCTGAGATATTGAAACTGAAACCTTCTGCAGAAGTATAAAAATGAAAGGAAAAGAAGAAAAAATGGACAAAAATTCCTCTTATTTGTGAAATAAAACAAAAGAGGATTTAAAATAATTCTCTTAATACTCCTCACACTCAATTCAGTGTAGGCTCTCAGCACATTGCAGGCTCTCAAAACTGAAGATTTAGATGTTACTCTGCAAGTAAGTATTTTTGATTATGAGTTCTCCAAAATACTGAAATATATATATATATCAGTGAAGGCATTAGTTCCAGTTAACTGTGTAACTGAAGTCTCATACATGCTTGAGTTTTGCTAAAAGAGCCCTTACTATCATTAAATAAGAAGTGCAAATGAAGGTGTAAAAATGCTAGAGGATACTCCGCTTAGTTGGTAGAGCATGAACCAGTAAACTCAGAGGCTCATAGGCTTTGTGTAAAAAAGGTTAACAAACTTTTACTACAGCAATCACATCTTAATAGCTCTGAACACATTTTGTACATATGTACTAAGAGCAGATGGCTGTTTAATGAGGGTTTGAAAGCTGTGGAAATACACTTGTAAAAGAGAAGAAATGGAAATTCCTCCCCCTCTCCATCCATTATTACTTCAAAAATTTATTTCTATAAAATTAATATCAGTCATGGATGAAGTTGAATGTATTAGGAACATGAAAAAATCTTCCTGCATTCCTGATATCTTGTGGAGATCCACAGGGTAGCCTGTGTTGTTCCAAAAATCTCCTGCTCATAACTATTCTTTCCTAGTAAAAATACTGTCTCTGTTAGATATTGGTCCCTTTTTTATTTTTTGTTCAAATCACACTTGTATTTCAAAAGACTAGACTAGAACAGAAAGAAAAGGAACAGGAATATACATGGTCAAACTAACAAATACTTCACCCAAATCTAGGGCAGATGCATGCGTTTTCTCTGTCTTGTTCCACCAGTTATGAATGTTCTCGTCTTTGTTTCTTTAGACGTCACCTGTGCTGGAGCAAGTTACTTTTAGACATTTCTTCTCATAATAGAAATATTGTAGTTTCGAAGTGCATTATTGGTCAAAGCTTACACTCAGAGAAAAAAGACAAGCAAAAAAGTGATGCACAAGTGAGAAGCAAGCAGAAATTTCAGTCGTTTCCCCACACAGCAGGCCCTGGAAGGAAGGGGGTGGCTCCCAGGAAGGTATCTTGTGTGTGGGGAGCAATTGCGGAAGCTGCAGCCGATTTCAAACCTGTAAAGAGATGCTTGGGCAGACAGACTGGAGTCACTTGCATATAAGCTATTACCACAGCCAGCAAAATTAAGAGTTTCAACAGGAGATGAAAAGAAAGATGTGTTTATTTCCACAGCTGTCTGTTTATCTGCAAATGCAGTAGCAGGCTTGGGGTTTGCACCCTAAACTGAGGCAAGCAGAAAAATGATCTTTCAGTCTCAACTCCTACTCTGTTCTCCAGCCTGCCTTCTTCAGCAGGTGGCCTGGAAGAGACATCGTAGCTGAAATACTGCAACTAAGTTAGTGTATCTCTGGAGATACTGAGGCAGAATTGGGAATTTCTCATGTAATTTGCAATGGAATACTTCAGCAAATATTAACAGAGGATTGAAATAAACAAACATAATGAATTTGGCACCTTCCAAGAATGTTAAACTAATTAACAGAAACAGTTTTTTAAGCAGAAGAGTGATTTTCAAGTGACTAATGCAGTATAAATGCATTTATAACAATTATCTGAAATTCTAATCTGATCTTCAAATCAGTATGGTGCAAAATGCTGTGTCAATGAAGAGCCTATTCAACATTCCCATTATAATGTTGTGTATTTCTAATACATGTCTAGTCTTGCTCAGAAACTATTTTCATTGTAACAAATAATTGTTCATTAATTCAGAGCAATTAATGCTGTTAAGAAATGTTAATATTTTTATGTACTGTCTGTGTCTTCTGCTAGAAGACTCACAATGCCCTAGGCCTGTTTCACAGGCCCTGTTTGAACTTCCTGTGTACAGTCACCAGCCAAAATGTAATTATCCTATTACTTTTAGTATTTTACAAATAAGTTGCAGTTTTCCCTTAAAATATACTGTTTTGATGAACCATCTTGTGGATACATTCATCCAAGGATAGTGAAGTAAAATGAGTGGTTTCAATGTATGGTAAGCAATTTTTTAAAAATTAAAATTTTTGGAACAATTATTTTAAAACATTCTCACTGATTTAAAATACATTGAATTTTTCAACTCATGCTTTCTTCAGTTCACCTATGACACTATATCCAAAAAACAGTCATGTTAGATTTCTTGCTGAGTGTGCTTATTTTAAAGCAGTTGCTGCAATCCAAAATTAGTACTTTATTTAGCATCAGCACTTTCTTGAAAACAAATACAAAGTTGATAGTTATTTTTAAGAAATTGCTGCACCACACATTTAGAAAATACAAATAATGCCAGCAAACACTAAGGAGATGTACCTTACAGAGTGTCACAGGAAACAGAAATCTGATAAAACAAAGAGATCTTCCTATCACCAATAACTAGAAATTGGACCTGCTGTTGTTTATTTAAAACATAGGGAAAACTCTGCTTCCTGTCACTATATATGTATTTTGCTCCATATACAACATGACCCTTGACTTAGATGTTAGAGAACTTTTTGGCTTTCATTCAGTTTAGCTATTATAGACAGAACCTGCAGAAGGTTCAGCCAACATCTACACTACTTTGAAAGGATTTGACACATCATCAGAAAAAAGAAAATGTGAGTTTCCTTGAATTTTAGGGGGAAAGTACTTGAATGGCAAAAAAAGAAAAGAACAGTAACACTGTTAGGTCAGACAGCACTCTGTGGACAGTCCTCGTTGCTGAAGCAGCATAAAGCAAAGCCCACAGCTATACAAATACTGTATCAGCACTACCACATTTCTTAGCGCTTTTGCAGGCTGAAGCCTGCAGTCAGTTCTCAGAAGTCTGGAGCCAAATGACAAACTACAGAGTACGGTCCCCCCATAAACGAAAAAAACCTGTACGATTCCCATAAGGTTAAAAAGAAATAAAAAAATAAAGACTGGTGTTTAATAATGAAGCAGCAATCCACCGTTAATTAAGGACAAGGCTTATGATCTGCCATGTCTTAATGTAAGTTGGAGGAATGATACTACTTACTGGATGATGCTCATTTTTCTGGGTAATCTATGGCAGCTGCCTATTCAATGCATACAGGGGTAGATTAGCAAGTAAGCTGTGTTTCTAAAATTTACACTTTGGCAGTGCAAGTCCCTTTATCTCCATCCTCAAAAAATCATCAAAGAAAAGTTTCATGAGTGGATCAGTGTGGATTTTTTTCCCTTGTAGTTTATTGGACCAAATAAGATGTGTGTGTTGGTTTCGTTTAACTGCACACATGTGGTGCATTGCTTATCTATTTCCATACATATTAACATATTTGAGCAGAAATATGTGACTGTATGTTTAAAAAACAGAAATATGTTTAAGTTATGTTGAGGCAATGATGCGCAACCTGTTTCTCCATTTTATCTGTGTAGGCAATCTTAAAGCCACTTTACATCTATAATCTTCTCTTTCATGTCTATATGCTTAAGTTTAAGCCTGTTACTGTTATAAAAAACAAAAGCTAAATAATTTTACCATTGGAAAGCCTGTTGTCTCCCTAATTTCACTGCAGGAATTCTGACCCTGGTTTTGCTGATGTCTATTAAATTCTAGAGGCTTTTTAGACCAGATGACTTACACAGCTTCGTCTCATTCACCAGCAGCCTATGATCTCTTTGGACCACAGTGCCATCTAGCTTCTCTTTTCCTGACCTCAGTAATTCTGTGTTGAACACAATTGTGCGATGCAGCAAAAGGAGATCCAAGGAGCTATTGTTAAAATAACTGTCAAACTAGTCTTCATTATTTATCTAGACATACAGCTGAATAAGGGGAAGAAACCACTCACTGAGCCTCCCAATAAACTCCTTCTTGATCATCCATTCAAAAATGGGAGACAAAAGTATGTGTTTTCCTTTGGAATACGTCTTATTGCTTCCGTCCAAAATGGAAAATCAAGATCATACCAGTGCTCTAGGCAATCTACCTGTCCATTCGTGAAAGCTCTGGGAAATGCAAAACCAATACACACTTCACAGGACATCAAGGGCTAGGTGGCTAAATCCTCTCACATTGCTGAAGGCATTGTCTCTTAAAGAAAAATCCCTGCTCTCAAAGGAGCAATATTTTAAAAGACTTGGAGGATTCCCTGAGGTGTCAGGAAAGGAAAAATGCCAGAGAAAGTTACTTTTCATTCACTTGGCAGGGGTGTGGTGTGACTGTGTCTCTTCCTCTAGTAACAAAGGGGTTTTTATGAGAGTAGCAAAGCAGACATGAAATGGTCCACCATAACTCCTTGTAACAGACAGTGTGAAATAAGGAACCCTTTTGGGGTATCAGATTTCCTTGTATACTCCTGGAATCTGAGACCTGCTCAAAGACGCCTGGGTTTCATTTGTTTTTGCAATATATGCAGGACCTACCTATATGCAAGCATACAACAAATCCAGTCCCCTTAACAAAGGTGTAACCTCATAACAAAGCCTGCAGTAGAAGGGCCAATAAAGTCTCTTCCACTTCTAGGTCTGGCTCACATCCTTGGCAGCTTCTGATGAGCCAGAACTATACATGATCCAATCTGGTTTTCTTCATCTTTCTTTCTAATTCTTTCTGAAGTGCTCTTTACTGCTAGGAGCAGTTCTTCCTGTTGTGTCTCATGAGCATCAGCTCATCAACTGGTATCATTACACAAACTTCTTGCTGTTAAGGCCCAGTAGTAAAACAGATGAGTCTTCAAACACTCACTTCAGACTCAATAGCAAAGTAAAGTTTTTCCATCAAATTCTTCTTAATGATTAGAGTGTAATAAGGCCTTAATCCCTAAATAATTAACAAACTAATTGAGATTCCACTGACCTGACTCCTTTTCACATAAACCACTTTAAGTCTGTGCAGATATGAGGATAAATGTGCTACTGAGTGTGTAAAAGTGGCATATACGTGCAACTGTTAGAGGGATGCAGTAGTTGTGATCTTCTGCAGCTGGCTTGTTTGAGGGAGAAAAACACAGATCCCTGGCTGGCCATGGTAAAAGCGTAGGCTGCAGTCTAGCAGTCTGCTTGTTCCTGAAGAGCATACAGGCACTGCTATCCTCACTGCTAACAGCATCCACCAGCATCAGACACCCTTGCTTAATATCTGCAGACAACCTTGTGCTCACTGAACATTTTAATGGACATTCTTGGCAACAGTTTGTTCATAGATTATCCGAACAAAAGTATTTACATAACAGGTGCCTATGCCGGCCTAGGAGTGGATGGCACATAAACAGCCTTCTACACTTGTGCTTTAAAGCAAATATTGATGTGAAAATGTTACCAAAAATATGTTACATCTCACCCACTTTGTTCTCAAAATCAATTAATAAAAAGCAGTATTTCAGTATAGTGCTTTGTAAGTGATGAGAATAGGAAACAAAACAACACTGTAGTATTTCTACAGATATCTCATATAAAGACCAAAACTTGTATGTGCCATTCTATCCTGATTATGGTAATCATAATTATTTTCTAATTACAGATATGATTAACATACAGTCAGCTATTTTATTTGTTAGGTTAACATAATATTTATAGTGTTAGATGTTACTAAATGAGATAATGGTTACAAGACCCTTAATTTTACATGTAGTCAGTTTTTATTTTGAACTATTTGCTCCCTGAGTTGCATTCACACAGATTCCTCAATATGGTTTCCCTAGAGCATTTTTACATTTGGGAAGAGAAATGTTTTATACATTTGTGTATTTATGACACAATATTCTTTTCTTTAGAATTAAATGAACAATTGTCTCCCAAATATAAATGAAAATAGACCAATGACAGTAATAAAATCTGAAGAGGATACCAGATCATGACTTACCATGTGTTCTCAGAGTTCTGCCTTCACATTCTACAGAAATCAGATCACTCTCCAAAAGCATGTATTTTATTCTCTGAGAAGTCACTCTCTACCAGCCACCCACAATTTGCAGTCTCATAAATATGTGCCTCCCGGGAGCCCTGCCTCTGGTTCCCAGATCCGCTGCTGGGCATTAGAGCTCACCAGCCTCTGCCAGGAGAGAGAGTTTGAGAGGTATAGCCAGAACGCCCGGGGCACCATGTGTTGTACTGCAAAAGGATATGGGCTTATCTACCACACTGACACATGCTGCCAAACAAGCTTTCACAGGAATGCTTTGATCTTTGAGTAATAACTGTATTTTTTATATTCTTAAATTCCCAAACTCAACCAAAGGGATGTTCAGCAAGGGATAAGAAGTTCTGACAAGTTTTGTTTATCTCAAATGAATTATTGTTTATCTTCAAACGAAGTAAAGCCATAGTTTGAAAGGATACATATTTTTTAATTATATACACATATGTGTACACATAAGTATATAATTTTCCTTGAATGTTAATAACTCAGAATCAAAATATTTTTCCTCTCAAAAATCTCAAAATGTTTGGGCTGAGACCAAGCATGGGACACTATCACCTCAAAGATACATTTTTTAGCATAGTCTGACTACATTCTAGAAGAGACTACAATTATAATCTTGACATTACCATAACGACTGTGGTTGCTATCAGGTGACAGGTATAATATAGAAAATCAGTAGACAGCACAATAGCAGTATTTAATGATGAAGAAAATTAATTCATTTCTTTAATTCAGCTCAGAGCCACCATTTGTGATAATTATGTGTGTGACTTTCCTAATCCTGTTAGCATGTACATAACAGTTACAATAAACAGCAAAGTGCCAAGCAAGATATCTACTGTGGAATCCAGAGAGTTTACATTTGCTCATCATACACAATGAATAATTTTTGTGTTCCTATTTATCCTTTTTTTTTAATATGAGAGATAGATAGTTCTACTGTCTTGTTTTAATACCATACAAAAAAAGCTGACAGTTATAGCAAAAGCTATGAAAAGTGCCTTGAAATCAAACAGAAGCAGTAGTGAGGCTGTTCTTTTATTTTCCCATGCTGCAGTCTACCAACTCTCTCATTTAATCAGCCTGAGAGAAATAATGCCACAAATTGAAAAAAGCTTATCTAGAGTAAAGGAAGATGCTCTGTTGAATGAAAGAGGGACAATTTTGCTCAGTGGAGGAGCTAACATGGCTGCACGTTTTAAATCCTGCAAGATTTTACCATTACCTTTATAAAAAAAGGATTAATTGAAAGAGATTTTTTTATGGAAAGGACACTCCTGCAATGAAGCTGTTCCAATGTGTGAAGACAGAAACAGATGAAATGCAACAAGAAACAAAGGCGTGATGCTCAAATGTAGATATGAAGAAGTACTACTCATGTATCTTCACAGCATTTCTGGTTATTACCTCTGTTCAAAACTTTCTGCTCCTGTCTTCACAGGTACAAGACTGCTATATCCATTTCACTGAGCCTTAGAATGAAAGATGTGAAGTTTATAAAGAATCACAGGAACAGTGTTTTATGAAATGACATCAAAGTCAGTGTCAGAAACTCTAGGGCGAGAAGAAAGTAACTATCCCAGCACCATGGTACACTGCGGCAAGGCAGACAACAAGGGCAGAAGAAAATAAAGAGGACATTACACTGTTACACCTCAGTGGAACAAACATAAAACAAAGTTTGTGTAACGCTTTGCAAAACTCTGGCTATTGCTCAATTCATCAACCTTGTCTCTCAAGCTCTCTCTTTCATAGTTTTCTTCCATTACTAATGCTCACCTCGTTGTTTTCAGACTGACATTGCACCTCCATCACATGACCAGCTTCAGAACAGATCAGGATGGATGCAGCTCTTGCCTGAAGCATTTCTATATTTTTAATTCTACCCTGAGACTCTCACAGGACAGGTGAAGACTCCAAACAGCGTGAAGACATCTATTACGAAATTTCCATCTCAGATGGCAGATTCATGAAGCTATGAATAAAATAACAAGATATTGAAGACATCTCTTCCAGGTATGGTAGTTTCTGCTGTTCCTCGCCCCAGGACTGCGCTTCCACTTTCCTTACTCAGCTGTTCTCTGAATTCTCAGGAAGAGAGGGAACAGAAAGGCCAAGTCCCGCCGCAGTAATGAAAATTTGGCCTTACTAAGAAGCCCAAGCTGCACGGTTATTTTTCACAAATATTAATACCTTCTCTAATGGCAATATCACAGGCAAACACCATCAGTGTGCCCATTTAGAACACAACAAATGTGACAACCACCCACAGTGTGGCTTTATGATGGCATTTTTCACCAGCAAGTGTTTCACTTTGTGAGGTGGCTCCTGAATACTTCGGTCTTAAGTGAAGCTTTTCAATAATAGCAGCTCCGTCTTTGTTCCTGGTACCTTGGTCCTTGAACCACAGAGGCTTGTTTTGTCCAGTGAAAATAGGAATTATTCTTTGTTATATCTTATAATTAATACTAAATACGTTTTTCCTCTGCTGTCAACTCTAGAGCAGCAGGAAAACTTTTGAAGCAGAGGATTATCTCCCAGAAGCACAGAAAAAAAAAGGCATTTTAAAAATGCTGAAAAATTTTGGCAGAGGCACATTTTTATTATTCATTATTTCAACCTGTTGTCCTACAAAGGCATAGTTCAGCATGATTAAGCCTATGGTGCTACACAGCTCCTGTGTTTTGCTTTCCTTCTGAACAACTCTCAAAAGCTTGGCTCTATACTAAGGTAAGTATGGTGTGAGGTTGCAGGTTAGATATCCTACAGTTTGCCCTAAACACCAGTTAACCTTCTTAGAGTGGTTATGTTTCCTCAGAAACCAAAAGCTTCGGACCAGAAAGCAACCACAAGTGGTTTTTCTTCAGAACTATTTTGTTTCCAGTTCTTTAATTTCATTAATAACTGTCCAGACTAGGTGTAGGGCAAAGATTGTGCAGGAAGCCTTGCTATACTGAACTTATCCACAATAAACAAACGAGGTGGCCTATATTCTTAAAGCAGAGCTATTTTCCTTTAAGGTAATGTTTTCCAAGACAGAAGAGATCATTAGATCACCTTGCACGGTAATAGATTGGTTTGAATACTTGCATAAGTGTGTGCATTCTGTAATGAGGTCATTTTTTATAACTTGATCATAATAAGCTCTTCAGCTACAAAGTTTTTTTTCTCCAGCCTTCTGTTACCCCTGTTTTTTACATAGCCTTAATCAAAGCAAGTATCTGTAAATATAGACAGAGCATTTGTCCACTACTCTACACAGGAAAAACTCACCTTCAAAACCTATTTAGTCTTAAGTAGAAACTGAAGCACCTGAGATTTGTCCCTCAGTTCTTTAGTCTTAGTTTACCATTGTCTCCCAAAACTTACACTGCTCAAGGAGCCATGCTCTGATTATCAGGATCAAGTACTTATCCCTTAGTGAAGGAAATTACATGAAATACTGAAGAAAGTGAAAAAGAAAGAAAGAAAATAGACTATTACCCTGGTAAAATGATGACAGTGCATGGGAAGGATTGACATGAAAGAGCAAAAAAAGGTAGCTTTCTTAGAAGTTAAACAGTCACGAGAAAAGCTATTTTTGCTGCCATTTGGGAAAGAGACTTCTGAATTTAAAGAATACTGCAATAATCTAGTTATGCGATTTAAGATGAAATAGAAAGCTAAAGTATATGTTGTCACTTTTTTCTTTAATGAAATGCTATGCTTAAATGTCTTCATTTGAAAATAATCTGTATGTGGGTTTTTTTTAAAAATAGCATCAATTTGGTAGTTAGAAAAAAAAAGTTCACAGCGTGCTTATGGCTGACTGAATCTGGAGGTTAGCTGAAATGTTATGCCTGCTTGTAAGTCCAGTAATGCTGTTGAATGTAGTCTCCACAAGAACAATGCAATTCATATGTTTAGTCTTCTTTGATTCCAGAGGTTAAAGAAAATTTACTGGTGTACAGAACAGTTTGTGAAAAGAAATTGAGAATAAAATCGCATGTTATTATTTATTAAGACAAACATAAAATTCTGTTTCCTCACATATATAAAGAATTAAATAATTTGAGATGGTTTATTTCACCATAATCCCAGACTTCTTTTGGCTTTCAGACTTCTCTCTGTGTTGTTTCTCAGGATCACACTGTTCATGTCCCTGTCCTGCTACCTTTATCTCCTTTTGTCATATTTTTCCAGCTTCACTTCACTGCCTGTACTTTATTACACATATTTGTTCAGGGTAATGATTGTCCAGTTTTGGTGGAATCTGCTATTATTGTAGCTACCTGATTCCACAAAGCAGCCCAACGGCTTTTTACAACTATCTTAATTATGGGCAACTTTAAAAGATTTAATCCAAACTATAACTTCATGAACAACCCCTGCAAGCAATTTTCACAAATAACTATATTTCTGCCTTAGTGTGCTATTCTGAGGCATCACAATTTTACCTTCAAAAAGGAGGTCCCACATGCATTTCTGCATGGGCAAACCACAAACTGAGTGGGAGATTTACTTAGGCCATAATACACCAAATAGCCACATCAGTACAACTGGCCACAATTCATCCAGTTTATTACTAACGCCTAGTGACTCTTGTTTCCAGAAGCCCTGAGAAAATACAAAAGGAATAGGCACCTACTGCACATGAACAACGCAGCTGACCTGCAGTACTGCATAATAAATCCAATGCTTTAATGAGATCACGCCCCTCATCTAATACATGTAAAGCCAGCTGACCAGCCAGTCTAGGAAGGGCAGCTCTAGGCCATGCTCAGACCACTTGCTTGGCACAACACCAGAGCAAAGGAGTAATCCAGCTCAAGCAATCCTCGCTTGAATTGCTGACAGGATTTCCTACCACCTTCATTTACACCTCTTGAAAGATTGTTTAGTTGAGACATTTTAAAGGACAATTGGCAACATATCACTTCCATCTGTAAATTAGTTGTTTGAGCATGACAGAAATTCATATTGAAGAAAAGTCACCATTAAACTATCAGTGAACATGTCTGAATCAGATGTAAAAGTAAGGCATAGATGCCAAAAACGGAGAGTCAGATGAATTTTCTCAACCAAGCAGCAGTACCACAGACCCATGAGAAGTTGAGCTGAGCTTCCATTGCAATTTACCACGGAGTATTTACAGTGTGGAAATACAAAGAATATGGCTGTAGAACAAGGCATACAGGACTTTTCTGAGCAGTAATTTCTCAGAGAAACTGATCTTGAGGCAATTACTCTTTCTCAATTACTTTAAATTAAAATTATTTTCTGTGTAATGCTATTTAGGTCACCTGAGTATATTAAAACAGTCAAAGATTTACAGTCAGATATAACTACATCAAACTTTCCAAGGGATTTCCAGCTGTTCTCTGGAATCAATGCATAGCATAAGGATAGCTGACTGGAGTTTTGTACATGATAGCATTTTTTATACATGTTTGCATTTAAAATGCAGTCTATATAAAATACAGGCATTTCAGATTTAACTTGCATGCTATTTCACAAGGGAAGAAGCCCAGAAGTTCCAGTTATCTGATGTCTGGACATTGAAATCTGAAACAGTTTATTGCTTTAATTCCAGACTAACGTGTTCCATAGTCAAAACCAGGAAGGGACATTGTCTAATTTTTTAGTTTAAAGTTTGTTCTTTTGCTTATGGGCCCAGTATTGAGCTTTACCAAGTGTTTTCAGTTCCTTTAGCCATGGTGGAAAGTGGCGATGTGCATCCTTTTGTGGGTGCCAGCCTAATGATTACTTTATAGTAGAACAGGGTCTTACTCCTGGGTGGCCCTTGGTTTAGCTTCATTTTGGCAGTGATCCAGAATATTTTCCAGAATCGGTATAGGTGTGGTTGGAACAGTTATCCTTCTCCATTTGCTGCACAAAGCTAGCAAAAGCACGGTCGCTGTGATTAAGATGAGAGACTACAAGAAGGATATAGTGGCTCCTCTACTCTCCAAGATATGCGCACAGTGTTGATAAAAATAAATCTTGCATATCTTGTATGTTCATGTTTCCTTGCTATCCCTCCCCATCACTCTGATGCTGTCACTCAGTGGCATGCTGTCTCTCACACTGTCTCCAAGATGGCGGAAGAATCTCTTGGTATGCCTCAGACTCTAGGAAGATCTCTTACTTTTCCACAGGTCCTTGCAAGTGGCTAAAGCTGTTTTCAAGATGTTGATACATTTTCAGGATGTCAAGACTTTTTTTTTCTCTTTTGAGGGCTTGGTTCCTTGTCTTTGTCAAATCCCAATCTCAAGAAGAATCTTCTGTGTGATGATGAAGAATTTTTTTATTTAGAAAAATAAAATATTGGTATGTGGATTTTAGATACATCATTGTATCACAGATGCCTAACAGGTCCTAGACTTGGGGAAAAAATGAAATTCTTCCCTTCCTCTTAAAGCAATTTCTATTGAAACTCAAACTCCATGAGGTAAGGCAAACAAAGTGTAGAGCATCATAAAATACGGCCATAAGGCTTTTTGTGTTATGCCCATTGTGCTTGTCTTTTCCTTGTTATTGTCCCATCATTCAAACAGCCTCATGAGAGCTGCCAAGCTTGTACTAATACCCCCAACGCAACAAACTCTTGTCGTGAAGATCTTTCCCATGTTCCATTGTGTCCATTCTTCTTATCAAGATAGCACAATTTAGGTGCTACTGCTCTGTTTCAACAAGCAATGCCCATGGATTCAGAAAACAACTACCTTCTTCCAGACTTCTGTGTCAAAAGGCAAACAGAGGGGTTAGTATCATCACCGTAAGAACAACAGCAACTGTGTTGGGCAAGAAGAAGGAGGTGGTCAAGAAACAGACAAGGAAACACAAGGATTTTAGGTCCATTCCTGGGAGAAATGAGGCTGCAGCACTCCCCACTGCAGTTTGTTTCCCTCACCACCCTCAGCGCGAGGAGCTGTCACCTTTCCAAGACACAGAATCTGTCCTTTTATATTTAGCAGAGGCTGTGAAATCACACTTCAGCAGTAATATGTTTAATACAAGCACAATAAACTGGTAACTGAACAGATAACAAGGTTAGATGGACAACACTGGTCTCCATATTGCATTGTATTTTATCAAGTGCATTACCACAGGCAGAGGCCTTTGTCAAAACAGGCCTTATATGAAGAGCTTTCAAAACAAAATATCCGAACCAGATCACCACAAAGGTGTATCTGTTTTTCTTTTTAACTGTTTCCACAGACAGCATCATCCAGAAGTTTGCCAGGGGAAGGCTGACGATGGTCTTGCATGGAGCACAGAGATCAGGTAACCGGGAAGGGGGGCAGGGGTAGGATGCAGCTCCTGGTGGATTTGTGTGTGTGCGTAATGAGACACTTGCCAGCTCTTCATGAACGAATGATGTGTTCGGGGAGCTCACTTCAAACAACTGTCTCAGATGCTGAAAGAATTACATAGATTTTATAAAACCAAATTTGCAGTAAGTCTCAGAAAGAGCTGTCTAGGTGCCTATCTCGTATTGAAATCTTTAAAGCATAACAACAGTTGCATACGTTGCCATATTTACCAGTTATCGCCGATTTCTAAATCCACCGCTGTCGGCCGGAGTCCGGCACCGGCCGTGAGCGGAAGCAGGGCTGGGGTGGGGCGAGGGGCGAGGGCCGCGCTGCGGGCAGGCGGGCGGGAGACCCCCACCCCAGCGCCCGTCCCAGTGCCCCGGAAAAGCAGCCGGAGCCTCGGGCTGCCAGTCAGCGCGGCGAAAGAGGGAGCGAGAAGGAGGTGCGTGGGGTCAGAAAGGAGCAACACGCGAACGTATAAAGAGAGGAGCGCTAACGGGGAGGGGGCGGGCAGCGGCCTGAGGGAACGTGGCTGTTCCTGC
>Ga0065711_1006439_pt1 | contig 17345 bp, 8 predicted proteins | sample Hoacrofraction12_FD_59098 | JGI IMG/M metagenome (GOLD analysis project Ga0065711, IMG submission 59098) | Hoatzin crop microbial communities from Cojedes, Venezuela - Epithelial fraction 12 v2 (version 2) | ecosystem: Host-associated > Birds > Digestive system > Esophagus > Crop | place... | reverse complement strand
CCGGCGCTGCTGCGGTTCGCAGCCGCCAGCTGCTCCTCGCCGGCGCCGGAGAATGCCCGGGCGCGTTAGTCTTGAAGGCCCGGGCGCGATCGCCGCACGGCCGCAGCCGCGCCGGCGGTACGCGACCCCGGGCAGCCGCCGGGCAGAGTCTCCGGTTGCCTCTGGAGAGACGCTGCGCTGCTGTGGGGCGTGCACGGCGTTGCGGTGACGCTCGCCATTTCCAGCAGACTGCAGCACCCGACAGGCTCCTCGCTTGTCTGTAGGGCAGGAATGGCTGACCCGGCTCCTCGCACTCCGTGCTCTGCAGTTGCTTCTCTTGGAGGGGACTAGGTCACCCGGACTCTTTGGCTTGTCTGTTAATGCAAGTCTATGAAACCTCCATGAATGATGTGGAAAAGGTGTATGGGTAATGATTTTTATTTAAGTCTCGCACTACAAGAACTGGATGGCAGCCAATGATACAGTTTTCCTTTAAAAGTACATACAACTAAGTTGTGGAACTCATTAACACAAGATGTTACAGAGCGTGAAAGTATAAACTGGTTACAAGAGGGATTAGACAAACTGGTGCAAGATCCTTTGTTGGTTATAAAGCACAATGTTTGGAAGCACACTCCAGCTCTGGGGCGAGTCCCTAACCCACTGGCAGGAGGAATAATACCACAGTCTATGAATTGCCAGCTCTTTTCCTAAATATACTTTGTTACAACTGAAGACAAGGTAGTGGCATCCTTAGCATGACACAGTGAGCAACATCACCTTAATGAATGATTGAGGATTTCTTCAGTTGAAGAAGGGTCAAGAAGGAATCACAGGAACATACACTCTCAGCTTCTACCACAAGCCACAAAATACCCCCACAAACCTAAGACTTCAGTACAATGGATCAAAGGCTGCAAAACTACAGCATGCATAGAAAGAGAGCTGGAAGGGGCATCGCTGTGGTGCTCGCCTGGTAACAACAGACAATGCAAACTTAGATGTGGCCAACGTGCAAATTTTAGATTATGTTCCAGCAGAATTTCAGAAATGCATAGCATCTGGTGTACTAAATAGAAGCATTTTAATCCCTTAGTGTAAACTACCTCTACTTGATTTTCTTTCACCTGTGAGGCAAATGGCTGACGCTTAGACAACACAGGGTTTCCTACATCGTAATCAACATAGGAACAGCTTAAACGCTGGAGAACTCCAGGAGATTTTCTCTCTGTTGAGTCAGCTAAATCATTTCACAATCTGTAGCAAAAGCAAGAGATGTGTGCAGAGGTTGCTGTTACAATGATGAGAGAGGGTCACTGTTAACCTGGACTGTACATGTGTCATGAGGAGAAAGTCCCTTGACATTCAGCTAATTCTCTCTCTCTTCACTAACTTCAGTGGCTTAGGCAAATGATATCCAGACTTTTTAACCTGCTGTATTGTCATCCCTTCCAGAAGAGGCAACAGGAAGTAATTTCCAGTCACTGGCAGGTTTTTATGCCCTGCATGTCAGATTCTAGGTGTCGTTTTTTCACTGAGTATTTTTCTTCTTGCAAAGATCCTTATGCCACTGTAATTAAGTTTTTTCAATGTACTATTAGTAAACAGCTTATGTGATAAGTTGTTGTAAGTCAAGGCCTCCCAACTTTCCATGCTCAATGGGTAAGTCATCAGGTTATTGGCAGTAAGAAGAGTTGGAATTCCAGTGTCGGAGGACAATGTGCAGTGTGCAGATTATCACAAAAAAGGTGATGAATGAATGGTGCCCCTTACAGAATGTCTTCCAGTAGGGCACCGTTGGGCAGCTTGGAGGAACTGCCCAGCATCATGGTATTTGTCCTCCTCTGTCCCAGGCACAGTCAGAGCCTAAGGACAGCCATTGCACTAGATGTGCCAATTGATGAGCTTTTTGCTGAGTATGACTTGCCACATTTGGGAGAAGTTCATGTGTTTCTGGAGTATTTATTTTAAACAGCTCTTCTCTTGCCACTGGTTTCATTTCTATGATTTCTCCATAATCATGTCAATGTTTGTGGAGCTGTGCGGCAAACTGGATCAGGGAAGAGACCAGGGCTAAAGGCAGCCCAGGGCAGGGCAGGGACGGAGCAGAGAAGGTTATTTTTAAACTGAATCAGCAAGCTAAAATAGTGTGGAGAAGAGTAGCTTTAGGAGTGGAGATGGGACTTGGAAATCTAGGAGTTTCTTATTAAGAAACCATGACAAGAGCTCAGTGTGTGTGGAACACACAGTTTTAGTCCTACAAAAGCTGGGAAGAACCTGAGACTCCTGATTCTTAGCTGTGAAACTGAAAAGTCAAGAATGCTGTGTCCTTCCCTGCTGGTCAACAAAGTGGATGTCAATTTACTTCAGCAGTGTAGGGGCTCAGCTGTCAGGCAACTGTCTGAAGATTCATTGCATCAAACTTAAATGCCCCTCATGAGGCATCTGTGAACGCTACGTATTTTATTTTTCCTCTTTTTTTCTATTTAATCTTTAAAAATTATATAAACATCATACCTTGAGATATTATTATATTTCAAATTTGAATATGAAGAAAATAGGGATTATCCAGATTAGACAGTTCAACAGTAATCTTGTCTCCTGTCTACATGTACTGTGAAATTCTTCTGTTACATGTATGCATTTGTCCCACAGGGTCTTGCTTCACAGGAGAATCCCACTGTAGATAAAAATCAATGAAGTATAGTGAAAAAATATTATAGATAAGACCTCTACCTCTGTTGTTAATGAAATAGAATCATCAGTACTTTTTGGATATTTCCTAGGAAATGGCCTAGAAGCAGGGCCTCTCCAGGTTAGGTTGAGAATTAGGAATGCAGAAATGGCGGGTCAAATAAATCTGGAAAATAACTGGTGAAAAATACGGGAAGGGGGGTCTATATAACAAGTGGAAAGCATCCTACCCCTAAAATAAAAGTTGCTGAAGATCTTATCCACCCCACTAAACTACCCATATCATGGGACTATAGACACAGCAAAATGGCCTTTGCAGTAGCCTCGTAGTCGAATACTGAGGAGTGACATGAGGCACTAGGTCTCAGGTCACAAAGTTTCCTCCACTTGGGCAGAAATCCAAGCAAGAGGTTGCAGAAAGAGAATGGACTGTCTATCATTAAAGCAATCAAGTATTTCTAATTGGCTTCTGTCCCAGCTGGCAGCATACAGTTCACAATTCAGTTATGCCATACTATTTCAGTTAAGTTTTCTTTCTTTCCCTCTGCATAACTGAGGCCCAGGGTCTGAAATACTGAAGTCTTAAGCATTTGTAAGTGCAACTGAGGACAGTAAGAGCTGTGATTTGAACATAATGAAATTATGTATAATACCAAATGGTCTGAGAAAGTACGCCCTAGGCATCTCAGAAGAGGGCAATCAACACTAGAGGGTGCTTTTGACACAAAACTTCCTACATCTCATTTGCCTTGCAAAGAAATGGGTATTATAGAACCCTCCTCTTCCCCCACACTTGAGAGAAAACAATGTTAGCAAGGTACCCACATACTGCTGTGATGAATGTTATAGAAAAAGCCCAAAACAAAATTATTTTGTGCTGAGAGCAGAGCTGGCATATTGTGCAGTAAGTATAGCTCTGCACATCAGGCAAGAAGAAAACAACATTGAGCAGCCACTCACAACATGTCCATCAGCCATTCTCACTATTAAATGAGGCAGGAATCCAGCTTCCCTGGTCCTGCCATCCCTGTAATTGAAAATACATTTGGCTGAAGACATCTGAAAGCTGCTTTCTGTCACATCTATGCAGTCAACCACAAATACAGCACACTGGAGAATCCCTTCTACAGCCTCTTTTAGCCTCATTTCATAATGAAATTAAACATACACTGTCTGCCTGCTAGCCTTGTTGCTCTTCTGAACCTATTAGCTAATTTTAACCAAGCTTAAGGGCAGAACAGAGGTCTTAAGATAGTACATTCTTGCAAATTTTGTTAAAATCAGGGGCTCTGGACTCTGGGTACTGCAGCAGCATCCAAAAAGGACATGGGGGAAGCTAGAGCTTTTTCAGTTCTACTGTCCAAAGAACAGTCTGTTGTTAATTTTACGTTTTCTAAATAAAAGAATCCATTCTGATTGTATCCCATTTAATTAACATGAAGCTTTGCATTATAAGGGGTTACACTAGGAAAGGACACAAAAAATGTGTGTGCATGTAAATGCTTGGTACAGTAGAGTGTCCCTTACTGGAAGGGGGGCAGAGGTTGGTGGAGTTCAGCTGTTACACATTCTGCATGGCAGTAGCCAGCAAAAAAGTGTGTGCACGGCAGCAGATTACTTACAGCGTATGTTGTCTTTTGCTTGATGAGGATGCTTCAGGAACACGAAAGGAAGGGAAGAAGAACTCAGGTTATGGAAAGGAGGCGATAAGGGCAGGGGGCCAGGGATATTAAGAACAAATATCTTGGAAACAAAGTGTCTTTAACTGTGCTGTTTTGGCATTAACTTGTTTGTCCTCCAGTACTGAGGGACCCTCCCCACAACCTAGTATCAGTTATTAGTACAGCAACAAGCAGATGACATTTTCGATAAAGTGTTTTCTTAGGACACATTACCAAAACCCAGCCTCCTGACAATTTGCAATGCTGTTAAGTCTCTGATGATCCAGTCTGGATAAGCATGACAATATCAGAACTCAAAAAATTTACCGAACTTTCAGCCAGTAATAACATGAATTTTTAAATAAATTCTTTTCCTCATATATTGTCTTAGATTCTAGCATAACAAAGGAAAATACGACCCTTTCTCAAAGAAATAAACTAGCCAGTGAGCATGGACTAAAAGTATTTCAGTTACTGTGAATTTTTGATTTCCATTTGATTGAGATTGTTTCCAGTATCAGCCAGACATGTTTGGAGCATAGTTCATCTCTCATCCACTTTGTAAAGAAGAAAGAAAATCTCTTAAAAGAGGCTGCTCAGATACTTTAAATAGTAAGAAAAGGTGGCTCTTACTACTATGATTTATCATAAGAAGTGGTCCAATAACACTAGATAACCCAGCGTGGCTACATTTCAATGGGAAACCCCTTTACAAGAGTGAGGGCAACCTGTCACTGCAGCATCCAGTGAACCTTACTGCACTGGTGAGCAACGACCTTCCCACATCTAGGCTGTGAGTATTTGCAGGGAATATTGCACCCACACAGAGAGTACTGAGGTTGTTTTTCCCTTTAACTACCAGGTATTCAATGTAAGTTTCATAAGCTGCCACTTAAAAAACCAAATCAAACCAAACCAAAACACAACACCCCCCCCCCTAACAAATCACCACTGCTGTCTCCAATTAATAAAAGTGTTCTGCACATACAGTGGCAAATGGGAACTGCGGTTGAGAATAAGGTCTACATGAAAAAATGGATTATATTTCAGTAGAACAAGCTGGTCCTCATTTCCTTCCTTTCTTGACAATGACAACCGATGAACAGAAATTTTATTCCTGGAAAAACTGGTTTCCATCAATTCTTAGCACTGTAGAAGTGCTGATGGAAAGGAGAGCAGTTTATCCCACCAATACTTCACAGACTAATTCAGATCATACACAACTGCTTCTCATCCTCCTACCTATTTATTCTATAAAGGCAAGTAAATAATCGGTGATGACTACAAAACAGCTTGTATCCTCAACCAATCTTTGATAGTCACAAAAGCATCATCAGGCTTTTATATGCAGTAGAAGGGTTATGATCATGCCCAGTATGCATGGTAGGTAGGGGAACAGGCAAAATGTCCTGGGAGGACTGTCACCTGACACAGAGGACCAAGTGACAAGTCACCAAGGGGATTTCAGCTAAAGTATTGAGCTACCAATGGTACTAAATAAGATGCTGAAAGAAAGATGCTGAAAGATCTGAATACCAACATAATGAACACATAAAGGATCCTATGCAAGTGGATACATCTTCAAGTTAAGTTAGACAATAATCAGCATTCCAGGCTGCTGCTATAACTATGACAAAGTAAACAACTTGCAAAGGCAGCCCAGTTATCTCATTCAAAACAATAGTTAATCTTACAGTGTTGAGAGCATTTCCTGAAAGCTGGGGCGTATTATGTTTCCATGGCAATGCTGTGATGATACAGGAGAGATGCACTTCTGTAAGGAGATTCAGTGACTCCAAAAAAGACGACTTCCAGTTTTTCCAGGCTAGTGGGCTGTAGTAAGATGGTACTTTGACACACCTCTGAACAATGGAAATTGACTATGTTTAATAAATAACGGGTTTCATGATTTAACAAAATTTATTGATGCAATTTTATGAAGTACCCACACACTCTGTCGAGTCAATAAGATGAATTATTCCCTCAGTCACACCACGGAAAAGAAGGTACAATCTGAAAGAAGTCAGTGTAGTGGCAGTGTAAAGAAGAAAAACTAAATCAAACAAAATCCAGACTTTTGATTCATACCAGGAACTATTTTAGTCTTGACTTATTACTAAGTAATCTAATCCATGATATTATAATGCTAGTCAATACTGCATAAAAATAACCATGTTTATAAATGCAAATTTCATTAAATGTAATCATCACACTTGTCACAATATTCATTTAATAGTCAGTCCCTGAGCAGCAATCACAGAACTCCAAACTTGTGGATTTGCAAAACTGCCAGAAAAGACTGAACTCCCAGAAATGTTTGAACTCCCAGACAAGAGAGGATTCAAACTCATGGAAACGAGAATGAAAAGAAAGCTTCCTACCCCGCCCTCCCCTCTCCCCCCCGCAACCCCCATTCATAAACTGAGCTTGACATCCATGGTATAAAACGTTTCCCTCGGCCAGCCTGGGCTGGCTGCCTGGCTGTGCCCCCTCGCAGCTCCTGCACGCCTGCTCAGGAGCTGAACATGGGACACTGGAGAAAGCCCTTGATTTCATAGCAACAACTGAAAACATCGGAACATTCTCCTCAAACTAAATCAAAATGCAGCAGCTACTTGGAGGAAAATTAACTCTATCCCAGCCAAAACCAGGACAACAATAAAAAGACTTAGTTTGCAGAATTGCAAGGTAAGGAAAAGATCCCTAGAAAAAAGCATATATTCAAGCCATTCAAGGGATCCTGAAGTGTTGCATTTAACAGAACACCAAGAAGCATTTAAGCTCTGTGGCCTGAGGAACAGCTGAGTCTAGGAAGCTCAACCTACTCACCTTATTCAAGTTAAACTAAAGTAGTAATCTGACCATGGTCCCATGGATTGTCTGTCCAGATAGAAAATTTCATACAGGAAAAGCAGCCAAATGAATTTGGCTAAAAAGTAAAGCTTTATAAATTCAATCTGCAGATACGGTGCATTTTAAACAAGGCAACAGGTTACTATTGCAGCTTAGTTAGCAATTATGGTAAATTTTTTATCACATGAGTTATTAAAAAACAAGCAAGACCACACTTCTTTTTAGTTCAAGCCATGACATTTAGGCTTGATGAAAGAATCCTTTTTATGAAATTATATGTACCTGTATTATAAAAACCTCAGATTAGATAGGCACAGGAAATTCCTTCTGGCCTCATTCTGTGAGCAAAAGCCTTGCTCTGCTAACTTTGAAACAATCAGAATTTCATCCCATTCTTTCTATTAACCTTCTATTCTCCTATTTACTGCACTTTCTCATTAAACAGACACACGTCACTGAAGTATTTTATGGTATTTGAGACTAGGCAATGAATTAGAGAAAGAACTGTATAGAAATGTGTTTGTGTAATAGTAATGTGTTACAGTGCAGTGTTTGAGTACTGGGGAGAAAGTCTGTGAGAAGGAGGCTTAGACCTGGTAAGAACCTGGGTCAATAAACCCAGATTTCTCTTATTATGGACACAAAATTTCAATCCTGTTCCTAAAGTGATTGAGTTGTCCTTTAAAAGGGATCACCTTCACTACTGTGACTACTGAGGAAATTGACTTTACTGCTCTGACAGTTAGAAACAGTCATGTAAGTGCCAGCTTGCACCTATTGGTAACCCATGTAATGCATTCGTTTTATACTAACAAAGTGCATTAAAGAATCATCTCCTTCCTCCCCCAGCTAAGAACAATAATATCTCACTTCTGCATTAGACTTCGAATGCTAATTCTGAAACACATTTAATTGGAAAAATCAGGCTGTGCATGATGACTGCAGACAGATGTGCTAATTCCTAAATTATTGCTCCAAAGCACTTGGGGAAGGATTGAGAATGTGGGCACATGAGTAAGTTACCATGAAATAATTGCTGGCATGAGACTACTTCACATTAACTAGAGGATGGAAACATACAGTTACCTCACACACTTCTAGGTTATAAATTCACATGCCAGCTCGATCATAGTGATTCATTGGTTTGCCCATGCTTAGGATACTGGCTTTCCTGTAAAACTCAAAGTCCAGGTGAGACACAAGAGAAACTGAGAAAAACATCACTGACTAATCAAGAAGAAGCATGCCAATACACCTGGATTAAAACAGAAGAATTATGATAAACCATTACATTTTAAACACCGTCAAAATAAGAAACTCTGGATAGTTCCAGTGGATTTGTTTATAACTCCTTTTTACAAATTAGTCCAAGTATTCTAAGTATTCTTTATAATTGTTTATGAGTGTTATAAATGTTTAACTGAGACTAGCAATTTCCCTTTGAAGCCAATTTGTGTTGAGATACAGTTCTACTTATATCTGTTCCACCTAAACGAAGAAGTGTCTGCCTTTTGCTTCAATCAAACTGGTAAAGTGAAGTGAAGGAAAAAGGGGTCCCACTATATAATTGTAAACTACTTGACTCAACATCTTCCTCCTACATTACAGATATTTACTTAGCATCTACCTTGGAACTCTGAGCTGTTACAACACTTGAGTTTAAGAAGCAGGTGGTGTGTCAGAGGTCCCCTTGTGTAGATTAAAGAATGTCATAGAGGGATTCAGGACATACCTTCATTGCATGGTGCAGTGTGGTGACACATATGCTAATTTTAAAGAGGTATCAGAAGCAACCTCATACCAGAGAGTTCTGCACAACGAGAATAAGGTTTTGATGAACAAAGAGTTTTTCATTAATGCATTTCTTAAATCAAACTTGAGATCCTTCTTTTTCACAGCAAACTGTATCTGCGAAGTCCTCATAGCAGACCAGGTGTGCATAGGAAGGATAAGGAGAGCTGTTTGTCTCATTCACGCTCCCACATCTACCTTTCCAGATGATTTCAGTAACTGACAACTCTGACTACTGTCCACTTTCCCTACATGTTTTAACATCGTGCTCTGCAGAGGCCAATGCTACTTACAGCTTATTTCATAACCAAATGAAATTTCTGTACCTCCTAATAAGCAACAGAAACAAGAGATGTCCTTTTTCCGTAAACCCACGGGCATGTACATGCCTGCCCTTTTTCATCACCAAGTAAAATTGTTATTCTACGCCTCTGGAGGCATGACTGCACAGCACAAACAAAGGCTTAGGACTGACTGCAAGCTTTACTCGGACATAACTGAGCGCTTGATGAAGCAGCTTTAACAGTTTCATCTTCTGATACAGGGAGATACATCTCCAGCACTCCTTAAGCCGTTTCTGACTTTGCCCTCCAGAAGAGACGTCGGCATGCACTGAGGCAGAGCAACCAGTAGGTGACCTCCTGGACTCGAAAAGCCGGGCGAGTTCCTCTGCCCTTCAGCGAAACACATCAAGTACGTGTAACACGCCAAAATACCTCCAGAAACACTAGTTTGAATTAACGATGTCTCCCATAGCCTTTCATTTTCATGCCGTCGAACCGTGCAGTTGCAATCTGGAACAGAAAGCCAACTGTAATGGACAAAACTTTTTTATGAAAACCATGTTTTCATCATTATCATCACTTATTCTAAATTACAGTCACAAAGTATTGTAACTTGTCAGCTCAATTAAAACTCAGAAAAGAAAAATCAGTGGAGATTTATGTCAAGAAAAAGTGCCATGCAGCTGTGGCTTTGCCTTTTGCTATTTAAAGATCAGAAACACAATTTATCCAAGTAAACCAGCATTGAAGTAATCCAAATTAACCAACAGACTAGGCGTGACAATTTTAATTATAAAAATTATTTGTGAACAAAATCCCCTGTTGATGTTTGAAAAGTTAAGGTTTCCAATGTCTTCAACAATGTGTAGTCTTTTAAACCTGTATGAAGGAGAAACATTCTGATTTGGGAACCCTTCACTCTGTACGTGTAACTATCTACGGAAAGGAAAAGATAATAACGAATCTGGCCTGTAAAATTCAAATATGTTAAATTGCACCTCAGCTACCCTTATTTAGATAACTGCAGCCTTTTCTTTTTGAAAACCGTCCAATATACAGTACAAGTTTACATGAGAGCTGCAACACAGTATAGACAAGCATGATGCCTTCCTTCAGGGGCCTCACCAAGCATGCAGGCACAGCACATCATGTTACCAAGGAAAAAAAAAGAATACTAAGAAATAACTTTAGGAAATTGTTGCTGATCATCCCCTCTCCAAGGACAGATGGGAACAGAATGAATTTGGAAAAAATTTGGAGCCATATTTTCCAATATTCTCAATAGCCATTCTTTCTGCAAGAAATACCCTCAAATGCATCCATAGAAACGTCTTTCACTGTGCTCTTGCCCCCCTGAGATTGTTCTGTATCATCTCTACTCACTTCTAGTTATAACCCCACTAAATCCCAGATTACTGCTAATTTTATGTGTTCATTATGTCAGTGCTTAGCAGTTTCTTCACCCATAATATTGAAGAAGCATCCAATGTAAATAACATACCCTGCATATTTGTGGAAATCATATTTACATACAATCTAAATATTGACACTTCTATATTTAATTCACATTTTCGTTAGTGTTTCTGGAGTAAGTACATGGTACAATTTGCTGTTCATGGTGCCCTACTTCAAGCAATACACTATTTAAAGTTAACAGTATCTAAACAATACAAAATAAACTTGAAGCATGATTAAAGTGTATAATGTATTAGCTACTAATTGCGATGGATAAATCCTGCAATATGACATACTCCTATGATGAAAGCCAACAAACAGATTTCATCACTTTTGACTACCAAAAGCAAAACACATTTTTAAAATGTGACTGGCTAAAATGAAGGAATTACTACATTAACAACCGATTCATTCTTGCAAAGGTGAGTTCATCTTAGGTTATCTATTATATTAAAGACTCACCTAAATTACAAGATCTGACTGGCACTTTTAATTTATCATCTTAAAGCACTGCATTTTCCACTTTCGAGTACTAGCATATGATCTATTTAATTAGTATATAAAAGGCTTCAACTGTCCCTAACCATTTACGTAAGAGTTATCATTAAAGTCAAGTGCCAACAGAGCAAATAAATGAGGCTACCAGAAACGAAACATAACAGACTCATCCCTCTGTGAACACCAGCTGTTACCCTGCGCCCTCAGAGCATTCAGCAAATCAGAAATGTATGAGGCAGAAGACAGATGATTCCGACAACATCCCTCACATTTTGGGTCATGCTGAACCTATATTGAGACAGAACTGATTCCTAACTTGAGATTTCTGGAGAACTTTCCTCTGCCTCTTTTCACACCAGCTGGAGGCAGGCTTTTGCATACAAAACGCAGAACTAGGTGAAGGCACCCAAATGGAAGACTACAGGAAATCATTTCAAAATCACAAAACAAGAAAGTTGCCAGGATTTTCAAAGCCTAGGAAATGACTAAGAAATCAGAGAAGATATTTCCTTCCAAAAGCTGGCACTGCTCCAAAGAAGAGCTAGCTTCTGCCAATAGGAAGTAGTCATCAAGTTTTCCTAAGCACAGTTGTTTACCTCCTGGAGTATTTTCCAAGAAGTGGCTCCAGCTCTGAACCAGGATGTGCAAACAGAAAAACTTACTGGAACAGGAGCTTTTAGGTATGTGAGATTTCAACAGTTGGCTGTTTTTCTCAGAGAGCTTGCTCAACATGTCGAATACTTATACAGAATTCAGAACACAGGCTGTCAGTTCACTGGGACAGCACAACAGCAATCTTAGTCTCACTTGTATTGCCCAAGCACATTCTGCAAAATCACGCCCAATGATGCACTCGCTGCGTCATCTCAACTAAGTGTAGTACCTTTGCCTTTTTTCTTTCACTTGTGACTACCATCACCAATATATCACCATGTGTCAATGTACAAAGGTGGACACAATAACTTTCAAGTAACATCACATCTAAAGACAGAACTCACAGGGCACAATTCTGTCCTCTAGTTTAGCCAAGACCTTAATCAGATTTGGAAATTATGTTTAAAAGTGGCATCTTCCAGAACCACCAGATCCTGCAGAATCTACATAACTCTCTGGTCCACATTTTCCCACCAGCACTATGAAGAGAACTTTGCAGGGGAACACTGTGCTTGGGACCAAGCTACAAAGGAAATAGCCACAGAGCTAAAGTAGGACTACAGCATGGAAACAGATATTGCAGTCAGACAAACCATAGCCAAGCACCACAGATGCCAACAGCTAGACCTTTTAAAGGGAAAAGGCATCCATGCAATCACGTAGTCAAGGATAGAGGAATGGTGTGGGAAGGGGATGGGCTCAAAAAGCAAGTTGGTTGGAAACAGAAACAAGAACACAAAGCAAAGCCCCAAAGTCACTGAACAACCACAACCTCCTCCTGACCTGTGGGATTCCTTCACGTATCAGCTAGCTGGAGCACCCACCAAACAGATTCCCTGACCTCAGCCTGCTTCCCTGGCCAGCTGATCCAATGCTGTTTGATTCCCAGGTGGAGTCTCTCAAGGACTAGCAGATGACTTAAATCTACCCAAGGGCATCCAGTTGCTGTGTATAAAGATCTGTTTACATGACTAATGTTTTCAAAGCTTTCCAGCAATGTTTCATTTTTACAGAACTAGTAGCACAGTGTTGCTGGGAAGCAAGCCTTTCCATTTACTCTGTTGTGGGTATCTTGTCTTCTTTTAAATTCCCATGAGTGGTAAGCTCCAGCCTCTGAATGTGCAAGAGAAATTTGGTTCTCACTCTTGACAGAACAAATCAAATGAAAAGCTCTTTATCTCAAAATACTGGAATGTCCTTGTAAACATGTAGGTTTTCCCTTTATAATCAGCATTCTGTGACAGTGGGAGGGAGAGATCAACTTTCAGATGAGAGTGGGGATTAGCAGGCTACCTCCACACTGAGACCTCTGCTGTTTTGTAAGCATGCCACTTTTCTGGACAAAGTCCAGAAAAAACACATTGGCAAAAAATTGCAATTGCTACAAAATTATACAGGTTAGTTAATTTCTGGTCTTGCCTGAGACCAGAGAATTCTTGAGTTTCAGAGGAGTCTAACAACATGAAGCAAATGTGAATTACAATGCAAGTGAAATTCAGGGAAAAGAAGATAGTATATAATGTGAGGAACATTCTGAGCTCTTTATACAGGTTGCTCAATCTTAAATTTACTGTTATCACTCCAAAAAGAGATGATATATCATTAGACCTTGTTAAGAAAAATCTGCCATCTTATATTCTGTAATACTAAAAAAAAGGAATTACACACACAAAATGTTAGAAGACATGAAGCATGAGATGATTTTGCTGTCAAAAAATCTGTGATGCAGAAAGGTTGCTACAGGAGAGCACAACAATGGAGGTTTATATTTTTTAAAAATTAAGTTAATCAGTTGTTATACCTGCATCTACAACTGGTCTGTGGGAAGCGTGCTTCCCACCTGCCTTTTTTATGATGTACTGCATGAAATTTATTGTAACTAAGCTACCACTAGATCTGGAATAGGGCACAACCTCTTTCAGTGCAGGCAATGCTACTAAACTGCCTAGAGGAGCTCCAAGCTGAGCTTCAGTGCCTATGGCTGCTGGGAACTCCAGTGGCAGTGAAGGGAGACCCTCTTTTCCTGAAAAAAAAAACCTTGTAAAAGGCCCAACCTCTAGCCAGAATATCTTTGTTCCAGAAACACTAACAGGATTGTCTGAGTTAACTCAGATTTCTCCTGTGAATCAGAAGCAAGGCTTCATTGACTGTGGCAATCTGAAAACTAATTCTATTGGGATGAGGACACAGAGGGGCCTGCTATGAGGGCGTGTGATCTGTCACAAGATACATGCTGACTGAGTCAACTGATGCTGCCTGCAGCGGCTGGGACACTGCTGCGGGGAAAATACAGACAGAACTCCAGCATGAAGTTCTGAAAGTATTGGAAGCAGAGTTGTAACAGGAGGCACTCAAGGTACAAGTGTGAAGGGATCTCTCCCTCACCACAAAAGTGGTTAGGTCAGAGGACTGAGCCATCAAGACCATCAAATTAAGAATCTCCAGCCTATGCCTGTGGCCCACTACACGAATCTAACATGAAACTGAAGCAAAGCTACCCACTGTTTCTTGTAATTCTGGGCAGCAACCGTTACCTGTAATGTATGTGGGTGGAACACAAGGACAAGGAACATGTTTGTAAAATGCTTGCAGGGTTTAAAGTTGGGCACACTGGGTCTTTTCCACGCTTTTCCAGTGCTACACTGGAAACAATCAGAGAGGCCAATGAAGCAGAGTCTTAAAAGTAAGTATGAATGGGGAAGGGATAACAGCTAACCAAAAAATCACCTTTCTGCAGGACTTCCTTGTGGCAGTGTTAAGAGAAGGCAAAGCCAACATCACTTCCTACAGCACGCGGATAGGTTAGCAGCTCCATGTGATAAGCAAAGGATACAGGGTCGGCATAATTCTTCATGCTGTAGGAGTATCACTTTTTTGCTGAAGAAAAGGTGTGTCACTGTTCCTCCTAGGCTTGCCAGACTGCTGAAAAGTGCTATATCCTTTATTATCATGTTGCCTGCAAATTGTCCCCACCCACTACGACCATTAAGAGCAACCCTTCCACTCAGAGCAAGAGGAGCAGCATGAACCTCATGTATGTTTCCAAAATATCTGAACTGTTAAGACTAGCAGGAAGTGTTGCCAGTACCCCAGACAACTGAACAATGTGGCTGAAGTGAAACTCTTCCCCTGCTCCAGCTGATCATGAACTCGGCAACTAGGTTAGTAGAGTGTCTTATAGAAAGGTAGTGGTTACTTTCCACCTTAAGACTAAGAGCACTAGAATTTTGAGTGATGCGCTCTTAAATCCCAAAGTGTAATGATGAAATTTAAGAATAAGTAAAATGAATACAAAGTTCATTACAAACACTGCAGCTTTGGAATAACCTAATTTTAGGCTGCAGAACCGTTCCCTTTCTCATTTAATCAGCTATTAATACAGATCTGGGAATACCCCAGCTGTTGACACGAGCTTGGGGCCCTGAGCTACTTTCCAACTGTTTTCAGACACACATTGGGCAAACAAGCTCTTTCTCAGACTATGCTTGTTAAACTATCTTTTCTCTGCACCCTCTTCTTCCATTTTCTTTCTCTCCTCTGTTCCCCCTTTTTTCATATGTAGATAACATTCAACTCCTATTTCTTTCTCTGTATCTGATACTACACAAGGGCAAAGCCTCTCCACCTTTGTTAAACAAAACTATTTCCTTTGGCTGGTTGGCCACCTGGAACACACAACGTAAAGCTATGGTAGCAGGAACTAATGTTGTTTCTGGCAGGACAGCAAATAGTATCCTCATTGCTAGTCTTAGCAATGCTACTAAAATTATTCAACAGGACTACATTGCAGGGTGTCAAACCCTTCTTTTGCCAGCTGTTACTGTGCACACTAGACATGTTAATGGATGCCATTATTATATTCAGAAAGAGTGGACACCACCAGTGCCAAGGGCAGCTTCCAATTTCATGCCTCGTCACACATCACTGTGAAACGGTTCATGTACCACAACTAGTATATATGCCTCTGCACTTCTGAAGTTTATTCATGATCACAATTGTTTATTGCAAAAGGAAAAAGATGCTTTTTCTCTGGTTGCATACGAAATTAAATAGGAAAATTAAATCACACACAGAAAGTTAGGATTTTCTTCAGCCATAGTGCTAAGAAATCTGGATATCTATGTGATAAATCCCATCATGGCTAGTCTCAGCAGTATAGCTATAAATATTACAAAGCAGCAATAGCAGGGGCAGCCTGTTCAACATTTTTGTTTGTTGTAAAAAAGGGCAACTTACTTGAAATGAATGTTTGAAAGCAGAAAAAGATATTAATACAGGACCTGCATTTTGTTAGAAAACTTCAAAGTTTTTAATCGGGAATTAGAATTACAGAAGAAACAAGTCCAAACCCAGAAAAGGCATACAAGGGAGAAGCTGATAGTTTTCAATGATGAGCATCTGAGGGACTTAGCAGGACCAGAACAGAAGACTTTTTTGCACTCAGACCAAAAGGCTTATCAAAAAGTCGCCATACTTTTCACAAAGGTGTCAAAACAGAAAGATGAACTCTCCATCTTAACTAAAATGTCATGCTGCTGTGAGTACAGAAAGAACAAACACGAACTTACAAACGCAGTTTGTTCTTTGTATTCTAAAAGCCTGGCAGAACTCCAGTACTGGAGTAATGCCAAACCAGCACACCAGTGCCTTTGAACTTTTAAAGCTCATGTTTTTTCTTTACTCTTTAACCTTTTAATTAACTTAAATTCTGTGTATCAATGGATTTCAGAAATTAACATCAGTGGCCAAAGTTCCAAAATTTCGTAACTACTCAGGTCATGGGCAACTGCCACAGGCAAAGCACGGAAAGCTTTGGGCACGGAGCTAAGGTCGACATCTCAGATCTAACCAGTGCCCCAGGTGCTCCTGTATCACTGGTGGCACGTTGCTGGACAGCTGCATTCCATGTGCATAGCATTTCCAGGCTTTCTACCTACACAACTTTTACTTGCATGGCCCAGATATCTCAGATCTGACACCAACCCATCACAGTTACGTCCTCTGCCAGACAAAGCGGAAAGCGCACGTTTCACTCATCACACAGCCCTGCTACTCCTGAGAACCAGGCTGGATTCAAAGGACAACCCCCGAGCTATTCCTGCATGCTCTCTCGCAACTTCTACTCATCAATCACCCACCTCTTCTCTGCTTTTTTGTTCTTTTTAGCCCATTTTTAGCCCATTCTCATGGCATTCTGTTACACCTCCATTCCTGGCACTTGCTTTCCCACGTAAATTGTTCCTTTCCCTCGGATTCTGCTCGTGACTGCTTCGGGACACACCGCCTCCGGGAAGGCAGCCACAAAACGCTTTAACGACATCGCCACTTCTAACCGCACTCGGTCCCTTCCCGACACCCTCCTCAGCTGCAGCGGCCCCCCCAGCCCCAGCACACCATCGCGCCGGCGAGGCCCGCGCGGGAACACGCCCGGAGCCGGGCCGGGCCGGGCCAAGCCGGCCCAGGCCAGGCCAGGCCA
>Ga0065711_1006437_pt1 | contig 17345 bp, 10 predicted proteins | sample Hoacrofraction12_FD_59098 | JGI IMG/M metagenome (GOLD analysis project Ga0065711, IMG submission 59098) | Hoatzin crop microbial communities from Cojedes, Venezuela - Epithelial fraction 12 v2 (version 2) | ecosystem: Host-associated > Birds > Digestive system > Esophagus > Crop | place... | reverse complement strand
CCCCCCCCAGGTTTTTATGTCATGACACTGTGGTTCAAGAGTTCTGAACTGTGCTATCGCCTGCTACCAGCATTACCCGGGGTCTGCCTTACTTTTTGGGCACCAGATTGCGGGGAGAAGCAGACTGATGCAGCCAGGACCCTTTCTGTGCAGTGAGTATGTCATGGTGGCTGGCAGGTTCAGGTGGCTCCCAGAGTGACTTAGCAGAGCTTTGTGTGAAAGGGGACATGTAAAGTTTCTGCCGTTACTGACTAGATCTAGCCGTTAGGATGGCTTAAAAGTGTGATAGCTGCATATTGCTGGTATTATTAATGTACCTATGCTGACACACTAGTTCTGTTACATTTTAATTTTAAAAATCATTATAATGACTGTAATGCTGTCTAATGATCCTTCTCCTTTGACATTAGTTATGGATTATGCATGCAAAAATTGCTTAAAACTTCCGTTGCTATCAAGGTATTACCTGGACAAAGAATGTCTGCCACAAGACCCCTTGTTCAAGCAAGAATTAAAGATAATGGGCTAAGTTACAGGTTTAATTGGATTTCTCCCACCTCTTCATTCTGGCTGCCAATTTTGTTCCTCTTTTATTCTCATCCTTTCCTTGTTCGCATTCAGTGTGGTTTAATCACTGATGGGCAGTCATGCTTCTCCCAAAACAATGCTGTTTGTACTGTGCAAGTCAGATAGAAGGCAAAGTAATTATTACAGTTTCTGTGCTTGCCTATGAGTAGATTCAAACTCGGGTCTGTTCTCTTGAACCATCCAAAGAATGCGTGCGTTACCACAGGCATGCTGAAGTTTCCCAAGTTCTCATCTCCTGTGTTGTGTGGCCACAAAGAATGTGAGTGTAAGGGAGAAAGGGAGGGAGGGATTACCTTATGAAGAAAGAGGATGCTTGGGTCATTCACTCCAAGTGTTGCAAGTAATTGGCTTCAGATTTGTTTTGTTCTGGGGAGATTTTAATTAAGCTTTTTTATATGCTGTTTAATAAACATTTGTCCATAAGCGGTATCCTGTGATTCCCCCATCAGTGAAACAGGAGGATTAATTTGCATGTTGTTGTTTAGTTATTTAAATAGCCACAGAAATGATACTGAGTGTTCAGCTAAGGCAGCAGTGATGGGTCTCTGCACTGAAGACTATAGCATCTAAAAGTACACACGGCATCAGGATTATTGTTGCACCTTTTTTTTTTTTCCCTTTTTAAAAACAGTTTGGATTGGGAGGATATGGAGGAAAATTGCGACCTAAGTAACTGATACGTAAGGTCTGAAGAAGAGCCCGTCACCTTTTTTACACCAGTGTCTGGAAGCAGATTGCTAGGGAAAGCATTTAAGAAATTGGAGCAGTCTCCCAGCTTCTGACAATCAAGATGTTACTGCATGTGTAGGTTGCTTACATTTGTTACTTGGTACCTCACAGACCACATTTCCCTTGGTTTCTCACAGGACACAAATGTGTCTTGCGAAGAGGTGGTTAGAACATAGGCATGGCTGTATCAGGTCAGATCAAGGGTTTGTGCAGCCCCGTATATTGCCTGCAGTGGAGACTTTGATTGGATGCCTGGAGAAGAGTCGGAACAGAGCAAGCCTGTGATGCTTCCCCCATACTCTTCAAGCCTCCAGCTATTTTTAGTTCAGGGGCTTCCTGAGCCAGATGTGGCTCTACATATTTGGTAACCCTCAGAGGATGTATCTGTTGTGAACTTGTCCAGTCTTTGCTTGAGCCCATGTAAGCTTTTGAAACCTTGATTGGTAAGGAGTGTCAAACATCTGCTAACTTTGTGACTAGAGAACCTCTCTCCCCCTTGGTCTGAAGCTTGCTTCTACCATTTAATGCTTCCTATTTGTTGTGTTGGACAAGATGGCTTTGTGGATTTCTATCACATTCTTTCTTCCTGGTGTCTTTTCCATACACAAAGGTTATAGCTTCTTCGTATGGAAATTGTTTTGTACCTTTGATTCTTGTTGCCTTTCTCTGAACCTTTGTGTTTGACACTTCCTAGTAAGTCCAAGAAGTCGGTAGAGAGACATTTTTCATTTGCAAAAGCTGTGTTGATGTTTCCTAATTCTGATCTTCATTCTTATCTATCCTGTTTTATCCAAAACATGCATTAGTCTTTCATAGTCTTAAATTACTCAAATCTTTGCCTTTTTTTTTTTTTTTTTAAAAAAAAACCATACTCCAATTCCCACCCACCAAGACAGCTCGAAGTTAAGAGGTTATGTACTGTCATTAGTAATTCAGCTATTTCATTCTTGAATTTTAGACCTCTGGGGTGATACTGGAGCGTTTCTTACTGTTCATTTGTCAGTTTGTTCCATGGATAGTCCCATCAGATTCAGACGCGTTCGAGTCCCTCACAAAGGAGGACTCCACCATGGGAACCTCCGAAGGTATTTCCACAGTGCACACTAGTGCAAAAAATTTGTTAAGCTTCTCTGTGATGGCCCTGTTTTCTCTGAATCTCCTTTTATACCTTAATCATCACTTGGCACTTCAAACTCTCTGGCAGACCTCCTGCTCCTGATGTGTTTGAAGAAATGATTCATTACTCATTTGATTCCTTTTTCTAGCTGTTCCTCCAGATCTTTCTGGCCTGCCTGGTTACATTTGAAGTGCCAGAGTTTACAGTCTTCTCTGTTTCCCTTGTTTGGTCTTGGTGTCGCCTTACTGAAGGGTGCCTTTTTGCTTCTAGAAACCTGTGATGAGCCATGCTGATGTCCCTTTGCTCTGCTCAAGTCCTTCGTAATAGGTGGTGAATACTGGTTCTGTGCTTTCCATGTGGCTGTTGTTAAGCAGCTTTGATGCTGCCGGTCAGATTTTATTTCTTGTAGCTGTCTGTTAGAGCTTTCTTTTAACAAGCTTTGTCCTTTTTATGTAGTTCACTTCTTGAAGTTAAGCACAACAGTAGTAGATTCCTTGGTTTTTATTGTTCCTGTACAGATGCTCACTTTAACTGTGTTATGGTCACTGATGCGTAGTGGTTCTGCAGGTGTAGGATGCAGAAGTAGGTGATACCTTCTGCTCGGGGCTGGGCCAAAGCCAGTGGCTCCTCATGCAGGTTCCCTAAACAGCAGCGCCATGGAATAACCTTTGGCAGTTGTCTGATGCTTCAGTCTCTGCTGCCTAATCTGTTTACTCAGTCTGTATGGGAGGAGTCGAAATCTCCCTCTATACAATCTTGCACCGTGTATTTGCTGATCTCGCTGGGTGGGCTGCTGTCAGCATTGCCATAGTCCGGCCATGCCTGGTGGTCCCAGCACTCACTCTGCCTGATCCGACCAAGATCCAGACCTCTTCTGCTTGGTGAGGTGGAGTTTTGTTTTGATTTGTTTCTAAACTCTGTGTAGCATATAATGTTACTTTGTCATCAGTTGTCTTCCCTATGTATTTGTATCCTAGGATAATGCAAAATAGCGACCCACTAATTGTCTCCCTTCTACCAGATTTCTGATATGACTACTGCTAGCGCTTTTGTAAGGTCTGATGTTCTAGTGATCCAGCTTTCCTTCTACTCCCCCCTTTGTGTACAAGGCAGAGTATTGTTGGATTGTCTTCTTGCCACCCTATTTACTCTGCAGTCATCTCTGTGTCTGTTTCCGTTCTTTGATTCTTCTCGACATCTTTACTTGATGACCCAGAATCTCCATTCCATCTTCATTCGTCATAGTAATGCCATGCTTTTGAACCACGTATTCTTCTAAACCCTTCTCTTCAGTTTCAGATTTCACTTTCTTGATCTTTAGGTACCAGCAACTTCGCTCCTATAGTCAGGTGAGCTCTAGCCCTCCTGTACGAGTATCTTTGTTCCAGAAATGCTTCAGTTCCTGATGAATCTGATCTCTTGCTTTGTCATCATCCTATAAACCGAGCATTCAAGTTCTGTTTTTCTTCTTCTTTCCAGAAGCCCATATTTTGCTGTCAGGATATCTTTCCTTCTCTTCCTAGTGTTCCTGGGACCCAGATGGACCACAACATAGGTTTTTCCACAGCATTTCCTAGGAACCAGTCCAGGCTTTGTGACCTTTGCAGCTAATGGGCAAATCACCATGTGGTCTTCTGTCAGATCGCAGACTCCAGCTGTCTGTTTGCCTGGTGATATTCCAACACACCCTTTTGAGTTTGCATTATAACTGCTTCATTTATGCATCAGCAGGGAGAGTGTATTTGTCAGAAGGGGTTACTTTGGTCTCAGAAACATCTGACTGCCTGTGGAATGATGGTGAAGGATGGGAGCGCAAGCGAAGAGAACAAGGGCGGAAGTGGGGTTACAATGCTGACCTTAGGAGTTAGCAAGAAGTAGGACTACCAGCTTCTGCCAGAAGTAATAGGAACAGATCAAGCTGTGATACTAAAAACAACCTACAGGCATGTTTAAATTTGACTTTATATTGTTATCGCCTAGCAAATATTACTGCATTGTTGAATGAATGTAGTAAGTTAATTACAGGTAGAACAGATACGTGTTTACATGTTGAGTAACCACATTTATTGGTGTATCAGAGACTCAGTGGGAACAATTCAGAGATCAAAGCATTTCAGATGTGCTTGGGTATCCAAGACATTTGCTTAGGGCAAGAATGTGCAGGACCAACGGGAGGCCCATTCTAGAAGGGAGAAGTCCTGTGTTGCATCTGTCATTCATCTGAAATGGTACTAAATACCAGTGTTTGGGGAAAAATGGACTTACCTAGAAACAGGCAATATAGACACAATGTCGGGAGCTTGTTGAAGGTGTGCTCTTTCAAGTGTCCCAAGAAAATGTGAGTGTCTTTTGATAGAAGGCTTACAGACTAAACTGATGCAGAAAATTCCTTTGACATTATAATAGATTTGCTTTTGGTTATAACTTAAATTCTCAGTGTGTCGGGGTGTTCTTACTGCATGATATATGTGCTGATTTGTCTGTTACTGGGACCTGTAGCAGGTTATTTTGTTGCACTGGTGTGTTGTTTTTATTTTTTCATAAAAGACATCATAGTAAGGTGGCGGAGACTGAGAGACTGAATTCAACAAAAATAAACCTGCTGAAACACCAAGGTTGTTTTGTGTAAAGCTTAAACACACACGTATAGACAAAAGCTAAAGACCTGAGGGTTGTGGGCAAAACATTTCACAAAAATTAGTACTTTGTTGCTCAAAAAAAAGATATTTCTCTTTCAATATCTGTTAGAGTTGTGCTTTTTTTTGTGTTTTTTTGCAGTTGTACTTTTGGGTCAGCGCATTAGAAGGATTCCTCTGTCGATTTGCCCCAGTAGTGTGCCTATGGAGAGCAAACATTTAAAATAACTACTTCTGGTTTAAGGCCGGGCATTATGGGGTCGTGATGTTTGGAAACACAGCATTTTCCTTAGAAGCTCTTCCTGAAAAGAGTAACTATACAGAGCACTCGGGCTTACTCCTCCAGCTCAGGCAAGAGGATCTAAGGGCTTGCATGAACTGCCGAGTAGAAGAGGAGGACTTTTGAATTGAGCGTGTAGCTGAGGATGCCGCTTCTGCTCGGGTTGCCATCCGCATGTGACATAGCTCGATTGCATGTCCTCTCGTGCCTCGACTCACGTTTTTGCTTTGCTTGGCTCTTCCAACAGATCCCGCCTCAGTATGGCCAGCAAGGTGTCAGTGGCTACTGCCAGCAGGGCCAGCAGCCCTACTACAACCAGCAGCCGCAGCATCTGCCGCCCCAGGCGCAGTACCTGTCGCAGGCGCAGCAGAGGTACCAGGCCCAGCAGGTAAGCACCATCCCCCGCTACTGGCAGTCCTCCCGGAGCTGGAAGTGTAGAAAAGATCAGTGTGAAATGACCAAAACCCCTTTTCCAGAGAAACGGTGTTAAAAACAAAATTAAATAAACACGGAATGAGATAGCATCCTTCTGAAAAGTCTTTGGGGATGCACACACTTTCAGGCTTTATTTTGTATCAACTTTTTTAATAAAGCCTGTGTATATACCTCAGCAACTACAAATTCTGCTTTTAAANAGAAGTAACAGTTTCTTGATCAGATGTCAGTGGAGGCTGGAGGTTTTCCTTGCTTTTGTTTGGTTTTGTTTTCCCCTCACAAGGCAGACATTGAGAGCTCCTGCATCTAACACGGTCACTACTGTTCTTAGTGTTATTTCATTTGAGGATAGATGAGTTCAAGGCATTTTGGAGCTGCTTTGTCAAGGGAGCTTCTTAGGAGATATTTTTAATTGATATTACAGCCATTAATTTGCATGTTGTTAGTTGGCACATCCAGTTAGTGAAACTTCATAATTCAGTATCCATTCCTGTTCTGAAATTGTGCTTTATGTGTTAGCCATTAAAATTCATTTAAAGTGATTCTGTTTTTAACTAAGATCAGAAGTCATAGTGTATGGGTCTACTTCACAGGGCTTGAGAAACACCTGGATTTTAGTGTGTATGCTCAGTTCTATCTGCAGTCTCAGCTCTGTTAATCACAGGGAGGTGATCTGGAAATGGAAGGATGAAACTAAAGCATACTTGCCATCCTGGGAAATCTAACAAAAGTGAGTTGCTCAAGACTGGGTATTCGTGGAAGCATCAGCACTTAGTGCACATCACTGAGCTATTCTGTCAGGCATGGTTGATTAACGTTTTGGGATAATGCTGGTGCAGTGTAGAAATCTTAGCCTAAAATAAAAATAGTGTGTAAAATAAACTAACAAAAGATGCCATAAGTAGCAATGGTACAGGAGGCTCCCCTCCTTTGGTTTTAAAATAAAGCTATGATAATTTCACTGTGTAATTACATGTTAATTTTTCTTCATCTACATTTTAAAATTCCATTGAGAATTAACTTTTTTCATTAGAATGCTGGATGGTTTATGAAATAGAATTCTTAATTGTATCTGTGATATTCTTGTAAATGTCACCACTTTCCATCTTTTGGATTATATGTAACTGCGACTTTAAAGATTGCAGTTATATCTTTAAATTTAATTTTCTCTCTTTTTACTTCGGCATTAAATGCTTGATTTCTCTATGACTTGAAAATACTGTTCATAAGCATCTTGGTAAAGTCTTAGCTGATAAAGTTCTAGTAATACAGCCTATGAGACAGAAGAAACACAGCTGCTCCGATGTCTACATACCACAATTTGTGAAATTGAAATGGTTTTTGTGTGGTGGTTTTTGGGTTTTTTTTTTCTGCATTGGACGCCTCATCATATTCTAAATACTGTCAGTTGAATGGATTGAGTATTTTAATTTAAAGAATATACAAAGCATACCAACTATAGAGGACTTATGAAATAACAAGATACTGATTTATCTCTTGATACATGTTCCAATTACATCATTTACTATCATAGCCAGCAAAGTGAAGGTTTGTTCAGTGAAATGAAGGGGTATCATAGAACAGGATAAAGGCAAAATGAGAGTAAAGCCTTCCATATATTACGCACTTCAGAGAACTGGGATGAAGAGAAAGGCAGGGACAGGTTCACAAGCAGAAGATACCGCCCTCGATATAGCCAAATTTCTTCTTTGAGAGTACACTGAAGGAGTATGTAAATCCGGGCTCCAATGGTGAGACAAGTATCTCAAGGTCAGTAGTCCTTTTTGCCTGAAACTGCAAGTTCAGGTGATACGTTAGGTCCTCACCAACACAGCCTTGCAGCTGGTAATCGCAGGTGTGAGAATCGCACCTGAAACTCTCTGTGGTTTGTGAATGGTTGGTTATCCTGTTCTTCATTAGTCTTCAGCCTCTTAAGTTTTGAACTCTGATCCCAGGTTCTGAATTATACAGGGTTTTCTTGGAGTGTTTGTGTGTAGATGGGACTATTTCATGTAAATAATAAGTAGTCCTTCACACCTTGGTGCTTGCTCCTTTTCTTTTACCTGTTGCCAGATTGGTTCAGTGGCTGCTTTTCCCCCTGTCTCAGGAAGGGTCATCAGGTAAACACCTCCTCTCTAATGTTTCTCTGTAGAACATCACCACTGTGTTCTTTGCCATTCTTTGGGATCTGCTAAGCTAGCAAACAAATTCTGTGATTATCCAACAAATATGTGATTCTGTGTTGGTGTGATTTAATATTGGCTTTACATATTCTAAATAGAATTTTAAAACAAACTACAAAACCATGTAATACCTGTTGCACCAGTTGGTGTATCTTTCCTATTTCTACTCTTAAAAGTATCGGTATATCCTGTTTATATAATCCTGTCAATTAGAAAGCTGAGGTAGTCTCAGTCACCGTCTGGGATCCTTTCTGTCTGTAATCCTTGGTTCTGCTCTTTCTTTCCAGCTTGCAAATGAATTTCCTCCGTGTTTTCTGTATTCTTCTTTAACCATTTTCTTGTCTTTTTATATTGGTTTGGTTGGTTTTTGAACTCGACATTGGTGCAAAGTCCTAGTTTTGAATGGTCACAACTTTGAGGGACGTATAAAGTCAGTTGTTTCAGGATGTTGGCCTCAAGGAGAGAAGCTGCGCTCTGAGGATGTTTTTGCCTCATGCTGGCTCGCCAGAATTATGGGAAAATTTCAGACTAAAGTGTTTTTTTTTTCTGGAGAGCGTGGCTGGATCGTGAAGCAAGAGAAGATCACTCTAATAATATTGTAGTTGTTTGTGGTAGCCCCAGCTGTGGATCGGGACATTATTATTCTGGTCGTTCTCCAAGTACATAACAAAAAGGTGGTCTTTGCCCCAAAGAGTTTACAGGCTGTTCTGTGCCTGATGCGCTGGAAGCTGAGCTTGCTTGTAGCAGGGGAGCAGCTGTGAGGTGAAGAAGTTTCGTATTCTGTTTTAGGGTAAATAAGCCATCTCCGTGATTGCTGTCTTTGTGATGTGAGTGTGATTGAACCGTTTTTACTTCAGGATGGAGAAGAGAAATGCCAGATTGGAGAAGGGAGGTTTCACAGCAATTTGCTTTCTTTTCTCTGTCGTATTTTCTTTATTTCCCTTGTAGATTTATGTCAGTCTACTTGTTTGGGAGATTATCAAGCTGAAATTAGTGTTTATTCTGCATGGATGATGGACTGTTTCTTGCCACTGGTTTCCTTTTGTGTAAAACGCTGTAGTGTGATGTAATGAGTATTATGGGGAGAAAACTGATAAGAAATTTCGTACAGATAATGTTTTATTTTTGCTCTTTTAGACATAATGTGAGCGAGCTTCTGCAGTCAGGTGTAACTCTTAGTGTTGTGCCTTGGAATTAGTACTTCATTTCTCACGTATTGTGGAAGTGTGAAGCCATTGCTCCTTTTCATTGACTCACTTCAATTCAGTATGCAATCTTGTCAATAAAAGTAAACAAATAAAATAATTTCTGGGACTGTTCCAGTGACTTGTGACTTTCCATTCTTCTAAAAAGCGTGAAGGGGAAGGAGGAGAGTGGGATTTATTTGAATGTTTGAACTGTAAGTTGTTTAGATCTTTGTTAAATTGATTGCATGGTGGGCAGAAAGGGAGTTTCATAAGAAGTGATTTGATAGCAATACTGGCATAGTTTACTATAGAGCCATATTGTAAGCCGGCATCAGTCATCCCCTCTTCATATCAGGAGCCTGCTGTGTAAAAACCATTAAAGGAAGAGCTTTGTTTTAAGTAAATTGATTGCAGTAGCAGATTCATTGATCATTAGATACTGCCAGTAGATGTAGATATCGCCTTGTGCTTTTTTTTAGCTTTTTACCTTTACTGCTCTTTACAAGAACAGAGAAAGATGTGCTACGCTAGTACAGTGTTGCCCTTGGCAGGGTTTTTCATCTTGAAATTGCATATAAATGAATAAATGCTTCAGTTGTTTTTGCAGTTTTAAATCTTTTGCCATAAGTAGAAGTGATATTTTGCTCAAGAATGTCATGTAATTGCAAACTTAAACTGTCATCATTAAACATTATTTTGTTAAGATAGTGTGATGTATATTTTGGGTTATTATGCTTTCCAATTGGCTTTTAAACAGCCATGTTTATATATTTTCTTGTTTTATGTAACGTGTTCATATGTATCGAGAGAAGATCATGCCTTTGAGGTTTAATGTGTTATTTTATGAGTTGGGACCGTACCACTTTTGACAGATGAAATGGATCTGCAGAATAATTATGATCTTAGTCTTAGTTAAACAAAAATAGTTGTTTTATTCTACATCTGCTACTGTTACCCTGATGTCATTTTTTGTCTTAAGTATTCCTGGAAGCTTTCTGCTTGCGGGTTTCAGAAGAGTGGGGTTACGCTGATCCCTTTTCTCGCGTGCGGGCACGAGATTCAAAGGAGAAACGCGTGGCAGGTCCTTGTGGTGGGGCACGCGCGTGCACCCTTCTGGGGCGCTGGTCCTTCTGGTTAGCAGTGTGCACGAAGAGGCTCTGGGCGTGTGTGTTTTTACACCGTTCCTGTGTGGTTCCCATAGTTTCTTTTAAATGCCTGAAAGAAACAGTCCAGTAGTTCAGGCTCACTCTTTAGTCTGTTTTTATTTAAAAGGAAAAAGTGTTTTATGACAAGCAAACAACGAGACTCCCTCACTGTCTGGTTTTGTTAAAATGTTCTGAAAGCTGGCCAATACCTTGTGTCCGTGCCCCGCCCCGCCCCCCCCCAATAACTTACCCACTGGTAAGAGCTACTGGTCATGAGATTTTTTTCAACCCCAAATTGTCATAGGACAAATAAAGAGTAGAATAACTAGTGTGATTTTTTTCTGAGAGTGGACTAGGGGGGTGAATGCAGTTCGGGCCAGTAAGAACTGGTGAACCGTTCCCATAGTCCCAGTCAGGAAGGCATCCGGAGCAGGAAGGCAGCAAGGTGGGTGCATCTCTAGTGGTGCCCCATTTTGTCTCTGTGGGCCGGGGGCTGGGGACCACGTACGCTCCTGCAAGGGGCTGCGGCTTCTCTCCAGTTCCCTGAGCTGGGATCGATGGAGGCCATAAATTTCAGGTTTGTTCCTGAACTAGTAACTGTGGTTTGAACTCGTCTCAGTCGCAAGCCTGAGACAATGATGAAAATGTTCTTATGCAGACATCTGCTTTAGCCTTGAGTCAGTGCAAGGTAGGACAGATAAAACATTACCCGATTTGAAACAGTCATTGAAAATGCTAACAAAATGTGAAACTAATTAATCTGTTTTCATGTCCAAGCTGTATGACTGTCATGAAAACAGAACAAATTGTATTGTGGCAAAATGCATCAAATTATTAAAGTGATTTTGGTACAAAGAGGATGAAGTCTTGTTTTTAAATTCAGTGTGAGCTGCTAAAGGTCTTTTAACAGTGTGGTAAGCAGCATGTTAATTAACATTGTCAAGCTGTTTTGGAGTGTAACAGTGTACAAAAATACTGTTGTTGTAAGTTAGGAATAGTTGTGTTACATGGAAATACCAAATTCATTAGTAATACAGACAGTCCTCAGTGCGTCCAAATTTGTTTTATACCTCAACGCGATTATTCTTTTAAATAAAATCTTTGCTTCCAACTTACTAGAAACTGGCACAGAATTAGCAGTCCACTGTACTGTAGTTTAGTGTTTACTCCTGCAGAATTTAAACTTCTTCTAGAATATATGGGGCCTTGCAAGTAACATATAGCTACCCATGGCTTAAAGTTGTAATGGGTATCGTTTGTCCTTCTGTCCTTTTAAGTCTTGTGTCTGTAATCATCTACCACTAGATGAGTGGTTGCACTTAATATTTGTTGTGTTATGAACCACGGGAAATCTGGGAAAGAACAAGCTTGTCGGTTAATCTGACATTTGCTGCCAGGCATGTAGGAAGGCATAATCAAATTTAATGTTCAGAAGAGATTGTTGCCTGACATCATTGGCAGTGGCTGACACAGCTACTTGTTGTGTACCATAAATCCTTCATGGCTTCTCTCGTCTCAGCAACAGAGGTTCATAGTGCCCAGTGTATCTTCACGCTGTCTTGAAATGGTGGGCTTGTTTTTAGCTTAGAAGCAATTATTTTCTTTCCAGGGTAAAGAGGTACAAGGGAGAAGTGATTTCTTTGAACCATTCAACCCCAGATTCATGGCACTAAGAAATTTTGCTTCTGGTGGGTGCTTGTTAGTTGGCTCCTAAAAACCAGGGCTGCTTGTATGTAGTGAGCAGAGAAATGCCTGACAACAAAATGTCTAGGTGGAAAGTCTCATACAGGTATACGTACTGCCAGCTTTTCCAGCCTCCTTTCTTGCAGAACCTGAAATTAGAAGCAAGGAAAAACAACAGTATAACATGAAGGCATCCATTTTGGTACGCTGAAGCCTTTGTTGCCAGCCTGTTTCAGAGATATCAGAATACGTAGGAAAAGGCAGGGTTCAACCTTGACTTTTTGCATCTGTAATAAAGCCTTGCTGGACCTGGGGGGAGGAGGGAAGGGGAGCAGGCTTACAGCAACTGATTTCCAAACTCACACACTGTGACTTAAATCCTGGCTTCTAGACAAGCCACCACTGACCAGCACCTCTGAAAGGCAGTTGTCACCTTACCTTGCTGAACACTGAAGTGATTTAAAAAACAAACAAACTCTTGAAATAGTTAGGAACTGCACTTCTCTTGTGCATAAAACTATAATTTATCTTTTTTGAACCTTTCTTAAGTGCGTGATGTTTTCAGGAAGGGCAAATGAGGATTGAACCCGAGTGATTTCAATGAACATTTAACTGATTGAAGTCTTTTGCCAGTTGGTTTTCTGCTTTTATAAAGTCTTACTTCATAATCATGGTTCTGCTATAATAGCAAATAAGTGTTAAGCGTATGGCTATTTATCTGTGTGGCGGAGGTTACTTACTCAGCTCAGGAGTTCAGTGAAACCGTGATTCCTGTTGTGCTACAACTTCTCCCAGCAGTGGGAATAGCTGATTATTGTACATTTGGGGAATGCTCTGTTTGCTCAGCATTGCTTTCAGCATTCCAGGACATGTGTCAAATCTTTCTCTCTTTCCCTCAGTGATTTATATCTGTATTTATAAGATTATAATAGGTGCTAGCTTGTCAGACTTGGAGGATGATCTTCCAGAGCCAAGTAGCTAGCAGGACCAGAGTCAGGCAGAAAAAGCAAGGATAATTGTCTGTAAACTCACACCTGAGTACGAGCACAAAATTGAGGGCATAGCACGGAGCAGCACTCCCAGCAGCGCAGGTTTATTTTTGCTGAAGGCATGTTGACCAAACCCAAAAAACTGCGTTCGGCTTTTGAGAAGACTCTCTTGGCCCTGTTACTTTCAAGCGAGTGTTCACAGACATAGTGATCAATTTAGCCAAATAAAATTTGTCTATGAGGTCTGAAGCCTTTAAAGTTAGCATGTATAATTACCCGCTACACGTATCTGTCGTTGTGGTAACATGGATTTGTTAAGTGATATTACTGGGAAAGTAGAAGTATTTTATCTTGCAAAGTGGTACTACTGCTTATGTATAAAATGTAGAAAACTTGTTTATGCTTCTGTTTTACAGTTTTCCAAAGGGCTGTGAAAGTATTTGTTTGCCTCTGTGTTGTCGTAACAATTGTGTGGCACCTTCAGTTTCAAGTTCCCTCGTTGTAATTAAACCTACGTTCTTTTGCTGAGTTCATCTATTAATGTTTTTCTGCCGAAAGGAGGCTTGCTGTTTGCAGCTAGAAGGAGGAATTTTGAAGGTCGGCTTTCTTCTCCTGAGAAAGCAGCAAGAGCAAGAGCACCTCTTGAGGCATCTGCTGTTGCTGAGGGTTTGATGGTATCTGGCCGGATAGTCAGAGGAGATGGGTCAGAGCAGGCTGCAAACCTGTTTGGCAGGAATGTTCTTGACCACCTGTACCCTGCTGGTTTTTAATTTTTGTCCCGGTTTTGTATCATTCTAAACCTAGTAGGCATATTGCAACTCCTGTGCTTGTATGATGAGCAATGCAGAAAGGCCCGAGTCCTGGCGAGTTTTTTCATGTACTAAGATGAAGTTAGCATACAATATCATAAAGAAGCTCTGGCAATAAGAGCCTCCTTTCAGCTAAATTGGAAAGAGAAAATTTCGTCTGGAGGAGAGAGGGAAGTCCTATTTTGCTCCTTTTTTTTTTAAGTGGTCAGTTTATGTACATGCAATCAGTTTGTGGATTTAGCGGGCAGCGTCCCACATCCGTAACAAGAGTCTCTGCAGAGCATTCCAGTGCAAAAGGTGGGGATGATGAATCTTTTTTTTTTTTTTCCAAACTAAAAACTTCGATATTTATAAGTAAATAATTCTGAAAGGAAACATTTTTCATCTGAACTACAAAAACTGTGTAAAATCTAGCGTGGATTTAGTGTGTTATGCATAGAGAAAAGTCTTTTTAACAAGTTTAGAAATGCAGGAAGATACATGTGTTCAAATGTATTTGTCAAAGTTCTCAAATCAGTGGTTTGGCTTTGATCCACAAAATATTATTACTGTTGTTGTTGTGATGGTGGTATTTAGAGTTTCTAAATTCTGGTTTCTCTCAGTATTTAAATCACAGAAGGTTAATTAAAGCAGTTCTTTATTTTGTGATTGCTTGGGAATATTAACCTCACAAAGCCTGCATTAAATCAGTGAAGTGATAGAATTGCATTTGCTTTGTAAAATAACTCTACAAGAGCAAAGACAAAGCCATTTATAGTTCAGTGCCATTAATGGCTTGGCATTTAGATATTGGTGTAGGAGTCTATTAATTAACTTGATAGTCAAACTATTGGAATGCAGGCTGATCAAAACTTATTTTGTTTTAGGAGATTAGTGATCATAACTATTGTTGCTCCCCTTATCAGTCTCCTTATTACTCAATGATGATTTTCTTTTACTGTTACTCTGAGAGTAAAATTAATATCCCAGAAATTCTTTTTTCTGTACCTTTGAAATTTAGCAGTAAATTAAACAGAATACTGAGTTTATCAAAGGATACCTGATCATGTAATAGTCTTTTACTTTATGATCCATTAGTCTGATGACTGTTCGTAGACAAAGTTGTCTACACGAATGTTTTAGAATATAAATGCACAAATCCTGTTTTAAGAAAAATTTAAAAATGCAAATAGTATAGTACTATGAGTTAAGTGATAAAGGTGCAAAGTCTGAGAAGTACTAATAAATCTGAGTGGTAGGTTTTTTTGTTTGTTTTTCTGTTTGGTTTTTTTTTTTAGTTCTGTGTGAGCAGTATATATTCCCAGTTTTAGTGGTCTTGTAAATTACACCTCATGGCCAGTTGCAATGCAGCAGTATTCTCTTATGACCTTTAAATTAGCACACATTATTTTCCTCAGAGGTAGGCAAAATAAGATTTGGGTTTTTTAATGTTTCCTGGTATAAAATTTACCATTGTAGTTTTTTTGGCTGCCCATATTTTCTTTAATAATTGAAGATGTTCAGTGTACATATATTTAGTTTTGTTGTTAAGACAGTGTATTATCTGAATATAGGTCAGCATATATTTTATATGTGTTCATTATTCTTTCTGGTATTTCCCTTTTACTGCATATCTCTCCTACTGTAGTAGGATTTAGAACACGTTTTGGAGCAAGCAGCTGAAATCTTACATGGTGTTTTAGTTGTCACAGTCAGATATGGACAACAAAGAATGAAACAGCAAATCAAAGTAAAGGAGATGCCACTTAAAAAACAGGTTTACCTTTACATGTTGACACAACCGCTTGGTGTTTTTGTTGTGGGAAAGAGAACAACTGCTGGTCTTGGTAGGCTGTCCCTCAGTAAATCAAGCTCTGCAAGAGCTTCCCTCTCTTCGTGTCTTCCTCGCACTTCTCCCTGATTGTCAAGCACCCATCTTAGCTATCTTCCCCATGCATGTTTTTGGGTAGAAAATTAAATAACTAGTTCTATGTGTTTGGTTTTTGGGTGTCTGCCTACAGAATTCATAAAGATCACGTTCCTTCACCCTTACAGAAAAGGGACAGATTTATCATTGCTTTATTACCTAGCAGTCCTTTACCAACTTCTAATGAAAGTCACTGTTTTCCTGTAGCGGTCTTAAAGAGTAGTCAGTGGTCTGGTCTCAGAGTTTTAGGTTTTCATAATTTATTTCACTTGTTCTGTCCCCCCCTCCACCCCTCCCGCCGCTGCTGACACCAACCCAGTTGGGAATACTTTCTTTCAAAAAAAAACACTGTTGTGGTGATGGTGGTGAAGATTTTTCTGCCTCAAAGGTTAAAGCAATGGTTTGCTGCTGTTGGTTTGAATTGTTGTATTGTGCAGTCCATTGAATTTCTTCTGCTGCTGGGTGCTTCCTTCTGTAAATTATTGTTGTCTATCTTCTCCTTGGACTGAGGTATTTTTCCACGTGGTGACTGGATTTAAAAAGATTGTTGCACTGAAACTCTGTGTCTTCACAGACTGCAGATGAAGAGAGGATGGTAATGCAGCTAATTCTCTACGTCCAGTAGCCCCAAATGTAACATGCTAACGCTGCCGCATACTGAAAAATTAGGTTAACTGAAACAGTAGTAGAGAAAACCTTCTGTACCAAAATTATTACAGACTTCTTTGCATCTGAACTTCAGTTCCTTCTCTTGTGATTCTGCTGTTGATAAAACAGTAGGTAAACCTCGTTTCAGTCATTCCTTTTAAGAGACCTCTGTGGTAGAGTATTAGGGAATTAAGTTAACAAACAAGTGTCACTGGATTGTGATACAGATGTTGTCTACAACATAATACAGTTTTATATTGCGGAGGGGGGGGGAAGAAACACACAAGACAAACCTCACCATTCTGGTCTTTTTTTTTATGTGACCTCAGTGATGCTTTGGGTGTTGCTTGCAACCCTTCCTGATGGGTTTGCGGGTTTTTCATGAGCCTTTAGATGAAGTCCTGGCTTTTATCTCGAAGCGCAGTCACAGACGTGCCCCTAAGAAAACACTGAAGAAATGTTTCCCAGTCTCAAGTGAGGAAGTCTCATCCTCGGGTACCTACCTCAGTTAGCCTAGAGGTAGCAGCTGCTCTCGGTGCAGCTTTTCTCTTTATTCTGTAAGCTGGCTTTGGGCTCTCAGCTCTGCTGTAAGCTGTGGGCATTTCTCTGACCTGGTTTCTGCCAGTGAGCCGTATGCTTGGGCGAGCTTCCCGGCGGGCAGCAGGCAGTCCGGGGCAGGCTGCCGGACCACGGAGACCCCAGCTCCCTGCTCTCGCAGCAGCCGAACCGAAGGAAACAGCAGGTTCTAAATCCTGCCTGCCCCTCTCCTGTGTTTTGTGGGGTTTAGCTCTTTTTTCGGGGTGCAGAGCTGTTTCTCAGCCCCGCTTTGCATCTCGGGTTTTGCCAGAGATGTGTTCCTCCCGGAGTTTTAGGAAAGACTAGTTTGGCAGGGCAGGATGCTGGATGGCACAAAAATCTGTAAGTCATCACACTAATGTGGTAGTCTTTCCCAGGTGGCTGTAAAGAATAGGATATGTAAAAACTGCCAGGGCTGCTCTTCTTGGTTTTGT
>Ga0065711_1039972_pt1 | contig 17347 bp, 9 predicted proteins | sample Hoacrofraction12_FD_59098 | JGI IMG/M metagenome (GOLD analysis project Ga0065711, IMG submission 59098) | Hoatzin crop microbial communities from Cojedes, Venezuela - Epithelial fraction 12 v2 (version 2) | ecosystem: Host-associated > Birds > Digestive system > Esophagus > Crop | place... | reverse complement strand
GGGAGGCTGTGGAGTCTCCTTCTCTGGAGATATTCAAGACCTGCCTGGACAAGGTCCTGTGCAGCCTGCTGTAGGTGACCCTGCTTCGGCGGGAGGGTTGGACTCGATGACCCACAGAGGTCCCTTCCAACCCCTACCATTCTGTAATTCGGTTAAGTCTAATCATTAATGAGAGTGAAAAAGAAAGTTTAAAAATCTCAAAGGCATTGCCTTGAAATGCCTTCCCTTCTTAACAGGCAATGAAACTATTTGTTCCGTGCTGATTTTTGAAAAGCAATGGTTTACTTTCACATTAAGTCACTACTCTGATATAGCACATATTTTTAGGGATTCACGTAGCCATACATTCAGCCTGGACACCCTGTTGCTTTCTGGCATGCTCACAGCAGGTGAGATCTCTCCAGCTGTGCATCTGATAGAGCCATTTGTGTCTTTCTGCACTCTAGGTGTAAATCCTGTCTCAGGAGAGGCAGAACTGTGTACCCGGTAGTTGCTCACTCATGAAGGAATGAACTGCTTTTAGGACAAGTACTATGGAGGATGTATGCATCTTTGTGGCTACAGGGCTGAGGAGATTTCTGTTTGGGTGTACTTTCGGGGACATGGGCAGAGGGACCCTTTTATTTATTTAACCTGGAAGCTACATAGATACAAAACTACATTACAGAGTTCATTCTGCTGATATCTTGTGAGGGATTTTCAGAATTCTGTCAACCAATGTCGAAATAAAAAACCCCAAACTTTTTGTTGTTTAATTTGGTACAGTGCACTGTGCAAGCTTCCATGTATAATTCTGAACCACTGTTTCGTTTAAGGCCATTAAAATGTGTGCATTCGTTCAGAAGTAACTTTCCAAGAATTCTGTCAAAACTGAGATGAGAGACTGACAAGTCATAGGTGGAAATGATTAAAATAATGCTAAAATAAAAGTTAAAATTCACTGCTAAGGTCACAGTTACAAGAAACTAAACATCAGAAAGCATAAACATAAGCAGTTTAAATATCAAGCTAATTTTCAAGGGCCTAGTGAATCTTGCTGACATATCAGAAAGCATCAAAGCATCAGGATAGTCATCAGTGCTCACACTGTGCCTTATGAGCAATCAAAGTAGACTCATTGAGAACTACCAAAGCATAAAGCTTCTAGTAAAGATAATCTGCCAGGCTGTCTTGGCTGGAGTAGGTGTGGTCTTCATCAGCCTCCAGCTTCCAAGCCATATGCAGTGAAGAAAAGAGCAGCTGTGATTTAAGCTGTTACCTCCCTTGTGCTGGAGGTTACTGCCCTCCTTGCAGGGTGTAATATGTGCCGTGGTTTAACCACTTGTTTCCATGTCCAGGCAGTTTTTCCTTCAGGGGAGTGGGGATCGGTAGCAGAGGGCTAGCAGAACACTGCTTAAACCTTCCCAGGAAGATCTTTCAGAGCTTGTCTGTCCAGAAACCTAAGACTTGATGGAGGAAGGAGATAAACAGTCTTCTGGGAGAAAACATAAACGTACCTTAATTTTACAGGAAAAGACTGAAGCTTTGACATTGTGGTTTCAATCCTGGCAATGTAATTTGGGTGTACCTAATATCTCAGATCTGCTTGTAAAGCTGATTTATCATAACATACCACACGCGTTTTGATGCCAGGAGAACCACCAGTAAAAACTTGGTACTTTTCAAAAGAGCTTGATATGGCTATTTACCCAACTCTTGTCAGTATTTTATGCTGTTTGGGCACTAACTGTCTTCAGTCCTTGAGCATTGTTAGGCTGTATTTCTAGTGCTGTAATCCAGCTGCTAGGTGGTTAACATAACATGATACAAACACAGATGTTTCCCTTTCTTTTGGGAAGAATAACACTCTTAATTGCAGCTGGAGAACCAGAAATATTGCCCATTATCAGCATCTCTGAGAGGTGGAGAGATTAGAACTAGAGGTGGTTGTTAAATAATTCAGACTAGCAAGAAATAAAGAAAAAAATATTTTATGCAGCTATACAGTTATTCTTACACAGATATGCTTTTAAATGTCTTTTTTATTTGAAGGATTATTTTTCAAACACTGGCCTAATAAAAACAGGAGTTTTTATTTCTGAGATGGAAACATTGGTCTAAAAATAAGATCTCACAAACAGTGCCAAACTTGCTTTGATACATTGAAGCTGTAAATATCTCACTGTATGCTCTTTTGTTTGTCGTCAGTCAGCCATGGAAACTTAACTTCTCGAGCTTTATTTTCCTCCACTAGTCCCCCGGCTTGGACTGGTGTACCCGTGGTCTGCATAACACTGAATAGTATGTTTCTCCTAAGGACACCAGTGAATTCTCAATGAAGCTTACAGTCAAATGTAAGAGTTTTGTAACAGGCCTTTTTCTATTGACGTTTTGACCTAGTAACCAAGAACATGAACTACACAGAATGAGTTTCTAGTCGCACAGTGATCTCAGAGAAAACAGTGCAGATGCAGCCTGAGATGCTTAAACAAAGTTGCTGTGTCAATTCTCTTCTTGTTTCTCTATGTGGAAGAGGACTTTTTTATTTAAAACATTTTTCTATAATGTGTTTTTTTTTAATTTAAGACCTTTAATTAAATGCTAAAGAAGCCATATTTTTACCTCATTTTGCCTAACGCTGTGAGTCATCCCACAACGAGGTGCTTTAGCTGTGCTGTGAGAGACACTTGCTGAGGTCTATGCCAGGAAGAGCTGCACGCTGCTGTTTACCTCAGTGTAAGATGTTTTATGCTCACTATGCTTTAAAGTTAGGATGGGTGTGCACCCTGCTCTCCCAGCCTAGTTTTTACAGGACAATGATTTTGGAAGGTCAAACTCATGGTAATATCAGGCGTATAAAGTCTGGTCACTTCATTCTGCTGTGAAATTAAATGAGATGCACAGTGAACATTTATTTGTACTTTAAGGCTGAGAAATCTGCCCCCTAGAAAACAGCTGCTTTTAAAATTTATTTTCAGATTAGTTAGCCATTGAAAATAGTTGAGCAACCTGGTCTAATTTGCAGGTTGGATCCAGCTTTAAATTTGGCCCTGCTCTGAGTGTGGGCCTGCTGCAGCGGTTCCTTCCAGATTAAACTATTCCAGGAGTATATGCACAATCAGGCTGATTCAATGATCTGATTAAGAATTAAAAAAAAATATCGTAAACTCATTTCTTCTTTTGCAGAACAGTTATTCTACTTTTTTAATATTCCATTTGTCATAGGGCTTTCTTTCACCATAGTTTTTACTTCAATAAAATGTTATCTGGCTAACCAGAAATACTGCAAATGTGCAGTGCTTCACACCAGCAAAAGCTACTAGCCACATTTCTTTCATTCTGTCAAGATTTGTTTCTGGTGAGGTTTAGTGCTCTGTGGATAGACACCCTTTTGCAGAACCTCCCCCCTTCCCAGGCCTCCTATTTTCTCTCTCTCAGATCTCTTTACAGAGGTTCGTGTACAAGCTCTCCTTAAGCCACTTCAGTTACAATTTATCTTTAAGCTTAAACTGTTTAAATATTAGATCATGGCTAACCTTTGTCCTCTGAAGCCGAGGCCAGTTATGGGGCCCCACACAGGCAATTGCCCCAGCAGATCTGCAGAGCAATGCTAGTGCACAGCTGGGAGTGGGTGCTGGTTTCTTATGCCCACATAGCTCTTAGCCCAGTGGTCTTCCACCTTCATCCTTCGCCCTACTGCAGTGCTTTCAGCTGCTGCTGTCTCAGCTGATTTCCTTGCACATCCGCCCTTGAGCAGCAGTAGCAAGATCATGCTCAGGATGCTGCTGCTGTTCACACATGAATTTAAACTACCCACGAAGGTCAATTTGTGTGGAAACTGTGAAGCAGAGCGGCTGAGCTGCGGGCAGAGGTTTTGCCTTTGGCAGTCTCGAGTAAAGAGACAGAGGAGCCAGCAGTGGGTGCAGTAGTATCTCCAGCCACTGCAGCTATGTACTTCAGTGGACATGTCCCAGACTCTTGGGATGACACCTGAAAAACAACTGCACTGCTGTTAATTTTTTAAGAATCTTCATTTCTAGTCTAAATGTAAAAATGAATTCGTAGCTTCTTATCTGTAAGACAATACTTTGAGGGAGAGACTGCATTTTGTAATATCTATAGCCATTGCTTTCTGCACAATAGAGTTGATTAATCCTATCTATAGTAAGAAATAAAACATGATGGTTGGGTCTGTACATTTCCACAAGTGATGCAAATCATAAGGTTTTCTGCAAATATTTATATTGACATACTATTTAATGTGAATGAAGTTGTATCAGTTTCAAGTTATCTTTTCCTCAGATGATTCTTCCTTCAAAAATAGTCTGGATCCAGAAGATGTGTCATTGCTGGATTTTGCTTGATGAGGAGCAATTGTACACCTAGATACTCCAAGACTCTGTAGCTCTTGAGTCCGGATGCAGATCAGCTTTATGCTGAAACATCTACCATTGTTCTTTTTGTACCCTGGTTTCCATGAGGAAAATTCAGATGTGGGCAAGAGACATTTTTGTCATGCCCCAGAAATTGCCCTGCCCCACCATATAAAATCAGGGAGTAAGAACTGCCAGACATGTCTTTGAGATAAACAGGTCGTCCATTTTTTTGTTCTTCCTTCCTTTGCAAGATTTTGCAGTGCAAAACCTGGCCTGTGTTTTAGATGTATTGTCCAAGTAACACAGTGTTGCCAGGTAGGAACATGCTAGCGTCTGCATGTCGTTATCTCTTGATAGCGGAGAAGCACAAGCGTTGAAAGCTCTGAAGTTTTCAACAAATCTTGTCTTAACAACACAGAGTTGATTCTGCAGACTGAACACCAGAGTCCTGCACAACTCAACCTGCCAGGGGTTTATTTTGAGCTTGATGTACTCAGCAGATGAGACAGATTCAGGCTAGATATTCACCGAAGTACAAAGCAAAACTCACAGTCACCTGTAGGCATAAGTCAAAGAAAACAATATTTTTCCGTGATCAAGACAAATGAATGGGCAGCTCTCCTTATTGCTCCTACAGTGACTTTAAATCTGAAGGAGCTATGGGACAAAGCTGTCTACTTGTTCTGGAAAATGTGCCAGGTCTGGGCAGCAAAGAGTGAGGGTCAGGAGTCACGTAACAGGCAGTGAGATGTGAGTCCCATTTGCAGCATTACCGAGCAATTGCTTTTGTTGAACCAGGAAAGCAGAGCTTCTGTCTCGTCTCTTTAAGTGGAGTTGGCATGCTGCTTTTGAAATTCCAGCTCTGAGAGGAACTCCGTAGGTCTTTGTATTTACAATAGATTGAACTAAATCCCCAGGCTGTGTTACACAGCATGTTTAATTGCTCTGGAAGTTGATTTTGGCCCAGAGCCAACTTTTCCATCTCCCATTCACTTAAATATGACTACAAGATGTCTGTTTGGAAAACCATAGGTTTAGCAGAAACAAGGTCAGACTTCAACAGGCTGGAAATCATAGATCACCTGCACACAACCTTCCTTCTGCTGGGCACCTTGCAGCACTTGTGTCCTTTCTCCTCACACCCTCTCTAGCATCTCATGGGGAAAGTAAGTGCTAGCTTGTTAAAAATGTTTTTTAACCATTAATCTTCAGAGTCCAGCAGATGAATAATTAGAAGATGAAGTATTTTAGAAAGCGCAAAGCAGGAACTGTAACAATCTCTGTGTGAAAAATCATGAGATGTTTAGCTGAAATTGTTTTTTCTTTCCTTCACACAACTCGCCTTCCTCTCTTCTGGATTACTAGCTGTGGTTTCAGTCAATGCACATACAGAGGAAGTGGTGCCACAATATGGAGGTGCCTTTATTTTAAGTGCACTGTGCATATACAAAAAAACATTGTATTAGATGAAGCCAAAGCATTCTGTTGGATTGAGCCTGTGTTGGGGGCCTGCAATTTTGAAAATGAATTTGTGTCCTAGTATCTGGAATGTGTTGAAATTGGTTTAATAGGCTTAATGGACAAGTCTTGTGTGATCACGTTTCTTTCTTCAAAATGGGAAACCCAGCGGCACATTCAATATCTTTGTAGACTGCACACTACGTATTAATGAAAGACGAAAGCAAAGGCATATCTGACCACTGAGTTTGGAAACCTCTCTTGCCCTTGTTTATATGCTTCCTTTTTCAAAGTAACATTACTGAAGCCATTTCATTTCAGAGGACAGATAAATCATGAAGTTGAATCAAATATAGATGATGTAAAACTTTGTCAAGGTTATGGACCAGGCCTTCACAGGGCTTCCTTTGTATTCACTTGAATCGTTGATTGTTTTCCTGTTCCAGTGCCATTCTCTTTCCTTCTATTCAGGAGTTTTCTATTACCTTCCAGACTATTGTATGACTGTGCAAGTAACACAAAGTCCTTTGTATGGTAGAAATCAGGCACAAAATAAACACACCTTAATCCTGTACTCTCAAAACCTTCCTTCTTTCTGTATGTAAATACAGTTCCTATTAAAAAAAAAAAAAGAAAGCTTTGTGAACCCAATTTTGCAGTGTTAGCCAACTGGCAAACTCTTAAAAGCACTTGGAGCTTTCTTCCATGAAGTCCAGTGCCCCTGTAACAAAGCTCTGTTACTGTGAACAATTGCCCAGTAATGTGACTGTTCCAGTTTCCTATATTGACAGTCACGGTACTGACTTTCGCCTCTGTAGAAAAGGAAATGATAAACTGACACATGAAGTGGGGAATCTGGGCGTCTTAACGACACCAAGCTTGGGAATTTTATTCTTTGCACGTGTTTACTCAGCCCTTTCCTATTCTTGTATCCTGCGTAATAAAATAATTTGTTGAAGTGCTGTTTTCTGCCTTTCAGTTCTGCATGGCTATGCAAGGGCGGAAAAAGGAGGAAAGAGCTTTTTCCTTTGTGCAGGTTGCAGTCCTTCCAGTCTCTCCTGGCTGGTGTCAGCAGAGGCACTGCACAAGGAAAGGCAGGGGTCCCACCAGCCGCTGAGCACGTGAGGAAGCAGCTGTGATTTTCACTGTTCGTTCTGATTCATATCACTTGGCTTAGAGAGGGACAGTATGATCCTACTACACAGAACTACTTAAAACAGTAGTCTGGCCTCAGACATATGCAGGTTATCTTTTTGTTTTGTTTTATTTTGTTTTTTTTGTCTTGTCCTTTCTCTTGGAAAAGGTACAGTTTTTCTCTCTCTCTCCTCCTGCCCCCCCACTCCCGCACCAGTTTCCTACAGATTTATGAACAACTTGTCCATGCCTGACATAATTTAACACACTAATAAGTCATCAAGGAATTAGATTATGTTTTTATATAACTTGTGTCGTGTTCTGTACTCGCTAAAATTATGGGAGTACTCAGCATAGTTGCCTTAAGGATTCCTGAGGGGGTGTCTTTCTTACTGATTACATGATTTGAGTTCAGGGGTTTTCCTACTCCAGCTGCCAGAATTGTCTTGCGATCCTGAAACTGCTTGAGTCCACTCTCTTGGGTAACCTCTGGAATGTCAAGGAGCTTCTGCATTTCTCTGGGTACTATTTGGAGGGAAGGATAAACATGGGAAATGCCCATTGTATATGTAACACCAGCAAGAAGTTATCAGTTGGTTACTCTACCCCTGCTCTCCTGCTGTGGGTCTCTGAAGGGGTACACGGATTTTTATTTGATGATGGTGATTAAATGCCGACTTTGTAAAAGTCTTTTGTCTCTCTTGGGTTCATTGGTGATTTCAGTCTTTTAAACACCATTTGCTGCTCAGATGCTTTGTTGGGAGTTCATAATGCTGCGACCACAGTAACCAGAAAAAAGTGGCGTTTAGTGTATTTTCTTTGCATATACTCTTAAGTATTTGCATATGTTCTAAAGATATCAGTGTTGTTTTGTTAAAGAGAAGCTTCCTTTGGGTGAAATGCCAGGAATTCAATTTAGAAGAGTTTAGTAGAGGTGCTGTTGCAGATTACTGCGGCAGAAAATTGTGAAATGAGGACATGGGTGGTAGGAGTATGTATTCAAGAATAATACATTACTCTAAGAGTAAAGTAAAATAGAAATGTCTTATTTTGAAAAGCAACTGAAAAGACTTACCAAAGCCAGTTTTGTAATGTGTTTGGAGGGATTATAACTTGAGGTATAACTTTGAGGGTGAAAGTGAGTCCTGTGGAAAGAATTCCTGGTGTCTGAGTTCATGATTAGAGTCACGTTTTGGTTTTGCATTGATGATTAATGCAGGAGAAAATCTGGGTGTCATATATTCCTATACCCATCCAGTACAGTCCAGAACATATAGGCTTTATCTGGAATGTAAAATCACCTCTAATTAACCTTTGCACCAGCATACACATTCCTTTCACTTGTTCAAATGTAAATTAAGATAGCTCAGACTGGGATATTCTAAGGAGCTTTGGTGAATTAATTGTCCAAATCCCACAGAAATTAATTCTGGACAGTATTTAGTTATTGTGAAGTTCTTTGAACTCATTGTTAAGTAAAATGCAGTTCTGCAATTTTATTTTAGTTACAGCTCATGCTGACTGTTTAAAATGATTTGGACAATGAATTGGGGCAGTAACAACATCTAATTATTTTTTGTAGTTCCCTTTCTGTCTGTAGTTTTTCATTAAGATATCTGCCAGCTTTGATTAACTGTATTTTGTTGTTATATTTCTAAAATTAAAAACAGTATCTTGTCCAAAACACCCCAAGTGGATGAGAAACTTAATCAGTGGAGGAAAAATGTATATTATAATTTTTCATCAATAAAACAATCTGAGTAAGAAATGAGATTAAGGATAATAGTTAATTTGTAGGAGAAAGAAAAACATTTCTATTAATAGTTTTTAACAAACTAGATTCTGTAAAGTCTGTTTCTTACTGACAGACAATGTAGAATTTAGGATATTTTTTGAGGACTTTTATATTAGTATGAAGATGGAGATGATAGGAGTGGTTCAGTGGAGACATCGGGAGGAATGCTTGGTTAGAAGCTAGGTCAGTGCCTGTCGGAACGGAGCAGCGACTTTTATGAAACAAGGTTATGTCAGCCATAAGATATGGTTAATCACAAAAAAGAGAAGGTTTTCCAGTGCCTAGAGGCCGTGTCAAGTGAGCCTTGTGGGCTTAGAAAAGGAATATGAGGTAGTTGTGATAACCGTGATTGAAAAGTTGCTGAAAAAATCTGGATTTAAAGTTCAGAATTATACTTAAATTTTGGCAGAGTTCAGTAGGAAATATCTGTTCTTCCCTACCAATGCAAATGTTGTCTCTCTGTTGGGATAATAGCAGATGTTTGAGATCTTTCAAGACAGCTTCACAACCAGAGAAAACAAAGTGTGGAAGTATAATACATGTGAAGAATCATATATTTCACACATATACTTACACAAGACTTGGAATAAAGGGGGTCAAACCCATACAGACAGTCTTTTTTTTTTTTTTTTTCCTATTTTTCTAGTTGCATTTACCTGTTTAGTTTCCAGGCAGGAGCTCCAGCTACTGCTTTGGATACAGAGACTAATGAAAAAAAACAAAGCCTGTTTGTTGGGAGTTTTTCTTGTGGTTTTTTGTTTGTTTGTTTTGTTTTGTTCTGTGGTTTTTTTGGTTTTTTTTTGTTTTTTTTTCAATTCTTTTTCCACGGACTCTCAATAGAAGCAACTGACAACAAAATACATATTCCCAAGATTCACCACTTTTTCATAAAACTGTGTTAGAAAATGTTTTTGTAACACTGATGTCAGCTCCAGTACTTTGTAATGGGTTGAACTGAGACACCAAATACTTGGAAATAAATCCTCTGTATCCAGCGACTAAATTCTGAAGTCCGGCTTTCACAATTGAGTTTGAAACATTCTGGAGAGATGGATTTGCTTAAAAGTAAGTCTCTGGAGTTTTGTTTTGGCTCAGCATATTTATCCAGACAGAACTTCCAGACCTTCGAAATTTTGCCAGGCATACTTTAAAACCAGGAAAATGGTGTTTCATTGTGCATAACATTTAGTCTTATTTTTGTTTATTATTTGCTTAAAACTGATAGTATGTTCGGTGCAGTGTAAGATGTAGATACCATGCTATTTAGCCTGAAGAGTTTATACTATGAAGACCAAAATAAACAGCTCGAGGTATTCCTGGGGTTTAAATTAAGAACAAAATTAAACTAATGTTCTCCATGGCACAAGAATTCATTTAAATTCACACATACAGAGAGAGAACGTCCACATTCTAGCTGCATTTAGTTACAAATATCTCAGTCAGAGAAATGGATGGATGAATAGTATTTGGCTTTTATTAGAAGCCTCCATTCTGCACATCCCCCTCATTCCTGCCTCCACTCTAACCCCCAGCCCCCCCTTTAAGGTGAGAAACCTTTGCTACAACTCATCCCCTATTAAAATAAACTACCTTCCTGCTGAGGGGAAAAAAAGTGCTGCAGAAACTGTTAATGATGTTCTTAATTTATTACAAAAGTTTTAAGCAGTGTTGAGGTAGAAGGGATAGCATGGAAGGAATAGAGTGCCTAATACAAACTCTGACTGCCAAAGGAGACAATTTTACATGACTATGGTAGAAACGCAATGAAAGTGGGAAAATGTATTTAAACCACTTGTGTTATGAAATCTTACATACTATAAAGGCTTCAGATTTCAAACAACATACATCTCTATAAATGTATCAGCATCTATATTCAAATAGGGTTTACTCTCTTTTTTCATCTCTAGCACTGTGGCAGGGAATAGAACCAGGGTTTGCAAAAATTGTGTATCTTACTACCTCTGTGATGGTTATTTTCTTTTCTCATGTATTGGTGCCAGATGAAAAGGGAATAGAATTTTTATTGAAAAACTGGGATCACCTGATCAGATAAGAATCAGATGGATAAACATAAAAATCCTTCACCATCAGATCTAAAAAGTATGCACAAAGACCAAATCCCTTTTTTTTTATTCTCCCTGGGCTTACTTGGTATCTTCAGTGTGCTTTGCTTGAAAATCTTAGCAAAATCACTACACAGCGTAAAAAAGCAGTGTAAAAAGATATTGTGAGCCCCAGAATTACCTGTGTTTTTATTTTTTAGTTGTGCCCATCATCTGGGGAGGTCAGCCTCTCCCTTCACACAGCAGCACTCCCTTGCCCTAGGCTCCTGCCAGCCCTGAGAGGTGTCAGTTTTGAGTGAAGTTGGGGTCATGCATGTGGAATCCCTCTGGGGAGGCCACCATAACTGAGAGGAGATTTTGAACATAACTAAAAGCTGTTTGGTGCCATCACCAGGCCTGTAGCTGGTTGGGTTTGTGGTGCACAAAAGTCACTTCTAGAAACCACAGTCCTTTCTTATCTTCTGTTCAGCCTCTCAAAGAAATGCAGCACAAGAGAAGCTAAGGCAGGTCACTTCCAAATGCTTGCGCAGCAAGGGAGTACTTTGCTTTGAGCTTTATCTATTTCTTAAAGCAGTTTAAAAACTAAAATCAAAGTCAAATTGTCTAGCCTTAAAAAGGAGGAAGTCCGCTTGAAATTCCCCTGTCCTGAAGCAGAACTTCAAGCAGAGTATTTTGCCACCAGCACAGAATGTTGTCAGAGAGAGGTTAGAAAAACCTTTTCTTTTTTTTTTTAATTAGACGGGTTTTAATTTTCTTTTCTATTTTCTTCAATCATGAATGTCAGTCTCTTGATGTTTTTTCTGGATAATAGAAAAGCATTACAGTCTATGATAATAAGCTTTAACTAGTCCACATTAAAACGCCTCTTAACGATAATTGGTTTGGCCATGGTCAGTAACTGAAGAAGTCTGATCCTGTTCATGCTGTTTGTCTTTATCCATTTAATTTTCTTTTAATTGTGGGAAAGGCAATGATCTGATGAGTGCAGAGGCTGGATATTTGGACTTTTGGGTTGCTTCCAGATCTGCAGGCCTTTTTATGGGTAGCCTTGCGGGAAGATATTTGCAGATACAGAATGCTTGTAATTCCGATTCATGGGACCAATAGGTACCCAGCTTCTGTAAATGCTAGGGCTTGATATTTAGTGAACCTCAGTTTCCTCAGCTATATAATTTAGACCATAATGTGTGCAAGTCTCACAGAATGAGTAATTAATTAATGTTTGCAAAACATGCTGAGAGCCTCTGTTGAAAAATACTGGGAATATGCATTCAAATCATTGTTCATGTTGGTGTGCATTCTTCCAGGATTTCAGCTTCCTAAATGCGCAAGATCAAGTATAAGAGAAAGTTACAGCAGTTTTCAAAGTACACAAACTCTGAAGAAAAACATAAAAAGGACACTGGAAATATTACATTTTCATGGCAGCTGGCTGAAGAAAGCTTCACTAATGGAGCACTTTGTGACCCTCATATTTTTTCTCTACTGCAAACTATTCATTGAAAGCAGCAGCCTTACTGCACATAAACAAATCAGTATCTTTCCATAGCTGAAGGATGCCGGAAGATATAAGACAAAGCCATATACCATCAGAAAAGAGAAAAAGAAAACACAACAAAGCACTCCAAGCTCCATAGCTAATGGAAAGAGTGCTGGAGATGGCAAAGTGCTCAGCTGCAAGCCCAGGGGCATAGTGGGGTTGTAGGCTAGAGATTCACCATGCTTGAGTTATAGCATGTGGACTTTAGCTAATATGCTGTTAACATAGTGCTCAGGGCCAAATTCACTCTCAGTAATACAACTTCAGCTGAACAATGCCCTGAGGACACAGAGGTTGGAAGGGGGCAATAGCCCAGCACATTTCTAAGTGTTATGAAAATAGGGGAGTGCTGCTCATGTTGGGAACTACTCTCAGGAGAAGATTACACAAATATAAAAAACGAGATGTAGAGCTCTCCTAGAGCCAAGTAATTAGAAACTGCAAATCATATCTGGCTCTTTGGGGTGTCTTTGTGCTGCAGCTTGAAGTGCTTTTATAATGCAAGTGTTACAAGAAATTTAGAAGCCTGTTTTTCTGCTTTCTAGCCACATAAGGTCTCATCTGGGACACAGTGAAGTGAATATATTGACCACCTCTGGATTTCATAGGTTTTGGATTAAAATCCTAGTGCCAGGAAGAACTGCACAGAATAAACCTTGCAAGGGCAGAGAAGTACTGCACTACTGTACTTCAGGAGAGAAGTAGGCTGTGGAAAAATATATTGAAGTAACATTGAGTGCTGTTCCTAGTAAATATCCAAGTGCTTCTCCTGTTGTCATCCATTCTCACAAGAAGTTTCTTTCTTCCTTATATATTGCACAGATTTGTTAATTAGATACTGTTTGTTATAACTCTCTTTGCAACTGTATTTTAAACCAGAAAAAAATTATCTGGAATATTCAGTAAAACTCAGGCAATCTTTACAATGACTGATATTTTAGATTCAAGAGAAAACATAAATCTGTCATTTGTTTCAGCTGGCTTATCAAGTGTTAGGATTCAGATAAACATTTTATTTGCTATTTAGTGGTCTGCCTGAAGAGCCTGAGAAATGAATTGCCTTTTTTCCACCTTCCCCCTACTCATGAAATATGAATGAAAAGTATCTTTTTTCCTTATCTGTTTTAAAAATCATCCTTATCATATACAGCTGAACTTGATACTGAATTGAGGCTCTGTGTGCTTGTCTTGGGTAAGAGCTCAGACATGAGAGTTGTAGCAATACTTTCTGGTCCTAAAACACTTGGAACAATAAAACAAACAAACAGTACCCTGTTTGTTTGTTTCAGTGGAGTTATACTAAAATGTATCATGGCCATGCCATCATCAGTTCAATCCAATTTACGACATGTTTTTTTGTGGAATGTTGTTTCAAAAAACATTTACCTCATTTACTGCTCTAACTCAGTAGAATATATTTATGTCAAGCTTATTAAGAACTTCTTCAACAGTCATTAGTGAAAGGAAATTAAAATCAGAAATAGCGTGTCCTGGAAATGGAATTTACCCTTTCACCAGCAGTATTCCTCTGAGCTTTTACATATAAGTTTTATTTGTTCTAAACAAAAAACAGGCTTTCTGGCAAGATTTTATGGAAAAATTCCAATAAGCTCACTTCTTAGAATTTGGGAGAAAACAAATCTTCTGGTTATACTTCTGCCTAAAAGGCATAATTTCCTTTCCCATTTGCCTGTTAACCTGGAACAGAACTGCAGGAGATAAGTACAGTACATACTAGTGTTCAGAGGTCATTCATCCACTTTTCTGGCAAGGACTTCAATGAGAAGAGAGAACTCTTGTAAGAGATCTCATTAGAACCATTATGGGAATAAAAGAAGGAAGAAATCATACAAGCCTTTAGTTTTTTAATATATTTTATTTTAAATTTGTTACTGGAAAAGTTCAGACAATTTCAGTTTCCGAGGAAACCTATATGTTGAGATGGTTTGTCACTACTTGCTATTTTGTCGTCATTTATGCCAATGTGAAGTGAGTCAAAATCCTGCTAGACTTGTGGTAGCATGAACATAATCTAAATAGGAGTTTTGTGCAAGTGCACAGAAATGAATAAACCAGCTTTAGGGAAAAAGTTATGTTGATGTTTATACAGACTCACTGGATACACAGACAATAAAGCTTGAGAGTTCTGTTTTTGAGACCCTGGGTTGAATCTTTGCAGGGCTTTAGTCTCAGACTGGCAAGAATGGACTTTCAGGCTTCCTGCCTCTTAGTTTGAATCCTCCGCTGTAAATTAGTCAAGCTTATACACATGAAGTGCATGGGAAAACACAGATAATAACAGGTATTAAGTCAGCTATTGGTAAGGTGGGTGGAAAGTTGCTCAATCTAATTCTGACCAGATGCTCAAGGTGACCCCAGATTTAAAGTGGATCTGCCTAGATCTTCGCATGATCTTCCAGGAGACTTTTAAAGAATATTAGACAACTAAAAAAGCGACTTTTAATTCAAAGAAAACTAGCACCAGAGCCCTTTAAAGTTGAAAACTCAAAGTAGCTCAGGGGAATAACAGAGATGAATGTCTTCTAAACAGCTTTTTACCCACCATAGGACCTTTCAGGAAAATCCTTGTTTTCAGCCAGCTCAATAGCTTTCTGAGTGGCAGCAAACTATGCGCTGTGCCCTCTGCGTTCCTTGTGTTCTTTAGGGCTGGCTGCACCCGCTTCCCAGGTCCTTGCTGTGACTCTTCTATCTGGTCCACCTTGTAACCAATGTTGCCTTGAGCAAATAGGAATTGTAGAGGTGCCTGTCCCCCATTTCAGAGCACTCCATCTCACCTAGTCACTCCTTTACGGAGGAGAGATATAATTAGGGAACAAAATGTGAAGCACACCAACAAAAACCTCAAAACAAGCAAATCCTATTAAAGTTCACAGCTCTGGTTAGTCATCTGATCTTTTTCACAAAAGAAAGGGAAAAACTTTGAATCGTGGTGTCTTTCTCTCGTAACAGTTATAGTTCAGTCATTTACCTCAGATTTGGAAGACCTGTATCCTTCCTCTTCTGCCAGACTAGGAAAAGTGATATTAGATATGGTTTCTCATCTTCCAGATAACTTTTATATCCTTTTATTGTAAGGTACCTTGGAACTGGGCTACCTCTCGGTATTCTGAATTTAGCATTCCTGTCACAGATGGTCCAAACATTCATATTTATTGGTGGACACAAATGTTTAAAGATCAGACCATAACATCTTTTTCTCTTTTAGTGTCTCTGTTCTAAGGTGAAAACAGGGGTGCTGTGAATGAGGCTCTGAAGGTGGAGAAATCCAGTTCTAGGTGCAGGAATGCCTCAATTGCAAAGCTGCTGCCACTTTGTTGTTGCAGGAATTGGATGGTTTTGGCTGTGTCAGAGCAGAAATTAAATTAGGAGTGTTTATGCAGCTACGCTGACACAGTCATAGCAAGTGGCATGGGAGCACACAGTGTATTTACAATGCTATTAGGGCAGGATGCTTTCTATTAGGTTATGTGTCACCCCGTATAGCATGTGCAGTGTAGAATACTATTGGAGTCAAGTGCTAAGACTTTTTCAGTCTTCTGTAATCTACTGGAATTCCATCTAATTTTACCAAATCAAAACTTTGCGATGTTTTTGGCTTTTCATAGTGCTGAGTTAAAGAGGTTTTCAATGAGAATTAGTAATCCTAACAATCTTGGCTGTAGTCCTAATGAAATGCTTTTGCTGAAGTCACTCAACAGGCCAATCCCTTTAACAGATATTAAATATCAGCCTGGGAGACAAGTAGCCCCTGCTGAAATCAATATCCACTAGCACAGCAGTCACTTAGTGGTTATTCGTTAAAACAGGAGACTGCTTCTCCCACAGAATTAAAGACAAAATCCTTATGAGATGCTGATCGCTCTATATTCCCTGCCTAGAATTTTTGAAATGTTAAAGCATGTTTATTAATAATCTAGCTTTTTAAACAAAAAATTACTTTTACAGACTGGATGGTTATAAAAGTTCGTAATAGGGGTAACATGATGTAAGTGTGTAAACCCATCAAAAGGCTTAGCATTCGCAAATATCAATAAGCTGTTTTTGGACTGAAAGCAAGTGGAAAATGACCGTGAAGTTCTACCCCATTTACAAAAATAACAACAGCCAACATCCCAGTGATTTGTAGGGGAGAAAAAAAAAAAATTAAAAGGTGTGCTCTGAAGGTTCTGATTGTATGCCTGTATTATTTTAATGGAATAAGTGTTATTTCAGTGTACATTGTGACTGGCTGTTTTATATGTAAGAATGAGGCATTATTATTAACAAGAAAAAGTAGAAGACGAAAAGACAACAGTTCCTGTTTTCATTAGCTCATATCACCCCAGGAAATTAGAGCTGTGAGTGATTAAAAAGAAAGTCAGTGATATTTGTAGGTGAATTAACAGGAGGGAGAAATCCCCAATATTTGCTTATATGTGTCACAGAATGGTTTCAGTTTTCCTGATTTGAATGGGTGTCCTGTTTTGGCTGGGATAGAGTTGATTTTCCTCCTAGTATCTTCTGTGTTCTAGGTTTAGTACTAGAAGAATGTCGAAATTGGAAGTTATTTTATTTAGGATGTTGGCAAGTGTATAAGTGACAACTCCTTTAGAGAAACACGCTGTTGAGCCTTTATCCAAAAACTAATCTATGAAAGACAGCAGAAAGGCTATTGGGGGGAAAAAGTGTTATGCAATTGCAGGTTTCTTTATTGGGATTATGAACTCGGAAGGATCTTCTTCTAAGTTGAAGATGATGAAGATGATCCTTCTGAGTTCATAATCCCAATAAAGAAACCTTTTAAGTTGAAGGGCTTCTTCAACTACATCAGCAGCAAAAGGAAGGCTAGGGACAATGTGGGGCCGCTGCTGAATGAGGCAGTTGTCCTGGTGACGGAGGATGCGGAGAAGGCAGAGCTACTGAATGCCTTCTTTGCTTCAGTCTTCAGTGCTAAGACTGGCCCTCAGGAATCCCAGGCCCCGGAGGTAAGAGAGGAAGCCTA
>Ga0065711_1039971_pt1 | contig 17348 bp, 17 predicted proteins | sample Hoacrofraction12_FD_59098 | JGI IMG/M metagenome (GOLD analysis project Ga0065711, IMG submission 59098) | Hoatzin crop microbial communities from Cojedes, Venezuela - Epithelial fraction 12 v2 (version 2) | ecosystem: Host-associated > Birds > Digestive system > Esophagus > Crop | place... | reverse complement strand
TCCCGCCCCCCCCCCCCTTCCTTAATTCTAATAACCAGAAATCGCAGAAATAATTGAAGCAGCTTCACACAAAAGGTCAAGACCTCAGGACGTCAACAAACTTAAAAAAACATTAAGTATTACCATTTGGATCCGCTGCCTGCCAAACACTGTCAGCTCTGAGAGAACTGTGCAGGAGCTGATGGCAGCACTTGCAGTGACTCAAAGCCGGTCTCTAGAGTTTCTGGAAATCTAAGAGCCTGTATAAAAATCCTGTTTTGGACCCTCTCTTAGTACCCACAAAAGCTTTTCAGGCATATACACACCACACAGGTGACCAGGAGAAGCCTTCCAGTAAATCAGGAGGGGAAACGGGGCTCTAAGAACATGGCAGAATTCAGGGGGCACAGGGAAGAACAAAGAACAGTAAAACAAGAGAGATTATTAGCTTTCCACTAGATCAGGTATCAGCATTCACACGATTAAAAAAAGCTGGGAAATTCCCACTCAGGAGATAAATATATACGTGCTACCGACAAGGCAGATAGTAGCAGAAACTAAGATAAGCAGATTACAAACTGGTCATTTATCTCTATCTACTTGGTAAAGCTGAGACAACCTATTTAATTCAAAGTTCACTTTTTTTTTTTTTGAGACAGAGGTGCAGAGATATGTGACAACGGAATTCTGCTTCAGTCTCTCAGAGAAAATAACCAGGTCCCAGAAAGAAACATTAAAACAACTAACAGCAATTTAAAAACTGGAAAGCAATAGATAATGCTTTGTATACGCAGAAGAATTAGTAAGAATGCACATCAGAACAATTCTGACTTAAGGTCACGTTTTCTTCTTCATATGTATCATTCAGGATTCTGACAGTCTTCCCAGGCATATCAAAGTGTGTCAAATTATCATCCTACTGACATACAAGCATCTCCAAAGGCCAGACCAGTTTCAATTCTTAGGAATGCAAAGGAACTGAGGTCTTTTATAATGCAAGCTCAGCTACATTACTGCAAGCGTCACGATCCCTCCATCGAAAAGAACAGTTCCTAGGCTTAAAAAAGTGAGTTTTTTCTGCATTTCTTATGTTTCCTTAAGGAGCATGGCGTTGCGAACAAACATTTTAACAAAACTTTTTCTTGCTCAGAAAGCCCAGCTTCTAACAGAAACACAACCAAACCACCAACAAGTGTCAAGACAGCCCGTGCTTTCAACAGCACTGAATGCAACACACCTTCGTAACGTTTTCCTTTTTACTTCCAAGTCCTTACAGCTTCTGCATGTGTCTTCAGGAAGTTTTGAAGCAGAAGCTGGCTTTTATCAGGCAGTATAAAAAAAGCATTATTTTGCACTTCAAATTTCTTAATTTTGGCATCTGTGCAGTTCCGGTATCAAGGTGGGTGAGACTGTAAACACTGACTACTGCAGCAGCATTCTGAAGCAGACAAGATGCGCACAGAAGACAAGAACTTCACCAAAAACAAGAACAGAGGGTTACTTCTCACCCTCCTCTTTGAAAAGATTTTCCCTTCCCTCTCCTTTTCCTTGTAATTCTGAGCAAAAAAACTGCTTCACAGTGATTGTTTTTGATTGAGGAATTCCTGTGTTTAAAATTTATGTAAAGTCCATTTGTTCTACAGAAAGCAAGGTCTGTTTCGTACACACGCATATAAAATATCCTGCATTGTCCTTGTCTCATTATATATCCATTGCACTTCCTAAAAGCTACCAAGACACACACAAAAAACCCACAGCTTTATTTGCACACCACTGTGGGGGCAGGAGGTGGAGAGGAAGACTTAACACAGCCAGCTTTGCCCTCTATCTTCCTCATCTCAGGTGGCAGCCTGGATGTCACACAGACCAGTGGACCCCCGAGAGGACAGGCAGACACCTAAATTATTCATACTGACCACGTGTTTCTCCTAGGCGATTAGCTTATTTGATTAAAGCAAACTGTTCTACAAATATAAAGCAACTATTAGCATTCAGAACTCAGAACTCTGCAAAAGAGTTAATACACACTGTCATCACACACAAGCATAATACTTGATATACTCCTCCTCTCCCTGAAGTGGACAGGACTATTTTGTCCTGACGAAGAGAGAAGTTGGTCATTCTGCAATAACCACCACAAAGTCTCTTCCCAAAGCAGCTACCGAAGCAATTGATAAAAAATTATGTTTAAGACAATGAAACTAAAATGTTTTTTAAAACTTTAACTTGAATTTATAACCAAGGCTGAACTGAAAGTGGTAAAGATGAGCTATTTGCTTTGCTTTCCTGTCCGTGTTTTTCCTTCTGTTACTATGGCAAATGCCAAAATTACCGAAAAGGCTCCTTCACCTACTTGCCTACAAGTCAGGCACTCAGAGCCGCTGCCATGGAAGGAGCGCAGCTTTCCCAGAGCACATTTCCTACTCAAATAAAACCACGTGAGGCATTACAAGCTAGGTTTGTGTTACCTTTGAGTCTCTAGGAAGATGAGAGGCAGGTAACAGCATTGCCTCTAACACTTTATTACACCGCATCGGATAGGTTTCAGGTAACTTTACACTCAGCTTATAAAAATCAAGCCAGCGTGCTAGGGTTGATGATTCAGAAGTGGCCTGCAAATTCCTGAAAGTGAGCAAGCTGTTGTTTTGGGTTCTTTTGTCACAAATTGCCAATCTGCAAGAGCAGAAAAACTATGAAGCTAAATGCTTATAGGGTATCAGTTTTCAGACTGCTGACATTGATCTATCATTCCAGATGTCTATCGTTTAACTGCATAATGGTAAAATTAAAATTATTGCAAATTAAGCATTCTTAAGGTCAACTCAGAAGCAGCTATTAGGGGAGTAAAGATAATTTATTAATAATAAATGTACCGATATAAAGCTAAATCTTCTGTGGCCCACTGCCCACAAATCAGAAGGATTAGCCCGAGATTAACACATATATGAAATTCATTATTACTGTATTATTAGTGTATAATTCATTATTAAGAGTAAAAGTAGAAGTGTAAGAAGAGAGTTCCTATTCTGAACTACTTATACTACAGAAGCAGCATGCATGGGCTAAGAGGACACTAAGTTTACAATGATTAGGACAAGGAAAAACATGTCATAGCAGCTGTTTGCTTTTGCTTTTTCTTTTTTTCTTCTTCTCTACACATAGAAAATCTGTCCCAACATCCCCTTTTTCAAAAGAAGGCAGGTTAAGTTAACAGAAAAAACACTGTGTTCCAGAGCGGACCTGCAGAGCGCTCGCAGCACGTGGCTGCTTGGCGTTACGAGCTGACCCTCCCCACGTGTTTGCTGTATGACTCCACCAACAGCCCGTGTCACCGCGAGATCGGTCTCCACTCCTGCACAGGCTTTGCAGCCAGTACCAAAACAAACACAGAATGGGAAATAAGACACCGTATGCCCTCGTCCCACCTCCTCAGATCAGGCCCGTCCTAACTCTAAAGACCGTGCACTCTGGGTAGGCTCTGTCCCAAAGCACAGGCTACAGGGGTTTACCAAAAGCCTGAAAAAAATTAAACCCATGCACAACAAATGATCTACGCATGTGCGTACTCGCCTTCACATTTCCATGCAGTGGCAGGCTGCATGGTTCGCCACACCATCCACACAAAACCCACCAACTGCCTCCAAGGCTATCCATCACACCGATGGAGATGCCTCACCTTCCTCCTACCCAGCAACAAGGCATTACTCCCAACGTACAACAAGATGCTCTCCCTCTCAGCCCCTCTCCTCAGCTGCACGCTTTTGGGGACTCATCTGCTCATCTCACCAGTAGTGACCAGAGCAGAAGGTTCAGCCAGGTTCCTCCCCAGCAGGAGATCAGAGAGCAAGGAGTCAGCCTTGGCACAAGTGCCACCACACAACCTCCCACCCCAACAGCAGGCCAAAAGGCAGGTGGAAGAAAGGGGACAGAAGAGAGGGGACCGCAGGAAGCGGAGGCCACGAGGTCCAGAGGAGAGTCGCACCGATGCCATAAGGAGGTACACAAGAGACGTGCGGAAGAGACAGAAAGCTGAAAAAGTGGGAAAAGAAAATGAAGAAATTAACAGAAGAAAGATACAGGACACCAAAATGTAAAGCCCAGTTTACTTGTCTGCTTAAAACAGGTCACTACATGTCAGCAAGTTTATTCCAGTAGCACCTATCCACAAATACAGGTTCTCCACATCCACTAATCCCTGTGCAAACAATAACCTCACAGCCCCAACTGGGAGGAGACGGCCACTGCCTGCTATTTATGCCAGTACAGAAACTGGGGTGAAGACAGCCTGTGTGGCTTTTCAAGGCAGCGGGAGCCATGTCAGAGCACAAGTGTTACTTCTCAATCACTACACCAAGGCTGTCTTCATTTCTCGAGGTTAAACTGTCACCCATAGACAAGAAAGTCCATTTTAGGTCAGCGTACAAGCCAACGCACAGATCAAACAGTCACTGATCAGACCGTGGGCATCTTCCAGCCCAAGAAGGCTCGCAACAGCGAGGAAAACGCAGAGAACCATACCAGCAGGGGTTTTTTTCCAACGCAAACATACAACATTTCAACAATGACTGGGATTGCAGCAGCATACCAAAGAGTAATTTTCAAGGTGACACACAGCCAGATTTAATATCCCAGTGAAGGCCAACCGGGACCTAAGCTGAGGAGAGACGTCTGACGGCTCTCCGCAGAACGCAGCAGGACTGCCTCGCTTGCCATTACCTCCAGACCCGAGCGCCGCGGCGCTGGCTCCTCGGCCCGGCGTCGCACCCCGCACAGCTGGCCCAGGCTGCCGCGCTCAGTTCCAAAATGCCTGAAAGCGACTTAGAAACAAGTCAAGAAATGGACAGCTGACTCATTCGCTAGCAGACAGCACTGGCACGCAACGTCCGGGGAAGAGAAGCAAAATACAACAGGTTTTTTACTCCCTGCATCAGCAGACAGGCAACACAATTTCTCAAAAGGACCAGTATTTTGCAGGAAGCAATGCAAGCGAGGGCTCAGCTGTCCCTCACAACACACAACACAAAGTTCGGCAAGGCAAAGTTCAGCAGTGAATAGATTACAACACAGGAAACAGAGATCAAAGATTCCAGCAGCAAGAGTTCAGCCTGCCGCTGTAGCTGCGCCTGGCAGAAGCGTAAGGAAGGAGAGGAGTAACACCAACAGCTCCTTCCAGAACGATTTGCTTCATCCACAAGGGATCCGCCAACTTTGCTGACCTTCTAGCAACTTTCTTCAGTAAGCTTTTTTTGTTCTAGGTTCACATTATCTTCTGTGTTTCCTAGAGGTGTTTCCTTAGGGATTTTCACCCAAGCGTAACAGGTAGGTGTGTGCATCTTCTTTCAACTCCTTTAGTTTATATAATCCTTACAAGTAAATTTCATTTCTTTAGGCCTCCAGTAAAACTTAAAATGAGCACTCCCTTGGTGATCTGGTGAAACTGGAAGCAGGATACAACAGCAGTGACTGATCAATTAGAAACAGAAGTTAACCAATATCAAAGCAGGTTTTGGTGCGACGCAGTGAGAATACCCATTCGGTGCACGCTACAGAAATGCGTTACTTTATGCAAGTGCATTAATGGTGACTAAGAAGCTTTTTCCCCAAGAAAAAGAAACGCAGCTTTTTTTCTTTTTTAATACACACATTGATTTCTGCTTCTTTTCTTAAAAAAAAAATAAAATTAAAAACTATCAAAAACTTAATAAAAGCAGCAAGTTAGGACCAGGCATATATCCTAGGAAAAGTCTTCATGTAATTTTTCAAACACTTTCAGGGAGTAATTTTAATGACAATCCAAAGGATTAGTTGTACTCAATACAAGCTTAGGTCGAAAATACTGTTTTAGGATGGTTCCTTTCAAACAGTTTAAGCACTCACTGACACTCTCAAAACTAGTTTTGCGCTTTTCAGTTTGAAACACTTTCCCTATGGATACTCAGTTTGACTTTATTAAAGATATTTTAAAAGTAAATACAACATAGAACAATGGGGTTTTTTATATTTGGATGCTTCTTCTGGCACTAAATCAGTTTTTTGTTCTTTTCAGCAAAAAACAGCAGAAGAAAAAAAATATCTGGTTGATCCTAACCTATTTTTCCATCTTTCCTGGCTTAGCCAGCACCCAGCTAGTTACCTGGTACACAGGCTTACCGCCAGTCCCGCGCCAATACTTTCCAAGAACCGGGCTGTCACAAATTACAGCACTAAGACCACAGGCTTTTTGGATGAGTCAGTTGTAAGCTTTTGGACCTCTGCGGTGTCTTTACAGCCCATCCACGCTGCCAGGCTCATCCTTGCCTCCGGACTGGAGATGAGATGGAGTTGTGGCCAGTGAGAATTGCCACGTACGACTGCAACGCGAAGCAGGCTCATTCTCCACAGCCACTCTGCACTTTTCCTGATGCAAATAACTACCCCCCCTAAGTATTCACTGAAGCCCTGAGTAATTTTGCAGTTTGTGCACCTTAACGGCATTGCTGTCTCTCAGGCCACTAGTAAGCTACTCCCCTGCTACCTTGACCTTCACCTTCCAATTTCTCTTACCTTTACCTTCCAATTTCTCTTCCATGTCTAGAGCACGATTTCACAGACACGGCCAAAGTCAGGGGTTAGGAGTGATCCCACTTGACAATCCCAAGAGGTCGAAGAGTCGGGCGGCAGCTGTCACTCCCGGGGCAGCACTAACACCCGAGTAGGAACCCACCGGGAGCTGGCAGCATCTGCAGCCCCAAGCAGCTCCAGTCCCCAGGGTCAAATGCTCGCCCACTGATCAACGGCAAAGCTTCAACACAATTGTGTGACTGAGCTAACTGCACCACACACAATTCTCCTAGCAGTTGATACCTATCTACTCAAAGCAAAAGACGCCCCATGGGCACCGGTAAAGGCTGGAAAACATCCTCTTACTCACTGATTACATACCACACTCTTAATATTGTATGGCTTTCCTTTCTCGTGGACTATTAATGCACATCACATATCAAGAGCACACGCTCCACCTCTTGAGTACAGCAGTTTATTCTGGTGCAAATGTTCTTTAACATGTCAGCTCAGAAACTGGATCCTCAAAGCCCTTTCTCCAGAACTCCTCAAAACCAAGGACTGAGAATGTCATACATGTGAAATTTTTTTTTTTTCTTTTGGTAGTCCAATGTCTACTTCCTTGAAGTGGAAAGTTAAACATTTCGATAGCATCATTTGTGCACATCCCCTAACAGAACAGTCCCTTTATCTGTGCCAGACTTCTGCATTTGACTCATCCTGCTGCTTTAGCAAAAGTGTAATAAAAAAGCAAGCACCTATATCTTCAAAATTTGCTACTGTCAGCTGTGGCAAGTGAACAGTCACCAGCATGAAGGGAAAAAAACCTCAAACAACAAAAAAACACCTTTCTGTCAACACCTGTCATTGACTTTCTTCTAACAAAACTTCCTGAACCAAGTTGTTCTGGAAGTCATCTTATTACTGCTGACTTTCAAATGTAAGAAACAGGTTTTTAAGGAAACTTGAAGCTTTTTTAGTAGGCTAGTCCAAACACACGTGGCTTTAATTCTGTCAAAGACTGGGGCCTGAAGCAGTACATCCAGCAACTCCAGTATCTACTGTCCAGCATTTCTTATTTCAGAGTGTGATCCAGAGAGACATAAAACAGCAGAAAGCAACCTGTGGTGGCATCTAAGCAATCAGAAAGGCAGGAATTGGAGTCTGGAAATTAAGGAGTTGCTAATTGCCATCTTCTCACTTGGGGCAGCTGTAAACCCACAGACCTCCAAACCAACCACTTCTCATTCACCTCTGAAGTAGATCTTTACAAAAACTGCTATTTTGACGTCTTTCTACCTCCTTGCAAACTTCTGTATTTACTGAAGCTAAACCTAAGGCAGAAATAACGAGACTACATCCATCCCCCTTGTGCACTTACCACAAAAACAACAGCAAACAAAGAAGCCCACCCCGAATGGAAGATCCTGAGATGCACGTGCACAGGAAGTCAGCTAACAGACTGTTAATACTTTACTTTTTTTTTAAAAAAAAAAAGGTATGTTAGCAAGCTCCCAAGAGAGCTCATTAATGTAGAATGAAGAACCGAATAAAACAATGTTTTGGGAAGAGACTTTCTCCTTTATATGCCCCAAGATGCTGAACCCTCTCTACTTTCTTCAGCTCTGGGGAAAATTTTGAATTCTCTATCTCCATTAACTTCTGTTCATACTGCTACTTTAAGGTGTTTTGCTTCTGGTGCTCTAGGGGCTTCACCTCAAATTTCAGTAGCATTAGCTGGTTTCCCTAGGGCATGCTGGCAGACAATGAGATGGAGATGCTGCAAGCTCTCAGGTTCTGCTGCTACAGGAAAAGGAAATCCCCATGATTTCACCATGTAGTAACATAAGCCAAGGGAATGAAAGCTAATCTGGAAAGGAACACAAATGCTAGTCTTTCCAACATACCTTTGCTAGGTCTTCTTCATAAAGTCTACACTATAACACTCCTTCAGTATACAAAGCACACACAGATGAGTATTTACACACAGCAGCAAACCAAAACAGTTTAAAAGATGCACGCAAACCAGTGCCTGTTCAGGCAAGTTTCCTGAAGCATTTCAGTATGACAATAGAAGGATGTTTCCATCCACACCAGTGAACCTTATAAACTTTACTTTCAGAAACCAAGTTCATTTTTCAAAATGAGTAATTACTAGAAAAATCCTTAAACACCTGAATGACACCAAAAAAAAAACAAGTCAAACCACTTTTTCCTATCTGAGTCTCAAGAACTATTTACGTTTCAACAATATTTTTATTATTGCCATAGTAGCCAATCACTCTCTCCACCTCCAGAGAAAAACTGGCTTATGGAGATTACCCCCTCCCCTTGCATGTCTCTGCCTACTAACAAAAATCTCAGAAACCACCTCAGGCACAGCATTTGAGACTGCTGTCTTCTGACTACTTCTCAATAAAGAGAGCATGAGTAGGCACACCATGAAAATTTTGCGTTAAAACCACAGTAGTCCCCAGCCGAAAATCAGAAAGTTCTGTATTTGTGCAGGGAAAACGTCAGCTTTCAATAGTATACCCCTCTTTTTGCAAGGGGAGGAGGTAAGGAAAAAAAAAAATCTGCAACGCAAGTAGGAATTGGGGGATGTAGGCAAGCACAAACCATCAGCAGCAGCTGTCAGAGGCAGCAGTAATTCTCCCATCCTGTTTCTACACGATATTTGTCGCTCCCATGGCAATGAGGCACAGGAGCCCTCATGGGATGCTGGGTTCGGACAAGAAGGCTTGCGATGGGGCACACGGGGGGGGAAAGCTGCGCAAAGCGTTGTGGCGCAGGACAGACCCGTCACCACCATCCCCTTCCCATCCCCACGTTCACCCCTTCTGCCAGCTCCCAGCCAGGCTTGTGTTTTATCAGATCCAACCCGAGCTAGGGGCAAAGACGGGAGACAAATGAGAAAAGCACTCCTGGCTAGCTGCAGCCATCTGAGCACAGTGGTGTTACACGTGTTTATTTTAAGTCTTGTGATCTTTCTGGCTGGCATGGCACTGAAAGCAGTGCCCACATTAACACATACCAAAGGAAGGAAGTGCTTCACTGGTAGATGTCCAAGCATTTTAATCTGGACGCTCAGAGGAAACAAAATGTGTATTTAAAAAATAATCTGCGATGCTATTTACCCAGCCCTGATATTAACAGAAACAGCAAAGTTGAGGCTGCAGTTCTTAGGAGCTTTATTATTTATCTGATTTCAAGAAACAAGGCAGGATATTTATTGTTCCACAGCAATACATTAAGAAGCCTTTGGCTTTAGATCTTCTTTACCTTCCCTTCCGCCCCAGTACTCGTCAACACCCAAGACTACTTACGTTTGCAAATTTTGGAACTGAAAACTGTCCTCTTGTTTAAAGAAATTAATTACAAAATATACAATAAGGCAGAATTAATAAACACAGTTTTTTTGTGTGTAAAAGCAATGAAAAGTAAATGCAGATTAGAGATAAAATAAGGAGAAAGAGATGCAAGAGGGCATTTCAGTCTTGCATACACTCACTGCGCACTATTTTCTGGTTTTGCTAACAAATTAACATTGAGAAAATCATATGCCACAAGTAATGGAAATCTATTTAATATGCACCAAAAAAAAAGTAGTAGTTCGCCCAATTACACATCACTATTTCCTACAGCAAAAACCAAAATGAGCTTCAAAACTTGTGTTTTCATTTGACTTTCACTTACCTTTGCTCTTGTGGATGCTCTTCCACATCCTCCTCCGAATCAGCCTGACAAACAGAGAAAATACTATGTAAGGATCTCAGAACTGCAACCGGGCGCTGTGGACATATGTACCATTTTTAACTGCTCTGAAGATAGACTCTCACATGACTTGCTTGCCAAATGAACTCAAATCTAAAATTCCTTCGGCGATTCCCTTATCATTCACATGAGGTGGATGCTGGCCATCCCGTTCAAGGTTTCAGCTCATTTTCCCGAGATAAATGGTGACTTAACATGGCTACTCCATTATTTTTCTTCCAAGCGTTGATCGAATAGACTAATTTTCTATCTACACAAATGCATCTATGCAAAATTCTGCTCACACCTACAATTTCAATCTAAAACTATCAATTGCCCTCAAACTACAGGAAGGCTATTTTCTCCACCTCCAAATTACCTGCCCCGCGCTAGTAAATTTCATTAGCCAGTACCCGAGAAAACAGGATGCAGAACGCCTTGAAATTCAGATCACGCAGTAGTCCCAAAAGCAAAGGTACCATGTTCTAAGCGAGATGGCATGATCCCAGACCAAGATCTCACCAACGATCAGCGACATGTCCCGAATCCATGGAGAGTAGAAGCTTTAGACCCAACAGCTTAGCTCTGTGGCTGGGCTAAGGTCATTTTCGAGACGTGCAGCTAACAAACTGTGCCAGCCTGCCGTTCGCAACTCGCTGCTCCGAGCTGTCTGCAGGAACGAACTCGAGTGTTGGGTCAATGAGCTCCCTGCAGGAAATCCATTTAAAACAAGCAGGTAGCTGCTCTGAACCAGCCGAGATCTCCAGGAAAGCTTTCGGTACAACTCAAAATGGAGCGTGCTACGGCCACCCAACCCGCACTGATGAAACCAGGGACAGCTTTAGGGAGATTAACATTTTTCAGGAAGAGGTCACAGCTATCCTGCCAAGCACAGCTGGCAAGTTTTCCCAGCTACTGCAGAAGCAGGTGACGGTGCAACAAGACACGAGCTACAGACCTTAGCAATGAAAAGGCAGTAAACCAAAACCTTTTAAAATTAAAACACTGCACCATCCACCACCCCTCCTACACATTTTCCATTTAAGTGCATCATGGAACAGGCCCCAAGTCAACGGCTTTGACTCCAGCTCCTATTTTCACTACATACTGGGGAAAAAAAACAAAGAACAAAAAAATCACCTGCACAAACACTGAAGGTCTTTCTACAGGCTTCAGATGCTGAAGCAGACCGGACTGCCCTACTTGTCTACAGGACAGGACAGACAGCAGGATTTCTGAAGACCTGAGCCTCATGAAGGGAAAAAAATTACAACCACACTAAGGTAACAAATACAGTTATTATTATTCTTAATCATTAACATTATTATGGTTAAAATAACGACGTTATGTTTAATATTATTACAGATCTTGCCAAAAACAACCAGACGCAGCTAAACATCAATCTTTTGCCACAAGTAGCTCATCCAACAGAAGCAGCACTGCCTTCACCATAGCATAACCAAATCTGTAACAAGACTGACAGGGAAGTACAAGTTAATTTGAGGACTGAATGATCTTTCCACATGCCTGCCCTTAAAGGGAGGTTGGAGACACCGTGATAATTGTTCAGGATCCGCAGCGCATCCCATGGTTCTTCAGCACAGACCCACCCAGAGGTCCTAGCACCTGGCCCTCATGAAGACTTGGCCATCTCCTCCAACAAACGAGCTAAGCCCTGCTGTTGGGCTCTACCAGTAAGGCATGATACAAATCGGCCATCTGTTTTCCAGCTTCTCCAAGCTCCTTCAGAACTTCCAGGACCTCAGGATGATACCAAGCAGAATCTGAGGACTCCTCATCTACCTCCTCCTGAAACAGCTTCTCTGCCACAACAGGCTGGCAAGCCATTCTCATTTTAAGTGGCTTAACTCCTCCTCTAAATGTCTCAACACCTGCCAACCATCAGAAACTTGGGACTGTGTCATTACACAGTGCTCACCCGTAACACCAGCTATCTTGGCATTGACTGCTTCTCTTTTCACTTTGTTAGGCAACAATGAAGAAAACCTTCCCAATCTGCAGTGCAGCCACAACATAAAATCTGAATTGTGCAATAAAAAAAATAAAAAAATTCCAAAAATCACCCTCGACTCTGAGCATGCACATAGAGTCCCTTGTGCAGCTTTCTCCTGCCTTCTCTGCTCTGCATGCCACAGGCTACACGAACACTTACACTGAGGATTAAAAAGAAAAAACAAAAGCTTTCTCAAACTACCATATTGCTAGACAAGTACTACAGGGGGCTGGGAGGATGGGAGAGACTCTTGAAGCCAAAACGCAGGTCCCAGCAGCCTACCCATGACAGGAAAAAAAAACAACAAACCTTCCTCCAAAGCTCATCCTGAATATGGGCAGGTGCTTATCTTGCACTAGAAAGCCCCTGAAAGTGTCCCTTGTGTCACACAAGTCATGCGAGCCAGGGCTGACAGCTTCTGCATAATCTGCATGGCCAACCAGACCCAAGTCCTATCAGCACCATCCAGAAGCTCAGCTGGGAGGCTGGAAGAGCCTTTTAACAGCCCAAAGAGGAACACAATTCCCACCCCAAGACTGTCTCAGGCTTTCACACAAATTATGCGCCTTCAGACGAACCCTGCTTTGAAGTAGGAGACTCCGTACATTCAATTTGTGCATAGCTGATGGGATGCGCCTCTGTTAATGACACACTGCAGTGCCGTGTATCTCAGATACGTCTGTAAGATCAAGGTCTTCAATCGGCTTTCGAAACCGGCAGAACAATTAACCTTATTAGCCCCTGAGCTGCACTGAAGAATGAGAACTGAAGATGAGTCACTACTACATGGGAAAAGAAAAAAAATAATAAAACAATCATCCAGAACCGAGCAGAACCTTTAAAGTGAAAACCCAGGCAGCAGCTTGGCATTTGCCCAGCATCTGTAACAGGCCATGATACAGCAAATATTGTGATATCTTTCTCTTTCTCCAAAATTCAGGCACCCAAAATACTATCACAGTAATCTGAAATAAGCAGTCACTGCATCTCCTAAGTATCTGCAAGCAAACTGAAACACACACAAAGCGTTCCTCTAACGGAACATCTCACTCACCTCCTACATGCAACACACAGGAGCACTACAAAACCCATCACATCAGGCAGACAGTAGCACTGACACACAAAAAAGTTTGGTATACGTTGCCTTTGATGACTTCCTGTCATTTTCAATCGTGACAACCAGACCTACAACTTAACCTTCATTATTTCATTTTAAAGTAGTTCCTCCCTCGAAAATGAAGGGGCAGAAAGGGCTGAACGTCCTGCTCTGCAGGTACCCAACCCGCCTGCCCCTGCCTTCAGATGCTCGCAGTGATCGCCACAGTGGTTTCTGATGGACAGCAACCATGCAACCGTGACTCCCCAATATCCCTTTTAAACAGTGTCCACCAGGAACAACAAATGGCATTAGTGCTTCTCCTTTCACACGCTTGTGGCCGTGGAAACAGCCGGCCTGATACTCTCACTGTGCTTTTCCTTGGGCTCTTCCTCTCCTCTTCAGCAAAAAAAAAACCATAATGAACTGCCTTTCAGCTTTGCACTGCCGTGCTCCAACATGGCTGTTTATGTTTGGAGCTTTTTCAGCCTTTAACGGTGAAGGGCTTGGGTGTCAACTCCGACACAAAGGAGCTGTTCTCCCAAGCATTTCAGTTAAGTACTAACAAGTTACAAACAAACAAGTAAAACCACAAAATTATAAGGAGTCTGAATAAAAACCACAACTGCTCTAATCAAGCCTCTTGCACTTGAGATTTTCCATGTCAAAATCCCACTGGTTTTCCATGCATCTCCCAACCATCGGGGCAGGCAAGGCTTTACGTTTTTCCACACTGAGGACAAACGATGGGAGGAAAAACAAAACAAAAATCCAGCCACCCACCCCAGGGACATCTGCCATAAAAAGGAGGTCAAGGGCAAGGAAGAGAAGGAGAGCAAGGCAGGAGCTCTGCAGCTACCCCACACTTCACGTCACCTCCAACAAGAAAGAGGAACTGGGCGCAAGGGAATATGGACACCACATCCGACCGGGAAAGACAGCTCATCTCAAAGCAGGGAACCCAGGAAGAAGCATTAAAATGCTGGAGGAAGCTGCAGACCAGTGGAAGACCGTCAGCACGCCAGACAGAGCCAGCACCGGCACACAAGCCCACGCACACCCTCACTGACTGCAGTGCTCCGGGCACCCTCCGGGCTCGGCTGCGGAGCAAGAGCAGTAGGTGAGCCATCTCCAAACGGCTCTGCAGGCTTCAGAGGAAGCCGAAATTAAAAGATCACAAGCATGGGGGGGGAAGGAAAAAAAAAAGAAAAAGAAAAAGCACAAATACTTGTAAGAGGGAAGCTGGGAGGGGGCACGCGAGAAGCACAAACAATGAAAGGGAAGCAAGAGGAAACAGAAGGTAGAGAGACCGACCGGGGGCCCTGGGCGGCTGCACTCCAGCATGCAAATTCATGCAGTTCACGTAGACAAAGCGATGCTGCGAGAGGCCTAGAAAGCAACTACAAATATTAAAATGCTTTGTTTCCCCTCCCTCGCTTCTTAATGTGATGTCTTTCTTCGGTACGTGCTCTTGGAACAAAAGCACGCGTGGGCAACCCGACGGCTGAATGGGCTACCGACCCCGTCCAACTTTCATCCTCAAATTCCGCAGGCAGCGAGGAATGCTCAAAACTGCTCTGTCACAGGCAGCTGACGATGCATGGAAAACAAGATAATAGCGCGAAGCCACGGCAGAAAGGGAAAAACATCCATCAGACAGCACTGGTAACAGGCCAGAAACAGGCAGAAGGGCTGGGCAGACAGGGCAGCCTAGTCCATGTCCCCGCACAGCGCCTGCGACACGCAGGCAGGAGGGAGGTGCTCTGGGAGAGGGGCACGCACCGTTCCTTCCCTGGATTTTTCACCTCTGCAGGCGAAGCCCTCACTCTCCTGTGCTGCGCTCCCGCCTTCTCTCCTCCAAACGGGAACGGGAAGAACCAGATCGAGCAACCAGGACACTTCCTGTTCCCAAAGTCTTCCCCGAGACCTGTCTTTGAATATGTGAACTAAACAACCCTTGGATATTCCCCATCAAACAACGTTTATTATCCACTCAAAAGCAAGGAGGTTCTTCCCGTACTAGACCCTCGTCATCATATCACCACCACTGTGCACACAAACAGTGGGCAACAACCCTCTGCGAGGGTTTAAGTGAGAAAGCCTGTTCCTGCAAGGAAGAGGACACGGACCACCTCCTCACAGCGGTAAGTCAGACCATTTTTTTAGTGGAGCGTGGAGATCAACAAGCAATTAAGCCCTTGAAAGTTTAAGCGTCCCTCTAACAAAGAAAGGGCCATCAGATGTCAACAGATGAAGTGGTTTTCCAAATCTCCGGAGCTGATGCCAGTGACTCCGTTGATGTCCCTCACCAACCCAGACCGGTCATCCAGCGGGCCGACGATGCCGAGTCGCCTCCAGGACCTCATAGGGGATCGCAGCAGGGTGGGTAAACCCCAACTCCTCCGGCGCCCCGAGAAGAGCAATGACCAGCCATCGCAAAGCAGTGCCACCGCTCCACAGAAGCGGTCCTCGATGGGTCCCCTGCCACACCCCCAGGGCAGAGGGAGGTCTCCTTCCCTCCTGCCCCCAACAACTGGGAAAGACTTCAAATTCAGCCACAGGCCCCGATCCCAAGAGGTGCTGGGTAAAGTGCAAGCCTGCAAGGGAACAGAAATTCGGGTGCTGGGGTTGTGCCTGGAACCAAACTTCGGTCTTAAAACCTGTTTGAGGAACCCAGGCCCTTCTGCTTCAGCCTGAGCAGTCACCGATGCGTCAGATGCTGCTGCTGCGGTCCCCGAGCTCGGAGGGGAAAGCCATGCAAAACAGCCGCTGCACCCCTACTGCCCAGAGACTGGTTCGTCTGGCTTTTAGCATCCACCTCTCATTTCAGCGAGCCTATCACAATTTTCACTTCTCACTCTCGCCAACTGAAACCAGAAGATGTGTTTTCTTTTCTGCATACCTAAAGCAGCATCCACAGAAACGACAGAGGAGCGGCAGCCTCAGCCTCGCCTTTCACCACTGCGAGGACTCAGCGGGACCATACGCTCCACCACGCCAAGTCCACGGGCCATTCGTGCCTTCTTTTCCTTCAGCCACACTAGGGCTGATTTTTACGAGGATGCTCAAGAACAAAGTGTTTTCCAAGAGGATCTAATCTCCCCAGGAAGTAAACATCACGTCACCATCAGTCAACTGCAGCTTCGCCACGAGAAGCAACTATAAACGACTGCATTACGCGGTTCCACATCTAGTGCATCTTGATGTCTCCAAGGTAAGGAACGCACCGGCAAAAGGCCGAGCTCCCTACGCATCCCTGGGCACAGAGACTCTGCACTTGCCCTTAGCTACTACCACATCTATACCGGGCAGATTCCGAACAGCATATTTTTTTTTTTTTTTTAAGTTATTTATATATACAGTGGATAATACTTTCAGCACACGACAATGCGAAACGCTGGGCCCTGGCAAGCAGCATCAATTGCTAGCTGAGGAAAGAAATAACACTTTCAGCTGTTCTTCCCTATGTTAATGGCTGAGCACCAAACAGAGGACGATACAACAGCTTCAGAGAAATAAATCGCCCTCTTTTCCCTCTCGCACAAGACGATGCCCCCAAGCACTGCCTCTTCCCATGTGCGACCCTTGGAGCCCGGTGAGGCCCAGCTCAGGGCGCAGCCGCGCCAGCTCCGGGCCACCGCCGCCCACGTCCCCGGACGGGCGCCCCTCGCCAAGGCAGAACGCACCGCGCCCGGCCGGGGCCCGGCAGCGGCGGCTGAGGCGAACGGGAGCGCTGGGGCGGGAGAGCCGGCAGCGAACGGCGTGTCACTGGGGGGGGAAACACGGCTTCACCTGAGCGGGTCCCGGACGCAGACACGCACGCTCGTCACGCGTGTCCGGTATTCACCGTGCACAAACACGCTCAGTAAATAGAAAAAAAGGGAAAACGGGGGGGATGTTAAAAAATGAGCCGAAAATTCACATCGTTGGCCGCAGCCCCGGCACGGGGAGGCGCGAGGGGGCGGG
>Ga0065711_1039970_pt1 | contig 17348 bp, 10 predicted proteins | sample Hoacrofraction12_FD_59098 | JGI IMG/M metagenome (GOLD analysis project Ga0065711, IMG submission 59098) | Hoatzin crop microbial communities from Cojedes, Venezuela - Epithelial fraction 12 v2 (version 2) | ecosystem: Host-associated > Birds > Digestive system > Esophagus > Crop | place... | reverse complement strand
TTTTTTTTTTTTTTTTTTTTTTTTTTTTTTTTTTTTTTTTTTTTTTTTTTTTTAATCTGCTAGAACAGCTACCTAGTTAGGAGAAAAATTGACCTTGCTACACAAGTAAAGAATTTATGTAATTCTTAGTGTCTAATTATCCAGTAGCAGTTTTACTTGACCTACACAGCCCTAAATATTTTATGTGTAGAAGACAAGAAAATACTTCATTCCCCACAGCAACTGAGATCAAGAATGGGTCATGAGTTATCAGGGACTGTTGGCTTAAACATGATACACATGCTAAAGACCTTCCTCACTAGAGGCTGTTGTGCCGAGCTCTGCAACTAGCTCTTTAACTTCTGGTTGGATAGATTGTAGGGCACATTAGCAAAGACAATTTGCACTGGAAAGTGTAAGTTTAATTTGATCTTGGTTTGAAGCAAAATAATTGCATATAAGCTCATAGTATTATACCACCCATGCATAAAAATTAGAGAGCTAGTTATGCAGAAAGTTCAATTGCTAGTTTAGAGCTTTTGAGTTGTCTAACTGAAACTACACTTATTACATGCAGAACACTCCTGATCAAGCATGCACAAATGTCTTAGCATGCCTCTTACACAGGGGACATATAAAAGATGTTGGTTGGTTTTGTTATAAACTTTTCAAAACCTAATTGAAATATTGCAGAGGACATATTAGTCTTCCTCATTTGCCAGTGCTGGATAGGAAAAGTAGAGATGAGTAACCATAAAATTTCTTTAGTTGACCTCAAATTTTCAAATTCATAAGCACAATTGAAGTAGAAAAATCTTGCTGTGCAATTCAGGCACAGATTCTGAAATTCAGAGGACCTGGTAGGTTAGCCCTTGGCAGTAGATCCTAAAGGCATGTTCTTTCAATCTGAAATTGCAGCAATACAGGAGCTCTTAAACACACAAATCAACTCCATACAAAATTTCACACCATGACTGTTCTTGCTGGGTAAGGCAAGTAGCCAAGCGTGTACTGCTGGCCTTTGAAGGTTTTCTCATATATTGGGAGCACGTAATCGTCTGTTAAGGGGAGCAGATGTATCACACACATGCATAGCAAGAGTCAGGAGTTCAAGTCTGTTCTTCACACTATAAACATTTAACATGTTAACATGAAACAATTAACATATAAACATCTATGTTAAAATATAAACATCTAACATGCTTTGAAATTGTATTAACCTCATAATCCCCTTTTCACATACTATGCATTACCAAAAATCTCACATTATTCCAGAAGCCTAAATTCAATTGATTTCAGCTTTTCTTTATGAGGTGTTTTCAAATCTGATAATTTCACAAACACCAGCATGTTTGGCTGATAGTCACCTGAAAGAAAAGTGGGTGACTAGTAGTATAAACTGCATAGCAACTAGTGAGGACTGACAGATGGAAACTGAGCACAGGACTGGCAATGGAAGAACCGCAGAGTGGACAGCAGTGATTACAGAGATGGTGATGACAGATTGCCTGACTGGAAAAAAGCTTCGATGCTCTTGTGTTTTCCTCAGTGTTTCAATAGTGGACACAGAAGTTCAGATTTAGCTTAACATTCTCCAGACCTTTTGGAGAGATAATCTAAGTTGAACACAGCACGTACACATTCTTTCCTGTCATCAGAACGTAGCACGTACACACGCTTTCCTGTCGTCAGAATGTAGCCCCTTTCTCCTACGACTCTGATGCTCAGCAGAATTCTGCAATGACACAGGGAGTACAATCGCATTGTGGGTACTTCTAAAAATAAGAAGTCATTTACAATACATAAAATAAATTAATATATGAAAAAAGAATTTTCTAAGAATATTTCATATGCCCTAAAAGTGTAATTCACTGATAAGGATTATATTGTGAATTAAATGATAAGAATTATATTATCTATAATATTTTATTCACCAGCAGGCCTCATCTGACCACTTATTCCAGATAACTTGAAATGAGACCTGGACTCCGTCCTCCCCAGTTCTTTGACATGTGAGTTCATCCATAGTGTCTATGTATGGACTGAAGAAAGAGATTCCAAGACTTCTCATAGTTAGGTCACCTTTACCCTGTTGACTTTATTAGCATTACAGTACTTTTCAACATTTCTTATTTCAATAATTACATGTTAGTTACCCTGTTAATGATTCTTCTGTTTCTTTTAGACTAAATCAATGCATGCTTTCTTTAATCTTACACATTTTTGTGCGATGAAAGCCTCAACATGACCTTTTCTATTTCCAAAACCAAATGAAAAACAGCATCGGTTCAGGTATTTCAATACTTATTGGGCCAAGAAATCTGTTAGTCATCATATTTTATTTCTGTTCATCAATTTTCAGGGGACATCAGACAGTCTTTAGTGCTGATCTTAAAAATTATTTTTACATTCTATATACAGATCCATTTCCACTCTCCAAAACCTGTAATCTAATCTTGTTGTCGTTTTTCATTTCTCTTCTCTACTGAATAGCTAATTTTAAAAACTCTCTTGCCAGTTTTCTTGCCTAAACAGTAGATACTTTAAGTCTTGACTGCTTCTTGAGCATACTTGGCTCTTTTCTTCCTGTAATATATGATTTTACCTGTGATATTGGTAGTTTTAGTACCTTTTTGATGTTGAGGAACCTTGAAATAGAGTACAAACATCTCAGCTGTTTCTCTCTGAATTTCTAAATACTTTGCCAGTAGGAAACAGACTTTCATTAATTATATCATCTTTGTAAATGTTACTGTCATCAATACTACAACACTTTGCTGTCCATTCTGCTTATTTATGTCACTTTAGCCAATGCTGTATCTTTCCTAAATGGACACATCCTTCACTATAAACTAAAATACAGAATGAACACAAGAAAAATAATTAAATAATATTTTTAAATTATTCATGGATAGCTACTGCAGTAATGAGTTTACAAATTACACTTCTTGTGTATTAGATACATTTCTAATGGTTTTCATTTAGTACATGACTTGTGTCATGTTTGTATTTGTGAATTAAATTAATAGAAATAAAATTTCTGTAAACATAAATTTTGGGAATTTGAAACATGATTTCTGTTAATAGTTTACATTTGTTCATGGTTCACTATCATACGTCAATTGTGCAGAACTGTTTTAGAAGAAAACAAGGATAAAGTTGTTGAAAGCTACCAGAAAGAAAAAGTTGGTATTATTTTTCTAGTACTCTCCAGGATGGAAAAAAATAACCCTGAATTATCACAAAAATGTATTTTGCTAGGCAAAAAGCCCCTATTCATTAAATTACTTTTTATAAGCAAATTACATTTCCATGATGTAGAAGAACCAGAGAAGTATGACCACTTCATCAGGTTGGTTCAATTTTTTATTCATATTTCATATTAATATGGCAAATTACATGAGCAAGACACATTCCTGGCCTACTTGTAGGTTTACATCTAAGTGCATGTCAAGTGCTTTTGTAAACACACACAAATAGATCTGTTATATCTATAAATTCTGTAGACATCTATTATTTCATGTAGACTTGCCTTTCATATTCTTTTTCTGTCTGTTAACAAATCCAATGTTTTACAGAAAAGCTTTAAAACATTCAAACAATCTGTGTTTGAAAGAAGAAACATATTTAAGTCAATGTTAACTCCAAGTCCGCATCATGTCTTTGACAACTGTCATCCCTGAAAAATAAATAGTTCTGTAGCCAAATAATTTCTGTTTAGTGTAAATGCACAAAACATTGTGCATGTGGGAATCTGTATGTCAGTTTTTCCTTGGATTTTCTCCTAGAAGAAAGAGATTCTACACCTACATTTCTCTTGTAATCATAAGCATAAAACCAAATGCTTCACCTTAATTAGAAATAGAAAAGAACAAGATGATGAGACATAACCTTAATATCATTATAATCTAGAATTATAGACTGTACATACAGTACTATAGATTTTCACTCTGAATTTTACTAAAATGCTTTTGATCATCTTTATAACAAAATAACATATGGACAAATTACAACAGAAATGGATGCAAATAACTAGGTATGATCAATGATAAAAATTAAAGTAACAGGAAACAGCTGCAGTATATGGACCATGCTGAAAAAGAAAGAGACATAAAGTTTACCCTCAGGGTGGTGAGTAGAAAGGTAGCAAGGCCATCAAGAGCAGACAGATCTACTTGTTGACTATTCAGCAAGGAAGACATACCCATCCTTAGCCTCACTTTGCGTTGGTTCCCTCTCCTCACCAGCTTTTCTGTAGCTTCCAGGCAATTCAAGGTACAAATTAAACCATTCAATGCAAATTATGGTGATGTTTCCTATCAGAAATGTACCAGGCTGGCTCCTCATCTCTGTAAGGGAGATAAAAACTGGCACATTTCAATTTTATTAGATACCACATTGCACTTTTGAGGGCTTGCTGCCTTCCCCATCTTTCATTTTTGCATGTTAATATTAGTTTTGTTTGCACACTACTTCAAATTTTCTTTTTGGCTCACAAACTGCCAATACTATTTTTAGTATTTTCTTTTTACTGCTTTATCCCTTGCTGGACAAGCATTTGGTATTTGGGAAATAAAGAGACACAGGAGCTGCAAATCCCGATAAAAGTTTCAAGTTAACAATACCACAATAACAATAGAAGATCAGCAAACCAATTGTTAGAACAGACCAAAGTTGTGCTCCTATTGTGTGTTCCTTTTCTCTTGTTTTCTTTTTACAGAATACTGGCAATTAATGTTTCCTTTCCCTTATTCTCCTGCATTCATTTCCAGCTCTTAAACTAAACATGCAGCTCTGTGGCGCGACCCTGGCACCCAGCGGTGGCCATCTTCATTCAGCTTCACGTTGGCAGAAGCTGATAGGATGATCTGGGGAAATGCTACAAAATTTTTGCCTTGCTCTGCCTTAAAAAGCCCATTTCTGGTCAGGGGCTGCTTCAGCAGGTAAACCTAGAGTTCATCTGACTTCTTTGTGTGTTCTTGTGTTTTGTCCTGCAATTTACCTCCTACCCAAAAGTATACTCCAACATCACCCTACATTTCCTTACTGTGGTGAGATAAACCTTATGCCAGGTTCTCTTTCATCTGGACAAATGTGCAAACAGACTTTAATGGGTTGAGCTATATTAGATATTACCTCCTCTCTTATCTGTGAACTTTGAATCGCAGTTACTTTGAGCTTCTGTAAATAGTTTTGATTGGGAAAAAAGAGTATCATACTTTTACCCTTTTATATAAGCTTAAAAATTCTTCTGGAAGGTCACTGGATTTGTAGGCATTTGTGTAGAATAACTGATGAGAGAGGTAGAGTGGAGCTGATGAGAGAAGTCAGTTTAAGAGTCATAGAAGAAAAGGCGAATGTCACTGCTGTCCTCAAGAAATGTGGTAAAGGACCTACTATTTTATTAAAAGAAGAATTCCTCTTGAAACTTCTTATATCATTTTGTGAAAGGATATTTAAATTATTTGTAAAATATGTAATGGATCTTTTGCAGATATTCCTCTTCTGGTCAGTGTGGGAATATCTTACCACTCACCCGTCTCTTCACACTTATGAAGAAATAATAGTCTTGCAATGTATGTCTTCAGTGTAATAAAGTTTATTACACAGTGGAGAGCAGCAAGTTTTTATAAACAGAAAATCTCTTCTTTTGGAATAACTAATGCTGTTTCCATCATCATTCCGCATTGAACATTATCCCTGTGTTTAATTATTATTCCTTTTTCATACTGGCCACCTCGATGTCAAAGCAGCACTACTTTCACTACTGGGAAATCACTGAATTTCCAGAGGAAACATGCTGGGTTCTTAGCTCTATAAATATGCATAAATTTTCCACATAAAGTTTGCTCAGGTCATAAAAGAAAATGAGTAAACCAGGTGTTACTGGCTTCCAGAGCCAATACATGGTTATACATTAAATAAAAATCTTTGGTTTCTTTTAATGTGATCTCACATGTTTGTTACAGTCAAATGAATCTGTATTTTTACAGTAGTTAACTATGTTTAGTCTCTGCAAATGTGTCCACAGGTAAAAATATTACTAGACTGCAACCGAATGTCATAGTTTTTAAAGGTGTCACTGAGTACAAACATTGTAAGAGCTTTGCCCGTTAAGTCTTATAACCATGTTAAAAACAGAAGCGGAAAAAAGCTCATATCTTTCCTCATGCGCATTTTCAGCAAAATTCTCAAGCTGATATAATCTGATATGCTTTTCAGCAATGATTAGGGTGTTGCATCACAGAGTAACTTCTTTTGTAACTTCTTTGCAAAAAGGAGTGCAGAAACAATCAGAAGTATTTATTTTCTTATCAATCCATCTCTCACTATCTGACTTACAGTAGCTGACCACACATTCTCTCTCAGCATGCCCTAATTATGAAGCAGAGCGCATTAAGCTTAAGCTGCAAATGTGTTTTGTTCTTAAGTGTAACAGAGCCAGCATAAACTACATTAATTTATAAACAGAAAATAAATAAATTAAATTATACAGATCATCTAAGCAACAACTGAAGTCTGTAACTACTTTGAAAATGTAAATAGGAAGAAAAAATATATATTTATATACCAGTGATTTAGAGAGAAGAGGCAGCAGATTGGAGGGAACTCAGAAAAGAAGAGGGAGTTATTAGGAGAAGCTTACTTGCCTGCAGATCTATTAGTTTCCATGACAGTGATGGTTGAAATCTTATTACCGGAATCATTTTAAACTAGTTTGCAAAAGTAACTATGAAATGCATAAACATATACTGGCAGGTAGATGGACTGACCACACAATTTAACAAGTCTTTCCTATCTCTACATTTTCATTTCTATGAACACCACATTCAATTGGAATTGCACTGGAAAGTCTGAGAAAGACAGCTGATAGGGCAAATATCAAACTGATGGTTCATATGCATATTTTAAACATGAATATGCAATATTAGAATACAATCAAAATTTTAGTATCTGTTACTTAGATTCCTTCCATTTATGAGACATATATTGTGCTTGCATAAAGTGTATGGGGGGGGGAATTTAGTCATTATAATTTTTCCACTAGAATTAGAAATTTTTCAATAATGATGGTCCAAAATTCCAATATCGGTCCCTGAGGAATTTTGCAGTTCCTTCAACACTCTTGCCAGAAATAGAGGTAAATATTGAAATAATACTAGGAAGGAACAGACAGTCTAGATTTTCCAACCTTTTGTGTGTCTGCCAGTTCTGGGGCAGCACCACAGACTCTTCTCTGGATTCAGTGATGGATCCACTTATGCCAGTGCCATTTATTACACATTGGTGGCAGCTGGCATGCAAGACATGGACTTGCCTGCAGGCTGTACTTGGAGCCCTGAATGAACCATTCTGGTGAAAGACTAGTGATGCTGTGCAGAGACCGGGAATGCTGGATCATGGGATGCTCCTGATGAAATCAAAGACTCTAAGATAACTGTGGAAATGTACACAAAAGCTCTCCAGGGCGCACCACGTGAAACAATGCAAAAGCCAACAAAGTCAGCAGTGACAAAACTCACACTCATTCAAACCTCAGGAACCCTCCAGCAGCTCTTAAACTGTGATACCAGTAGCACTTGTGGCATATGAACTATGGTAAAATGTAAAGGCTGAAGTAAAAAGCTATATGGATAAAAATTTATAAAGATGTTACCTAGCTGTTCGCAAGTTGTGATGCGGTAGCTATTACAGCTGGAGAGCTGTTGGAAATGTGGAAACCTTGTGAAATATTTGTGGAGGCAGAGGATGAATTGTCATTTGCTGTGTACTGGCACCAGAGAAAGCGACTGTGTAGACACCTTAGAACTGGGATTGTGTATAGAATTCATTTTATCTCAGTGTTCAATAATTCTATGCTAAGAGGTAAGAGTTGCTATTGATGGGATAAGGGCATGCATGATATTTTATTTTTCAGACTTTATACAAAGTTTTATATTGATATAATAGAGATACAGTGAAGACTTTGGATAGCACCTCTAGCATTGAATGTGACAACAAAATACTATTGCTGATGTGTTTTATCATCATGCAGTCTTGTCGTATATATATTGTTATGATTTATAAGGTATTTCCAAAGAATAAAATGTAACATGTTTTTGCCTACTTCACATAAATGTTCAATTTACATCCCAAGTAAAAACATCTGTTGCAAAAATATTTTTGGATGTAATTTTCATTTTAATAAGCCAATGTTTAAGGGTTTCTTAATATCTGCTATTTTTCTCTTCCTTTAGCATTTTTCTCTATGGAGGGAATAATTTGGTACCGGAAAATTACAAGCAAAAATATGGACACAAATTCAGAACAGGATCTGCCATTCTATACTGACATAAGAGAAGCACTTCCCAGAAGCCTGAAACCTAGTAAATGCATTGGGGTTTATCATCCACATCAACCGGAAGTGAGTACATAAATGTCTTGTGGTGTGAAAAGCAGACCGTGATGTTTAAAATGAGTTAACTGTTGATCACACCTTCTATGAACACTACAATGCAGGACACGGTTCTGAACAACTCACAGATGGTGAGGACACTTTCCACATGAAAGAAGATTGAAAACCTCACCATACCAAACTTTAGCATGTCAGTCACATGATTAATGTCTGTAAACTACATATTAAAGATATTTACCAAAACTCCTTAAGCTTTGTTGAATGGACAAGTGAATCTGGAGTAACTCCTTCTGAGTTTTGAAATGTCATATTCCAAAGCAGAGAAAAACTGAGCCTGTATTTAGTTTATATAGTAAACAGGAAATTTTTAGGAGGTCCTTTCCAGCCCTGTTTTCTGTGCTTTCTACTGTTGCTGTGCAGAGGGAAAAGCGGTGCCTCATATTTTCAATCCATGTTCCAAGCATGTTGAGGCATTACAACATGGAAGCATCCCTGGGGAAGGAGCTTCCTCTGAAAACACTGCTTTGAGGTATACGAAGGGGCTAATAAGACAAGAAGTGGCAGTATCTGCTGATTGGAGCAGACAGTTTTGAAGACTCCTTTGAAAAAGGAGTAGAAGATTACCCTTCACTTCATGTTTACAGATCAAAATGTACTTCCTTTCTGAAACATATGCTTTACTTGTGGTAAAGTTCTATGGTCTATGCTTCAAGTTTGATTGTTTCAAATTATAGGGTGTTTTCTTTACTATGTTTTTCTATGAAATCACAGATACTAACAGATACTAGTAGAGAAAAGCATGCTTTCAAGTCAGAGGCATGGTGAGTAGCTATGTAAATTCTATACAATCTATTAAAGGTATCTCAAACTTACCAGAAAATTTTACCCATTTAGCTCAGCTAAACAATATAGATATAGTTACAGACTACGAGAAGTCAAGAAGCATTGAGGAGTTGATGCAAAGTCAACTAAGTCAACTGAAATAAATAGGAAACTTTCCAATCATTCAGTATGCCAGATACTGGTATAAAAACCTGTATAAGGCCATCCCACATAGATGCATGCATGCACTTAGAGCTGAAGGAAATAGATGAAAAAGACTGAGGTAGGCTGTTACTGTACCTCTTTCTCACCACACATGCATGGCTCTATAGAGACAATAAAAACAACTACACCCAGATCTGAAGACAAGAGCAGCGACATCACCATTTGGGTGCAGCCAGCCTTGACCAGTGTGCCTTGCAGGTAATAGGTTTGTATGATCTCTTGGGCAATTGTGCCAGAAAGTCTGTCTTAGCCAGATATTCCAGCCAGAGAAAAAGAGGTCCTTCCATCTTTCTATCAGGACATGCATTTCTCGCCAGTGGCAGGGACACCATGAGGTAATGAGGAGGGTAGCTCTGGTATACTGCGAGATCTAATATCAATATCCAGATCACTCAAGTCTGCTGCAACCCTGGCAAAACCAGAAGGCCTCCTTAATGGTGTACTATCCTGATATGGCAATAAAAAGTGTGACAAACGTAACTGAACTACAAGCTACTGCTTTGTAACTGTGAAGTCCCTGCTGATGGCTGTGTGCCTGCAATCCGTCAGGCTGCCCCACTCAGTGACAGAAAGGATTTCAGTTTAACTACCTTCATGGTTCTAGTTTACATACTGTCATGCTCCTTAATCACTTACTGTAGCTAGAAGTTGATATTTTAGCCATGGTTCTTATACTTCTGTGAGTGCTTTGTAGAGACATATTCAATTTTATTCTGACATTGTTTATTACTCCCCAAAAAAGGAATTGTTCCCCATTAGCATGGAAATCCTGATTTGATAGAAATATTGTAATCATGTAGCCCTGTGATACAGTATTCCCATTGCTATTAAAAGGAGGTAATTTTGTGCTGAATTTGCAATGTTTTGGGACTGGCACTGGTCAGGCTTGCTCTACTTGATCTTCTCCTAAGCTGTCTGCAACTTTCTTTTACTCAGCTTAGTTGTGACAGTAATTTTTCTAATTCACTTACAGTTAATTTATTTTCCTTTTGTTTATCTTTGTGTGATACAAGCAATGCTTCATGTAAATTGCAGTAAAAGCATTTATTCTAAGCTGAATGAGTTACTTATGACTCTAGCATAACCACGCAGTGTGAAGAAATACAGGGCTGGTACTAGAGAAGAAGAGACATAGGATGCAGTGTAGAGAAGCAGAAACATTGGATGGAGCACAAGCTTGGCACTGGAGACCCCATGGCTAGGAACAGTTCACCCATGGCTAATCAAAGAAATGCAGACCTGGAGCTCGGTGCAACTAGTTTTAGGGGTAAGAAAAAGAACAAGGAAATAGTAGCTCCCACACTTAAAAGACATTGTATACAGCAAATTCTGCAGCTGCAGATTGACGAAGAATGAACAAAAATGTAAAACTGTGTTAGCAGATGTCTAAAAATGACCCCAAGTGGATCCTAGAGGGAGAGAGAAGAAGCCGTCAACATGAACATCATGCTCCTCCTGGTGAAGGACTCCAATCGCTCATGACTCGGTAACAACCCTCGACCTCTACCACCAGACTGAAACTACCGAACACACAGTACAGAGAAGCAGGGAGAGACTGGGTCTAAAACCAGGAAAATGGGAGGCCACTAGGCATGTAAACTACATCACTGTTATTTTTTTCTTTTTCTGTAGCAATTAAATCTGCACTAAAAATGATTACACTCTTCAGATTTCAGTTATACTAACAGTAAATTCTTGCGTTTACTAGTCTAGAAGTTATGCTGCTACTTTGCCTGTAAACAAGATTTTGAGCGTAATACTGTATTGCCTCAGGGTAATTCAAATGAGTCACCAGTTGTGGGCCTTAATCATGTTGTGCAGAAGTAAAGAAAGCAGGCATTCTAAATGACTTTCTAGTATGACTCCACAATATGTTGCCTATTATTATCTAGTCTAGATTTGGGAAGCAGCTTGTCAACACAAATACTTTTTCTCCCAGAGATGCTCTATGTCCACAGGATGACAGAACACTTCAACAAGATTGGAAGAGGAATGAAATACACATCAAAAGAGAGCAATAAGGAAGTTAGGCTATTTTTACTTCGGATTTCTGGAGAATTAGAACTTAGGGGATAGAGGAAACAAACAGGTGTTGGGAGAATAAAAATTTTGACAAAGATACTGTGTCTGGGGGGGAAGGGGAGAAGAGGTTTGAAAGCAAAAGCTTTTAGTGTAAAGCAGGGCAAAGCTTTCAGCCAGCCACCAAGAGTTCTGGAAAGATAAGGTATGTATGGAGTGATGGACTTTATGTCTAGGACCTGGGCTTCTGTTCATGCTATTCTATTAAGTAGCATGCTGGTTCGTGCTATTTAATTACTTGCACATCCGCACCACAACTTTAGCCTGCATCAATTAGTGTTCTCACAAACAAAAAGCAGGCACTGCTCAGGGAACAACAAAGAAAAACCACTGTTCCCAGAAGGTAGAATGGATTACTCCACCCAGCTTGGAAAAACGTGGGGAGAGAAAAGAGGGGTTGAGGCATGTGATGGCAGGCGGTGACACATGGTTCCTTGGACAGAGAAGCAGCTTAGACTCAGGTCTTTTTTTGTGTACTGGTCTAGATGCAGCCTGACTTGCCAGCTGAGACTTCTGAGAGAGAAAATAAGAATATTGAGTTTTGTGTTAGAGTTTTGTGCTCAGAAAGGCAGATGTTATAAAAGGATGCACTGAATAATGACTATTTCAAAAAGTACCTGGGAAGACTTGGTATAGAGCTGTGGCTTGCAGAAAGTTAAATATTACAAAGATCACACAGTACTACTTCACACAGAACTAGAAGTAGATACTATATTTTCAATGATGCAATATTTATTTAGACGTCCAGAGCAAGTCAGAGGTATTGCAGATGGCCTTTTTTCAAGGAGAATAGATCACATCATACAAGCATAACTGGGTTTGCAGCTATGTAACGTGGAACTGTATGTACCAGAACCCTGATTTTTACTCTTTCTGAGAGTGATTTTCACAGCGCATAATACTCATGTACTCTGAATAACACAATGCAGCTTGAAAATAATTAGATGCCAGTTTAATACACTGTCATAAGAACACTGTGAACATCTGTCAGGACTTTTCTAACATGAATGATCACTTGTTATAGCAGATGATGAGGTGAAGAAAAATACTTATACAACTACTAATATTTTTTTCCAAGACGATAATTTGGGGAAAAGTAAAAAAAAATTTTGAGTCTATAAATCAAGCCCCTAATTTGATTAGCCTTTATTTTTCATTAAAATCTGTATTGTTTAGGCAGTGCCCATTATATTTTGTCAAACACAGCCTATTTCAGGTGATCCCAAATCCATCAGACTAATAATTATTTGCAAAATAATATTAGCATATTATCTTAAGAGAAAACAGACAAAATAAAGTCCTCAAGGACAGCATTGTATGTCAGAGTGGCAAAGGTGATTTTTCTCTCACTGAGATCACTAATTATGTCATCCCATGAATCCTTTTTTGAGTAACAGAATGAAAGCTACAGTCTTATACTGCAGCAGGGGAGAAGGAAGGAGGTTTTGTTTTGAACGGAAGTTACACATCTTGGAGTTCCAGGTTGGGATGAATTCTGTAGGTTTTTACCCTACAGAAAATGTTGATCACCTATTTTCTTTTTTTCAATCAAGATAAAAATATCAAGCTGAAATAAAACATTAATAAGATTTATTTGGTACAGTAACTGTTTTATTTGATTTGGAGTTTAAAATACTTCAAGTATCAAATCAAGGAACTGTATGGAATTTTTTATTTTTCCGTTCTCACCTTGAGATACAATTCTTATTGTACAATTAGTGATTTAAAAATGTCAGAAATACACTCATCGTCTGAGGCTGATAGGGATTTTTTCATGGAACCAAAATACACTCAGTACAAAAGAAAAACATTCCTGTGGAAAAAAGCTGATTTTGACTTACAGTTGAGATTTCATTTATTTTTGAAAGAAAAGAAAACAAGAAACAAAACCTTCTGTCTTGTCTTCTGGGAACCCCAGTTCAAGCAAGATGAGGAGCTACTGGAGAGAGTCCAGTGGAGGGCTACGAGGATGATGAGGGGCCTGGAGCATCTATTCTACGAGGAAAGGCTGAGGGAGCTGGGTTTGTTTAGCCTGGAGAAGTCTCAGAGTGGACCTTCTAAATGCCTAGAAATATCTTAAGGGTGGGTGTCAAGAGGATGGGGCCAGACGCTTTTCAGTGAAACCCAGTGACAGGACAAGGGACAAAGAGCACAAACGGAAGCACGGGAAGTTCTTTCTGAACATGAGGAAGAACTTCTTCCCTCTGAGGGTGACAGAGCACTGGAACAGGCTGCCCAGAGATGCTGTGGAGTCTCCTTCTCTGGAGATATTCAAGACCTGCCTGGACAAGGAAGGTCCTGTACAACCTGCTGCAGGTGACCCTGCTTTGGCAGGGGGGTTGGAATAGATGATCCCCAGCGATACATGTTCAGTGGTTTGAACATCTTAGCAGATTAGGGAGTTACAGCACTCTGACCTGACTGTTTTGCTTCGGGTTCCAGAGTTATTTCCCCCTCCCTCAGAATGACAATGACTTCCTGGAGCTCCAAGGCACTGGGGTAAGGATCTTGTAGTCTTCTTGGGACCGTTGTTATCTTGAGTGATTTAGAGTAAATCCAAGACCTAGGGTCAGGTTTAGAATCATCATATTGCAAATGGTAGATTTGTGTTCATGTAATTGTGATAATATTCACCCCAGACTAAACACCAGATTTCATATTGGACACCTTCTTTTTGTTACTGCTTCCTGTTTTATATTGCTTTTCTTCAAAATATCGTAAAAACATGGTTTAATTTTTACAAACAACATTGCTCTCAGAAAACAATATTTTGGTGTAAAAGTACTTATAAAGATTTTAAACCATAGACTTAGTTTGCAACTTGTTTTAGCTTTCCATTGTGCAATCTATTATAATACATGTAATATAATATAATATAATATAACATAAAATAACATAACATAACATAACATAATATAATATGTCATCTAATTTCACATAACATAGTATGTTACAATGCAGTGTGGTTTAGGACTGAAGCACGCTTGCAGGCTCCGTGGTTAGGGGTGACTCGCCTGTGGCCCATGGGTGGAGGCTGTGTTCAGACTGAGCTGTGCCTGATGGAGTGCTTGCCTGATTGAGTTGGTTGCAGTTTAAAGCAAAACCTTAATTTCAGATTTGTTGTTTTGCCAGTGGTCATTTTCAAGAACTTTGTGTTTCTTCCAAAGGTGTACTGAGTGCACCTACTTACTAGTTTTAGCTGTGGCTAGGTTGGACTCGTGGGGGATGGGTGCATAACTGGCCTAGGACCTACAGACTTTGGAAGGTAACATTAATTTTGGGTTGATGGTTCAGCATGGCAAGCTCTGCATGAGCCAGAGGACAGCTTTGAGGTGAGCTAGGTGCTTCTGTGGGGGAGTTCATTAAACTTAGTGCTTTGTGAGAATCAGACTAAACTGAACTGTGGAGGCAAGTAACCTTCAGAGCAAAACAAAGCTGCATCTCAAATCCTATTCAGACCTGCCCTGTTTTGTCACATGCTGACTTGGAAGTGATGCTTGACTACTCCAGGAAGGAGTTGCATTATTGTTGATCTAAGTTACATTGAATTGTGGTGATGAGATGAGGGAGAATTCTGCTGGGCTTTTGTTAGTGGAGTTTCACAAGCTTGGCTAAGTGCGTCTCTGTAAGGCTGTTTATGAAAGCTATCTTCCCCTTTACACAAGGTCCCGTGCAGTCTACTCTAGGTGTCCCTGCTTCAGCAGGGCGATTGCAGTAGATGACCCACAGAGGTCCCTTCCAATCCCTAACATTCTGTGATTCTGTGATAATATCATATCATATCATATCATATCATATCATATCATAAATATAATATAATATAATATAATATAATATAATATAATATAATATAATATAATGTAATATGGTCATCTTAGGAACGCTACAGCACTGTCAGAATGAAATCTGCCCGGGGACGTCAAGGGTAACAAAAAAAATTTTCTATAAGTACATCAGTGATAAAAGGAAGACTAGGGAAAATATGGGCCCTCTCTGTAAGGAAAGGGGAGACCTGGTTACCTGGAGTATGGAGAAGGCTGAGGTACACAGTGACTTTTTTGCCTCAGTCTTCACTGGTGGCCTTACTCACACCACCCACGTTGCAGAAGGCAAAGGCAGGGAGAATGAAAAAGCACCCACTGCAGGACAAGATCAGGTTTGAGACCATCTAAGGAACCTGAAGGTGCAGATGTCCATGGGACCTGATGAGATGCACCTGTGGGTCCTCAGGGAGCTGACGGATGAACTTGCTAAGCCACTAACCATCATGTCTGAGAAGTCATGGCAGTCTGGCAAAGTTCCCAGTGATTGGAAAAGGGGAAACATAACCCTCATTTTTACAAAGGGTAAAAAGGAAGACCCGGGGAACTACAGGCCAGTCAGTCTCACCCCTGTGCCTGGTAAGACCATGGAGCAACTCTTTCTGGAAACTATGCTAAGGCATGTGGAAAATAAGGAAGTGATTGGTGACAGCCAACTTGGCTTCACTAAGAGCAAATCATGCCTGAGAAATTTGACGGCCTTCTATGATGGGGTTACAGTGTTGGTGGATAAGGGAAGAGCAACTGATGTCATCTACCTGGACTTGTGCAAAGCATTTGACATTGTCCTGCATGACATTCTTGTCTCTGAATTGAGCAGTGGATTTCATGGATGGATCACTTGGTGGATAAGGAATTGGCTGGATGGTCGCACTCAAAGAGTTGTGGTCAACAGCTTGATGTCCAAGTAGAGACCAGTGATGAGTGGCATTCCTCAGGAGTTGGTATTGGGACCGGTGCTGTTTAACATCTTTGTCACTGACATGGACAGTGGGGTTGAGTGCACCCTCAGCAAGTATGCCAGCCACACCAAGCTCTGTGGTGCGATTGACACACTGGAGGGAAGGGATGCCATCTAGAAGGACCTTGACAAGGTTGAGAGTTGGGCCTATGAGAACCCCATGAAATTCAACATGGTCAAGGGCAAGGTCCTGTATATGTTTCAGGGCAATCCTAAACTTTGAGAATGGATTGAGAGAAGCCCTGAGGAGAAGGCCTTGGGGGTACTGCTGGATGAAAAGCTCAACATGACCCAGCAATGTGCACTTGCAGCCCAGAAGGCCAACTGTATCCTGCACTGCATCGAAAGCGGCATGGCCAGGAGGTTGAGGGAGATGGTTCTGCCCCTTTCCTCCACTCTGGTGAGACTCCAGAGTGGAGTCCTACATCCAGCTCTGGAGCCCTCAGAACAGGAAAGGACATGGACATGTTGGAGCAGGTCCAGAGGAGGGCCACCAAAACGATCAGAGGGCTGGAATACTTCACCTAAGAGGAAAGAATGAGGGAGTTGGGACTGTTCAGCCTGGAGAAGAGAAGACTGCAGACAGACCTTATTGCAGGCTTCCAGTAACTGGAGGGGGGTGGTACAAGTAAGCTGGAGAGGGACTTTTTACGAGGGCATATAGTGATAGGACAAGGGGTAATGGGCTTCTAGCTGGAAATGGGTAGATTTAGATTAGATTTAAGGAAGAAATTCTATACTCTGAGGATTGTGAGGCACTGGAACAACTTGCCCAGAGAAGTTGTGAGTGTCCCTTCTCAGTCAGTGTGCAAGGCTGGGTTGGTTGGGGCTTTGAGCAATCTGGTCTAGTGTCAGGTGTCCGTGCTCATGGCAGAGTGGTTGGAGCTTGATGAAGTCCCTTCCAACCCAAACCTTTCTATGATTCTATGAGTCTGTGATTCTATGATTCTATTATTCTATTATTCTATTAATATGATATGATATGATATGATATGATATGATATGATATGGTATGGTATGGTATGGTATGGTATGATATGATATGATATAATATAATATAATATAA
>Ga0065711_1039968_pt1 | contig 17349 bp, 9 predicted proteins | sample Hoacrofraction12_FD_59098 | JGI IMG/M metagenome (GOLD analysis project Ga0065711, IMG submission 59098) | Hoatzin crop microbial communities from Cojedes, Venezuela - Epithelial fraction 12 v2 (version 2) | ecosystem: Host-associated > Birds > Digestive system > Esophagus > Crop | place... | reverse complement strand
CTGCTCCCCAGCAGGTTCGCCCCAAGCCTGTACTGATGCATGGGGTTGTTCCTCCCCAGGTGCAGGACCCTGCATTTGCCCTTGCTGAACCTCATCAGGTTCCTCTCTGCCCAACTTTCCAGCCTGTCCAGGTCACGCTGAATGGCAGCACAGCCTTCCGGTGTATCTACCACACCTCCCAGTAAATTCCAAATGAAAGATTCCAAATGAAAGCCCGTGGCCACCTGAAGAAAAAGGATTACCTCCTTGCAATGGGACTCTGGTCTTCTCCTGTGTCTAACTGGGCTACAGCTGAGTGTACCGCCACACTGCTTGCAGGTTTTCTATTTAGTGTCATAACAACACAGAGAAATACTACATTAAAGTGGGTACTGCTGTCCTTCATTAGGACTGGATCATCTTTGTATTAAACATGGAAAAAAATCCCAACAAAAATCGCTGGGTTTTCTGCCAAAAGCTGTGTGCTCTGCTTTCACTAAAGTCCTCTAGGAGCTCTGCACAAGCCAAGACAACAGATTTCAGGTATTTTATCTTGTGCAATTTGGATAAAGACTTCGGTTTTTCAGAAATAAAATAGAAACATGACACCAGTTCAGCCCCAGGTATTTTTCTCTCTCCTCATGTTGCGTTTCATGGCAGCTTTCCGTATTTGAAGGCTATCACACATGGAAGCCCATCTCTTCTAACAACCCAAATAATTTATGTGACTCTCCATACCAAGCCAACACAAGAACTGTGTGGACTCACGGAGACAGAAAGCAGCTTCAGAGATGGTCCAAACGACCAGCATGGCTACACTGCTGAGAGAACTGTCAGTCTGAAGGCCAATTCTAATCCCACTGGTTGTAAATACATAATTTGCTAACTGGCTGTTAAAGAGTCCTTGCTGGGCTGTCAAAATATTTGCCTATAATCTGTTGTGTAGTCCCCAGTAGGGTCCACTTCTCACAAGGTGATCACTTGAAGCTTCTCTAAAATACAGAGCAAAAACATGCCAGCAAGCGTTTTCAGAAAAATCAACTCACAATGGAAACCCAGGAAGAGCGACTGGCAGATCTTCTCTCCCTCATGCCCACCATATGTGCACCTCCAATGTGGAGTCCTCTGATAAAGAATTAAATGACTTGTGGGTAGGAAATTACAAAGGACAATTAAAATTATATTAAACTTTCTCATTACTTTTCTCTGCTGTTTTCTGCAATACAAATGTCACAAGATTAATTTGTTTACTGTCCACAGATGCAATGATAACCACAATTGCTTCCCAAGGAACGTTCAGTACAGCAACACTCCAGGTCCCTCTCTGCCACCACCGCATTTTTTCCACGGCATCTACTGGGGACTGCCACCGCTAAGAACGCCAGCAAGCAGTCCTGGAAGCACGAGGCACCCTGCCTGAGCTCAGAGAGCCAGGCCCACTATTGGTAGCCGAGGAGAAAACCCATGCCATCTGCTAGAAAGAGACCAAGAGAGACATCATGCAACCATGGGCTACAGTGCACCCTATGCCACTAAAGGCAAACTCTTGCTTCTCCAAGTATATCAGCATTAAACTCATGACACTCTTCCTGACTTTAAAATATTATAAATGAAAGAAGCAGGTTAACGAGATTAGCCATAGAGATGTTGCCACACACTGAGCTGCATGACTGTGTTCTTACAGGCATGCATAAAAACTCACACAAGCATTCTCACGGAAGCCCATCGCAGCGACAGTTCACCCAAGCAGCTGCCTGTTGGTGCAGGTAAAATGCTTACCACATTGCAGCCCGACCCACCACGTGTTAAGCACGTTCAAGTGAGCAGGTGAGTGATTCGTTCGGGCTACTTCCATTTTTGGGACACAACTTTGACCTCAGTCATTTGTCTGGGCTGTTCCCATGACGCTTCCCTTCTCTGAGTGACGATCAAAGTTCTCAGAATAGCAGGAGGAAGATCTCCTCCTGGGCATCGCAGGAGCTTAGGATGTGTCAGATAAATGCATCAAAGAGCAGATTATTCCTGAACGCTAAAAACCCACTGGAAGTATATATGACAGCCCCAAGGCAGTCTGACACTAGCATCCCTCAGCTGGGCCTGTTAGACAAACAGCTCGTATTTTACTCAGAGTGAAAAAATTGCACACATTATGGTTCTCTGACACTCTTTAATCTTAACACAGCTGCGAGCTTCTTTCAGCAGAGAAACCTTCTGGGTGAATGTGACCTTTGGATAAATCCTTACATGTTCTCTGTGGTGGTATTTATTGTTACAGTCAGGCTAATGATTCACTTTGTGAATGGCCCTGGGAGGGATCTTTTTTCCAGCACCCCCACAGACCTGTAAACGTGTTCCTCCATCACTGTCACACCTGTACTCAAAAGGGGAAAACAAAGGGTCAACCAAAAAAAAGTATTCTTTCATGCTTTCATTTGGATTACTGCACAAAAAGACAGGATTTGTGTTTACAAGATATATAAAGGAACACTAAAAATTTTTAATGTTGAGGCAACTGGCTTGTGGTAGACTCTGTAAGAAGTTATTACTGTTTTCTGGAAACACTAGTTACCAGGACACAATGCATTTTCCTGAGCCAAAAGGAGAAGTAAGGCATCACCGCACTTGCAGAACATTCCCCTTCAAAGCAGGCAGTGGACACTACAAGCGAGGAGGACTAAACCCATACAAGCCTTGAAAACTAAACCATGTGTCTCTTCACCAGCTTTCAGAAATACCATTAATCTTAAGATAAAGCTGGTTTTCTGGCAGTTGACACTCAATATTACAAAAATAGTTTCTGTTCCTATTGCACATAAACATAGTAATCCTCTCTTGGTCATTCCACACTCAGCTCACAACACAATCCTTTTGCTGAGCCACCAAGAAGCCTGAATTTAGTGTGACTGCATAATTCGACAGGCTCCAAGCTGCCAAGGAAGGAAGGCATCAAAAACGCCTCTGTAAACTACTTCTCTGGGTCTAACTGTTGAGTGGGTTATAGGGCTACTTTGTGAAATATAATTCCGTCTAGAGCCCTGAGAGCTGAACTAGCCCCACTCTCGCCACTGACAAAAGATGAATCAAAGAGTTGGTTCATGTCAAACTGGAAGGCTTTCTCACATCTGAATGGAAAGCAGACTTAAGAATTTTATTAGTACCTTAAGCTTGAAAATGAAGGATGCTGCCAGCCTCGAGCCAGCATCTGCAAGAGATTAGTTTCATAGACACTGTTAAAAAACCAGCAGTGTTCACATCTTTAGCAATGTATATAATTCAGGCAACCGTCAAAGCAGGCAAAAATACATAAGCTGTGTATGTAGGAGTGATAGTCACATCATATGTTGGTTTATGAAGCCAGGCTCTGATCTCTGACTTTCCTGGCTCAAACTCTCTTCTTTCAGACACCTGATATTTTTAAATGATAAAACTTCTAACACAAAAGCAAGAGCAGTGGTCACCTGGAATGAGTTCAGCTGTGTTTTCTTGTTTCCCGGAAGGAGCAGTCCATGTCACAGAAGTCAGCAGACTGCAGTAATTCTGAGACAGTCAAGCACTGGATAGATACAGGGATGATGCCAACCGTGGACTTCAGCAAGTTGTGCTGTCAACAGCCCGAGATGGAAACATAACAGTGGGACATCGCAAGAAGCTCCTGTTGCTGCTGTTCTTATTGTACCCACTCAACACTCAATGATCCCTCCCTTAGGCTACCAATCCAGCATTCTCATGCGCTCTACTTAACCCCAACAATTGTATGTCAAAGGGGCATATCCGCAATTAAAAGGCTCTTTAAAGAAATGCTGTAATGCTAATTTCTGTAAAGCATTGTAACAAACATTATAAAAAACTTTGGAGTCATTCTGAAAGGCGACGAAACAAGTTCCTGTCCTTGGAAAAGGTTGCTATTGAATGTACCATGTAACCTTCTGTTTTCAGTCAGCATCCAGACTTGGTAGGCCTTAGGGGGAAAAATCAAGCTTAGTTTCCCCTCAGTCAATATTGGTTCTTGAGTCAATAAATCTTAATATTGACCACAACATAGAAACCAGTAACGGTTTAATATCATCTTCCGGGTTTTAATTATAAACACTGAGGAAATTTGTCAACTCCTGACTTCCTAGTCATCTGGAAAAGCTTTTAAACATTCTGTACAGACCCCTGTCGATCAGGCCCATCACGGTTATGGAATTAAAACACATTCCACTAACAAGTTTCTGAGTATGTACACAGGGTCTTTAACCTTGGCACGACTTTGAACCCAGTGCCTGCATCTGCTGCAAGGATGGTGAAGATAATAAGTAGCATCTTTTTATGTTGCAAGAGTTATTATTTCCAATGCCACAGCTAAATTTCCTCTGCCCATATAAAACTGTAACTTCAATAGATGGGGAATGTAGACAAAAATCCCTGTGGTATTCCATAACTAAAAAGCATTCCTGGCCAAGCACTTTATAATTTCAAAAGAAATACGAACAGCACTGAGAGACAAAGAGAAATAAAAGAGGAAGGTGAGGGAAATTCAGTGGGCTACAAGACAACGCACAGTTTGCACGCAGCTGATAGAGAACTCCACAGTGTGAATTCGTTGCCTCAAAAACCAGATGGGAATCCTGGCCAGGGATATCACCTGGCTATCCCGTAACACAGGCTACAGCTATGGAACAGATTATGTCAAGTCAGGCAGCAGTTTAGACATCTTGGGAGGAAGCATGGGCTCATCAGAGAATACTTTGACGGCGAAGTTTGTTGCTTCAGTGCCTCTCTGCCACTGTTTTGTGTGATCTCGCCCAGGCGTGCAGAGTGTGTTTCACAGGTCTCTGCTAACTGCACCTGTCATCTTCAGAGGATGGATGGACACCACTTTGAAATGACTGTCTAGAGATCAAACTAATCAGAGAGACAAACTGTCTGGAGATCAGTACAGGTGAGTTAAAGGAGAGCTGGCAAATGAACCAAATATCCCCTACTAATGGGCTGAAATTCCTGTACTGTATTTCAATTCTGTGCTCTTGGGTAGTTTTGAAATCAGATATTCACTGCTAATGATTGCAGTGAAGACCTGAGCCTTCTGTAAAGTGAGGAATCATGATGCAAATAGTGGGAACTACACATTTCAGATGCTGACAAAACACAGACTAATTATATAGAATCTGAGTGCACGTTAACAACCTCAATAGCAGATAAAATAGCCACTTGTTTGTGGGATCTGTGTAGTTCTTCTCTGATTACAGAACAATCTTCAACCCCTTCGAGTGATATCTTGGTGATCCTTCTCTATATTGTTAGCAAATCATCTTTGCCTTTGGAAACAAGACCAAGAAGTTGTATTCCTCATACCATGCAGTCTATAAGCCTTTTTTGAAAAAATTTTCTCTACTCACAACAAATATTGAAATCATTGAAAGTTTATGTCACCCTTTGAGGACATGTAGGACAACTATGGTCTATGTCATCACCTTACCATGATGAAAAATATCCCTCCAGAGAGTATGGTAATATTTTTTGTGAATAACGGGCTGAGAAATCAGTGCTACAGAGGAGAATCACACAGAGAGACAGATGAGCAAAATGACAAAAATGGGCTCTCCAACGTCAGCCAAATCCTTGATATCTGAAAACAGAGTATCGCTTTTTTTCTTGCATATCATCTCCTTCTGCTTCAAAAGCAAGTCTTTTCTACTCCATGCCTCAATCCATTACTAGGTTTTGACTTCTTTTAAGGTTCTGTTTGCCAAAGACACATTGCTGCATGAAGTATTAATGAGGCTGTCATCTAACTGGGCCTTACAGGAGCAGAGAAGATTTAGTACCTTCTTAAAAAGACTAGGAATGCTTTCTTCTGAAAGTCTGAGAAGAATTTGTGCTTTGACAAGAACAAGACAATATACTTCTTGTGCATGTGAAAGCTCTTAAATCCCATCAGAAGGACTTGAGCTTGTGGCCAGGAACCAGGCATTTTCAGGTTTTAATCTAAAATCTGCTCTTTGCTTCCTGCACAGCAAAGAGCTCTTTCTTCATTTCAACAACTTTAAACCAGGGTGCAGTGAGAATTAAATGTTTACACTGCAATTTGAAAATGTAAAGTGCTAAGAAGGAGCACTTAGGAAATGAACTTTGTAAACTTCTTCCTTGCTGCCATGGTATCCACCATCCTCAACAGCCTCTTACTTCATGTACTCATAGACTACATAACCTTAAGCACTCACTCTCTGTAAACTACATACCTCACTTGAGAGCTGATGTACAAAAATCAGCTGTCTGAATACCTTAACACTTACGACAGCTTCCTCTGGACTGATCATAAGAGAAATGACTTGTTATTAATTTTCACATACTGGATTTATTTTAGCTTTTATGTTTCAGGAATAGTATATAAACAGAATGTTAGTTGTAGAAGTACCCAGGAATGCAAGAAAACATATGGCTCCAACTCCCTTCAGTATTCCCAGCATATTCCCCACCAATTTTATTTTCAACTGGCTTAAGTGTGGGAGTGAGCGAGAGACTTAAATGCTCTCATCCTCTGCCTATCATGATGAAGAGCTGAAAACACAGCACCTGCTGTCATACACACAAACCCTCTATTTGGGTGAAAACTTAAATCCACCTCTCCCTTTGGGTGAGGAAGGGACTGTTTATGGTGTTTTTTGGATCTAGTGGCATTTTAGTTCTATCCCTGCTCCAAGATGGCACTGGCAATCTCCAGTCTTGAGACCTTACCATGTTAGCATAAATCTATGCCTGCTCTGACAAGTCCACCAGAGACAGAGTTAATTACTAGAGCAGAGCCACACACGTGTGTTTCTAAGTGGTATCTCAACAGTTTAAAGAGTGGGTGAACCTGACACACATACCCATGCATCCAGCCTGTGCTGCGTACCTTAACCAAGATTAGGTACTGTGATGGTAAATACTTGAGATGGATAAACACATATTCCTGTCTAAGCACAAGTACCTCCACCCATTCCTGCCTTACTTCCCACAAGTCTGCTCTTTGCTCTGGTGCTGCAACACCCTAGGGTACAATAACCCTCAGGTGCCAAGATTTGCCATAGGGGGTCACGAGCTTTTGCTGTTATGCCCCAAGCCCTCATCAGCACTGGCCCTGCCACATACAGCTGTGTAGAACCCGTGTGCTGCAGTTAAACAAGGGCTGTGCCTGCCTCTCATCACGCTGCTGGCACCTGGTGCTCGGTCTGCTCCTCCTCTTGGTGCTCTGCTGCCCAGAGAGCAAACACCTTGCAGGCTGAACAGCAGCAGTAGAGGCCTCCCAAAACTGGCTTGTGTTGCGCTTGTTTGCAAGGCTTTGTGAATCACCAGTAACACGAGGTGCCGGTTCTTTCATCTGCTGCGAAGGCTGAAGGAAAAACAAGGCTTGAGTAATTAACAGAAGTTAACTGCTTTACACACTAGCACTTTGCACACTTGAGAGAGCAAGCGTGGAGTACGGGACCTTCACACGCCTATCGATACAGTGAGCCTTTACGGGGACGGACAGGAGAGGAAAAGATTTGCCTTTACCCCGGACTGCTACTTTATATGATCGATGGCTACTAAAAAGCTGACATAATGCAAAAGTCCCCAGAGATCGCAGACTGGGAACAGTCCAGATTTTTTGGATGCCCTGTGAGATTTAGGAAAACACAGCAAAGTGGAAGGAAAAACCTTCAGCTATGAAAACACCCACAAGAAAGCTTTCAGTTAAATACAACCCATATAAAGTCTCCGGAATGGACCCCTCACATGCGGCAAGTCAGCTCTCCGAACAGCAGCAAGAGCAAGCTCGATAAGCTGCTCAGAGCTGTCAAAACCTTCCTAAGGCAAACTTTCTACTCAGAAGTTTTTTGTGGCAGTCACAGCTCACGTCCTGCTTTGTCTGGTTATCCTGCCAGAAGCATAAATGAACTCATAAGAATAACAGGAGGATTAGGTTAAGCTTATTTTTAAAACGTTTCCCACAAATTCGTCTCATTTGCCTGCTTATAAACACCCTCGTTCATCTTTGCTGTGTGTCTAATTAGGCAGGATATACTGCAGGTGGCTTAAAATAGGAGCTGAGATATAGTAGCTTTGCAGTTATGCATGTTAAAGGAAAGGTAATTAAAATTTCATGCTATGAGATGTAAACTGATCATCTCAGGGGCCTGAAAGCGATTTCTCCACCGTATATGACATGGCACAGTTGGCCAGCTACAGTATGGGTGGGTTTCCTCTTCTTTGCAACACTTATTAGCCTCTGCCCAGGGCAGAATATGAGATGCGATGGGTTGGTTTCCTGAATTATTTATTCACAGAAATAGACATATTACCATCAGCTCAGCATCTCTGGATTTTATTTAAAATCAATACCACAATAAAGCTTAAAACGTAAACAGCTAAAACTAAATTAAAACAAACTTGCAAAGAAATCCCTGCTGTGAATATGTCTTAGAGGTTAATCAAAATGAGATCGAACAGAGGCCTTGGATTTTGTCGCAGCTGTAGTTAAAATTCTGTGGTACCTGACAGAGACATAGGGTGGTTTCCTCTGATGATGCTGACAACTTTTCTGAATAGCATTTCTCAAAAAAATGGGATTTATTTTCACAGCTACTAAGAATACTTCAGTGTAGCAAGTATTTTTGCTTTGGGAATGGATCAAGTTGCACCAAATGGCAGGTGGAGTCTTCTAAAACTTTTCCAAAAGGGAGGATATCATTCTGCTTTTCTACCAGTTCCTCCCTACACCTGCTTTCCTCTTCTTTTTAAAAATCATGCATTGTATTCTATTATTGAAAAATTGGGGGTGTTTCCCAGAATGTGAAAGGGCCCTTTCCGAAAATATTTATTAGTCTATGCAACAGGGATGTGTTTCTATTTTGCCATTATAGTCCTAGGGCAGACTCATGCTTCCTGTGAAATAATGGCATTTTAGGATTGCAGGTTTGGTAAGGATATTGGAGATGGGGAACTCTATATTACAGAAGTTATGCCTAGGGCATGTTTAAAACCCTATCAGACAAGCTTTGAGAAATGCGAGGCACAGCAGACTTAGCATTTCAGGCCAAGAAGAAAGAACCATGAGTCAACACAAGTTAGCGAAACACAGAAAGGATCTCTCAGTTGCCTGTGGCCAGACAAATTAGGTCTTCTGCCTTGGCAAGCCACCGCTTAGATTTATCCTAGGGAAAAAGTGGCATGCAGGCAGGATCTCAGAGCCCCAGTCTAAATGCGTTTCACTTTGTCTATCCCAGTAAAGAATGGACCCACTGTCCCTGAACCAGCTGAAGCTTTCTTAAATTGTCTGTGGTACAGCAAATGGTAGGAAGGCCAACCAAAGATTAGTAATGCAAGAGATTAGTGTAATAAACCTGCATGGGACAGGAACAGACACAATGATGACAACCTGCCGCCCAAACATAGCAAAATTCCTGTTGACTCCAAGGCACTGTAGAAAAACAAACAAAACCACCCTACCAAACCTCTGTTAAAGGTAATCCAGGAACAACAAATTCTGAGAATGCAGCCCATATTGACAAATGAGAAGGGCATTTATGGAACCATGCTTTTCTGTTAGATATCCCCCCCTCTCCTCCCTTCCCCACAGTTCCTACCATCCTTCAGGATCATTTTTGCCTCAGTCAAACTGACCTTGCATTTTCACATACAGAAGCCTCACATCTGTCAGACACTGCGCAATGAGGAAGACAGTATTCGGTTATGAAACACCTAACTTGAATTTCATTGAGCCTGGTAATAAACCAGAAAGAAATGAAGTTTTACTAGGCAGAAGTAGGGTTTTATAATCAGTCTCTATATACCCGCATGCATGACAATCACAAATTGAGTTCCTCTCTGGAAAAGAAGCCTCATATTGTACTTGCAACCAGTAGGAAATAACATCTTATTCAGTGTAAAAGGACAGTGTGAGGTAGGGTTGTGATCATGTAATTAGGTAAGCAAAACAAACACATTCCAGACATGCCATCCTTTCAAGGAAAGGAAACTTGCCTGGGTTTTAACCACAGAGTAGTACACTGCTTCGTCTGTTTTTGCTATTAAAAAAATCTTTCCTTGTTTTAAAAAAAAAAAAAAAAAATCAGTAACTTTCCATATAGGGAAGCACAATGTGGGTCATGGGGGAAGCATGCGCTTCCCAGCTGGAAGCAAGCCATGGATGGTCCCAGGTGAATGGTGTCTGTCCAACACCACGGTCTTGTCAGATCTTGGAGCCCTCTCCACCCTCATCCCCCTCCCTGTTCCCAATACCTCAACAGGAAAGGAGACATCTGTGAATCCTCTGGCACCGCTTCAATGTTTTACAGCTGTAATAACCACCGATACAAAGAGAAGAATGTTTTCTAGCCCCAAATTCCTGAGGTACTTTTCTAAACAGACACAAGTGGATGGGGCCTGGTTGCATGAAAAATACCCCACCAGAGGCAGGGTTCTGGGGGAAAGACGAAGAGAAATCATGATCTGCAGATAATTGAACCCAGCTTGGCTTCAGATTTATCTTTTCTGACCACTCAACCTATTTGTCCAAATCCAAACTTCTAATCCTTAAATCTAAACAGCATTTTTCTGGCAGCTTGCACTCACTCCTGGCTACATCAGATGAAAAATACTTCAAGAAGTATCACCACAGGCTTAAAGCAGTGGTGATGTATAGACTTTTTTATATATAGATATATATGTGGTATTTTTGCAGTACTCCTTACCACCAGCATACAGGTAGCAAAGTTTGGTGCTTGCTGCTAGAAATCCCCAAGTGCATCGGACACCACAAAGTCCATTTTCTCCCATTTTGTAGTGCTGTCAGTCACCAGCTGTGCAAGTCTTGGTGCCTCTTACCTGTATGTCCGTGAGTTCATCACGGCCTTACACCAGATGCACAGGTTGATGTTTAGAAGTGGTTTGGGGAATAATGTTGATTCGTGTAGGGGCATAAAGTAAAGGCAGCAGGCAGCCCGGCCAGGTCCATGTGGAGAATATCATCCCAAGCACCAGTGCTCTTGTAAGGGTTGGGAACACCAGCTCTCCCAGCACCTACGCATTGAGGTTTACTCCTTTGTGTGTTTCTCCAATGCAGATCTGCAGAGGATCACCCTGTATGAGTAGAATGATGTAAAGCAGAGTATTTCTGTACAGAAAGCCTGAATTATTAAGCACTTAACAATGCAAGCAACTAAAGCTCCAGTGGTAACTTCAAATGGATGGAAGACTCAAAGATTCTGAACAGAGCAAACTGGAAAGTGAAGCATCTAGCTCACAGGAAACTCAAGTCCTGGTGCAGATTTGCTTAAAAAAATACATTTATTATTTCAAGTATTTTAAAATTTCTTAATAACCAAAAGCTCCCTGGGTCAGAAGCTGACTAAATTGTTTCACCCTGAGCTCCTCTCTGCTGTGATTACACCGCTGCTAGTACCCAGTATCAGGGCCAGCTTTGGGCACGTGATCTGACAGGCTCAGGAACATCCCCACCTTAGCACAAGGGCAAGTGGGAGCAACAGCCCCTGCTCTGTGCCGTGTCTGTGAGAGGACCAGCCATGGCCTCATGCCATCGGTGCTTTTTTCGAGCCAAGATCCCTAGCTTGTCTTGAAATGGGGTACAGGCCTGCTCTGCCCTAGGACGGGTGGACAGACAGATGTGGAGGCCGGCACAGGAGCCACCCTGCTGAGCAGCAAGAACTACAGCCGCTCTTTGGTTGCACCACAGACGAGCCCCGGAGCAGCCCGGCGTCATCTGGAGCAGCGCAGGCGACTGCTGTGCCTACACGCACAGCCAGGACCAGAAAACCTCACGGGGAGAGTTTTGCAATATGCACCCTTGGCAGCACACAGAGGGCTCCAGAGATCCCAGTTCCACCCAGCCCTCTGACACTTGAAATGGGCTTTTCTGAAGTCGTTCTTCAGCCTACATTTCTTTTGCACCATCCTGCTGAGTGAACATATGGGCATAACCACATGAATTTTACAGCTGTAGGACATCATTGTTAACAGGGGGAAAAAAACCTTCAAACCTTCTGCTTCAAAGCCACAAACCCTTGGTCCCCATCTTCTGAAAAGAGCTTGTAATTAACTTAGCAATGCTACAGCTCACATGCTTTCTGCAGCCATTCATGGCATATCTGTCAGACTTCGTAACAGTGAGCTGAGGGACTACACAACATTGCAATTTATTCTCTAACTCTGAACAATAACATTTTCTCCAGTTAAGCGGAAATTTTTACAAAAACTGCAAGACCACAGCAGTTAACTGCATAATGTTAATTGGTTAACTGAAATAGAAACTCATTAACTGATTAACTGAGAGCTAAGATGCAGTAATGTCAGCAGAGTCACAAGGAACATTTAAGACAAGAATTGCAATAAAGCAGATTTGCAATTCCTGAATGTATTTGATTAACAGATTCAAAAAAATGAGGCTATTACTATCTTAATTACTGCTTGCCCTAAAATACTGAATGTGATTAAACTCAAGTGTTGAGAGAAAAACACGCTTCTAAGGACAATTACAAAATGGATAAGAGCAACTAATTATTTGGTATGCTGTTGTCTGTTAAAACGTAATAATAGCAACAATAACAAATATATCTAATAATACTAGGAAGGAGTAATAACAATAAAAAGACTTGTGTCAAGAGTTAGTAGCACAAATTTTCCAGTCTCAAATGGGGAAATTTACTGCAAGGCAAAAGCAGACATTGAGTGTTTTTCCAAAGTTATGGTAGTAGTGAGACTCTTGAGCAATGTCTAACTAGTCATTTATGAACTCAGCTGCTACGCAGGTGTATTACAGATGGGTGACATACTGATATCATGTTGATGTCATGTTCCAAATCTGTCGGTGCTACCAAACTATTAAAAAAACCCTACCAGAAAGCCACAGATGCTAATCGGGGCAGGTGTTACTAGAAGTATTAGCCCTGTGCCTTCCATTACGGTGCCTCCTGCAGCCCGGCTCGTCGTTGTGTCGAGCAGCGTTGCTGTGCCTCTCTCACTGCCATCGCCACACTTTGGTTTGGGGCTGCCTGCTCCTGTGCCTCCCAGGCAGGCTCCTGAGAGGAATCAGCCATGGCTGAGCAAAGCAGGTATGGGGGCACATCGGGGACCTGCGCCCCAAACCACATTGCTCCCTGGCCTCACCCCGGCTGGAGTCACCTCCAGGCCCCTGATCCAGCACAGCTCGAAGATACACAAAGAGATCATTCATGGGGTAGGGCTTGGTGAGAACAGAAAGTCCTCTTCTCCTTCCTCAAGTCCCCTAAGGTCCCCAAATCCTCATCCAAGAGGTTAAACAGTGCCGTAATATTTCTTGATAATGTGATAGAGCTTTTTCTGGCAACAGTAGCATGAGAAACTCAGATGGTATCACCTATTTTTAGTGCTGCTTATACTCACAAGCAGCTTCAGGAGCCTGAGCGCAAGCTTTATTGCATACACTGTCAAAGTATCCCCTCTAAAAAGCAGCTACTGAGTAACCTTGGTAACTTTTTATTTTTTTTGGCAAGGACTAATCCAGGATTCTTAGCCATATTAAAATATCAAAACAAACAAGCAGCAATGATGATGACTGTCACTGCTAATCTTTTCTTCACATAGACTTTACCAAAATCTCCTGGAAATTCAAAATCATTTCCCCGCTTAACGAACTTGTCTCCATAAAGTTCAACCCTAAGGGTTATTTTTAGAGTATTACCCATGAGTACTGAACAACTAGCAATGCACTAAAGACAAACAAAAAATACCGACCCAAAACTAAAAAAAAACAAACCACAATTAAAAGCCCATAAAATGTGCCTAGTTACAAAACAAAGAATTAAAAGTGGTGTAAAATTAGATGGTAAAACTGTTCGTTTGCAGTCTGGACTGTTTCAAAATCCTTTCTTGTGCGCTTATACTGAACTTTCTTCTACCATGTGCTTTGCAGAGAAACACAAGTCACAACATCAGAAAAAGGGTTAAGGGTAAGGTGCAGAACCATTTCTCCTAAGGCATCACAGATCTGTCAAGGGCAAGCTCAGTAGTTAGATGTTCTTCACCCCATAACCATGCAGCTAGATCTCTACTCTTTAAAAACATTAACCATATCCTTTTCACCTAACAATCACGACAATCTTGCTGTATATGTTTTTTGGATGGCTAACAAAAGGAGAAACTACAGCTGTAAAAAGAATTAGACTTAAAATGAATTTAAGACATCTTCACAGAAACCTCCTCAGTAACACAATGTCAGACAAATGTTTGTAATGCATTGTTCGCTGCCTTTTTTGGTATTTGGAGAAAACACACCCGAATTTGTAATGTTCCTGTTGAGTTTATTTCTATTTCTGAGAATTCTTCTTAACAGCAGGTCATTACCAGAGCAGCATAACGAAAATGAGGCAATGTTGATAATATAGGCAAGAATGACCAAGAAAGGTGAACTCCTGAGAATGCAGGATTTCAAATGGAAAAAATCTGTCATAAATAATGTTGGAAGGTAAAAACTGAGAAGCTATTCAGTTCAAAGAGGAGATGAATAGAAAAATGAAAGAACCTGACCCTACCATTCTGCCTCTTCAGTTCCCTTACTGCTAGGAGCTTGTTCATAGTCAGAAGAGCAGAATTGGAAAAATTTTAGTTAAACCTAGCCTGAAATTAGAAAATATTAATTAAGTATGCTTTTCTAAAAGACCTCAGTAAAAAGCTGTAAATGTTGATTTATATTTCTTTTAATGGTAATTTAAATTTGCTGCAAAAGTACATCACCCAGCAAGGAGTTCTTAAAAAAAAAAAATGAAATATGCAAATCTCTTAAGTACTTATTTGTACTTATACATACACACATATGCGTATTTGTGTATTTATGTATGCAAATATATATGTTAGAAAGGCTCCCAGAACTTTCTTGAATGTGTGTCCCATAATCATACCTCTTTGTGGGAATTTCCTAGTATGAAAAATGGCCATGGTCATTGGATAAATTGCTTGCTACAATTTTGTCAATTTCCAACAAGAATAAGCATTCTACTAAATAACATTATTTAATTTTAATTTATATTTTGTCTTTGATTCCTGTATTGGGAGCTGCACATTCTAACGGCTGGTAACATCTAAACGGAAGCAAAAGAACAGCTACTTCCAATAACGCATGATGGTCACTTCAACATAAAGTTTCCTTAGGGAAAAATAGGCTTTTCTACAAAAGGACATAATCAAATTAAACACTTGCTTGATTTCATTGCCTTTCCAGGACAAACAGAAGACATCATTTTAAATGAACAGAAATGGTCTACTGTAATTCTTGTGTGCAAGCATGTAGAGACTTTTTTTTTCTGGCTGCTGTAGCCAAAATATAAATCATTTTCCGCTGTGGTGTCAGGAATTGTATTGCACTAAATTAATCACTAGCTACTTTAAAAACAGGACAAAAAATCCACTGCAAAATGAAACAAATCTCTCTGTGCCTGTTTTCAATTTGCATTGTCATCACTTACCTTTAAAGGACGATGGAAGTGAGATGGGAATGTTGCTGAAATGCATTCAACTGACCCTGTGTGTGTGTGTGAGCATCTCTAGTGCTCTCTGCTGTGCCTCCAGCCATTGGAAAAGATAAAGTACTATAACCTGCACACAATATAATCTTCACTCCTTGCCAGGCTCCTAGCACAGGGATACACTATAGCAAACTAAATGCAGCAGCACATAGACTACAAGTCAAGCTGTGTGTTGTCTTCTAGCATTTCCCCGTCCCAGATGTATTCTGCTGGGGTAGATAAAAGTCCTTCTGTCTCATTACAAAAGAAAAGGAAAGGCAATTCATAAGGGAAATGGAGTAATTTTAGAAAGCTTTTCCTAATAAGCCCTATAGTTCAGCAGATGTGCGCAAGTGGGGAAAGCTGGGAGAGAAGAGATCAGGCAGGTCCATCCGCCATCATACAACTGTGACTCGGCTTGCTTTTATCTTTTCTGTCAGGCAATCAAAAGAAAAGCCAATTTTATTCACTGAGTGAGGGGCAAATAAACTCATACCAATTAAAGAACAGAAATGATGTCTCTGTGGTTTAGACTGGAAGCATTTTAAACCTAAAAAATCTTAAATAATTCACTCAGACAAGGCTTCTAGATCCTCGTCTGTCTGCCTTCGCTCCCAGGGCCGGATGGGCATGCACTGAACTTTTTATTAACTCTCTCCTTTCAAACTCTCAATCCACAAACTACACCATTCAAGAGGCATTAGTAATATTTAATATTTCTTCTTTAATAAAGTCATTTTCAAAATGCTGCTGGGAAGACACAGTTCTCTAGACCATAAGAAATAGCAATTAAAGTCAGCCTCAACTTTACAGCTGACTTTGAAAGCAGAAAGAGCTTACCAAAATGTTCTGAAGTCTCTTCCCCCTCTCTCCTCAATCTCCAAAAGTGCTTTTTCTCTAGGTGATCACAAGCCTGCCTGCCTTTCTTGCTGTTGCCTGCTTGGGTCTTTATTAGCTCAGGACCATCTTCTTCCAATTCCTGATTCAGAAAAACTCATCATAATGTAACTCTAAGCCTGTATATTAATTCTTAGCAAAAGCAGCTCAAAGCATGTGCTCAAATGCTACTGAAATTGGGCCAGCTGTGTGGTTTTTCTCCTCGCACAGTAACTTACCATCTTGCTCTGCAGCAAGTCACACTTACCGGTAAAATGTGGTATAATCCACTGTTGAATGACAGGTCTGAAACTCCCACGCTTTGAGTTTCTGGCATTCCCGGTGAGCTCGGAGTTTCACCCTGACTGTCCCGTGACAGAGCTCGGGCACAGGTTTTCTTTGTGGGCGGCTGCAGAACTCGTTGGACTCCACACGCCAGGATTCGGCAAAGTCATCCACGTCAAACTTAAAATTCCCGTCCCCCCCAATCAGGTCATCTCGCTTGTGCCCGTTGTAGTTGCCACACAGACCACAGAGTTTGCCTTTCAGATGCGGTGCAGCCATGACTTCCACAAAACTGTCTCCATCCCATGAGATTTCCAAGCCTAACAATGAGATGAGACAAAAATATGCACACAAAAAAAAAGAGAAGAAGAAGAAATTGAGGATAATAAACTGTGCCTTATGTTTGTGAAACAGTGTTCATGGGAAACTAAACAAAGCCATTGGCTTTCTTCTGATAACACTGTTAGATTTCTATATGCTTCCCAGTAAGCGCCTCTGGCAAGTTTAGTGTTTCTTAAATCACAGTCAATTACAATACACTCGTGCCTGTCTCTGTTTATTTTTGTTCCTCCTTGCTAAGGGATGGAGTTATCCTAAAAAATCTGGAGGCAAAGCAGAACTACTCTCAACACCGAAAGAGGGCTCTTGCAAAATTCTGCAAACTGAATTTACTAGGGCAAATTTCTAGCTGATTTGGGGAAGGGGG
>Ga0065711_1039967_pt1 | contig 17349 bp, 7 predicted proteins | sample Hoacrofraction12_FD_59098 | JGI IMG/M metagenome (GOLD analysis project Ga0065711, IMG submission 59098) | Hoatzin crop microbial communities from Cojedes, Venezuela - Epithelial fraction 12 v2 (version 2) | ecosystem: Host-associated > Birds > Digestive system > Esophagus > Crop | place... | reverse complement strand
CTCTCCTCTCCTCTCCCTCTCCCTCTCCTCTCCTCTCCTCTTCTCTTCTGCTGTTTTTTTCTTCACTTCTCTTGTTCTGTGGCCTTAGGTGTTTATGTACTGGTCTGTTTCTGGGCATGCTGTTCAAGAAAGAATGATATAGAGGTTTTATTCAAGGCATAAAATAAGTATGACAAAGGTTTTTTTACAGAAGAAAACTGAAGTTTCTGCTGAGCTATACCTCATGCAGCATGTGGCTCGGTTTGAGACGTTTGGGTTAGGCATCTTGCTGTCACAGTAATGACAGAGAAAAAGAATCACTGTTTAAATTTGAGTGGTCTCTGATCATTCACCCTTTCTGCCATGTTCCATGGCTTCTTGTTTTGCTTATTTTCTGCCCACCTGTATCCCTACTTGTGTTTTTTTATACTCTTTCTCTTTGGACCTGCCTAGCAAAGCTTAATGAAGGAGATGATGATGGCAACATTAACCATCAAGCATGCCAAATTGTTTCTTTCTGTCACTTTTCTTGCCTGTATCTTCCTCAGGTTTTTTATATGTTACAGCTCCTGCTGCCTTAATGATATTCGTGTTTATTGTGCGAAAGGAAAAGCTTGAGTGACTCAACAGTATATTCTTTTAGGATTTGGTTAGATGTTATACAAACTCATGTGTTTCACAAAGAGATGTGAATAATAACAGCAGAAAACTGGCAACAAAATACCATGGGGGAGGTGGGGAGAAAACTGTAGTGCAGTGCCTGGTTAGGGTAAAAAAAAAAGAAGAGAAGGATGGAAAAATAGTAGACATGGTAACATTTTCCTAACTGGAAGTTGCACTGGTCCCAGTCATGAGGAAGAGGTTCTCATAGCTTGTGCAAGAAATAATGTAGATGTAGTGCAGACCTACAATTGAAAGGGAGCACAGGTTAATGGTACAAACAGTTTGTCTGGAAAAAAGATCCATATGCTGTTGAACGTACACAGCTTAGAAATAACTTCTGTCTACATTCACAAACTTTATCTTTCTCAGTGGCCTTTATCTTTCCATCATGGCTTCAACATCATTACCACTACAATGAAGCAAAAGGTTGTCAATAGTTAAAGCACTTAAGTAGGCATGTCCAACCAAACCCTCCAGATTTACTGGAGTGTTTTATGTTTCTTATGCTTCTATTTTTGGTTTATCAAGAGGTAAAAATGATTGTTTTTGAGCAAGCAAACTGGCACTGTTGTTCATGTAGCAGTAAGTTAAGGACATAACATCATTCTAGTAGGTAAAAAATGCTAGTTTTTAGACAAAAAGAATAGCAAGGAACAAAAGCTTCAGACTGAAACCAACGGAGAAATTTTAGGATAAATACTAAGAGAGTATTTCTTTGTGTAATAACTGGAATTGTACCATCCTTTCTGTGAAAGGTCCATTCATGTCTTGACGTGTCTGAGTTAGCAAAGAAAAAAATTTCCTTCCTCAGTGTTCAACTATAAAAATGATGTCATCTATTAGAAGAAGATAGTTCACATCTAGTAAGAAATGGCATTCTTAAAATGGAGATTCAGTGCCCCACTGTCATTCAAAATGTGGCTTCTCTGTTTTAACCAGTGACTTCTTTGTTGGCCTCTCACAGAATGGGTATCATCAAGCTGCAGCAACGATTTAGAAAGTCGTGGGACTGGTGTAAACAGGTGGTGTGAACTCGGCTTACTGTCTGTAAAGCTAGTTACCTGGCTTGAAAAACATAGAAGAAATACTGGCTTGCACAGGAGACAGTTCTGGTACTTTCTTTAAAACTGCATATAGAAAGCATTAGGGGAACAGAATATTGGTATTGTCTTGCTACAGCGCCGTGGCAAACCGCATGGAACCCTGTGAGTAACGAATGCTAAAATTATCATTGACAGCAAGGCCTCTGACTATAGTCACGCTTCTGAAAATAAATAGAAACGTAATGGTTTTTCTTAATCATGTATTCTTCATCCCAGCAAGGCACTGTCTCACAGGAATATTGTTTGGACAAGTCATTGGAGGGATTTTAAAAATGTCCGTGTGCTATAATAATGTACTCTGCAACACAGCAATAGATGATAATTAAATGTCTTTCATCTGTCATATTTTATTTCAGGGTTCTGAGCTATTATTATTAGTCTTGATTTTCCTGCTGGCCAGAATTTTCAGTTACAGGATTTTAATTTTTAATTTATTTTTGTCTTAGACACCTCATATAATGTGTCAGCCCAAATCCAAACAAATCCTTTGGCTGATCAATTTGGTTTTAATTTTTTTTTTTCTCAGTTTCACAAATTTCAGTATTACGGTAGTCAGTCAGAGTGGATGCAAAATTGAAGATGTGACACTGAAAAAAATCTTCTGCGTTCTGTTTCTGATCCAAAATATTTGACTTTAGAACTCTGAGAGACAACATTAATGTGAATAGAGTTAATAGAATGAAATATAGTTCTACGTGAATTTGTGAATCTCTGTCAGAATGGTATTACTTTTGTACATAGTCAGGTGGGTTCTGTAGTACTTGTGGGTTTTGTCCTGCAGATATCTACAGAATTCTTTCAAACAGAGATTCAGATCCTTGATACTAAGATGACCCCTGACTTCTGTTTTTTATATCTGAACATTAATGGTGAAACTTTTGTTAGAAAATGGTATCATGTCTTTAGGCACCTGCCTTAAAACAAATCAAAACTTCATTCCTACATTGTGTCCTTTTAGAGAATACAGCTATGAGAGTGGGTAGTGTAAGAAGAAAACATCTGTCACATGTTTTAGAGTATTTTGTTGCAGACATGCAGTAAATGTCCATGTTCCCCCTCTGTTCCCAGTGAAAAGCACTCTATAAATCAATTTGCTTTCTGACAGCATATCTATTATGATGTAATGTATTACTTAGATAAATGCCAGGCGAGCAAAAGACAGTCCATCTGTTTTGAAATTTAGCAACACCAATCACTTTTTTTTACATGGTACACATTTGTGATTTAATAGTCACCATAAAGTGAGCTTCTGTATAATAAGTAAGTTTCTTAACTGATCTTTTCCTATAGACATCAAAGACCGCTGGTCAAGAAAACAAACTATACTTGGTTTATTTAATCTCTTTTTCCTTCTTTTCTTTTTCTACTTAAGATCTAGCTTTCGGTTTAGCTGTGTAAAAATAAATGTTGATGCAATTTTACTGATCTTCATTGTGGTCTACTAACAATTCATTACAGACTTAAAAGTTCTTTATTTACAAATTATTGCAAATATCAAAGCATAGTCCAAGTTGTTTTCCATAGTAATTGTGATCCTAATTCATGTGATTGTGTTGCCAAAATAAAATTCCTGAATCCATATCTTATCTGATGCTTGTTCTTTCTTGTTATCAGCCTTAGAAAAAGCAAATGCAGAACATGAGGTGTCCTTATGCTGAACCTGAGAGCTGCCCTATCCTGGGCTTGTTTGGGGTATTTTCCCAGTGCTCCAGCGTTACGGAGTAGGGAAAATCGTCAAATTGACATAGAACGCTGTTAGTAGTTTAGTTTACCCTCATAAACTGTTAAGGAACTGATTACTGCATTTGATGGTTAATCAAATGGCTGAATGATATTTGCATAAGCCTGGAAAGCATTGTGTCATTGCCTCAGCAGAGATTTTATATGCTGCACATGCCCCTGGCAGCAGAGACTCTGTTATTCCCTTTTCAAATTAAATGCTACCTCCTCACTTGGTTTCAATGGCAAAATAAGACCTTGTTTAACCAACTGACTAAGCACAGCAGTTCTATGGAAAACAAAGATCTACGCAGGATATTTAAAAGACTTGCTATAGATGCATGACAATATCTGGTTTGTATTTCTGCAGTTTAAATGCAAAAACAAGAAATCAAAAATTTGATGTTTTGTTTTGCTTTGGAGAAAAATTGACTGTTAATGATAATCAATTTATAGTGCCCTTTGGCACTATAGTAACATGGTGATTAGTGTTTCTGACAGCAACCTGCAAGACAATAATGCAACATGAATTATTCAGAAATTTAAGTTACTGCTTAGGAAACAAGTAATAGATCCAGGTTTTCTCACCTGGAGGAAACTTGCAGGAACCCCCTAGCCAGTGCACCCCCTGGCTTAACAGTTGTACAGCTGTTTGAATCACAAATAACAGAACTTGTCTAAACTGCTCAAATATTTTGAAAATTTCTGTAACTCTGACATAGCTTTACCACTTTGTGTAATTAAAGCTGCTATTTATTCTATCATCTAGATAATTACATAATAAAACATGAGGAAAGAATCCTAAAATTTGGTTAAATTTTTCCTCATGATTTATGGTCCATTTCCATGCCAAAAATAATTTTAAAATTCAATCCTTTTATAGTGTCTTACTTCTTAATTCTTTGCTCTTGAAAAAGGCAGAACTGTAATTTCATTAGGGGATTGTTCTTTCACAAGGCAGGTAACTCTCTGCCTTATAGAGGAATGTTCAAATCACTTTGTCTTCTGCTGGCTTTACCTCAACACAAGGTGATGTACACATGCAGTCACAACTACTCTCACTGATGCCATGTGTACTTCATAAGAACAGTGATTCCTCCTTTTCTAATACAAGTATGGTTTTGTGTCTGCCTGTACAAGTAGTACCTGAATGAGGCTGTACACATCTGTAATTCTAAAAGTCATAATAGCAGCAACTATGAATCAGTAGTAGTGCCACTAATCTGAAATTTTCATTAATGTCAACTTTTCTCAGATGCAGATTTCAATAAACAAAGGTGTTATGGACCCAGAGACAGAGTTCTGCATTTCAAACTGACGAGAGTTGCTGTGTAGTATACAGGAAATGTTGTCCAGATAGCGTGTACTGGGAGGCAAACAAGGAAATGGTGGCTCTCTATCTGACATTTTACCGAAGTTATTTGGAATCATAGAATAGTTTTGGATTGGAAGGGACCTTTAAAGGTCATCTAGTCCAACACCGCTATAGCAGGGACATCTTCAACGAGGTCAGGTTGCTCAGGGCCCCATCCAAACTGACCTTGAATGTTTCCAGGGATGGAGCATCTACCACCTCTCTGGGCAACCTGTGCCAGTGTTTCACCACTCCTAATAAAAATTTCCTTCCTTATATCCAGTCTAAATCTACCCTCCTTTAGTTTAAAACCATTACCCCTTGTCCTATCGCAACAGGCCCGTTTGAAAAGTCTGTCCCCACCTTTCTTTTAAACCCCCTTTAAGCACTAAAAGGCTGCAATTAGGTTTCCCTGCAGCCTTCTTTTCTCTGATATGATGTCTGATTTCACAATCCATAAAATATAGCAGATTGACAAACTCGCAACAGCATTATCCTTATGTGCCTATAAATCAAGTCAAAGTTAGAGAAAGAGAGGAAAACAAAAGGAGAGATAAGAGGAAAGGTATCACCACCCTTGGATCGAGCGGTGGTTTCTGCTGGTCGTCGGGGTCCTCCTGTGGTGGGCATGTGCCAAGAGGCTTGCCCGTTCTCCATTTATATCCTGCAGGTGACTGTTGTCTCTTCTCAGGGGAGGATTTCTATTGCTCAAAATGAGTCGATGAGCATGGGGAGGCCTTGGTGGTCTCACAATCCCCCTCTGCAGAGCTGACCTTCAGCCTCACGCAACCATTTAACTTCCTTGCCTATGTGACACCTCAGAGGGAGAGAGGTGGGCTTTGCAAGGCAGCATCCCGCCTCCACATGGTTTCACTTGCCTGCCACAGTCCCTTACCAAGTGAGGAAGTTTGCTTGCGAAAGTACATAGCACAATGCCTGATTTGTAAGTTTGGTGATTTGAGCATCTCTGTCATGGTTTCTCAAGACAAATGTCTGCAACAATCGCTTACTTCAACCTGGGGCTCTAGAGCTGCAAGCGCACATTGCCAGCTCATGTCCAGATTTTCATCCACCAGGATCCCCAAGTCCTTCTTGGCAGGGCTGCTCTCAATCCCTTCATCCCCCAGCCTGTGTGGATAGTGGAGGTTGCCCCAACTCAGGTGCGGGACCCTGCAGTTGGCCATGTTGAACCACATGAGGTTCACCAAGGCCCACTTCTTCAGCTTGTCCAGGTCCCTAGATGACTGTCTACCAGAAAATGAGGCATAGCAGTTATGTGTCTCAAACTCAAAGTAGTTGCCGTGCATGGTCTTATTTCACCTGTATTGTGTCAAAGTAAATCTCGAGGGACCACCCACTTTGCTTCTAAATTTCCTACCTGCCTAAATGAAAAAAATAATCCCTGTTTCTCAAGAATGTTAATTTCTTTACCCCTGTCAAACAATGTATTGTACTGCCTGAGTCCTGACACAATATTACTTCATGCTGACAGTAGAGTAGCAGTAGCTGGGAGAGGGAGATTGAGGTAGTATTTACACTGATGACATGAATCAATGCTTTGACAGAGCATTTGAAGTGGAGAAAAGCCCAAAACTCACGACTTCTTTTGAGATTTAAACTGTTTCAGGCTAGTCTTCTTCAAGTTTTGGAAATACAGATGAGTTCTGGTTCTGTTTTTTTAATAGAGAAGAGATTTGGTGGGGCAGTTCGGTTTTATATGTTGCAGCCATAAGTATTCCTAACTTATTGCTAACTTATCTAACACAGTAGAACCCCACTCCCCAATCCTTCATTTCCCATTTCTGGATTACGTTCTTGAAGACTGATTCTTTTGCATTCTTCTTACATGTTGAGCACAACTGAAAATAGACTAAACAATATTCATGCCAGTGTGCTTGCTATCACACAGTGTAAGAAGACTGTATGCTGTCTGGAAAAAATAAAAAAATTTGCAGAAGGCTCTTACGACAAAAAACCCTTACAAAAAAAAAAGTATGTGGCGAATACGTGTGGTAAATGACTTATTTCTCATGCAAACATTAGAAAAAGCTTTGGACAAAAAGTTATATGTAAGAAAATTGTGACTTCATTTTAAATTCTGCCACTGTTAAATATTCTGTCTTCCTGATATACAGCTAGGGTTTATTAGCAGTCTTGATAAAGTGCACTAGACTTTCCAATTCATTAAATAAATGTGAAAGGCATGATTTTACACAGTTGTTACACTGCAAAATCAGCACTCAAGCTCATTCTCGGTCCACTTCCTAAATACGGAAGCACTGGGATGTCGGAGGTCATTTGGGGGTCTGCCGGCTGACTTGCTGATTCTGAGTAGTATTGGAAGAAATAGGTTAACTTTACTTAGTCCTTGACTGAATGTGTGATTTAAATGTGCCCCTTGTTTCTATGTTGCAATGCAGTGTGAAAAGTGTTTAGGATCAGATTGGATATTGAAACCAGATGATTACTAATGCATGAAGTTAGATGCTCAGAAGGGATTTGTTTTTAAACTTTCACATAGTACGTAAGCATAATACTACACATAGAAATAATGGGATGAAAATGCAAAATAAAATTTGGGCTGATTGCCAGCAAACTTCTGACAATGAGATTTCTCAGACTACTGCACAGCCTCCTAAGGAAACCATCTGGCACTGGCAACGAGATTGGCACGGTCTTTGGCAGGGTAACATCCGTCACTCCTGAGTCTAATGACTCAATTTTGTTTCTTTTCTTTTACTAGTAACATGGTGTTCTCCTGCAAATGTGAGTGACGTCTGGCCTCATTTACTGCCTTATGGTCAAATGAAAGTACTTACAAGAACAGACTCTGAGCATTTGATAGACATAAGAAAACATGGTCAAGTTGAGACTCAGTTATATAAGGGTATATGAAAAGATGTTTCTTAGTGTGAAATGTTCTTCAGTGCAGTTCTCGTTTTTGCTAATGGGATAGAAAGCTTTTTCCATCCCAGCTCTGTGTGATGCCAACACCAGGTGGTAGATTCCACAGCACAAACTTCCCAACTACGTTGTATGGAGAAAAATGCTCTGAATCAGAAGCGCATGCCTTTCCAGCTTGGGAATTCTGCACTTTTAATGACAGTAAGTATTCCTGTACGCACTACTAGCAGTAGTTATGCAAAGCTAGTTCTGGTTTAGTGTAAACCTCTTACTTTGAGGACAAGCAATGTAAAATACAAACTGAAATAAACATGAATTCATAAGCCAATGAACTCCCTGACTCATAATATTTGTAGTTAGGAAGACTCTTGCTTTTAAATTGCTCCAGTAGTTCCATCTTAACAGTTTGCCTGTCATTTTATTAAGTCAGAAGAGATGCCAGATTACTAATATTAAAAAAATATCAATTTCTCTGCTTTTCCTACCATTTCCTTACATGGAACCTTGCACCCACATAATGACTTAAATTGTCACCATGATGTTTCCTATCTAGCTGATACTATTTGAGAGCATTGCAACCCATGGTATTATTACATTAGACTTCAGGTGTGTCTTATTGATCCAGTGTCTGCCATGTTCAATGTTTCTCGAAGCCAGCATGCAGCAGCTGGAGTCTGCACATTGTTGCAATGTCTTTGTGTTGTTAATGTCCTCTACACTTCTCCACTAAAGTAATGTGCAATGCTGTGACGCTGAGCCTCATTTCTCAGACACTCTTTTCATAATCAAACTAAATGTCACGCAGACACTATTACATTTGTCCTACCTGTCAAATCTCATTTTGTTTCCAGCAACCACCCTCAAAGTAGCGTAAGTGCTCTTAAACACCAAGGATATAAAACAGAATTTAAGCTCTACAGAGGTAATTTACTTCCTAGAATAGATGGGCATTACAGTCATTGGTTATTGTCTTTTCAGACCTTTAAATTGGTCCATGAGGAATACAGATGAATATAAAATACATAAATAAAAGTAGAATTTTTTTCTTACTCAATGTTTGTACCATCAGTTCTCAAATGGCTAAATCTGACACAAGCTGTGTTCCTCAGGTTACACAAACAGTATCTTTATAGTTTGTCTGAAGTGCAGTGTGTGTGCGAATTTATTTAAGCTTTTTTTACTATGCAACATGGCAGGTAAATAATTCCTCCCTGAATAAACTGGCTCTGTCTTGGCTGAGGATAAATGTTAGGTCTGAAGTGGTGAAGTCTCAGGGTGAGTATCTTTTACTACATGACCTGAAATATGTTTATTTAGATAGGTTTAGATATTCACATCTCTAAGATAAACAGAATAATTTTTGGTGAAGTGATGAAGGTCACAAAGTATGTATATTTTAACCTGATTGAATGAGTTCTTATAAGAAACTAGCGGGGCAAAAAAAAAGGGTCCAAGATCTCAGGAGAAATCTAAATCTACTTTTTTTTTTTCCACTTAAAACAGTCTTTGGTCAAACATCATGTTCTTATATAAATTTGTACAATGTCTAGTACAGTTGTTGCCTCTGGGCCTGGCTGCAATTTAAATAGGATACTAACTGGTAAATCTTTGTTATCAGCTTGAGCTACATGATAATAGGGAAAGTTGCCTCCTGCTCACTGACAGTGCGTTTTCAAGGGTCAGGTACAAAGTCTTGTTCTGTCACAGTGTGAAATTTCTTCACCTAACCTTTAGCAAATATTGCTGCTTAAAATGTTCAGATGTACACAGTGAATGAATTTTTCTCTCGGCCTTTCTAAGAAGTTCTGAAAATTATTCAGAGAAAAGAAGCAAAAAACCCTACAGCCTGAAGTGTGATTTACGTTTTCACATTACTAACACAGTTAGTCAAATGTCTTGATAGACAGTTTAGCATATGGGTGGTTTCAGCAAGTTTTTGGCAGTTAATATTTCATAAGCGAAACTCTTTTATTGTCTTTCTTAGGTAAGCAGATTGCGAACAACATTAGCAATGATACAGTTGGGTCTAGCTGGCACAATGAGGAGTTAACGCTGCCTTTATTAGTCACCCCATTTCAACTGCCTGTCGAACAGTTGAACATCTATTTACAGTGCTTCCTCTCTTTCAAAGTGCTGCCAGGTCTTTTTATCTGACATCTTTCAAACTACCTTACTTTGATTAGTTTCCATGCTTTCTCTGCACTACAGCATGCAACTTTCATTAAGGAACAGCCATTTTTGGCATGGAAAGAAACTCCTGCTGTTAACTGACTTGGAAAGCTCATATAATGCTCAATTACATATGCTGTAACTTGGCTAGAAATAAAACCTTCATGCTCCTGTTATGTATGCTCTGTTCTTCTAAAAATGAAAGATATTAGCCACCCAGCCACTTTACCGACTGGAAAATGAGCTTTCATGTATTCATGGAATCTTTTATAAAACCATTTTGTTTAGTGAGGATTCAGCTCTGAACTGAAGGTCCAAAAGCTCTCTGCTATCCACTTAAATGCTACTCGAATGCTACATAATGCACAAATTCTGCAGAACCTCTACACAAAGGTTAATTGTTCACCCTTCAAGTTGTGGTCATCTGAGATTCCTTATAAACATACATTTTAATAAATTACTGAGCTACAGGCTTTTGTTGCAGAGATTGCCTTAGCAAAGCAATACACAATATGTGTGCAATGTCACAGTTTAAAAGGATTTTTCCTTTCAGCTGTGACTTGGTTAACACAACAAGATATCATTAAAAGTCACGTGACAGAAAGATTCAATAATTTGTAGGATTTCAACATGCCTAAGAATGATAAAGGGCTGTAGAAAGTTATCTTTAGGCCATGAGCACAGGTCAAGCTGAGCCTGAGATCTTACCATATAATGATGCTTTCCTGATATTTTCAGAAATGACTGAATGGTTTTACGGCAAAAGTCGGATGTCAGCTAAAAAATGTACCAAATCTTAGCAGTAGGGCCAAAGTGGACTGGGCAAAGAATAGATCACGAAAACATGGTTCATGTTCTAGGCAGTGAAGGCAAAATATGCAGGTGTGCTTAATAAAGAGAAAAACAGTACTCTTACAACAGTAGTGAGACTCTTCTTTGACTAAATGAAATTTTTGTCACAGTCCTCTCCCTTATCCAGACTGCTGAATAGCATCCTACTGTAGCAATCTTGTTTCTTATTTCTCCTACATTTATTACTTGTTCTTCAGTTGATATAGTTCTTGTATGATGGAATAGGAACTCTTTAGAAGCTGCATGCTGAAATTTTAGGGGAAAATTAGCAGGGAGCTATAGAGGAAAAGGAGAAAAAAATGCTTGAAATTTCTGTGTGAACTGTGTAGCTGAAGAGTCTAGTGGAAAATATGATTACTAGTTTTGTCTCTGACTTCTTAGGAGGAAGACTAGAACTTTTTGCTATTGTCATAGAAGTCCAAACCTGGTAAGGATTAACAACTACTGATAGAGGTTCGTCAGCTTCGCACTCCATGAAATATTTAATTTTAAACATTGTTGTGTTGTATAGAAGCATGAATGATAGAAAGGAAAAAGAGAGTGTTCAGAGACAAAAAGAATTACAAGATGAATGGATGAGAGGAAGTGAAATAAGACATGGGTACAGGAAACTTCTAAGGTCTAAATACAGGAGAAGCATTTCTAATCAAGAGGTGAGGAAAAAATCGAGAATAAATTGAAAGGGAAGCACAGTCTAAACAATTTTTAATAGAAAAGTAAAGATTCAGTGAGGCACTTTGTAAAGACAGAGCTGATCAAGAAAACAGCAAGCCTGAGGGTGGTAACTAAAAGCACCACTGTCAATTGCAGACAACAGAAAAACTACCATCAATTTGTTGAAAACATACAAGGAATGCAGGCTATAAAGGACTACCAGTTTAACTGAGTGGCTAATCTCCCTTCTAAATCTCGGAAATCTGTAACTGCTTGCCATTTTAACTGTCATAGTTTAGAGGGGTTTTTTGCCTTTAACTGAACTTGATGATTCACCATGCATGCTTGTGTTTTGAACATCTTAAAACAGATAGTTAAAGGAGGGTGGCTTGAAAGACTAAGAGAGGACACATGCATTGACTTCAATGTTTAAGTAAACAGAAATTTTCTACAGTGCAACTTATCTCCTCTTGACTGTTTCCTTCTCTCCAAAGTAAACTTGAGCATATTTGGTCTTGTAGAGGATGACAATACTCATAAAACCTAGACATGCTCTGCAGAGCAAAAATATTTGTGGCAGCAAACAGGAGGTTTGGAAGATGGACACAGGCAAAGGAAACCCTTGACATCTGCTCAGGGATGACATGGCAGCTGCACACTGCAACGTGCTGTTCAAGCTGGCCTGGAACAATCAAACTCCCACGAATTTCTCGGGGACTAGGGAGTGTGTTGCTTCTGTGTAGTCCCTGCTTAATGTGGGAAAAAAGTGTAGGTGTTTTGCATTTTGGGGATGGGTGAGTTGTATAAGAGGGCAGAGTAAGGAATAAGTAAGACCCTTGGATAAAAGGCATTATTTGTTATTAAAAATAAATTGACATAATGCATCTTAATGTTATCTTCACTTTCAATAATTTGAAAATCAAAGGGACTTTTGAGACTCATCACCACAAGCGATGACTGTGCCTTGTGTCAGTTTCCTACATGATGTGGATTTTGGCAAAGTCTGTCTCTCCTGACGTGGAAGAGACCCTCAAGTAGGTACACAGTGTCTAGTTACCTTTTCTCACAGCTTCATACCTGTGATGGAAGCAGTGCTTACTCTTGCCACAAGGCTCCAAAAACCAATGCAGCTGTTGTCCCTGGGAGATGAGGGCCATCATCAGCGTTAACCCAGCTCTTCGGTGTGGGCAACGCTTCCACTTTGTGGAAGCTTTCTCAGAAGAGACTGAGGGTGTGAAAGACCTTTAGCACTTTGTCACGGCAATTTAGGAGATTTTTTTGCTTCCTAAGCATTTCTGTAGGTGAGCATGCAGGCAGGGTAGCTTCATGCCTGAATTTCTGTTTTTTTTACCAACAGGTGGAAGCAGAGAACTCTTTAACTTCTGCAGGCTAAGGGCACAGGTTTTGCAGACATTTCCCCATCCTGATTTTGCTGTCTTTAAACCTAATACTAGCTTCTAGTCTTGACGATTATGCCTCACAGTAATTGAAAATGCAAGCTAGGAGTATACTAGTTGCAGAAGAAGAGCAAATTACCACCTCTATAGATATAAATAGAAGGAGTTCATAGCTAAAACCCAGATTAATGCAGTTCTTTAAAGTACTGTGTCATAACCTAAATTAGCACAAAAAGACAAACCAAATCATCTGTAATGGATATTTTAAAAAATATTTCATAACCAGCCTTTGTTTTAGTACAGGATCAAGGTTTGGGTTCTGAACAGGCTGCGAGGGATTTACAATTGTCCACAAAAAGAATGACAACTGTACAAGATTGAAGTAGCAATCCCTAATCTTTTGTTTTTCAATTCAGCTTCAGCTGGAAACACCATCACTTGGCTTTAGATTTTTTTCCCTCTTAATGTGACAGTCACTTTTTTATTTGGGCCTAAGGAAGAGGATGTTTTGAGGTTTTAATTTTTCTTTTATCCACAGACATAAAGAGGCTCTTACATAGAGAAGAAAAATGTGTCCAGAGCTATTGAACACAGAGACACTACCCATAGCTCACAACATCCCTGGGCCGTAGGTCACCAGCAGATGCTTGTGTACACAGGGGCAGTGTCGGCTTTTGGATGTCCCGCTGTTGTTCACCATCTTCCCTTGCCCAGTGCTGGAGACTGTGATGGCAGGGGTGGACTTTTGGCCTGAGCTTCTATGGGTCCTTCTGACCAGACATAACTGTGAAATTGAGAATAGAAATAGCAGATAGATAACTAAATCTTCCCTTTCTCTCTATTTCATGTGGACAGGTAATTCACTTCTGTAATGCCTTTTGCCAACTGATATTGAAGGAATTTATTTTATATGAATGTTGTTTGATTATTAATGATTTTTGGCTAGAAAAAGAAATTATGTATGTTCAACCAAGCTTACAGACTAAATATTTAGTGTTGCTTTAGGTTTTAGGATCCAGGTAAAGTAGAAATTCTGCTTTTGTAGCTAATATTAACATCCTGTTATAAAACAAATGAAACAAAATCTGAATATAAAAAAAAATGACACTGTCAATAATTAAGCATATCCGTCAATTTGCTGCTTCTTTTTACTCTAGATAGTTGCATGTTCAAGTTCTTGAAAGATCTGGCAGACTGGAAGGTAGATAAAAGATATATGATGGAAATCTTATATCCACTAGAGAGTAAATGAACCTTGTCCTTATCCTTTCTTACATATACTTAATTCTTTTCATCGTCAGGCAGGAGTTACAAAGTGGTTTTTTTCCTAATGTGACCTTTGCATGTTAAATTATGCAAAAATGTATTCTGAAACCTGAAGAACTGATCAAAGCAAGAAAGAAACCTGGGGGTCAAGGCAGATAAGTTCGTTCAAGAAAACATTGTGATTTTCCCTGAACCAAATATATAACAGATGTAACAAGAATGGGAAATGAAGCTGATTAAATGAAAACTGAATGTCAGACATCACTACTTTGATAAACATAGAATGATGGATAATTTTCCCAAGCTTAGTCTATATTTCAGTTGAATTGATTCTTGTTAAGATTTGAAAGTTCTATTCTATTTTTTCCATTATTATTCTTTTCATAGATATCCATATTACTCTATTACGAGAACAAAATCAGAAATGCTTAAAAAAACTGTCAAACCACTGAACTCTATTCAGTTCAGCTGTAATTAGACAACAGAGAACCTCAGACTCTGAGGAACCTTGATTTGTGATAAAAAAGGAAGGAAGAAGGTATCTTTTCACGATCAATAAGATTAAAAAAAAACCCCAAACTGCTAGGAAAACAATGCATGGTTTGGAAAGTCAAACTGCACAAAACCTTGATATTCAAAGCTGATAAAAACATCCTTCTTTTTAAAAGTATTGTTCTAATGTGGTTTTGTTTAACTCTGGTTCTGGGAAATTGGACAGAATAGAAATACATGCATCATGGTGTTAGAAAAGAGCTGCAGCTTTGTCTAGAACAGCACATGTCAAAACCTGTTATTTCCAGATCATGAAACTCCTAAATATTCTGACCTTTTCATCCAGGGTTTACCAGCAAAGTTTGGGCATGTCCCGTTTGCCTAACAGCCAGACAAATTTTGCCAAATCACACCCTGCTGCTTTGCCTCAGAGGAAGGTCTCTATGCATCTGTAGGATTGTGGGACAAAAACCGGCACTTGTGGTTTAATAGTTAAACAGGTGACTACATCAGCACCGAGATGTGTTTTGACTCCAGGTAAAATTGCTGTTCAGTGGAAATGGTTCTTTAGCAATGCAGGCACATACTGTAATTAACAGTAATGAGTACATAAAATAGGAACCCTTGCCTTTCCCTTTGTTGTGAGAATGGAGTTTGGGGCCTTTCAGAGAAGCTACCATTAAATTTTATGAATTTGGGGAATAATGGCACGTTAGAAATAGCCTTTATATACTAAGCAACAAACAAATGTGCATTAACAGTTGCTGGCCAAAAAGGTTGGAGAAAATAAACACTACCCTAGTTTTACAAGTGGGACTGAAATGCACAGTCTTGCCTAAGGCTATACACTGATTCTGTGGTAGACACAGCTCTTCCAGTCCAGTGCTTTAATTACAGGAACAAATCTTCATTTCATCAAGTGTGGGTTCACCTGAATCTCTCAGGAAAGCAGCAACGGTTTGATAGAAATGTTAAGATGCTTCAGCTTTCTGATATTGCTTTTCTCTGGTAGTCATGCAATCTCCGAAGTGCAGCTTTTTTTCATTTACTTTTGGTCAGTTTTTACATGATGTATAAATAAAAATTTAAAACCCGTGAACTCTTTTATCTTACTCAAGAGAGGAGTCCTATGGCTGTTCCTTTGTTTAGGCTGGTACTTAGCTAAAGTGAAGACATAACCAGCTGCAGAGAATAACCAAGAGAAGCTGGTACAGGTCACGTTACAAATAAAACCTTACTCAGTGTTATGCAGTGAGATTTTTCACTGAGTCTATAGGTTAGAAAATACTAGTATCTCCTTTCCTTGTCTTTTGAAGAGGACGCTTGTTAGTTAAGTCTCTGTGTGCTATTCTGATTATTTTCTTGTTTGTGGATTTGTCTCACACTTCAGTCTCTTAAATGCATGCTTCTTGAAACAATATTCAGCTGTGACAGATATGTTATACGGTATTCTGAAGCCATTTTATTGCTGGGAGAGTTAGAATTGTTTGGACACTGAACCACCAATATTTGTCTACAAACATTAGTACTTCAGTGACAAATCAGCCTACACAGCATTTTCTCAAGATGCTCAGAATCACAAGTTCAGTCATCTAACTTTTATGTCGAAGAGAATAACATTCTTTTGGAAGGCTTTGCCATGTACAGAGTACTGGACTGGACAACTGAAAGCTTAATTAAGATTACTAAATCAAGCAAAAAGAAAGAAAATCCAGGGAAATAATTACTCTCTTGCAATTAAAACATAGTATGTTTTGCTGGACAAACATTTATTGAAGAGTTAGAAAATGCAATTATATAATATCAACTGGGAATATTAATAGAGGGAAAGATTCAATAAAGCAGATGGCGTAATGCAGTAACTTGTGCATCACTGTGATTACACCTGAAGCACCAGTTGAAGCCAGAGATTGTCTGTATTCCTTAGTTTTACAGAGGTACTTTCATGTTTGTGACCATCCCTTGAATACCTAGTATTAGTTCTGCATTCTTTGTCAGGAGAAGACCCTGTGGTTGATCATGGTATTGTAACAGTGAATTTGCCAACATTGTTTGCAAGCCAAGACTACGTCTTTGCATACTACCTTCTTATAGGATACCATGATGTCTTTTGGAGCCATAAGATCATATTCTTTTTTATCTAAGAAAATTGCATATATCTTTTTTTAAAAAAAAATCACTTTTCTGTCACAAAAGAGGACAGATTAACAGTTTGCAAAAAATGATTGGGTAGCAAAAGATTTGCTATTTTTTAAGACATGGTAAAAACCTTGATTTAGTTGTGCACTGAGAGTTTGCTGGAAGTGTTACCAGAAAGCAGCAAAATAATTCACTATCTAAAACTTTAGTCTGGAATTTTAGACAGTGGGCATTCTGTATTGCAGTGCGGGACGCACAGGGGATAGCTCTGCCAAAATATCCATACCAAAAAGACACAATTACTAAGCATTTGTGCTATGTTAACATATATATTTATTACATTTCCAAGAAATGCATATCATACACATGGTTTTTCCGAGAACTCATTAGGATATGTTAACATCCTTCGCGCACGTTTGTTGGCATCTCTCGATGATCGTCAGGGGTCTTCAGATGAAGGCTCGTGCTCTTCATCATCTTGAAGCCTCCTTATCTCTGTAGTTTGCATACCTGCTCTCCCAAGGCTGAGCCGTCTAATGGGATGCACCCACGAGTGCTGAGGGAGCTGGCGGATGTCATTGCTGAGCCACTCTCCATCATCTTTGAGAGGTCCTGGAGGACAGGAGAGGTGCCCGAGGACTGGAGAAAGACCAATGTG
>Ga0065711_1039966_pt1 | contig 17350 bp, 10 predicted proteins | sample Hoacrofraction12_FD_59098 | JGI IMG/M metagenome (GOLD analysis project Ga0065711, IMG submission 59098) | Hoatzin crop microbial communities from Cojedes, Venezuela - Epithelial fraction 12 v2 (version 2) | ecosystem: Host-associated > Birds > Digestive system > Esophagus > Crop | place... | reverse complement strand
CCTTCCTTCCTTCCTTCCTTCCTTCCTTCCTTCCTTCCTTCCTCCCTCCCTTCCTTCCTTCCTCCCTCCCTTCCTCCCTCCCTTCCTTTCCTCATAGCTGCTTGAATGCACTTTAATACATCCCATCTCTACAGGCTGTTGCGTGTGAACTAGCAGAACTCTGATTTCAGTTTTCTCATTGCTGGACACCTCTTTTTGTGGGTGAGGTAGAGGGGTACAGGGAGGCTACTCTTGCTGTATCATACCGATTTCACATTAGTGGTGTAGTAGTACAGACTATGAGTTTTTCAAACTCTCTCAAAAGTAACATATCTTTACAATCTTCCCAGAAAATCATCTTTCCCCAGTCTTGACTGCCATCTGCTATTTCAACTTGGGTCTTGGGAAAGAAGTGGATTTTCTGCACAGTCATGCTGTTTTGCATGTCAGCTGGCTTGGGTTTACTATGATTACTTAAAAAAATTCTAAATAGCCCTGTGAGAATCTAGGAAATACTTACAGGAAACATTTTTTTAAGTGTGCAAGACATTATGTTCATAAAAAGAGCAGCTAATAGCCAGCATTTTGGCATGTTGTTCTGATTTTGTTAGCGGTCCTGCTTTTTTCACAGGATGGTGGCTTTGAAAAAATGACCAGAATAAGCAGTAGTAATACATATTACCGGAAATAAAGTCTAGAGGTGCATCTCTTGCTCGCTTATCTTTGGCATATTTAGGATTCAGGGTTTCTTTAACTGATCAAGCCTGGGCAAGGAGCACTTATCCATGTACATGCAGTTCATTGACTCCTATATAATTACTTTCTGTTGATGCTATGAAATACTTTTCTTTCATTTTCACGTAGTCTCCAGACCTGCAGATATTCAAGCACGTGAATAACAGGCTCCTAGCTTCAATCAGATTACAACTGGGAATAAGGTACTTAGGCATGTGCAGCATCTGGTTGCAGAACTAAGATCATTCATCTCTTGGGTCATCTTAGGCAATTACAGTATGAGATACGTGCACATGGACTATAGGACTCATGCAATGTGGCCTTCTTTACCTAAGATGAGCAAAAAAGTGTTTAGAAATCAAAGAGCAATCCAGACAGCTAATCCAGCAGCTCCTGCAGTAGGTACATCAGCACCAATCACCCTATTCACCCACTGCGGCATTTAGATGAGGAAACGCTGTGAGCATATAGAGTTCATTAACCAGTTCAAGCCAAAAGGAAATGTGAGCCTATGTGTTTCATCAAAATTAAGTACATTTTTTTTTAACTCTCACAAAAAACCCGTTACATCTGATGTCTGGGAGAGGACAGCATCTTGTGAGACCACTGTTCACCTGGCTTTACCAAACTACCTTGGAAAAAAGTTCATGATTTCTTTGATGTCTAATAATTCCATTAACAAGCCCAAGGCCTCAAAACAGTGCATAAAGTTAACACCTTAGAGTAATATGCAGCATTTTAACCTAAATTCCTGAGGAATTATCTCATGTATTTTTCTGTGTCACAGAAAATTTCCAGCAGTAAACGTAGTTTTCAGTACTTTGCTGAAATAGATTAAAAATCTATTTGCTTAACAGATTAACATCCTTCAAATTATGTTAATGTTTAAATATCATAAAGATTGGATATTATCACTCCATGGAACAGAGCTCACTTTCCAAACATTTTCCTTGATTTGATGGGCCTACTCATGGTGCAAGGTATTTCAAAGGAGGAAGGCTGTGAGGACTTAGCACTTTTAATACTTATGTCTTCAAAGGATAACTTCTGAAACTTTACTTGGGAAAATATGTTATTATTGATACTGACCTGCTTATGAGCAGCCCATCCTACTGAACATATTACTTATTCAGATGCAGAGTTATTTCCAAATTCCTGGTTCCTAATAATTTTCTTTTTCTGTCTGAAACAAATGGTAATATCACATAATGGATTTTTAAAAATCATGGTGAGATATATTAGAAGACTTAATGAACTGTATGTAAAAATGAATGTAAAAAAGAGGAAAGAAAATAGTTTTCTGAATGTTTCTGAAAGTTTTTTTTTAGTATACAGTCATTAATTTATTAAGACCTGTATAAAAATGCATTAAAGGATCGGGAATATTTTCCTGCAGGTACTTAGAACCTGATAAATAATGAATGTGCTGATTAACTACATGGGCAGAAGTACAGATCATTACCAAGAAAAAACTGCATAAAATCTGGCCTTTGAACAGGTGTGCACCATTGTTTTTAATGTATAAAAACACTTGAACATATTCAGTTGTGTGTGAAGAGAAAATGAAAGAAGTAAGAGTGCTTGAAATAACATTGTATTTTCAAATTAAACAGATATAAATATTGCCAAGACTAGCGAGGATGTCTAGAGTCGGGTGGAAGGGCAGAAGAGCAAGGTGAGCAGAGCACCGTGACACATTTCAGTGCTTCTTGAGCAGCCACAGAGGTTTGTGCAGGTCTAGAGAGCTGAAGTAAGACCACCACCAAGGCTTCTCCCTGCCCGATGGTGACCCTCCTCGAGCCTCAGGCTGCCCGTGTTGGGCGTGAGGGTCAAAAAGTTCCAGCGGGTCATATGGGTCATACACGTCTTCCATCGACCGGCGGAGGAGCTTGTTGGGCCAAGCCTCAACAGGTCGCAACACAAAGTCGACTCGCCCAGCCCTCTTCATCCTGGCAGGAAGGGTGACCCTCTTCATCACCCGGCTGTATCCCGCTGCTTGGGCACTGACTATGTACGTTCCCGGAGGCAGGAGTCGCCAGTAGTCTCCATCAGCAGCTTAGGAAAGGTAAAGGCACAACAAAACTGGGCTTAGATTTAAGTGTTACATCCTTCATAGTCACACACTCACATACATGTGCATGTACAGATAGGATAGGAATTTAGGGGGCAGGAATTTAGGGGGCAGGTTTAGAAAGGATCTCAGATTTTGAAAAAAGTTTGGATGAAAATCCTTGAATGACAAGAAGAGATTTCACCTGTGAATATCTGGCTCTTGGGAGCTAATGGAGTAATATTCACACACAAAAAATTAGTTACTGTTATGCCTGTATTGCAGCAAAGGGCGGCTTTCCTTCATGCTGCTTGCTCAGGGGTACAAGGAATAATTCCAAATGAATCAAATTAATTTATGTGAAATTTAAGAAAGTGAAAGCAGAATTCAAGCTGCTATATACATACATACATATGTATAGCATGTCTAAGGAGCCAAGAGATCCCTGCTTTTATTATATTGCATTCAATTACTCTACAGACATTGTAGCATGTAAGACTATGGAGTTGGAGCTGTGGCTGGTATAAATTGCCATTAGTGTAAAACGAGTGTAAATTTCCTCCAGCTGAAGGTTAGAGCCTGCAGGCAAAAGCATGGAGTTTTAAAACAGAATGTTTATTCTTTGTTTTATATTTCCTTTATTTTGAATGGCAAGTTTCTCATCTCAGTTAATTTTGCATTAACGCTGTTTTCTCATGGAATTCCTCAGTCTGTTTTCACATTGAAATTGAAAGACATTTTAATCATATGACATTCTTAACCCCACCTATCTCAAGAACAAATACTCCTTTTTCCTGCAATGTAAACAGTTTTTTTATTTATTTCTTAATTCTTTAAAGGTCCATTGCCAATGAAAGCCATTGTCTGGGAAGACGTTTGAAAAAGACCCTAATTCATGCCAGAGTCTCCCACTAGCCTCAAGAATCTGCATCGTCTCCACTATTGTATCCCCTCTAATGTTAGTTTTCTTGAAAGCTGGAAAGTATCCACTACATTATAAACCATTCTGGCTTTCAAAATTGATTCAACAACTATCATGAGAGCAAAACGTTACCATTTATGTCTTCTGTTTTGCACTCCTACGGCCCACCATGTTCTCACTGAAATCAATAATAAAATGAGCACATAGATTTCAGTGAGAGACTAAAAGCTCAGGACTTTATGACTGTGAAAGTTAACAGTTGCAAATGCCTTAACACATGTTTACCAGCTGGCGACAGGTATAAAGTGAATATAATTCAGTGTTCAAGCTTTTTGCATTTGTTATAACTATTGTCCAAAAATTGCATATATTTGTGCTTTTCCACATGAACAAAAAATGTTGCTTGACATTCAGTAACTGCAGTTGCTCCTCTTGTTGAAGTTAGTGTGGACCCTACTCTAACATCTACACTCATGCTCACAATATTTCAACTAACTGATTCTATCAGGGCTCTGTGCCTCCACATGCTGAGTTACAACCCGTGAGCAGGGCTGTTGCCATATCCCCCCAAACATGAAACATAAACATAGGATTCTGAATCTCACTGATGACACATTGGCTTTGATGGACAGCAGACTGATCCAGGTGGAAGTTTTAACATCACGGAATGCATCATCCCAGGGACACAACAGGCCCAACAGCCAGTTTGACATGTCTTTTCTCCTGTTATTCTAGAAACAAAGCCATAGCTAAGCCTTCTATTTTCCTTTAAGGTGTCATTTCTACCATGTACGACAAGACTTTTGCAGGTTAGGCTCTAAGTGCTTTCACCCTGCCGCAGGACAAAGGTCATACTAAAAATCTTACCTGTGGTGACATCATGCTGGATGCCTCTGACTGAAATACGAGCATTTTTAATTGGGTTGCCAAACTTATCGGACACAATTCCTTTTATCCCCCGATGAACCTGGCAAAGCAAAGGGAAGTTAGATGGGAGTCATTAACTACAGTGCCACCTCCTCATCTTCTACAAGGAAACCCCTGTAGACAGGCAACCACTTTCAGGAAGTTCAACCCATTATAAAGGTTCTCAGGTGCTAATGCACCTCCAGATCACCTCCTCTGTTTTAGGAGATCCAAGGGGCCTAAGGGAAAGGGATAACTGAACAAAAGCTTTTTTGGGGCTAGGTATGTGGCTCTGTAGAGAGATCCTTCTCAGCACAGATCACTGGCACCTCATGATCTGACCGCAGTATTTAAAGACCGTATCTGAATGTCTGCCCTAGACCCAGAACTAAACAGAAATGAAAAGTTAAGGCTTTAAAAAGTTAAGGCTTTTAAAAAATCTGATATTCTACACACATTAGGAAGGCTTCACTGGTGCTATGAGTGAACTTAATTCAGCATGAAACAGCACTAAAAGATGTGTGAAGTAAATCAGAATCAAGCAGAATTATTAGCTTTTGGACAGTACCACTTAGGAAACAATGCACTGCCATCCTGGCAGTAGAATTAGTTAGTGCGGATTGTATAAAAAAACAGGTCTTTAGTATTAGTTGAAATGTATAGTTTTCATTTTCTTTCATCCCATCTAAAAGGATTCCAGATAGCTTAGAGATAAAGAATCAAAACTGAACAACTCTCCCATGATAGATACAGTTACTAATTTAAAGGAGAGCAGAAACATAAGAATAAAATAAGATGGATACCTGTATATTAATATCATTTCATGTTCATTTTTTGACACAGTATTTGTTACTAACTCTCGCAGTGATGCATATTAATCAATATATAATATTTAACAAAATTATTGCTTCGTTAATATTCTGGTTTAATGTCAGTGAATAAGAGCAGGTGAGGGAATTCTTTAGCTGCTTGGGAGTCATCATCACTGTGTTGCCCGCACTTCACTGCATGTCAGAGTGTCATGACAGCAGTGTGTATAATATCCTTTTTCCCTTCTCTACAAGCACAGAACTGAGCTGCTTGAGTTGATGAGAAAAGTGTTTGGTGACAAACCAAAGAGCAATGTGAATTCTGTCATACAAGGAGGTGCAAAACCAGATCACTATATTTGAAGTGCAATAAACCAAAACAAAACAGGAAAAAAAATCCAAGTATTTCAACATTAAACATCTTAAGGTTCCTTTTTTGTAACCTGCCAAAATGAAAACATTTTCTATTGGAAAATCTATATGACCTTTTTAAACGAAAAGTAATTCCATTTCAGTTTTTCTCCTGAATGTCTATGACCAGCTTGAGCTGTTCTTTACTTCACTTCCCTCCCTCCTTCTTTCCCTTCCTCTCATTTTGCTGTCCCCATTATCCTTTGTCACACAAGAAGAACAGAAAAAAGAATAAAGTGTCAAAACAATGGAAAAAATATATTTGCTTTTCTGTTGGAATACGTAAATGTTTGAAAATCAACATTAAAATATCCAACTTCAAAATAATTCTTAATATCAAGCTGGAAAAAAGATGTCTAGTCTAGTGACAGCAGCTTTTTGTTTAATGTGAGGCTATGTTCCAAACTGAGTGGAGCTGTTCACTGGTGGGTTTAGGAACAACTCAGTAGAAGGACTTGAATACTGTCCCTTAAGAACTATTATGACGAAGCACTGCAATTTGCTTTTCTGCATGGACTTGAGGATTTATCATATGGATAGTGGGTAAATCTGGTCAGAAGAGTCATCTTAGACCCAAATTTAATTTACAGTGTAGACATACTCAAAGTGGTATGACCTCATCCCAACCTCAATAACAATTTTGCAATCACAACACGATGGCATACAAACAACAAACTTGAAATTCCGTTAACAATTTCGATTTATTTTGCTTTAGTAAATATACTGGTTTTGGTTTTGCCTCAAGTCTGTGCTACATAAGTTTGGGAGAGTGTTTTGATAGCACTTCTTGTGTGGAGAAAAGACTGGCACTTACGAAAATGAATTCTGCGTCTGCGTGTTAAGCCAAGTAGATTTGTACACACACCAAACAGCCTGGTATATATCAGAATAAGAAAAGTTTGAATTGGTTATGGCAGACTTAGTCCTTATCGGGAGTAATTTAGTCATCCTTATCTACAAAGTTGTTTTGCTTACTATCCTGCATTTACTCAAAAAGCTTTTCCAGCACTGACTTCTACAGTATCTCACACTATAAAAATCTTTACATCTTGAAGACTTCAACTGCAATATATATGGATTTAACCCAGCTCCATTTGGATCCACTAAAACTCATTTTCATCAGACAGCTGTAAAATGAAATGAGTTTGGTGGTCTGTACTGTAGACTTTATTGAATGATCATACTTACCACAAGTAGCAAGAGGTTGCTCAGAAAGGCCATAAAAACACTCCTAACAATTTTAAATTACTGCGTACTTTATCAAAATAAGGCATGACAGAAAGCTAATCTACTAATGGCTGAGAGAAAGATGAGCAACTTCTATTTCTGTGTTCACTTACTTATTGTCAGTGAGGTATTTGTTTTTGCTGAGCTTAAACTTATTACTAAAAATGACTTATAAATGGCATGCTTTAATGCTTACAGACATGCAGTTGTTCCTTTAGAAGATCAGGCTTCAGATCTTTTTTAACTACTTTGATTAAGAAATGAAGCTGAAAATTGTGGAAAGAGCATTTTTGGCAAGATACTCAGAACCTCCCCATTTCAGCGGAATCTAGATCTCCTGCTGCCATGCAGTGCAATAGGGTTTGAGTCACAAACATGGAATGTGGAAAGGAATAAGTTCCAAGAAGCTCTCTAGAAAGCATATCTTGTTGGTTTATTCTTCAAGGGAAAGGCTTCAAGGTCTTTTCCAGCCTAAATGATTCTATGAGTATTATTTTTCTGAATAGGTGGAGTTTCTCTAGCATTAAGTTTTGGACAGTTGATTTATAATGTTGCATAATGTATTTGCAAACGACTCCATTTTTCACTGTTTTCAAGGCCTTTATAGTTCTTGGTCTCCATCCTTCTTGCAAGATAGGCAAAATATTATCTGTGTGTCCTGCTAGGCAAACTGAGGCACCGCAGCCGCTGGTGGAGTGTGGTGATTGAGTCGGTGCTATCTCAATAGCTAACAAGGGAAACAATAAAGTATATTGACAAAGAATGAAGAAGAAAATCTGTAAGCACAAAGCTCTATAAAAGAAGAGCCATACCATTTCCATGTAATTCAGAAGGGCATCTCTGTTTTCATGCCAGATTGTAAACAGCTCTTCCTCCAAAGGAAACTTTTCGCATCCTACCTCCACTGTAACTTCAAAGCAATTTGTGTGAAGGTAGTTAAAATCTGCCATACCTGTAGGTTTAAAAAGAAAAAGGAGAGATCATGAATAAACCGTGTAATCCTTAACTGGAGCTTTGCTGTTGCAGTCAGCTGAATGCAGTCCCTGTGAGTGTGTAAGGAGTGGGCATAGCCAGTACATAGAAAGTATTCAATATACTCAGGATTCTACAACTCTTTTCAACTATGAAGTAACTAATGGCAATGGCACTTTTTCAGGTGAAAAAGTATAATTTTAAATTATTATTCATCTAACCAAGAAGTAGCGATAGAGAGATAAGGATTGGTTAATCATAGTAATTGGATAATTGGCTGTATCAGAGGTGATTGCCAAGGGTCACCAGCAAAGAGATGACCTTTGGCCATTAGTATGTTCAAAACTGTTTCTGTACAAAAGACATTGGATATAATTTTCAGAAGAATGTAAGCCAAAGATATTTAAACCGAATTCTCACTCATGCCACAAAGCTCTGTGCTAAACAAACATGCTTAGTTTCAACATAATTATTTGGGGATCCAGCGGAGTCGTGTTTGAAAACACAACTGAAACACTGCTGAAAGTTTTGTGAACATTGATATTTCGTCCATGCCAGTATTTCAGGAATTCTGAAGAAAATAAAATACTGTTATTGGGGAAATGAAATTAGCAATCTAAGCACAAATGAATGGGATGTTTGCTGCAGTTTTTCCTGAAAAAGAGTTTATTTAAATTGCTCTTTCACAGTCTGCAGGATGGATTCAAATTCACTCTGCTAAGAAATGAGAACATTGCATTAAGCATTTATTTCTACACATCAGATGTTAAAACTAGAATGACATTATAGACAGTAACAAATTTAACCTTTATATAACATTGACTTCTCATAGGTCATATCAGGGCTGAATACATCCCATGGTATCTGAATATAAATGTTACCAACATATATTTTACTGCTAAAATCCCTTAAAAGTTACTTTTTGCAGAGGTCTGACCTAAAGCAAACTGAAATGCATAAAATTATTTCTTTCAAACCCTTGTGTCTCATAAAGGTCATCTAGAGGTTTTACCTCACTTGATATGATGGTAAAGTGGTTTTACCTCCAGTGAAGCTGTACCACTCAGCACCATTTATAACACCTCCGCGTTTTACAAAATTTCCACCGCAACGAAGTTCAGATCGGTCCGAGATGACTGGATGTGCATCTGCGTAAGCTTTAGCCAGCATTTTAAACATCTGCAATGAGAGGGTTTGAAATACATTTGCTTTTACAAACTGTATACACTGTCACTGCTGCTAGTAAATATTGCTGTTGTGAGCCCAGGCAATGAGCCATCTTGCATCCTCAAGGTGGATGGAGGGGGTGAACCTCTGTGCAAGGATATTCTGTCAGGAAGTCTTCGCCTGTCTTTTTCTCTGAGGTTCTTCACTCCAATCCAATATAGTTAGGCAGAGATAACATTAAATACCAGTGGATTTTGTGATACTATCACCTGAGGCAGGGGTAGAGGACTTGTTTGGTTTTACTTCAAGTCCCAAGTTTTCAAGCTAAAATTAGCTCTTCCCATTATGTTATAGTTCTTGCTATTTTTACCCTTTCAAAAATACCTACACCAGCCTCAGCCCAAGCAGATCTTCTCATTGGCCGCTGCTGCCGTTTAAAATAGACGGTGTCAATTTGCTTTGCACTTATCACTCACACAGGGCAACCCGCCAGTTCAATCTCAATGACAGTTGCTTCTTTGTGGGGCAGAAACCATTCCTAAAAAGTGAAGGATAGGATGTGGTGATGGAGGATGTCACCACTGATTTCCTAAAAGGGTTGATACTGAAGCAGAGCAGAGGAGTCACCACGAGAAAGGAAAAGTGACAGGTACATGTAGTGAAGACAGAAGAAACAGCAGACCTGCAGGAATCATTTCTTTGAATCAGGTTCCTTCCATTTTTCTCCAATGTTTATTCCAACTTTGTACAGAAATCCCCCCTCTCCTTTTTGTTTATTTGAACCTTGTCTACAAAAGTTCTAATTTCAGATTTCAACATTGAAACGACAACAATTGTCAGATGCTGCTGGATCCTACAACTCAGCATCACAAGTTTCAATGTGTAATCCAAAGACAATGTGTGCAAGAAGTTGGATGGCTAAAATCCTGTTTTTAGAAGTGATCCTAAAACTTTATTCTTGATATTGTCATTAAGGATAAAGACCAAAATGACCAAGCTCACAACTTTCATCTAGTATTTATGAATGTTTCTAATAATCACAAAGCTGAGCCCATTATAGATCAAGTAGGTGACCAAGGAAAGGTGGAAAGAGAGTGTTATGTAAGTGTAAAAGACAATTTACCAAAATACTTATGATGACAAGACACTAAAAATCCTGACTTAATATAAAATACGTTTGCATCTCCCTGGAGTTTCTATGTGTCTAAGTATTGCTCAGCCAATGAAGTCTCCTTCAAAGTTCTGCCTGAAAGAAATGGGTGTTAATTAAATATGTGAAGGAGAACTTTTACTGTCGATAGTTTGGGGCCAGGCCCCATTTCTTTAGTTTCTGCAGGAATTTGTGTCCCAGTACTGAACTTTCTGTGGAAGATATTTTCTAAAATTTTAGAAGGTGCCTATGTGTGTTAGGAGTACGTTCCTTGCCTTTCCCAAAGACATTTGCAGATGTTTTCTGCCCAGTGACCAAGTCTTCTCTTGTTTCACACCAAGAGGCATAAGGCTTTTGCCTGGTCAGGAGTGCAAGTGAATGAAGATGAGTGGTAGGGAAAAGAGAAAGTGAGAAATCCAAAGTTAGAAGAACTTGATTTAAAAAAAGGTAAATTTTTTTTTGAAAAAAATTAAAATGTACTTGGATAGCAATACATTTATTATCACTTAGCAGCTAACATATGACTAGTCATGGACCTCAGAAAAATTTTGACATTTAGGTGTAATAAAGAGGAACAAAAAGGGAAAAAACAGGGAGGAATCTTTGTGACTTTGGGAGCAAGATGCTTCATTTTGTAAAGAGCTTTCAGTGTCGTTAACTTGACCAGCGCTTTCACCCCCCTGGCTGTCACAGGCTGGGTGTTTCAGGGGAGGTAAGGGAGTGTTGCCATTCACCAAAGAGAGCAAACTTTCTGCTCCTGTGAACGCTGGCATCAGTGCAGCTTCTTGTGTAATACAGCGCAACAAGACTCTGCTGAAAACATCCATCTCCACAAAATCCAAAAAATGAGAAAGCTCTGAATTAGGTGGGCTGAACAAGATGAAAGAACATGAGTGTAAGGACACAGTCCAGCTTTGAGCCTCCTTGGTCTCAACAGGTACAAGCCCAGGCTCTGATGCAGGCTAAAGAGGCTCAAAATCCGCAGTGTCTTGGAGCAGGTGCCAAGAAGATCCTCGTGCTACTGCACACAGACCATGAGGGATGCAGGGAGGTGGCAGCACCCAGATGCATTTTCAAACAGGGCAACCTGGTTTGAATATATTTTGCAGAATAATTTTTTAAATTTTTTGGCCATTATCTGCACTGCAGTATTTCACCCTGGGCTGCAGCCAAGGATGCAAACTTGCCGCTTTTCCCCTTGCATGGCAAACTCGACAGGTCAGCTGTCAGAACAAGGGTTACAGTCAATATATGGCAGCTAAAACACGCTGCAGCACTTCAGGATGCCAGTTCCCCAGCAGCAGCAGCCGCAGATGACATTACTTAAATGCGGGTCACTTCATAGGTACAGGTTTTATAACTTCCTGTGCAAAATTTAAAGTGATACTGGTAGTGTTATTAAGGTTCCTGTGCTGACTCATTTGAAAACCTGGTTTTGACTGAGGACACCCCCAGCCATTCCCTGTATGTGTTAAACTTCCAAGTTTGTAGCTACCTTCCCAGGCTTTGCAGACACTGACTATACAGCAGCCACCGGTGTGAGGTCCCTTGCCTTACACTGTCACAAAGCAGGGATGCCATTAGGGCTTGCACAACTGTGCACTGCGTCGGGATGGAGCACTTTGTACTTGTGACTGCATCATTTCATTCAAAACTCACGTGCTGTCCTTTGCAGAGGTGATGGAGGGACTGCTGCCCTTCCACCCCACTGCTTTATAAGGCACACATGGCCATATTCCTCCACCATCTATGTGTAAATCAGGATACCCTTAGCCCAGGCGATGGGATATAAGTGCACAGGTTTCTAATTTCCCCTAGTTCTCACCAAGAGCTTCTGTAGCATTCATTACCACCCATCAGACATTTCTTACATGGGGTTTTTACTGTTCAGTGCCTGTCTGTTTTACTGCTAAATCACTATCACGCACGCGTATTCAGTAGATTTTGTACAGCTCAGAAAATAATGGATTGATATAGAAAATGCTTAACAGTCATATTATTTAAATATTGAATTGGTGCTGGTGAGAACTGTCACTTAGGAAGAAGTCAGCCCAAAGATAAACTCAACGATTATGGATGCTTCAAGTCAAAGATCAACTTCTGACTGTTTTCAACTGCTGTTTGTTCTATAACGAGTCACTTTTTCTTAAGAGACCAGGGACGTTTTTAACATACACTAGCAAGCTTAAAAACTAACTGTTCTCCTAGTGGGCATGTCGGCAATGAATACTAGATTGAGGAAACCAAAGGGAAATAGAAAAGATGGCAAAAAATTTCACAGAAGATTTACAGTGAGTCCCAGATGGGGAACTTTCCAGGGACAGAGAGGGAAAAAGCATTCCCGTTTATCTGACCTGGAATAAATGTTACAAGGCTGCCACCATATGGTAGCCAGCCTTTTTTTTCCCTACAGGTTTCAACAGAAAATAACACTGCTGGTCAGGCTTGTTCCATTTCTTCTGGAAATCAGCGCGAAAAATATCATAGCTCTCATATTTTTAATAGTAAAAGCCTGGCTTTTCCTAATCTGTGACCTGTGAAATTGTGTTTGGCCTCACAAAACATGGGTAACTCTTCACAGACCAAGCTGATAGCATGTAAATGATCTTATATTTTAAAGCACATTCATTAAGTGTATCAATAATATTATATATGTGCATATATGCAAGAATTATGTCTATAAACTTGTAATTTATGACGTTTGATACATATATGCATACGAATACACACATGTATGCAATCTAAATAAATCAAGGTTTGTTACTTGCTAAAAGAATAAGTTTCCATAGTTACACACATGAAAATCCTACTAATAGGCTCACCCTGCAAAACCCACGTTACCTTCTCATCAGGTGTAGGGGAGAACATTTTTTCTTCCATTGGATGCTTTGAATAGTCGTAAGGATAGGTTACAACCAGCTCACCCCCATGGAGGCTGGCAGAGAGCACAAATGGTATAGACCGCAGCCACTTCATCACTGCTTTCGTCTCAGGGGCCACCTGAAATCCAGGAAAGAAAAAAAGCTGTGAGCAGTCATGCAGCTCTGAAGGGATTTGGTCCTGGACAGGACAAAGCCCAGCAGAGAAGGGAATGTTTCAGACAGGAGAACCGTGAGGTTCTTCAGCTCTTCCATCCCAAAGGTTAACGGGGGAAAAGTGTCGGTTTGCTCCAGGGAACAGATGAGACGCTCTGTTCACTGTGGAAAAACAAAAAAAAAAATAAAAAGAACACAAAACTCTGACAGAACAACAACTTTCTATCACAGTGACATTTTCAGTCATTCAAAGTGATGATGGCAGCATTTCAGGAGTGAAAAATTGTGACGTTGTACCACTACTTGCAAACCAAACTCCTTATCTAATTTCATTTCTGAATCAGTAGGATTGACTTCACTGGATTAACTAGAATACAGAATTTGCAATTCTCAGCACTTGTTGGAAATACATTGTCTCATCTACTATCCTTTGGTGCAGGTTCATCAGCAAGCAAGTGAAAACTGACGTGTACAAAGCACAGCACAGACTGCAGCTTACCCACAGTGAACTGCTGCAGGCAAGTCACACAATTCATCTTTCTGGCAGCCCGTGGTCAGTAACAGCGACTGAGGAGGGGGAGGGTGCCGGCCCCCCAAGGGTGCTCGGGGTGGTCCCCGGTCCCCAGGGATGCTCGGGGTGGTCTCCGGTCCCCAGGGATGCTCGGGGTGGCCCCCGGTCCCCAGGGATGCTCGGATCCCGTCCCCCCCGGGTGGCAGGAGGCACCGCCGTGCCCCGGCGCCGAGGAGCCGTTCTGCGGGGCTGCTCGCCGGTTCCTAGGGGTAGCAGTGTCATCTGGTGGCCAGTCCCCGCAAGCCCAGGCACACGCCGGTGCCCGAGGTGGAGGGAGGGGCGGGGGGAAGGGGGGGATGAGGCTCCTCTCCTCGCCCCTTGTGAGGTTACCAGGGGAAAAGGCGGAGAGGGCAGAGGCTGCTAATGCGGACGCTGCTTTCCACAAGTGCAGGTATTCAGGTTTTGAAAAATGAGCAAGGTCTGTTAAGATGGACTTAGTCCAGTGTATGTATAGCATTGCTAACGTTACATATCACCCTTTGCTGTGGTTCCGTCGGCCGTTTGAAAATCAGCCAACCAAGATCCCGGAGTGGCTAATAACTATTAACAATGAATCAAGTTGGCAATCTGCAGGAAAAAAAAACACCACCACAAAACGAATAAATAAACAAACCAAACAAAAACCCTAAAGACCTGTAAGTTAGGGCTGCAATAACAGTAATTCCTGTTTTCTTTCTATCAGTCCCTATTCTGCTCTTGGTAAATCAAACTTTGGGGATGCAGTGGGTAGCAAAAACTTAGGTGTGGAGCAGAAAAAAACACTGTGAAACACAGGTGCATCATGGATGTATGACAGTTCCCATCAATGAGGTAGAAAGCAAAAGGTCTCGGGAAAACGCCGTGTCTAAATACAGTTCTTCCTGGAACAATTTAAGAAGACATCCCCCCTGCCCATTCCTGACCTAGGCAGGAGGCTAGCTCCCTGCAGGTGCCATAGTTATTAACTGAGTTCTCCTAGTTTTCAGGTTTCCTTAAAACACCATTCTGTATTCGATGAGCTGAACTAGTGCCTCCAGCAACTGCGGCAGTGCTATTTCAAAAGGCTGTATCTTGTACTTGGGAAGAAACAGGAGCCTGACAGTTCCCACTGTTGTGAAGTGAATCAGTAAATCAGTAGTTTGTGGTTAGCATATGGACACAAGTCAGATTGTGTCACTTGCCCTCAGGAGGAACAGGCCAGGTCCAGTTTACCCATCAGCCTAGCGGTAGCCTCTGAATCTCTGTGTTGCAACTCCTCCAACCTCAGTATTACAAAAAGGCTACTTAAATAGAAGACGAGATGTAACAGGTAAAGTCTGACCAACCCAGGAACACACAGAATGCTCTTTGCACACCAGAAACCTAACTAAGGTTTTTTTGTAAAGCCAAGAAGATTAGAGACAGAGTTTCCAGGAAGGGCACGAATTGAAAAACATTTTTAACAGGACAGATAAAGGGCACTCACAATGGAAAGGACAATTGCCCTGCACTTTTTGCACTTTCACATACCCACACACAGAGCACAGAGGTGGGAGAAGAAAATAGCACCCCAGGCCTCATGACAAGGAAGCTGACAGTGGCCAAAGAATGCTACCTGTAGCAGTCAAATTATTGGCTTTTCTGGTCTTTGTACAATGCCCCAGGATGATCCGATAACGGTCTTTATCCTGAGGGAATCTGGGGCTGAACCAGTCACTCTCAGCTGAACCCTGAAAGTGCTTTGTTCATCCTTTGAGACCACCTCTTCCAAGGAGCAGAGGACCCCAGGTGGCTCGCAAGGGGCTGTGAGCGGTACGGCCTGCCCAAGGGCCCCTGCTTGGGGTTCACGGGGTGGCTGAGGAGCTGGCACCAAGTGTGTGTTCTCCAAGTTTAGCATCTCCCTGCTCTGCCTGCAGCTGCCCCAGCTCCCTCTGCCCGCGCAGAGAGGGTAGGCCTGATGCCAGACCCAGCCCTGCTCTCAAACAGCAGTTTCGGGCCTCGATAAGAAGACTTTCAGGTCGGTTCTGCAATTCAGTGGGCAAGGCTGAAATGCACAGTTGTTACTCAGAGACCTCCTAAATCCAGTCCCTCCCCCCGACTAGCCAACTTGCTGACTAGGTACCTGTACAAGGCACAGGACACCGTTGTGTCACAGAACCTACGTCTTGTTGGAGTGAATGTTGTGGAAAATCAGGAGTTTCAATGTCACTATTTCTGTCCTAATAGCATTTCAGTGACATCATGCACAGTGACTAAGGCTTTGAAATGTGCACAGCCTGGTTCAGCTCCACTGAATGGTACCAGATGCTATCTGTGTCACTCTGGCCTTTGACTACTCATAGACTTTTCCTTTAATGTGGGTTTTGTGGGTTTCGATTTTTTTTTCATCAGGGTTTTTCTTTTTAGTCAGAGGAGATCAATTTTAAAGTATTCATCTCACAAGAATAATTTGGGGCACAATTAGAAAACAGCTAAATTATTTCTGCAAAAGTACAGGGAATGGCCCCTACTCTTTTTAAACCTGAATCTCTTTTCTGTCGATTACACTGTAATTAGTCGCTGTCTCCATGGCTTTCAAAGATTTCTTTTTTCCCTTTTTGAAGCAACCAGATTCATTTTCCTAAAGACTATGCCAGCCTCCACTGGCACAGACTTACAAAATCTGTTTGAAGCAAGCCAATCTAACTGCCTTCATTTCAGATGAAGTCTGAAGTCTCTTAGTCTGAGCCCTCAGACCACTTATTACAATAATTCATCACAGCAGGGAACAAAATATGCTGTACAGCAAGGGTTACAGGGAGTCAGGAGCTCTCCCGACATTATGGGGTTGGCTGGGAGCTCGCTTTCCGTTTTCTGATCTTTATACAATGCCCTGCAATAGGCAGATAATTACTTTAATAAGGCAGGTAATAAACACTATTAGGTAAATGAAAGCTGAGGGGCTGGTGTTGAAACATCTAATCTAATGCTTTTGCATGCACAAAGCCGACTACTGTAAGAACTGTGGGTTCATCTGCCTAACAAAATTGAAGATCATTATGGGAGAGCTGATTTGGCTGTCCTGGGATACCACCGGCAGAGTAGAGGGACTCAAAGCCGTGAGATTGCTTACTGCCAGGTCTCTGAACCGTGTGAAACCGCAGCTGTCAAGAAGATTTTGTGGTGCCATCCAGGTCACAGGCAAGTAGGTTCTCTTATTTGTTCCGCAAAGCACATAGATTTGGAGATGCTTTGGGTGTTCTTTAGGTCAGCACCCTCTCTAGAGTCAGGAGGACATCTAGAAGTTCCCTGAGGCTTGGTGCTGTGAGAAACGAATCATTGGACCACCACCTTATCGCAGAATCACAGAATCACAGAATGGTAGGGGTTGGAAGGGACCTCTGTGGGTCATCTAGTCCAACCCTCCTGCTGAAGCAGGGTCACCTACAGCAGGCTGCACAGGACCTTGTCCAGGCGGG
>Ga0065711_1039965_pt1 | contig 17350 bp, 9 predicted proteins | sample Hoacrofraction12_FD_59098 | JGI IMG/M metagenome (GOLD analysis project Ga0065711, IMG submission 59098) | Hoatzin crop microbial communities from Cojedes, Venezuela - Epithelial fraction 12 v2 (version 2) | ecosystem: Host-associated > Birds > Digestive system > Esophagus > Crop | place... | reverse complement strand
TCTCCTTATCTGTATCGTTGTTGTTCCTGTTCCCTTTGTTTGCTGTTCTGTTAAACTGCCCTTATCCCGACCCACCAGTTTCTGCCTGTTTTTTTTCCATTCTCCTCCGCAGCCCGGTGGGGGGAGGGGCGGCCGAGTGGCGCTTTTGTTACCGGCTGCAGCCAAAACTAGAACATACAGTTACTGGAACTGAGCAATGGAATTGTCCGTGGAGCAATACTGCTGAAATACTAATGTATATGTTTCTGAAGCAACTCTACAAGGCTACAAACTCTATGAAAAAATATAGTACCAGACAAGTGGTGGCATAGGACCTAAAAAGTGAGTCTGTGTTTTGAAACAAATGTCCAGACTTTAATCTCTTTAAATTCCCCAACTTATGAATTTATTAGTACCTTGGTTTCCAAGCAGCAGTAGTATGTCCTGAGGTTAAAGTGAAGCTTACCCTGACAGGTAAATAAAGAAGTAAGGCTTTGAGTAACCTTCTGGATGATTTATTGCTGCTTGACATTTATTACAACAAAAATAAAACTTTGTCTGAAACTCATTTCCTTTCTTACACTGAAGCTTGTCCTTTGTTTCTGGTACTATTGATGTAAAGACCATAGATGAGAGTGAGCACTTTAGTCTCTTTCTCTGTCAGTGCTATATGTGTGTCCTAAATGAGCCTTCACTGTGTTTCTTGCTGTTGCAATGAGAATGGTAGTAGTACCTGCTTTGGTACTAGATTCAACATTTTTGCAGTCCACTTTAGTTTGCTCCTGACCTCTAGGCAGTTATGCCCTCTTTCTGGTGGTCTTTATATACTGTCAAGTTTTGATGTTAGCAAACAGAGTACACACAGATATTAACTTCTTCCTGAAGTAGGATGTGTTCATGGGGGCTTTTTGTAATTTTTCCTCTTAGCTATTTTCTTATGGGGCCAAGGTATAAAATATTAATCATAATTAAAAAAAGAAAAAGTAAGTTCAGTCGTGATGATGATCTCAGGAAAAATGTCCACAATTCAGGACATCTCATGAAAAATGTTATTTACAGTACAGATATTTGTTTTATTTTTTTTTTTTTCAGAAGATACCCAATTCTGTTAAATTTAGTCTGGCAGATTGATCCTCAAGTAATTGTCAGTTTTCTTTGCCTTTTTTTGGTTCTCCTTTTGATATGACTATTGAACAAAAAAATCAAATCTGGTCTAATTTTTGCTTATCTGGGCTCATTACATGAAAGTACATCAGTGAATCTGTTTCACGATACCTTTCTCTTAATTGCAGTAGTTGTCACATTAACATCTATGGAATACTACTCAGATAATGATTTTTTCTGTGCTCATCTTTAATTTTTACTGTGAACAGAACCGAATAATTGTGGGTTTTAGCAGGCTTTAAAGTTCTAATATATTACTGGGTAGAATTTGTCATACTGAAAAGTTAGTTTGGAGTGTAATACTCCCCACCTCTTGGGATTCCTGGAAAGTCCTGTTGGACTTTCATATCAGTTATACAGAAGGGATCTAGTGAGCTTGGGACATTCACTATACACTGTAGTTTGTGTTGCAGTTTCAAAAAGGTGAAATATTTCCACATACACAGAATAGACTAATTATTATATTTCAAAACTGAAAACCCCAGATTCTTGAAATAATATTTTTTTAAAACTTCAGACATACTCCAGTTTTCTACTATGTATAATACTGAATGAAAATTTAGATTATTTTCTTTTCTAAGAAATGTCCTTTTTTTGTCTGTTTGACTTTTTCTATCTGAATTAGAGCTTGAAATTAACATGGCTGACTTTATCCTTGTTTTGGTTCATTTTGTAAGATAATGGATGCTAAAGAGCTACAGCTGCTTAGGATGATGATGATGCTGGAATTGTGATTATTGAAGAGTATATAGTTACTTTGCATTAATAAGCCCTTCACCAGTAATAGTGGCTGTGTTGGGTAGGTTATTCGTAGGGTCATGGGACCATAAGATAGTTCAAAGTGGAAGGGACTTAAGAAGGTCTCTAGTCCAACCTCCTGCTCAAAGCAGGGTCAGTTACAAAGATACACTTTATCTGGTGAGCTCTTGAAGACTGAAAGAACTGAGATTGCATAATCTTTCTGGGCAATCTGCTCCACTGTCTGACTGTCTGCATCATGAAAAAGTTTTTCCTTATGCTTAGCCTGAACCTCCCTTGTTTCAACTTGTCTTTTTTTTATCTGCCATGCACCACTGTAAAGAGCCTGTCTCCATCTTCTTGGGTCAGTGGCTGTTAGGTTCCCCTGCAGCTCTTTCTTCTGCAGATTGAACAAGCCTAGCTCCCCCCGGCCTCTCCTCACCAGTTGTATGACTCCCAAGAGGTTATTCACTCCCAGGTGCAGAACTTAGCATTTACCCTTATTTAATATTGTAGCGTTCCTGCTGATTCATTCTTCCAGTTTCTCTAGGTCAGTAACTTTCTTCACGTCATTGGTAAAGGTGTTAAATAAGACAGATCCCAGAACAGAACGCTACAGTACCCCACTTTTTACTGGCCTCCAGGTAGAGTATGACCTGTTAGTCACTGCCCTCTAAGCCTAACCATCCAACTGTTTTTTACCAGCCTAGTTGTCCACTCATCCAGATTATAATGCCCTAACTTAATGTGATGGGTTGGGCCAAGCACCCACACAGCCACTTGCTCACTCCCCCCACCCCCAGCAAGAGAGGAATGTGAATAGGGAGACTGGGAGTGAGAAAACTCATGGGTCAAGGTAAAGACAGGAAAATCACTGACAAATTACTGTTATGGGCAAAACAGACTCTAGTTGGGGAGTTTAACTTTATTTGTCAACCATTAACATAAACATTTAATTACTGATTTGACTACTGGGAAACAAAGAAGACAAATATTTAAACACTCAGGATAAAATCCTTGCTTCCTCTTTCCCAGGCTCCAGATACCTCTCCTTCCCTATTCCTTGTCTTCACTCCCCTTGTTATCACTGCCAATGCAGGTTACACTCAGTCCCTTCAGTGGTGTGATGGGTGATGCAGGAGATTAGGGTGAGGACATAGTGGTTTCTTTCTGTCACTCTTTCTTTCTCATTCTTTCCTTCCACTGGTCCTTCTGCCTAACTCATTTCCTCTGTTCTGCTGTGGATTATCCACAGGCCACAATCCTTTTGGGGGTGTACCTGTTCTAGCATGGGTTTATGCATGAGCCACAGTCCCTTGAGGGGTGTTACCAGCTGTGCCATGCAGCACCTCCTGTTGCTGTGGCCTTCGTGTTCCTCTGTCTTTGTGTTCTGAGAGGTGCCAGAAACTCCTCCAACTGTCTCAGCTGTGTCCTTCAGTGAGTCCGTTGTGGAGCCAGCTGGAACTGGCTGTGTCTGTTACAGCGCAACCGCTGACCTCCTTCCCATAGAAGTCACCCCTACAACCATCCCCCACTACCACAACCTTGCTATTTATACACAATACACTTAAATACAAGAATATTGTGGGAGGCAGAGTTAAAAGCCTTGGTAAAGTCAAGGTTATTGCCACCCACTGTTCTTCCATCATCCACAAAACTAACTATTTTATCCTGCAATGCAGTGGGGTTGGTCAGGCATGATTTACACTTGGTCAGTCTATGCTGAGTGTTCCCAGTCACCTTATTCTCACTGAGTTTTTGGTTTTCAGTTTATGTGTATTTCTATCCCTTTTTCTTTAATTTTGTCCTCAGTTTTAGTACATGAGGCTGTTATCCTACATGTAACATCTTTTCTTTATTTTGATTGTTTTCTCCACCTCTATGTATGCTCCAGTTCATAAGAGACACTGCGTAGCTGAAACTTTTCAGATTTGTTGAACAGGTTCTATAGTAGAGAATAAGAACATACAATACCTGAATATACAAAATTTAAACTGACAAATGCCAAAATGTATTCACAACCTACTTTATATTTTTCAGCTCTACTTCAAGTTACGATTTCACTTAGCAAAGTTGAGCTTAGTGTGGGTGAATCCAAGTTCTTCACATGCACAGGTATGTATTCATTTTACTTCAAGGTATGTATTTTTTTTTAGATTTTGAACCTTTTACATAATTTGAAAATTAATTAATTGATTCACAGTATTAAGTTAATTTAGCATATTTTTGTATATTCACATTGACTTGTGGGAATTGTGAAAAATAGTAGACCTTCTCTGTGTTCACATTTCCAGTCTAGAAACTATTAATTTCAGATTTTGATTCACTCAGTTTGAATCATCTGTATTAGTAGGGGTAATTTATATCTGTTAAGATGCTCCTTTGTTTAAATAATTTTCACTTGTCTGAAGTAAGGAGTTAAATAAGCTACTTGGCTAAGCTGTAGTATCCTCTCCAATCTAATGAGACACCCATAGAGTCTTTTCTGGTGAGGCAGATATCAGTCAGGAGGAGAAGAGTTTGCATTTGCAGCTGCCTATTGTGGATCCTTGATGTTGCTGAGTTGCCATCTTCTGTTGACAGTGACAGATGGCCTGGCTACACTGACTACGCAACTGACAGATGACTTGATCTGTTGATCCAGTGACTGTGGAACAGCCTGTTTCTTTCCTTTAAGACTTTATGCCTTTCTGTGTTTATTTTTTTCCCTCTTGAATCCTTGAGGTACTAGTTATCCTGTCTTAACAATCATACATCTGTCTACAGTTTTGCCTTGCTTGTCCTTCTACAGACTGTCTTACAACTCTCATAATTTAATAATTCTCTGACATTGGATCAACATTGTGCATTGGATAGGTATATGTGTTGCATAATTTCTACCTGAACTTCTAATGTTGGATTGCTTTTTGTTTTTGTTTGTAGCCATTGGTGAGCCTGACAACATAGATTGGTACAATCCACAAGGAGAGAAGATTGTTTCTAGTCAAAGAGTGGTTGTTCAGAGAGAAGGTGTTCGATCACGTCTAACCATTTATAATGCAGATGTAGAAGATGCTGGTATATATCGATGTCAAGCAACAGATGCTAAAGGACAAACTCAAGAAGCTACTGTAGTTTTGGAAATTTATCGTAAGTAAATATTATCAAATAACAAATGAAAGACTATGTTTTAAAAGCCACTACTATTGAGAAAGTAAAGCCTATCGAAATATCTTTCCAGGCTCTGAACCTTATCTTCCAAATAATTGCATCTCCTGCAGTTTAGATAATAGATATTATGACAAAGACTTAAATGAGATGGATGGCCACTTTGTAATACTGTAGATCACTTTTCCTTTGTTTCTTAGAACACCATCTTACGAGGGTGTGTTGTATGCCCCTCATCGAAAAGAGGAAATATGAGAAAAAGTTATGGCAACCTAATTCTTATTACAAACATATCTACAACCTGTTACAATTAGATGCATAAATAAAAGTGTAGCAAATGCAATATATGTCATTAAAAAAATGGAACTGAGATTGCATTAGTTATTTTTATGCCGGTCTTTTCCTATTCTTTGCCTTATAATGGAATTTTGCCATCAAGCATTGAAGCTTAATGCGATAAGCAACCAAAAGGCATTTCAATTTGGAACAACTAATTGAGGAGTATATTTGAAAAGTAAGTATGATTCTCTGAGAGTTTGTTGGGTTCTTTTCAATTTAGTTGAATAACTTAATGATTCTTTAGATCAATCAAAAATGTGTAAAAGCAATACATTAGACAAGTACACAGTGAAGATACAAGGCAAGGTCTTTGTGAAAGGGTAGGACATATGCCAGCAGCCTTTCAGCTGAGTTATCCTCTAATTTCATTGGAGAACAGATTTTTAATATTCATAAAAAATTGTTTGTGGATGGACTGAGTGCTAAGGAATTGCAATGACACAGAAAATACAGAGTATAATCATAAAGCACTGCTTTTGAAAGGTACAGATAACTCAGACAACAGAAAACATACAATTTTTTTAGAAAATCTGTTCATAAAACAACTATTAAAATGGTGATAGCAGTTACAAGTGATTACATGATGCCTTGAAAGCTGACAGTTCAAAGGATTTCAAGTTTTGTGGAATTCTTTTGTATGCTTAAAACTGCCAGTCATTCCATTAGTAGACTGCTGAGTGAGGTTGAAATCTTTTAAGGTGCTTGCATGTGGTAATTTTAATAATTCTGAGGTTAGATGAACCTGAAGACCTACACAAGAAATGTGAAGGTTTTGGGAACTGACATATAAAAGTTTCATTATTTGTATTTCTGATGTACTGTAAGGAAAAAGCGGGATACACTTTACTCCTAGGTTCTGGTTCAGTACTCACTGATGTCTGTGAGAGTTTTTATTCTGACTTACATATGGTCAAATACTTCAAACATTTCATACAAATACTTTGTAAAATGATACAAGAGATATCTATAATAAAAGTATGCTCCTTCTGCTGTGGGAACTGTGTGGATTATTTGAGCCAGCACTCATATTAATAGAAAAAGGTGGAGGTTTAGTTGGATCTCTGACTTTTGTTCTCCAAAGTGTCCTCTGAAATGCAGTTGCCAGTCTTTGGTCATAGAGAACATAGGTTGGTTTGTTTTTTCTTTGTGCAAGAAATTACTCCAGAATTTTTTGTCAGGAAATTGGTTTCTGTATTAGATCTTGCATGAGATAATAGATTAATGCCATCTTGGACCTCTAATGGTATATTGTAATAATACTGAATTTATTCAGCCCACTAATAAAATTAAATATCAATTTTGGTTGTTTGTGGTTGGAAAAATTAAAACCCTCATCAAGCCTAAAAAGATATTGTTGTTTCCTATAAAAAATTCTACAAATTCTTATGGCTTAATAAGTTTTTCCATATAGTTTCCCAGTGGCTTTTAAGATTTTATGTTTTACTCAGCTGTTGTTTTTCACAGTCAGTGAGGCTAAAGTTCCACCTTTGTAGTATGACTTTTTCACAAGATTTTGGTGGTTTTGATGGAAGTTTAGATGGAATAAAAACATTAGGTTTTAATTCAATAAGATTATGAGGAAGAAAACACAGAAGAGACTAAACAGACTATTAACCTGAATAAATAAACCTCTAAAGAACTAGAATTTCAAAACTGGGCTCTGGAACATTGAATATATTTCTAAAACATTCTCCATTTGTATAAATAAAATAAAGATTTTCATAATGCAAAATGATTGTAAAATTATTCCTGCTGATAGAGTGGAAGTCATGTGTCCAGGACTATTCGAGTCTTCTCTGGGAAAATTATATTATGGAAGTGATTCTGTATTATCATAATGAGAAAGCTTAATAGTCATCTTTATAAGCTTTGTTGTCACATATCATTTTAATGCTAAGTGAACTGAAAGACACTTACTATATTCTGGTTTTTTTCCTTTTCAGAAAAGCTCACTTTCCGAGACATAGTATCTCCACAAGAGTTCAGGCAGGGAGAAGATGCAGAAGTTGTTTGCCGTGTTACTAGTTCACCGGCTCCCATTGTCAGCTGGTTGTATCGGAATGAGGAAGTCACAACGATTGCTGACAGTTAGTATTTTGGTAACTCTTTAAGTTATACGTTTTAATTAGTATTAAGTTATTAATGTAAAAGAGGACTAATCACATTTTAGTGAAGGGTGGTTTTTGATTAGCCCGTCAGCTTAAATAGAATTTAACAAGGTTCTGTGGTCTATGGAGAATCCATATGCAGTGGTTTCCTTCACGTGTCAGTTTTTCCAGTTGGGAATTTTGTTAGATGTAACATGAGGGTCCAAATGCCCAAAAGATTGCTGGGAGCTTCTTTGCAGGAACTGTGCTTGGGCTGCCATCTATGTAGGAGTTGAAAACATTTTTAAAACATACACATGTAAACTCTGTGCACACAAAGCTATGACACTGCCCAAACACTGCTTTGACTTTGGTATACTTGCACAGCAGCTCAGGCAATTCCAGGTGGGTAGGCTTTTTGCACTATTGTGAGAGTTTGCTTGTAGGAGTGTAAGTTACCGTTTGAATTACAAGCAACTGGGGACATAGGTGATCTGATTAGGCTAGATTCCCTAAAAGCTAGACTGATGAAGTTAGGTGAAAATGAATCTCTCATTCTCCACATGCATTTCTAAGCCTGTAGAGATACAATTAATTAGGCATATATAATTTGTTTGACTTACCCCCTCAAAAATTATGAACTGTTTTTTTCAGTGCTGTTTCAATAGTCTTCTTTGCCTTTATGGACAACAGGACTTTCCATATTTTCTAGAAATGGAACTAACATCATTGATGAACACACTTATCTACCTTCTCATCAGTCTTTATTTCTGCATGTACTAAAAATCAAGGGATTATGCAGTGTATGTGCTTAAAATTCTTGTTTTTTAGAAATTAAGTATTTTTATTTCAAAAAGAAAAGTTATATTTTGTCTCTTACAAAATCACATAAACAAATTTGGAGCAGTTGCTGAGGAAAGAAAAAAGCTTGTTTTGTGTTTCAGGACTTAGACTCTGTTGCATTATGAAAGAAAGTTTTGATTACACTTCTTTCTTATTTAGTATATCCTGTCCCTTCTGTCATCTTGACACAGAGACTAAGAAGAAATAGCAAACTTCTACCATTAGAAAAAACAGGTTAAAATTTTGGTATTTATAATTAAACAGCAAATGTATTTAAGACATAAAAGATTTTGAAAAATAAGAACTCTGAAAATGAAACAAGATTTGGCAATTTAGCAAAAGGTTTTTTCCAAGGATGCTGCTCAGAGCTTGAAAAAGTAAAACTGCCTAAAAGATCTCTCAAAATTTTTTATTATTGCCATTTTATTTTGTGTTTTTCCAATCAATCTGGCTGCTACAGGATTAGCAAAGAGATAAAGCAACATTTCCTTTCTTGTTCAAAATCATACATTATGAAAATTCTAAGTTTTTAAATTTCAATGCCTAACTTGTCTTTTTAACCATTTTCTTTCACGGTGCTTACAGTGTGAAAAGATAGAGTGATAGAAACCAGTCTTAATTTAAAAAGCATAATACTTTCCGTATGATAATCTGATCTAGAGTAGTATCCAAATAAGATTCCAGTCATGCATGGGAGGAAGTGAAATTTTGAATCGTGTAAAAATAGGACATTATGGACTTTGTGGGTTTGGGCTATGTCTATATGGGTTTATAATGCAGGTGGAATAAGAGTATACTCAAAATCTTAGGGTTAAGAAATTTTTTTCATTCCTTATTAAATAAAAAGACTCCATTTCATGCTACATTTCCAGCTTCAAAACCTCTAATGAAGGACCAGTATCTGTACCCTATTTGCATAATTTAAAATTAAATAACATCAAATTCATCTGTCATGTTTTAAATAGTGCCTATTAAAAAAAGAAGTAACTAATTATTTTTGTTGAGTATTAGTTCATAGTAAACTAAAACACTGAAGTAATTCATAGCCAGAATGAATTGTACATTGCAGTCTATTCTAGGGGCATGAGAAAGCAGCTTCTATTTTAAGCATCCTAGCACTGGCATAATAAGAAGACATGAGATAACATCATTCCTTTGATTTCATGGCTTTTCTGTTATATTCTTGACCATTCCTCTGTTGTATATGTTACAACTAGTAGGATTTTTGGGGCATAGACTTTTGACCATTTCCATTTTGTAAATTCTTGACAGTTGCTAGTATCTATATTTTTATGTTCCATTTGAACAGAAGACAGGTTTCTTCTCCCAGAAGGCGGACTGTGCACAAAGTCAGAAGTGAAGATTTCAAGATTTTTCCTGTGTAGTAGGCCTATAGCTGAAATAGCTGTAGGTGAAATAGCTTCTCATCATTATGAATTAATTTCTGTATTTTCCCAAAACTTTATCTGCTCCATTGCTAGATCATCCTAGCATTTATATTGTCTTGAATTCTGCAAAGATGTAAGAAAGAAACTGTGGGAGTGGCTGTCCATCATTCTTTGGTAAAAAATAAACAAACAAGCATAACAAACCCAGGTGAACAGTGACCTCCAAAAGTTTTCCTAATCTTACGTTGTTTAACATTTAATCAGGCAATATATAAAGCATCATTTTATGGGAATGTTCTAAGTTTTCTCTATTGTTATCAAGAGCTGAATTAGCATGACTCATAATTCCATTGTATGGGACTCGAGGACGTTTTACTAGCTAAAAAGTGAAAGGGATGATTTAATTGATCATATCTCATCTGGAGTTGGAAGCGACTTGCTCTGTTTTTGCACAATTATGTGGCTTCAAAGGACATGAATTACAACTGATTCTACATTGCTTAAAGCAAATATGTAAAGTTTATGCACAGACATCTGTATTTTAGTTTATGGTTGTAGTTGACCTTAGAAGAAGGTTAGCTGCCCCTGTTAATACAAATATGATGTATAAATATGTATGTTTTATTCTTTCACTGCTCAAATAGTTAAGGTATGTCAGAATTCCATTATCAGATTAGCAGTTTTCCATAAACATAGGTGTGATATGTAACTTTAATGCATGTAGAAAATCATATATTGTATACAACCGGATAGAAAATATTGGGGACTGGTGCATCATTCACATTTCCTATATGCTTTGATATATTTTATTGTTTTATATTCTCAATTATGTGATTCTGTTAGTTTTTTTTTTCCACACATAGCTATTTTTAGTGTGTAAGATGATTCTCAAGACTAAAATTTATATATGATAAAAAGTTCTGGAAAACTATTAGAATTTACTTTTTGAAAATCCATGTAGTTACAATTCTAGGGAACTACATGTTATCTTATGATTGGTGTGATCCATAAAAAAGCATTCTCTGTTATTATGAAAGACTAGATAAGACAGACTTCAAATGAGCCAGACTAACCCTCTAGATCATATTGAGTAAGCTGTGGCAAATCCAGTTCTGCTGCTTCCTCAGTGTAATGTAGTCTTTGAGACCTAGGTTTGCCACTGCAAATTAGTAGTTTTCCCAGTTCTAATTACAGTAGCAGAAAAAGTAATGCCATTGCTCCACAGAGCCAATGTAGACCATTTAAATACATTTGTGTAAAATGATCTGCCAAGATTAGTGTTAGCTTTAAGATGGTTAACATGCTGTGTTTACCTTTGCTCTAGAAGAAGAAATTACAGTGCCTCCTGTAGAGAATGACTGGTTTGGTTGTATGAGGGATGTAATTTAGTAGTAGTCTTGGACTTCAGTTTTTGCCGAAAATTTAGATTTTTTTCTTCAACAGGTCTTTAGTCATGTCCTAGTCTTAGAATAAACAGCTGTGCCTAATCATTTTGTTAGACATTGTGGGTCATAGCCTGGTACATACCCTAGAACACAGTAAAATTTGCAAACCATAAGCCAAAATTTCCTCAAGCTCTGATTATGAGACACTGAAAAGACATAGGCAATCCCTCTTGCCTTCCATACCACTTAACATCTGATTTGACTGAAGGGGAAGGTGGCATGATTCCTCTTCTAAATTAGGCACTTGAAGCTAAGTGAGCAAATAGAGTGATGAGCTGGAGGAGTGTAGTGCACAGTCACTGTCCACATCCACCAACTATAATCTGTTTAGTACAGGACACAATTTTTATTAGGATATCCATGGGACAGTGAACTTTATTTGTGTGTGCAACATCTCTATGTATCGTGTTGTATTACTAGTTTATTCTACTGCTCTGAACCTTCTGAATATTCTGTAGTACTTGTGAGTCCATCAAGATCTAACCTCTGCCTGTCAAGATTTCAGTGCATTTGTTGTACAGCTGGTCTATGCACAGTTGATTCCTACTGAATGAGAATAGTAGATTTGTATACTTAGTGGCATTTTTACAGCAACAGCTTTCACAAGCCTACCAAAAGATAAAACATGGAGAGCAACAATTTCTAAAGAAAGTCACACATTCAATTCACATTCCATTTTTTAAGTTTCCTTATACTACAATGTGTTTTAATTTTGTCTGTATGTAGACAGTATTAGTAGCAGAAAAAGACCCAAAATGTTTTTCTTCTAAGTAGCTTACTCATGAGAATATCTCCTGCTGTATCCATTATATTATTCTTCAGTGAAAGCTGAAAACATATCTAGCCAACACCTAGAGGTTTTTTTCTGGTTACTAAATGAACCCTCATTTTTTCAGCATTTTAAAGAAATAAAGGTGACCTCCAGTCCTCTCATTCATCTCACACATTAAACATTTATGTTAAAATAAAAAAAGGTTACTAATACCTAAAGAAGTGCTAGATCTCACCTTTTCAAAACATTTTGAAGTACAGCTCTCTGAGAATTGTGTAGGAACAGGAAAGAAAAAGATGATATAATTTTTGTGTGGTAGTGTATGAAATGGCATTAATGTTCAAGCATGACTTTAATAAACTAGACATAATTAGCGTAAAGGTGTTGAGGACATTGATGTCCTGTAAACCTCTATCAGGTGAAGCATAATTAAATTTTCTTTTTTCAATTCTCCATTTTATGATAGAGTTCTTGGTAATGAAACAGAACTCACACAGCATAAAAAGCTGTTTTATTTGTAAATATGTATGTACATATGTTCTATGAATAGACAGCTATATAATTGCATAAAAGCTTTTCTATTAAGTGTTGTTTATCACTGTCACTGTTTTAGAATGTCAGTGTGGTGGGAAATCTATCATGCTTTAAAAATCTAGCAGAATCAAAGTGAAAAATGGCACTTGGTTGGTAGTTAAAACTGGAAGCTAGTAAACCTCATCATCCTCCAACACTGAAAGGATGACACTGGTTCAAATAGAACAAGACAGACAGCTGAATAACAAGTATGCAGATTCTTCAAAAACCACATAGAGTGAACGGCAGGAAGTAATTCTTCTCAAAAGAGTCCATTAATATTGACTAGTTGCGGTGAGGTGACCTCAGCCAGCTTCCAGCCACCCACCCAGCCACTCTCTCACCCTCCTCAACAGGACAGGGGGAGAAAATGAGATAAAAAAGCTTGTGGGTCGAGATAAAGACAAGATTACTCACCAGGTACTAGTACAGGCAAAACAGATCTGAATTGGGGAAAATTAATTGATTTTATTGCCAGTTAAGTAGAGTTGTAGGGTGAAACACAAACGAAATTAAAGCAACATCTCCCCCCTCTTTTTTCCCAGGCTCATCTTCACCCTTTTATTGCTGACTTTTCCAGCAATACTACCCCAAGCAGTGCAGGGGAGATGGGGAATGGGGGTTGCAGTCAGTCCGTAACAGCTCCAGTGTGAGTCCTTCCCATAGGCTGCAGTTGTTCAGAATAAACTTATTCCAGCATGAGGTCTTCCACGGTCTGCTATGTGGATATCTGGTCCACCGTGCTCTCTCCTGGGGCTGCAGGGGGATCTCTTCTCTGATGCCTGGAGCACCTCCTCCCCCTCCGTCTTCTCTCATCTTGGTGCTTGCAGGGCTATTTCTCTCATATTTTTCACATTCCCCTCTCTTACTGTTGCTGTGCAGCATTCTTTGCCCGTGCTACCACCTTGGCTGAGTGGCTCAGCTGTGCCTTGTGCTGGGTCTGCTGGAGCCGGCTGGAACCAACTGTCCCCGGTACGAGGCAGCCCTGGCCTCTCCTCAAACAGGCCGCCCCTGCAGCCCTCCTGCTGCCAGCACCTTGGCACATAAATCTAATATACTAGTTCACACAGAAAGGAGAGAAAAATTAAATTCTGATTCAGTTTACTCATGTGGATTATAATTTTGCTGCTGGGTGTGCAAGAAAGTGTATGCACACTTGTTCAGAATCTGATTTTTTCAATGAACTTAAGCTATTCAGAAAGGCTATTGAATTTCAGTTTATACTAGACTATACAGAAGGTAGAATGGCTTGTTGGGTTATGTCTTTGTACCCATTTCTATGAAGTGTTAGGCTGTGGTGAGATACATCAGTGACTGAGTAATAGTGAATGAGCAAAGGAACAGGAGGAGGGAAGGAGAGCAAGCAAGCTGAGAAATGATTAAGCATGGTACCATAAAATGGGCGCAAAGACAGCTGGATAGTCTAGATAGAGAGGGAAGAAGTATTTTCTTGCTTATTTTACTATAAATCACTCAATTTACCTTTTTTCAATGTCTTTAATCTTTTTGATATTCTGTGTAGGTGTTCATGAACATTCCACTCATTTTGCAATAATTTATAAATTTAACTTACATTTGATAACTCCTCAGAGTAAGTAGGAACTTATGGATGGAAAATCCAGACTGAATTTAAAGAAATTGAAATGTATTTTGGAGTGGGGAAAAAACCCCAAAATTCTCAGCTGACATTTTATTTTCAAATTGACAAATGTTTTGTCAGTGAGGATTCTGATTGTACAGAGAATGTGCATAAATATGACTCATTTAAGTTAGCATTCCTCATGTTGTCTTGACTTACTAACGCTACTTAATCTCTTACTTGGCTTTCTAGATCGATTTGCAGTATTAGCAAACAATAATCTCCAAATTCTTAACATCAATAAAAGTGATGAAGGAGTATACAGATGTGAAGGAAGAGTGGAAGCCAGAGGAGAAATTGATTTTCGGGACATAATTGTTATTGTGAATGGTAAGGAGTAAAAGTTGTTGAATTGACTTCTTGCTTTACTTGATTATCATAGCCCATTTGAAAATATATCAACTTCTAAAAAGTCCTGATTAAACTAGTTAGTATGGTTGTCATGTCTGTTTAGTATTGTTTTCCTATAAATGTAATTGCTTAATATTTAAAAAAAAAATCCACTATACTGTATAAATAGAATTCATTGCATTCATTATATCAGTGTATATAAATATGTAAAACCTAGGTTATTGTTTTTAATCATTCATAAAACTTTGACAATCACTGCAAGGCTTGAGTTTCAGATTCTATTATATAGTAGTTCAGTTCATCCTGTATTTTTCAGTGTTTTGCCACTTACTGTTAAAAAACTACACTTGATTTTTTTTATAGTTATTCACCTTCACTGCATTAGCATATTTTATTAACTATCCCAAAAGTCACAGATACATTTTATTAAGAGTAACAGCATTACTTATAGATTTTTAACATTTTATTTTTATGAGGAGTAAAATATGTAATGAGTTATCTGAAAACTGGCATTATACTTTTATTAGTTTATAATAAATCTCTAAGAAGGAATATGAATGGATTAAGATAAGATATGGACTGTTTAGCTCAACCTCTCTCTTAAATTCAGGGTTGACCTGCTTAAAAATAAGTATCTTCATATATTGTCTGGAAAGGACACAGTTCATAAAGGGCATTTTTTGTCTATGCATTCTGTTTAATGTCAGTTTTTCAGTGAATCTACTTCCATTGTGCCTATTAGGTTCTGAGTTTTAAATGTTTTGCCTTTGACTGGTCCTCAGCAAATCCCAATTTACAGAAGTCCTTATGTAAGTTGATTTCTAAGTTAATTTCAGGATAAAGAGCAGATTCTGACACAGGTGTTATTTAATCCATATAGTCAAAAAGCAGTCTTTGAAGCAGAATTCTTTAGATTGTTGTAGGTAGCACACAGAGAGTGGCAAGCAAATGGGCAATTGTCCAATGTATTGTGATGGAATATAACAGCACATGGCTTATGCACTTTGAAGCCCCCTGCAACAAATTGCTTTCCTCTCTGTGCATTGTGGTGCTGCATTACCTCACTTCTGGTTATGTGCAGTTCCAACAGTGCATCTGGTAGTATTTAAAATGCTGAATGAGATTTTCTTCTGCTGCTATTTATATACATGGTTATGAACCGACATTCTGCACACCTTTCACTTCTGTCTGATATTTATATGCAGCTGAGCCGAGAGAGAGCCTGTAGTTAACCTAAAACATTGGATTGCAAACTATGGTTTGGCTTCACAACATTTATCGGTGGATTATGTCCACAAATTTGGTTCTTCATACGTTTATTATGACTCCAGATGAGATTGCTTATACTTACTTACCTGTAGACTTCAATTCACAGTGTTGGGAGGAGAAGGAGTTGCAAACTGAGCAATTCTGACATGGTTGCTGATGTAGAAGGGTATCAATTAAGAGCTATTTTCTGCTTCATTTACAGGAATAAATAGGTTTTGCTACATAAAGCTGTATGTATTAAACATGACCTAAAAAAAGCTTTTAGAGTAACACTAAAAAACAGAAAGAAAAAAAAGTTGTAGTGCTCTTTGGTGAAAAGGAAAACCTATGAATTAATTTGATTCAGAAAAGAAAAGGAAAAAAAGATAAAAAATGCAAGAATCTGTAGGCCAGTAAAAGCTACATGCCTGTATTACCACTGTGTCTCCTTTTCCAAAAAATAAGCAAGAATACTTTACTTGAAGGATAATCAAGCTTGATATAAAAAAAAAAGTTATCATAGCAGTTATTATTATTATTACATTAAAATTTAGAACTTTACAGTTTATTTACTCGTAATAGTGCCTGTAGAATCCACAGAAAAATCTAAGATCTATACAAACACTTAGTAAGAAACATATATGGTCTCCAGAGCTGGATAAACTGCAGCTAAAGATCATAGAAACAGAAATATTTCAGGAGAGCTGGCACACCGCATAATGCATAATTTTACAGTTTAAAAATTTTAAGTTTTTGTGAGAGTTTTTATGGAGAGGCGAATATAGACAATGATGAGATTAATGATTACATCAATAATATCAGTCCTTATTCTTACATATATATTCAAGGATTAGAGTGGAAACACATCTTCAGGAGGAATATAGCAGCTGATGTTGTAGCTTAGCTGATTTATTTTGAGACTAGCAGAATTCTCCGTGTACGATGTTTCTATACTGCTAACAGTATAAAAGTATGTTGCATTCTAAATGTTTTATTTATTATATAGCAAGAGTTGATATTGTTTATATTTCTGCAAATATTTTTTTTCAATGCTTTGTTCAAAAATGTACTTTGTTCAAAAATGTAAGCTATGGTAGAACTGTGTGAAATCCTGGATTCCCTTTTGCAAGAATAGTGACAATGGTTTAATTAAAAAAGAAACTGTTTGCTGTTCTTTTACTTACTGCCCTCTAGTTACAGTATTATCCATGGTGCAGGTGACCCTTACATGCTCTCATTCAGGACAAAGATTTGAAGTAAGATCACCTCTTCTGTGAACAAGTACTTCCTTCGGTACTGTTTCTTTGCCTCTCTGTCCAGCTAAAAAGGGAGGACAGAGAGAATGGGAAAACATTTTGAGATGCTGAGAGCACACCAACCTTACAGCAAGCTGATAAAGATCAGTCTCTCAGAGGTAGATGATATGGGATCAAATCCTCTCAAGAAGAGGAGAAAATTAAACCTAGGATTAAACCTATGTTTCTTACATATAAGAACAAGTGGAAAGTTCCCTTTTGGGCCATTTTGGTCATAAATGAGTCATGTCTGCCCATGTGGATGATACTTGCCTATAGAATGTTTTTTGTGGTGTGTAGAGGCCAGAAAAATGAGTCACCACTGGAACTGTAACTATAAAA
>Ga0065711_1039964_pt1 | contig 17350 bp, 15 predicted proteins | sample Hoacrofraction12_FD_59098 | JGI IMG/M metagenome (GOLD analysis project Ga0065711, IMG submission 59098) | Hoatzin crop microbial communities from Cojedes, Venezuela - Epithelial fraction 12 v2 (version 2) | ecosystem: Host-associated > Birds > Digestive system > Esophagus > Crop | place... | reverse complement strand
TTTTTTTTTTTAACTGCTGATGTGCACCTATCTGGATGATGCAAAGTGATAGCCTGATGAAATTTCGCAACTCAGACTGATACATTTTGACTTAAAATTACATTGTTTGAATTCTAGAAAGCTCATTAAAAATAAACACTGTTGTTCCAGAACAGGCAGAGTGATGTCATGTCGTTCATCTCTCTCAGACCTCCAGGTCATTCTGTATTCACACGAACTAGTATGTTTACCTTGTCTACCTTCCTAATAATATTCTACATAGTATTGGAATAAGGCTTTCACAGTCTATTATCCTGACTTGTAGACTGAAATTTATTCATGTCATTCATCCATGACACAATCTTGCCCTCAAAGAAAAAATTTGTCAGAAGAAAAAAAAAAACTGTAGTTTTAGAAAAATGTCAGTATTTTCACTACAGAAAATTTATGTAGTGATACTGGATTATAAAAACATTGTCAAATCAAGAATCAAACAATGACAACATGACATCAGGATACATAGAGACAGTAGGCTTGTTAAAGTTGCTTCATTTTAAAAGAGAAACAAGAAAAAGACTCACAGGAGAAATTAACTTTTAGAAAGAATCATATCAGATCAACAGTGACATCTGAGCACTTAAAATTCAAATATTCAAAGCACATACAATTGAAAAAAAAAGCAGTGTCAGCAAAAAGTCAAGTACTGGTGTCACAGCTCCACATAGGAGATTCATGTCCTATTCACTAAATAAATGCAACATGAGAATCCATTTCACTTTGGATATTCCCCTGTATAAAGTATTATGTAGTCACTTAATAGCTACATCAGCTGCTAAATGGAAAAATATTACTAGAAACATTACAAGAAAGTTATGACAGAAAACCTACAGAGCAGTAACTGGGGCAAGTGGGTTAACATACATGAAATTAAATCTGCTTTCTCAAGGTTACACTAATAGTGACTTTTTGGTGAATAAGATTATTTTTAAACACTTCTAGGTTTAAAATTTACTGCTAGATTCACACCAAACTGATATATGTCTGGCACAATGTTTTATTGGGACCTGTTGCTTCCACACAACAATGCAGAAAAATACACCCAACGTACAGTATACACCGAGGTTCAACCACCTTAATTTTGATTTGTACACTGCTGTAGTAATTTATGATGCACTGGCAAGTGAACCGACTGGCTGACCTGGTGAGTTTTTCCCATACGAATGTCTATAATTAGACCTCTGATGTAAATATGACACCACCAGAACAAGTCACATCCCTGCCCGTGGTTTAGTGATCCCACCAACATAATCATGGGGACACACTGAAGAGCCTAAGCTTTGGGGCACTATGGAAAATGATCTGTTAATGTTCATACAAAACTAAGAAATTACATTAGAAAATCTAAAAGGTTGGGTTTGTTTGGGGGTTTTTTTTGCTCCTCGACGAATTAAATCTATGGACTGCTAGCAAGGAAAATTACACACGTCTATTTTGGTAGGCTAGACTGTAAGACTTCAGCCTTCCAGTATGTCACATCACCTGCTGGCCACTGCACTGCAGTCTGCTGAAAGAATCCATATACAATGGTCCCTCCACATGTTTCACCCCAGCCTCGAACCCCACCAGTCTGCTGGGTGTTCCCTTTTTCTGTTCTCCTTACTTTTTCCTCTCTGTTTTTTCTTATTTTTTCTTCCCCCGTATCCCATTTTAATTTATTTGTCCTTTCCTGTTGAAAAGAGAGCCTGTCTATTCTTAGAAGAGTTTTGGATCCTAAAATAAACTGCTTAACTATGTATCTATTACATCTAGATTGATGTCGTATCAGACCCTGACAACATGCTGCAACGGGAATGCGACTACAGCAAAGAACCCCAGCCTTTCCGCAAGCTCCACTTTGCAAAGATTTTTAAAGTAACATTACATGCAAAAACGTACACACACCACGCAAACCTTAAAGCACAGGGTGGCAAAGTATGAGGAGCAATAAACATTTCCTGAACTTAAAAAAAAAAAAAAATAATAGCAGTAGTTATTTCAAAAACACAACCATCCATTTATTTGAACTATTAAATAAATGCATTAATACCAATAAGGATTACAAAGCACTCTCAAATATGTCCTAAACTGAGAATTAGCACATATACCACGTAATAGCCATAATCCATCTAAGTACCAAACCATGTCAAAAATATTTTCTAGTTTCAACTTTCAAATGACTTGCACCAAAATACAAAACAAAAACACGTCAACGAAGAACTTACTCAATATGCCAACTACTGACAAAAATTGCAAAAATAAAGCCATCGGGAAGTCGATTTCGCGTGTAATGTAACCTTCAGCCCCGAACACTGCCCTAAAGGCTAAACTATTATGAGACTCTACACAGTAGGAGTATTTACTGGGAACGCCTGTTCTTTGAAAAGATGAAAGTTAAAGTTCAGTTAACAAACCTCCACTAAAAAGGTATCTGTGATTTCCTTGGAGATGTGGAGAATTCATGCCTGTTTTGTTTCCAGCACATATGAATTTTCTCAGGTGGAAAAAAAAAAAAATAATAATCCTCAAATCAAGTGTTCCCTTTTCCTAGTCCCAGGAACTATTTTTGGATCATGCTGTCACACCACGAACGGACAGGACAAGCTTCCACAGGCCAGCCCTGCGTTATGTCATCGCTTTTCCATAAGGCTCCCAACACCGGCCTTGCCGTGCCTTCACCAGTAGCTACTATTTCCTTTGGAGTCAAGTTCATTAAGTTTTTTGGGATTTTTACATCATGTTTTTCAGTTTTAGGAAGAAATCAATCTAAAAACCTAAGTGTATGTCAAAAATGGGAGGGGAAAAAAAAGAAATCTCTTCTCAAAAGGAAAAACCGCCAGCAGCAGCCCAGCCCTGCTCCATTTCAGCAATGTCTGCTGCCTGCAACCTGAACAGCCCCTATGCACACACAAGTGCTGCCAGCAGCAGGGGAAATCCTTGCGGTTTTCTCCTACATTCGTGAAGTTGCCGTAGTTCTTTTTGGTCACTGACATCGGCCAAAGATTACAGGTGAAATCAGACAGGATTGTTATCGTCAGTTCAGTGGGATTTTTGTATAACATGAATTTCCCCAAAGTCAGTTTGTCTGAATGTTTTCCTTGTGAAACCTTGATTTTAAGATTGACAGCAATTAATGAGTCAACTTTTTATTAACTAGACATAAGTAAGAAATTATATTATCCATGAATAGAGTAGCATAAACTATCACAACCAGAGTAATATACTTAAAGAAATCCTTGCCACTAATCCAACTGCCAAGACAGACCTACAAATCTGTTTAGAATTATCCAGGAAGAACTGCTGTCAACCAGCCTTGGAAAGGTTCTATAAACACCATATATGTTAATGACGTTGCTGGGACACAAGCAGCAAAATCATCCATTATCAAACAATTGCCAAGACACTGGAATACTTGAAGCCTTATACAGAAATAACCTCTTGAGAATAGATAGGTGGAAACAAGAACAGCATCGAATCTACATCAAAATCAAAACAGGAGAGACTTAGAGGCAAGTAACAACCTGATGAGGAAGAGTCCATTAGAGCACAGTAAGTAAGAATATTCTCCTTAGTCATTTGAGAACTAGACTAGATGACAAACTTTTATTATTATTTGCTGGATCTGATGCTGCAAATGCCTTTAAGCAAAACAGCGCGTACTATGATTCAAGATTACAGATTTTTTTAAAACATAAATAACTAAAAATAACCAACTGGGAAAGACATAAAACCCTGCAGACATCCAAAAAATCTCCAAAGATGCATTTTTTTGAAAGAGAATTTCATCTGAAGATAAAAATCACTATAGTCTACAAAATACATGTCAACAACTTATCAAGTCTTGGTATGGTACTGTGAGTACCTAAAGACAAAAAGCTGCTTTGGTGAAGTCCCAAGGAAAGAGGTCCTTATCTACACTTTGAGACCTCAAGCAACTGTCTTCCGAAATAAAGGGCATCACCAGGAAACTTCCTAGTCTGGGACGGCCCTGGGACTATTATGCACTACTGCTCTTCCACATGGGTGGCGATGAGCCCGCAACGTGCAGTCCAAGGGCAATCAGAAAAGACTTCATGGCCTTGGGATGGTTGATAAGGGAATCTGGAGCACAGGTTATTTTTTCCTCTTTCCTCCAGTTACGAGCAGCAACACTGGAAGAAACAGATGAGCCCAATCTCTTAATACGTGGCTCCGTGGCTGGTGTCACTGCCACAATTTTGGGTTTTTCAGCAATGAGATGGCCTACGCAGCACCAGGCTTTCCGGCATCAGATGGGATTCACCTTTCTCAAAGGTGAAAGAGGATCCTTGCTCAGGAACTTGTGGGGCTCATTGGCAGGGCTTTAAAATAGATGCAAAGGGGGAGAGGGAACGTATCAGGCTTGCCGGTGACAAACTATGGGGTGATACACAACAGTTGGAGGGACGGGGTGCTAGTACGGGCCCTCCGCCTGTTGCCCAGAGGCGTGCCAGGGACACTGCAGCACAGTCAAAGCCTTGCGGAGATGAGTTGGGAGCTCCTCAGGTACTAGGAGCAAACGAGGAAGCTTCTGTGAAGCACCCCAAGGGAAACAAGGGGTGTTCCTCTATGAAGCCCAAATAAAGTGCCTCTACACGAATGCACACAGCATGGAAAACAAACAGGAAGACTTGGAAGCTACCATGCTGCTAGAAAGCTATAACCTAGTTACCATTACTGAAACTTGATGGGAAAAATCCCATGACTGGAGCGTGGCTATCAATAGCTACAGGCTGTTCAGAAGGGACAGGCGGGGAAAGAAGGATGGAGGCATTGCCCTCTACATCAAGAAATCAATACAGTGTGAAGAGCTGTCTCTGAAGAATAGCCACGAGCCAGTCAAAAGTCTGTGGGTAAGAATCAGAGACAGACGCAACCAAGGGAACCTGGTTGTGGTTGTCTACTACAGGCCGCCCAATCAAGGGGAGCCTGTTGACAAAGCCTTCTTCCTCCAGCTCCAGGAGGCTTCACGTTCACAGTCTCTCGTCCTACTGGGGGACTTCAACCACCCCGACATCGGCTGGAAAAGTAGCACCGCAAGCTGTAGGTAATCCAGGAGATTCCTTGAATGCATTGAGGATAACTTTTTAGGCCAGGTAATTGACCCCAATACTCAAGGAACACAATACTGGACCTGACGGTCACATTGCAAGTGAGCTCATCAGTGACATCAAGATTAGAAGCAGCCTGGGTTGCAGTGATCACGCACTGGTAGAGTTCACAGTCCTGAGGGAGAAGGGTCACATGAAGACTAAAGTCAGGATCCTGAATTTTAGGAAAGCAAGCTTCCAGCTCTTCAAGGAGTTAGTCAATAGCACTCCGTGGGAAACTGCCCTCAGGGATAGGGGAACAGAATAGAGCTGGCAGATCTCTCAATCCCCAGGTGTAAGAAATCGGGAAAGGAAGGGAAGAGACCAGATGGCTGAGTCCAGACCTGCTGGTCAAACCAAAGGGCAAGAAGAAAATACACAGGCAATGGAAGTGGGGACAGGAATCCTAGGAAGAGTATAGGGATGCTGCCCGGTTGTGTAGGAATGGTGTCAGGAAGGCCAAGGCACAGCTGCAGATGAACTTCACAAGGGATGCTAAGAATAACAAGAAGGGCTTCTACAGGTATGTCAGCCAGAAAAGGAAGGTCACAGAAAGCATAACCCCTCCGACGAGCAAGACTGGCAGGCTAGTAATGATGGACGAGGAGAAGGCTGAGGTTCTCCACAATTTTTTTGCCTGTCTTCACTGGCAGCCTCTCTTCCCACACCTCTCTAGTGGATGGACTGCAGAACGGGGACTGGGGGAGCAAAGTCCCTCCCACTGTAAGGGAAGATCGGGTTTGTGACCACCTGAGGAACCTGAACATACATAAGTTTATGGGACCTGGTGAGATGCATCCAAGAGTCCTGAGGGAACTGGCTGATGGAGTTGTTAAGGCACTCTCCATGATATGTGAAAAGTCATGGCAGTCAGGTGAAGTCCCTGGTGACTGGAAAAAGGGAAACATTGCGCCCATGTTTAAAAAGGGTAGAGAGGAGGACCCTGGGAACTACCAACCTGTCAGCCTCACCTCTGTGCCTGGGAAGATCATGGAGTAGATCTCCCTAGAAGCTATGCTAAGGCACACAGAGGACAAGGAGATGATTCAAGACAGCCAGCATGGCTTCACCAAGGACAAGTCCTGCCTGACCAACGTAGTGGCCTTCTATGATGGAGTGACTACACCAGTGGATAAGGGAAGAGCTATGCGTGTAGTCTACCTGGACTTCTGTAAGGCCTTTGACACGGTCCCCCACAACATCCTTCTCAATACATTGGAAAGATGTGGATTTGATGGATGGGCTCTTTGGTCGATGAGGAATTGGTTGAATGGTTGCATCCAGAAGGTAGTGGTCAACGGTTCAGCGTCCGGATGGAAAACAGTGACAAGTGGTGTCCCTCAGGGGCCCATACTGGGACCAGTACTGTTAAATAGCTTCATCAGTGACCGAGACAGACAGATCAAGTGCACCTTCAGCAAGTTTGCAGATGACACCAAGCTGAGTGGTGCGGTCGACACACCCGAGGGATGGGACCTGGTCAAGCTCAAGAAGCAGACCCATGTGAACCTCACGAGGTTCAACAAGGCGAAGTGCAAGGTCCTGCATATGGGTCAGGGTAACCCCCAGTATCAATACAGGCTGGGGAATGAAGGGATTGAGAGCAGCCCTGAGGAGAAGGACTTGGGGGGGCTGGTGGATTAAAAGCTCCACAAGACCCAGTAATGTGCACTCGCAGCCCAGAAGGCCAACCATATCCTGGGCTGCATCCCCAGCAGGTTGAGGGAGGGGATGCTGCCCCTCTACTCCGCTCTGGTGAGACCCCACCTGGAGTCCTGCACCCAGCTCCAGAGCTCTCAGCACAGGAAAGCCATGGACCTGTTGGAGTGGGTCCAGAGGAGGGCCACAAAAATGATCCGAGGGATGGAACACCTCCCCTGTGAAGAAAGGCTGAGAAAGTTGGGGCTGTTCAGCCTGGAGAAGAGAAGGCTCCCAGGAGACTTTTTTGCAGCCTTCCAGTACCTGAAAGGGGCTTGTAAAAAAGGTGGGGACAGGCTTCTTAGCAGGGCCTGTAGTGACAGGACAGGACAAGACGTAATGGTTTTAAACTAAAAGAGGGTGGATTTGGACTGGATATAAGGAAGAAATTCTTTACTGTGAGGGTGGTAAAACACTGGCACAGGTTGCCCAGAGGGGTGGTAGATGCCCCATCCCTGGAAACACTCAGTCAGGGTCAGGTTGGACGGGGCTCTGAGCAACCTGATCTAGCTGAAGGTATCCCTGCTCATTGCAGAGGGGCTGGACTAGATGGGCTTTAAAAGTCCCTTCCAACCCAAAGTATTCTATGCTTCTAAAAGGCAAGAAGATCCTGTTCCAAAACAGAGTTGATTACATTCTGCTACCATTTTCTATTCTCCAAGGATGGTCAATGTAATATTACTGTGTTCACTTTAAGGCTTGCTAAGCACTACATAGTAATACAGTGCATTATGATTACTACATTTTCTCCTAAAGGTGGTTAACAGTTCCATAGAATAAGAAGTGATCATATACATTTTTGCAAGTTATAACCGTAACAGTGGAGCGTACTTATGGGCCTGCTGCAGTTAAGCCTGATGTAAATAGGTGTACATCATTTATAAAACTACAGGTGTGAAGGTTTCTCAAAGATGCCAGACCTGCCTCTCAATCTTTTTTGTTATTTTAAACATAACAAAAATAAACTCGCTATCAATCGCATATCCCTCATTTCAGTTGAAGTTCATATGGACTGCATGTGGCAGATTTTGCCACTCACTTGCTGCCATTATCTTTCCGATGTCAAAGCAGCACGGTGAGACACCAGGAACACTAACCCACCAAACTAACAAGCACCATCAGATTTTATCTGCCAAGATCATGGAGGAGGTTCATTGGTTTCTTCAGGGGGAAAAAACAAACAAACAAACAAACAAACAACCCTACAGTCACCTTCAAACATCTGAAACAAAAAGAATGTGCTCAAACGTCTTACATCTTGAAGGTTTAAGGACTCTACAGAAGCATCTTTTAATAAAGAATGGCATGGCAATCTTAACCAGGCACACTGATACCAGCTCCACCAACTTCCAGAGAGCAACTGATAACAGGTTTGCTCTGCAGAACAAGCACATACCTCACTGTGTTGTGTATTTCTTATCCCCCACTGGTGCCAGTATATCCACTGAAATAAGAGACAAGTGAAATCATAGGGTTTCTTTGTTTCACTGTTCAGCACAGAAAAAAAAAAAGTATGTTAAAAATCTATGAATTGAAAGATTGAAGTTACAATAAGAGTTAACTGAAGTAAGTCATCACGCATTTAACTGGTTATCTTCCCCCTTCCAGTTGATTTGAACCACTGCTTAACTGTCAAGGCACTGCCTGTACCCCCGGGACGGGAAAAGGATGAGAGCTGAACTCTGTCCAGGGGAACTCTACGGTGAAAACTGGCCCCTGTGGACACTTTCTTGTCAGGTAGGGAAAGTACAGAGCACTGGCTTCATAAACTTCTCCAAGTCATCAGTGTGTCTCAATGCAAGCTTGCTACGATTTAAAAAGCCGTGTATAAATGTGAGTGTAATTACAATTGTCATAACTTTTGGTATTTTCTAAATAGTAAACAGGAACAAGGAAAAACTAGCTGACAAAGTTAGTGCTTACACGTGTCAACACCGCTTTAGATAAGAATGTTCCGAAATAAATACCACCCAAAGCTACTGCATGTGCTACCACTTCAATAAGGAGTTATTGCTGTGCCATAACCATGTCAAAAAAAAAAAAGAAATCACAAAAATATCGAGGCAATGTTTACAAGTTGCATGATTACTTTAAAGGTAATTATTTAGCTAGAACACATGACTTGTATTTCCCTATGAAAGGCTCTCTACTTAACTGGATTAACACACTATTGATAGCTAAATTCCACTGCCAGAGGCTACTGTCATGTCATCATTTCCAGAACAAACCTATAAGCTATTTCTTTATCCTGTGTGTGACTATTACAACAAGCTCATCGTGAATTTGCTTCCAAAGTGCTCTAACAAAAACTGCTGCAAAGAACATTCAAGAGATGCCTGACACAGGATTACCTGTTCTAATGAAATTAGACCGTACATCAGTCACAGGTTGGAAGGCTAAATACATTTTGCAGCCAACCAAGAAACTAACAACTAATTTTTCAATATTGTTTTTTAGTTTAAGGATGATTCAATTTTGACGCTGTGAAAATTGACTATCACCTAAAATTCAACTCCCAGATATTTTCTACGGAAAGCAAATCCAGCTCTGCATTCTCAGCAAACATTTCTCATGAAAATCGTTCACTTTTCTTGACAAAAGCAACAGGTACGTACACTCACTTTCTCCACCCACTTAACACACACACTATACGTAGGAGATTTATTAATAGACCAAGAAGTTAACTGGGAAAGAACAGCAGTAACCTAGCTCAAAATAACATTTCTTGCACAGACACGTGTTCAGGGCAATGCTACCGGAAAACACACCCTGTCCTGTGCTGCTCACCTTCGCAGAGCCCCCCTCACCCTGCCATTGCTGCGGGATGGTAACGCAGAGGTACAGCAAGGAAGAGGAACTCCTAAGCCCTCCATTTTCATGCAATCACCAAGAGCCATTTCACTACAAGCAGAGTCCTCCTTTTTATTGTTAACTCGTTCCTATTTGCAGCATCTAACTTAAACCAAAAAGAAGCAAACTTAAAGTGGGGTCATCGCTCATTCCTGCTATGCTTCACACAAAAAAGAATTGATTTTAGAGTTAAGTTTAGTAACAGGAACAAAACACAACAACAACAAAAACAACCCAAACAACTAGTTCCACGCCGGGGAATTCTGAAGTCTACTTCCTTCCTACTCTCCCAGCAACACTCTTGTTTCCTGATGTTAATAACGCCGGGTGGGAGACTGAGCACAGGCGTTTCTAATGCAGGGCCCCAAAATGTCCTTATGCAGGCCAAAGGGGAATAACCAAAAAGGTTAAAGTACACAAGGAACACAATCCAAAGAAAACATTTTCGTTAGGGACAGGACAAACTGATGTGCTAGCTCCAGACAAAGGACTCAGAAAACAAGTTACAGTTCCCTGGTTCTGCACAAAAAGTACTACGCTACTATATTTGCACACAGCCGCTTAGAAAATTTCATGAAACCATCTTTCCAACACAACTTATCCTATTTTCCTAGGCTCTTGCCTGGCTCAGCAACACCAGCCGCCAGCGATCTCATTCCAAAGCACCGGTCGCTCATGCAATACAATTGTCTGTTGCACCACAGAGAAGCTCCCGATCAGGACCTTATACAACAAATGAAAAAAAATCTGTTCCATAAAACACAACCCGACTGTGAAGCTCTACTGCTGGATCTGGCCACAAGCTCTAATATGCTACTAGACACAAAAGGTCCACCCTAAGGAAGCTAACGAGCTCCGACTGCCAGCAGCTAGGAACCATCCATAAAAATACACCCTTCTCTGTTGCTTTGGCTTTCCCTAGGCTTTCACCATCAGTCACTATCACAGACCAGATACTGACTGGACCCCTGATGGCTCAGAGCTGGTTTTATGTTCTTCAGAAGGTTGTTAGAGGCTCACACATGTATTCTGCAGCCCTTTGTCTCATCCCACCTTTTACTGAATGGGTTACATTTGCTATAGGAGAAGTAATGAGATTAAGCAAAGGAAGAATCCCCCTTTACAAAGGAAAGGATATTGTACCAATGTCTAGATCTACTTAAAATACAGTTGTTGTTTCACAGGAATGTGTGTCGAATAGTTATTCTTATTTTTGTAGAAAGCATCAAAAACATTACTCCTAACCATGCGTTTGTCAGTTGTGCAAATTCCACGAATCAGGTTTCAAAACATGACAGTTTTCACATTCTTGGACAAGTCACACGTGAGCCCAATGAGGAAAAAAAGACTATGGCTAATGAAAACAAAACATTGGAAATTTAGTTTAACTAAAGAAAATATTTTAATTTTCATTCACAAATTCCAGTTTAAATTAAAAGTCAAGTTTCACAAAGAGTAAAAAGAGACTGTGTTTAACCACATCATTGACTAATGCCCATTTCCCTAGGTATTAATCTCTTTCAGCTACCAGTTCTGTAGTAATGTGTAACAGTTCAATGCAAGGGGAAAAAAAAAAAAGCTGTAAATAGAATAACTGACATACAGCAGATTTAGGAAGAATAATAAAAAAAAAAATCTATTTTGACTTTCAAAAGAAAATATTCTTAATTGCACAGAGTCCCTTTTCAACAACCCCCTTTGGACACTAAAAATTCTACTCTGACATGTCGCCTCGAGCCAGCAAGGAGCGTGGGAAGGTCCCCATTGCGTAAGATGTTATTAAGGCAGCAAAGCTGGCTACTTAACTGAAGATACTTAAATACTCCAAATAATTACAGAGATTAGCCAGTGACTCTCAGACCCGAGAGCTGCCCACCTGTAGCATAATGCGGAGCTGCTCAAACACACGCTCCCCACGTGCATTCTGTGTGAGGTATCCGTGCCCCAAGGGCTGATGGTGGGACATGCTGAGCCCCGCATGTTTACCATGCTCACCACGAGGCAGAAGGCAGAACAGAACTTGCCACTATTCCCAGTACACTCACACACTGCCAAGTGATGGAAGGATTCCCCAACCATGGAACTAATTACGGTATACCAATAGGGTAAATCCCCCCCAAAAAAAGTTAATTTACAGGCATAAAGTATTTGTCCTTCAGAGCAGAACAGCAGGAACCTGAACTCCTACGGATACCTAGCAGTACTGATATCCCTAAAGAGGCAACTGCTCGAGATGCTGCGGTTACAGGATAGTGCCTAGCAGAAATATGTGCAGAATCCCACATGGCAGTCCTTCAGATGCCAAGCACCAGAGCGTATTTCAGAACAATCAGGGCTCATTTTAATTTTTCAGATACTTTCTCATAGGCTCAGACCTACAGAAGTTTGGCACAAAATACTACATACTCTAGTTAAAGCAACTAAGATATTATAAAATATTTGTTTCTACAAGGGAGGGTGAAAATAAAAACAAACCACACAACAGTAGAAAAATTAAATACAACAACGCACAGCTTTGAGATGATAGTCCTGTAAGTACAGGTACATACAGCTACAGGCATCCTGACGTGATTCTGAGCGTGCACTCTCTTCCCATTCCCCAATACATTTTAGGGTGGGGATGTCCTTTGCTTTTGGGGGTTTTAGGCTTTTTGTCTGTTTTGGTTGTTGGGTGGAGTTTTTTTTGTCTGGATTTTGGTGGGGGGAGGGGGGTGGGAGGATGAGGTGGTATGGGTGCTTTGTCTGGGGGGTGGGGGGAGCATGTGTGTGTTTTGGTTGGTTGTTTTTTTTAATAAAGTTCCCTGCCCTGTCTGCATAGCTTTCTGTTCTTCTTGCAGCGGCAGTGCCGGCCATGAGAAGTGAGCATTGAGCAACAAGCTGGAGAGAGAACTAAGAACACAAGCTTTTAGTAAACATCAGGAAATTCTCTCCATTTTAGAAGTCAGAAAGCTTTTCACACATTTCTCCACAGGTCTTTGTGCCACATTCTGCTGAAGAAGAGAATCTGCTGTCGTACCACACAAATGCAAACAAGCTTACCAACAACCACCAGTCTTAATACACTTCTTCGTTGCTGCTTTTTCAGATTTGCACTACTTCTATCCCCAGAAAAGAATGAACAATCCTAGATCTATATTTTGCCTTCTATAACACGCAAGGGCAAGAAGTATATTAGTTAGTTAGTCCAGAGCTACACACAGGCTGACTAGCCAGATGGCTACTGCACAACACAACAGCAAGGATGATAACCAACTCCTTCCTTTTCATCTTGCAGGAATCACTAGTTTGAAACTTCCCTCTGCTCTGCAGCTGCTGTCGTAGTGTTGGTATCGGCACCTTCACGACTTTCATCTGCTGTCAGATTTGGTTTGAAGTACTTGAAAGTTGCAGTGGTATTGGGACAAATGCACACTTCAGCACATTAAGAAGTCAGCTCTGAAGTTTTTTCCAAAAATCCCCTCTAGATTCGATCCACCCAGTAATCACCTTATTTCTTATCGCAGGAGTTTTTTGCATTACCCATTTCAGAACTGCAACTGCAGGCAACCAAATGTCCCCTCTAACAAGCTGGTCTTGGTCCAAGGGTGCTTTCGGTTGTCCTCACAGCTCAACTGGAAAGTTACAGATGCAACATACACAGAGAAACTTCAGAGATTTGTCTGTAATCATTCTCTAAAGATTAATGAAAAAGTCAAAGAAAGCATTCAAAGAATCTTTAAGACAAACTACACTGACAGTCTTGCGCAGAAGAAAAATTAAGCCACGTCACTATAACTCAAGAACTGAAGAATGTATCCACTCAGATGACTACCACTAAGCGGCCATTAAACTACAGAATACTTGTACTTTTTGATTTGCTAACACACACTAGCCTGTGTACCACCTTTCATCTTTGCTTTCACCTCAAACCGCACAGGTCAGCTGCTTGACAAAACGTTTGTCTCACAAAAGAGAGAGGTCTTTCTTAAGGCATTGCTCCAGAAAAAAAAAACAACTAAGGGCAAAATATTTGAAAATATCTTTACAAACTTCTGAAGCAAAGCTGAAATCAAAGCACAGCAGCAAAGGGAAATGAGTTGTTGCATCCGATCCTATGCACGCTCAAGACACACAAGCGATGCAATTCAGGAACAACAAAGACTGAGGGTAAGCACGCGTGTAATACGTGCCAGGGGATGCAGAAATAAAACACAACCACACCAACATACATAGCAGCCATTCACGTTATTTAAATGACCAGAAATTAACACACTGGCTTTCTAAAAGGTACGCATTTTGTTACGCAGCCCCTGGCTCCCTGAACGGCATGCGTTAGCCCCACTGCTCCAGCGTGAGCAGGCACGGTTCTGGTTCCTCCGCCTCCTCGTCCCGCTTGAGCACCGCACCGGTTCCCGTTCACTTCTGTGCCAAGCACAGGGACTCTGCTCTTCAGGAGCCACCCTGGAGCTGCCCGCCGCACATGTTCCACCATGGCCCAGCAGACTGCATCGCCTGCTTCCCGAATGGCAGAACACGGCTCCTGCACAGCACTCACCCCGCGGCGACCCAGCGCATCTCCCTGAAGCCTCCGCCTGGCACCCACCATCGGGAACACCGGGAAACCCACAAGCAGCACCACGCAGCAGCTAGGAGACTGCAGGTCTCCTGGGTCGGGAGGGGGAACAGCACTAATTACAAAGTACTTAACTTTTAGTTGAAGTTTAATTGTCAGTAAGGGAGAGGAAGGGCTGAGGTTACTGTTCTGCATTTGGTATTCCTAAGTCATACAACGCTGTCCTCTGTGAAATGGTTAAAGGTGGCACAGATTATTTATCTCCAGGGAATATGACCTATACACCCTGGTTATCTAAATGATTTAATTGGTACTATACTGGCATTATTTCATACAAGCCTGCAAGAACCAGCCAGTGGTCTCACGTAAGCTCGATCCTTGGTGCACACAGAATGAAAATGCTGAAGTGTCGAAAAATAGCTACAAAACAGGAAACCACATACGGGCATGACCTCCATCAATCCAGTAAATCCGCATTAAATATCAGACTAAGTTTTGGGGCTTCTTTTTTAATTTTACATCAGATACCTCTACATTAGAATGGAGGGGGGAAAAAAGTCATTTGATATCATTTGTACACAGGCTAATAATAATGCTACAGCTAGACATATAAAGAAAAAGGTGCTTCTCACATGTAAATGCTTAATAATCATAGCCAACGTAACCTCAGAACAACCAGAGATGAAGCAAAACAAAAAATTAGCGCTAATCAGGTTTAGGCAATCCCCAAGTTGTTCTTTCAGGAAGGCAACTGCACAGCTACAAAGCAACCACCCCAAACAGCACGCAGCACCGCTCCACGAGCGACCATCCCTGCGGGACAGCAACTCAGAGGGCAGGCTGGAGTACTCGGGCACTAACCACACACGCTGACTCCCGTGTAATTACTTACAGTGTTGCAGCTTTTTCCTTTGTTAAGTTTATCTGCCAGTTTCCTAACTTTTTTGGTAGGTGTTTAACAGCTAAACAACTGCTAAACAAACACTGTTGCACAGGAAAATCACACAGAGCAAGACAACACTAGGGATGTAAGTGGTGTTGGTCATGAAAAAACAGGTCTCAATAAGAGAAGAGACTCATTGAGTTCATCTACAGATAAGGCAGGGAGACCAGTAAACAAACAGCAAGAAATAACTTTCAGGATCAGTTAATCCCTTGGTTTTTGTCAGTGTCCCTCTCCACAGAAATTACTCAGCATAATCAGACAGACATCAACTTTAACTACAGAGCTTTCCCAGTTACTTTCCAAGTACAGGAAAGCTTTTGATTTAAGAGTACTTTCTTAGTGAAAGCTGCTGAAATAATTCAAGGCTAGCTGAAAACCAAAGCACAGTCAGAAGCCGTATCGTATAATCTGCAAATTACGGCCTCCTGTTCTACTTTCTACAGTTCTTGTTACCAAAAATGCTGAGGCCCTCTGCTCCACTTCTAGCTACTCTTCCAGAGAGGTGAAGTGTCCAAAACTGGTTGCATCTCCACACAAGGCTCTGCCCAGCGTGACTGTCTCATGATGGGACTACCAAGCACATCAGTACACAGACCCTGTCCACTCTGCAGCCCGCTGCGCAACCTCCAGAAACAGAGGAGCAGCTGGAGGTCCCTCCAGCCCCGTTGTCACCCACTGGTAGTGGCCAACACAGACCTCATTCATCAGGCAGTTCTCTAGAGAAGCCAAGTACCTGCGGTACAGCCTCTGGATTTACCACAACTCGAAGTCCAAAGCCCAAGAACTACAGCCACTTTACTGAACCCAAACGTGGCCACGTAGCAGATGCAGAAGACGTTTTAAATGCGCCTCAGAAACCACTGTTATGGTGGGAGGGGATGGACATGGGTGTGTGGAAGTGCTGATGAAAGCTTCAAGGTGTTAAAAACAGTCTTAACAAAACACGCATAGACAAACAGCATACTCTCCATAAAGAAATACACACTAGATCTTGAGCTAAAACAGTACTGGATGGCAAGAAGCAAAAGATTAATTATCAAGAGTGAGAAAATGAACAGCTCAAAGATTTAAACATTACCGGGGTTCAAAATAAGGCACTCGGCACAACTTCCAGTGCAAACAACACTTTTGACATCTGACCTTTTTCGCAAGTATCATTAAGTGCTACTACCAATTCGTGACCTACAGTATACCCTAACAACTCAAACCAATTTTAAAAATTATTAAGCTTCTCAGTTGATAAAACTACAGTAATATGCAGTTTAAAAGCTTCATGTTACATATATAGAAAAGCCTTGTAGATAAGCAATGTAATGAATGCAGTTTTACAAAGAAATTATGAAATGCAAATACCCAAAAATTATCAGTTTTACTGAAAGTAATAAAAATAATGAAAACCCGGTTCCAATTCAATTCCTAGAATCAATTTTGTACAACTACATTTTAAATTTACATTAATTCTGAACATGCAACAAAGAAGTTCAGTTGCGTTCTGTACATTTTTATATACACACCTGCTCTGAATACTGATATTGTTGCGAAAGGAACAGCTCTTTTTCCAAGATTACCTATATGTACTACACTTGAAACAATAAAGCATATTCTCGTGAAAGATTTCACCATGAAGTATCTGTTGTTTTTAAATATTTTTGAACACTTCATATTGAATGACTGACTATAAGGCTAAGAATCTATCAAATATATCCAATAAGGCATTCAAAATACTGATAAAACTTCAGCTATGGTGCAATCCTGAATTAAGGGAACCACATAAAGAGGTGACATTTTGCAAAAGATCGCTATGCTGTCCTGGGACAACAAAAACATCTTTGGCACTCACAACGGGAAAAACCACAACATTTACTATAGTCCTGAAAGCACAGAACAAAATTCCATGAACGTTCGATTTTTAGCACCGAGAAAGCTTCCTGTGCAAGCAAACTTCACTGCCTGTATCTCAGTTGCACACAAACAGCACAGCTGGCAAATTGCTCCGTTTCTCAGCTTTAGGTAATTTTAAATACGCTGCGCCCAGCACAGCACACACCATGAAGGCAAGAGTGAGAGATCTCAAATGCCCTGGAGCGTCCGACAGCAGTTTAACAGAGAAATGAGACCAGGTTTGACTTGCCTGCTCTGAAGATGCACCGTAACTATCTTTTACCCCCCTCCCCCCCCCCC
>Ga0065711_1039963_pt1 | contig 17351 bp, 15 predicted proteins | sample Hoacrofraction12_FD_59098 | JGI IMG/M metagenome (GOLD analysis project Ga0065711, IMG submission 59098) | Hoatzin crop microbial communities from Cojedes, Venezuela - Epithelial fraction 12 v2 (version 2) | ecosystem: Host-associated > Birds > Digestive system > Esophagus > Crop | place... | reverse complement strand
GACACGGCCGGCCGGTGCCGGAGGGGATGCTCTGCCCCGGCCCCAGGACGGGGCTGGGGGTCCCCTGCTCGGAGAACCACTCTCCTCGCAGCCGTCCTGCCCCGAGGAGAGCCCACCCAGCACAGCCCGAGGCCGGCGGCTTTCCCTCGTTCATCCCAGCCCGCCCATCTCCTCGGGGAAGAGGGGAGAAAAGCCCTCGATGAACGGACTTCTCCAGCCTGCAGCATTACTTTCCCCGCCACCAGCAAGGAGAGGTTTCTGCAGTGCCTGAAACGAGCAGTTGTCAAGACACAAAGAAATACAACGCTCCGTGCCGTACTATACAGTTCTTTTTCAGCAACCGTTTGGCCAAAGTCTTTCCTGCCGTCAGCGCTGAAACACTGAGCAGGGCTGTCGCCTACAGCCACGGCTGGAAGCACAGACACCCGCTGCACACGAGTGGGCCCCTTCATCACCATTTCAGCCCCCCTTTCCCCCCGAGCTGAGCCTAGGGACGGCAGAGGGTCCCCAGGCTGGCAGGCTTGGCTGACTCTCTGGTGGTGGCATTGTACCTCGCCTGGCAGACGTGCTTTACCTCGCCCGGCAGACGGGCCAAGTAGCAGCCTGCGAGGTGGAGGTCGGCGAGGCTTCAGGGCCACCGGCTTGCTGCGCAGACGCGGGCTCCTACGCTTTGCTCCTACGCTTTGCTCCAGGGGACGGGGGGATTTCAGGCACCAATGAAGTTCTGCAGCTGCCTCAGGCTGGAAGGATCCTGAAGTTTGCAATCCCCGAGCCAACTGCTGGGGGGAAATCTAAGAGAAATATTGTATAAAAGCAATAAATTGGTTTAAGAAATGCCGTTGCACATTTGGTTGCATGCCTCGTAACTCACCTAGGACATGAGAACTCCAAGGCAGCAGAGAATGGGGCCCATACATCTTGTCCTGCGGCGTATACTACATAACTCCATTTCCTTTTAAGAACTTTTTATATCCCAGTGAATAACTCGATTTTCACGAATAAAATTAATACTATAGGGTGAAAGTCAGCAAACAATAGAAGAGCTCAGAGGGATTTTTCCAGTTGTAAACATGCAGAATCCATATGGTCATTAGATACATCTGTGGGTTAAGCACTGATTTGTTTATGCAAGCCTGATGCTTGTGATACTCTTAAACTGGGACTATTCCGTTGGATATATGTATACTGTAATCCCCCTTTACCTACCCTCCACATGTGTGTTTCCTGTTTTCAGTATGCATTCTCGATGCGTAAACTGTGGCGAAGAATATGTTATAAACTAGGATACTGCAGAGCATTTCAGATATTTCCAGAGCATTACAAGCACAGTGCAAGCATATGCAAATCATCACTTACAGATGTGTGCAATGTCTGTAGTGATCTCTGCGTGTTCTTTCAGTTGTTTGTGGCATCTAATTCAAAGAAGAGGACAATAATGGATATTATGAAAAAGTACCAGTTGTTCCCAGGCAGACTCACCCCTAGCATGTCCAGACAAACCTTACTGATGAAACCCTGTTTTTCTTAATAAAATCAGGGTCTTAAAGTTAAGATATTGAGGATTCCTGAAATACGAGGAAATGGAGGGAAAAGTTACCATGGTGAGGTATTTGAAAAGTCTTAAAGACACTGCCAAGGCTGAACACGACCCTGTATCTCTATTGGGTATGATCCAACAAAGCGCTTAAGCACATGCTTAAGTTCATCACTACCCAGGGCAGTATCTAAGCAGGCACTTTAATTTCTTTATATGCCCAAGTCACCTGCTGAACGTGTGTTTTACTGCTGGTTTAAAAGACGTCCTCAATCAGGGACATTATTTTCAGATTGCCTCATAAAAACAAACACATGAACAAAAGCCTATAAAAAATCCAAGAGCAGTTACCATTCTAGGCAGGGTTTTGCATCGTGCCTGTTTTCATATCCTTTTCCATGAGCTAAGTTGTTGGCACTCACTCATATGTTATGACCACCGTGCTTCTGCCTTAAATGCAGGTGTTCCCCTCAGCTTCTCCTGCTGCCACCTCATAGCACCACTGCGTGCACCATCCTGTTGGTTGAAAGGACAGCTGCTCCAACAAGAAACTTGTGGATGTGATGCTGATACACCTTGGAGACTTTTCAGAAAGGAACAGTTTGGATCTAGCTTGTGGCATGGGAAAAATCGCCCTTTTTCTCCATGAACTCTCCACAGCCACTGTGGAAAAAAGATCAGGAGAAGATCACTCTGGAGTACGGAAAGGTTGCACAGTAAAAGCAATGGCTGAGAATGGGAATGGATCAGTTCAAGAAGGTATCTGAGCTGGGCAGGGACCAGTCAGGAGACTTTCTGGTAAATAATGTTCTTCTATCTCGCCTTGCCTTGCTTTGCCTTGACTCGCCTTGCCTTGCCTCCCCTTGCCTTTCCACCGAGCCCTTCAGATGACAGCATGCACACCCACTGTGTCATGGCAGATGGTCTCTGGTCTCTGGATATCGCAAGCCAGAAACAGAGAGCCATCCTGTACAGTCTGGATGACTCTGAGATGAGACCCAGCAGTGGATTTCCACCTTCTTTGCTCATGGACCCGTTTTCTGTTCCCAGAGCGATGCAGGTCCCTGCTCAGAGGACTGGCATTCTGTTTGCTCTCCTTAGTTCCCTTTCACAGACCCCTCAGAAGTATTGGAGGGACTTCACACGCTGGTAAACGGTAGAATGAAAACCAGCGAATGGATGTTTCCTGTTCTGTCCGTCCTAGATGACATGGTCCATCTCATAAAGAGTATCAATGATTATTGCAGATCTGCCCTGTTTGCATTAACTATTTCATTTATTTGACCTGCTCACCCATGATAGGCTGGTGAAAATGATTAGCTGGTTATGCTATTCTTTCAAACGCCCTTTGGGAACTGTTTCCAAGAAAAACGCAAACCCCATTCATTTCAACACCAGAACTCATTTTAGCACCAGAGAAGTGCTGAAAGCCAAGGACATTACACTGCAGCAGAAACAGAGCTGCCTTGAGGCCTCTTATTTTCAGCTTTTCAGATCAGCAGAGAGGGAAAAGAGATACTGGCAGTCCCACGACAAACTTGCAAGAGTAATATGTATTCCCCCTTTCCACTTCATTTGTCCTGATGGCTCCTGGTTGTTGAAACACAACCAGGAGCTTTTGAGTTTCACTGTTGTCGTGAGTCTGCCTGTCTCTGAGCTTCTGGATGGAGCCCACCTGCACAGGTGCAGCACTCTGCCATTTCGGGAGGCTGGGTGTGCGTGGAGGGGAGCAGCAGAGACCCTGGGACAAGGCAGGCTTTGGAATGACAGCCTTCCCGGTGGTGATGGAAGCAAGGATCAACGGTGCCTGCAGGACTAGGGGCTTTCAGGGAGCCTAGGACAGTGCCCATGGAGAGCTGTGAGGAAGCCTCCATCAATGCTCTAGACAGAGAAATCAAAGATGATTATAGTAAAGTGAAAAAATATTTTCTGAATCTAAGAACGGCCCCACAAGAAGACTCATGGAACCACCTGGTAGGATTTGTGAACAAAATGTGTCTTGTGCCTGAACTCTTTGTGCAACCTGAAAGTAGAGGAGTCTCCGTGACACTGGCTACAGGGCTTTGCCCAGTGTAGCGTGGCAAGAATTTCTATTGGTAAGAAGCAATAAACAGTAAATATAATACAGTGTGTTTATTTCAGCAGGAGGTGGTATGAGAGTCAGTTGGTGGCCACAGCAGCATCACAGACACTCCTGAGATCTGAAAAGGAGACCACCGATAAAGGTCATTAGCTAAGGTTAAGCAGGGTTAACCCTGACCTTTCTCCAGTCTCCAACCAGACAGCTCTCGAGCAAATACAAAACCACAGTTATTAAAGAACTCTTTAAAAACTACAATAACAAAGCAGAGTCAAAACTGCAGATCTGTTTCATTCAAAGCATAATATTCACAGATGACAGACACTGAAAGGCAGCAACAGAACTGGTTTTAAGGACCATCCCTGCACCTAGATAGTGGAAGCACACTTTAAGGTCTCTTGAACTACAGTGAGACATGAATTTAAGTTTTTGAGAAAGAGTATTTTCACTCCTGGAGCTTGGTAATTCCCTATGTGCTCGGTAAAGAAGAATATTAGAAATATTTGACTTTCTGTTAGAGTCACAGGTGGAGCCTGAAATGTTAAAACGCTGTTCAAAGCATCACTTAAGTCTGATCTAGCTCAGCATTAGTGTAATGTTATCTTTTCCCCCTCAATGGTTTCAAGAAGATATATAAAACCAGACCAGAGCTGATGTTTACTTTTACAGCTAATGGTTCCTCAAATCTACAAGAACTTCTAAGGGGTAGATAAAAGCAGCTGCAAAAGTGATCTAGAAATAAACATCCAGAAGAAAACATAACTGCAATCAAAGTTCCAGCTGTTCTCTTCTTAATTCTTATCAGTATTCTTTTTAATCAGGCACATTTTGAAGTCAAAGGCTTATTTCCAACAGCTTTCGTCCATACATATATATATATATATGTGCAAGTCCTTTGAAATATTACAGAAGTTCTGTTTCACATCAGAATAGTGTACATTGTCACTGAAATTATTAATTTTCTTTTCCTCATCCCCCATGTTCTCTCTGGGCCCCTCTTTTGCATCTGGCATGTGTACTGATACTCAAGATGACAAATACTGATAACTGCGAAGCTGCAAAGCTGCATACTTCCATAAGGCAAAGCTTAGCCAAAGTTAGTCATTGATTTATGTCCCACATTCTGTTGGGGTTATTTTCCTAATTCCATACCTTTAATCCTTGCCACCTTCAACCTAGTGTGTGTCAAATTTCCATCTTATTGTTGCAGCTGTGGTTTCTTAAAACTAAGTACACTTCTTGAAGGCAGTGACACATTCTTAAGTTTATTCACAGATTTAAATGCTCAGTTGTTCACAAAAGCCTGAACTCATTAAAATATGATGGTGTGGGGTTTTTGCCATGTTAAATGGTTGATATAGAGGTTTAAAAAACTAATGAGGGATGTGGGGACGACTATTTTTGTGCAGTCCAAATCTGTAGAAAGTGCGGTAACCTAGGCAGAGATCATGAGCCCAGGGGTTCCTTCAGTGAAGAGATTATTTACAAAATGCACCAGGCAGAAAAAGCTCTCCCACACACAAAAAACCTTTTGCAGGTGTACAGATGAAAGGAAGAAAATCTCTGCACTGTCTAGGTACCATATTCCTTAGGATGACTTCATGACCCACAGTAAGAGACAGCCCACAAATCAGATCATTTTCAGAAGAATCTATATGCTTACAGAAAAGAGCTGCAAAAGTTCACCAGTTTTATTACGACCTCCACTGTTTTCAGAGAATATCCAGCTTCCCTGTGCTCTCCCGTGCAAAATGGACTGGAGGCAAGATGCTGTAAATATTCCTCCGCGAGCTTGCAAGGAATCCTCCACCTTACCCTCCCAGCCCCTTCACAGCTGTCTGACGGATCACTCTTCCTGCAGGTGAGCTGGTGAAAAGGACCATACCTTGGCCTCAGCCATTTCGGTTCACAGTCTGGTACAGTAACTCAAACCCGCTTTTATCATCTTTAAAAGCTAAGAGGTTAGTGTTTTCCACCAGAGCAGCTGAGACATGTCCCATTCCAGGAAAAGGCCAAGAAAATAGCTGAGAGCAGTAACAACTTAAACTGCTGCAAAAAATCTGCCAGAGGACATCTGTCAGAGCCCAAAGAGTTCCAGTTACGTATGATTTCATTTGATCCCAGAGGCTAAATAATGTACAGGAAAGATTTAATAATGCTATGCAGATTATGTGTGGAAATGTAAAAGGAACAAAATAGAATGTCAGTTTAAAAAATCTTCATGTGCTTGTAGCACTATTAATGCTGCACAGTCAGAAAACACAGCTTGAGCAACAGACTATGATAATAAAATTAAAAATTGGAATTGCTAGAATATTTACTCAGGTGAGACTATTCGATTAAGAAAAGATGACTTAATATTTTCCCTCCGCCAGGAAATCATCAGTGGAGAGAGCCCCATTCCTGTTTCCACCCCATCAGTTCCATTGCCATGTGAAACCCTGACGGCGAAAACGCGGTAACCGAGGATCGCTGCTCACAGCATTTCCAAATGCCAGTGCAAAGGAGACTTCAGCTACTAAAAGAACAGCAAAAGCGAACAGCCCTCAGCTGTTTGAGTTGCCTGCACGTTTGGGTTCCGGCACCTGACTGAACTAGAGTTGCTGAACTGCAGGTATGGTCACTTTTGCCAAGTCACTTCCAGAAACAGTGATTTCTGGCAGAGAGGGGGAAGCAGCAGCTGGAAGGGTGATGTGAACGGCCACCACAGGATCTGCCAAATGATATCTGTCAAATCTTCTGGTAGCTTAATGCTCCAACGCCATGTGACACTATTTAAATAGGAGCAAAGGCAGGGATTATTAAACAGGATTCTTAGCCAGGATGGCCACGGGCCTCATCATTAAAAAACCAACCTGAAAGCAGAAGCAAATGGATCCTATCTGGTAATACCTAAAAACGTATGTGCAGGCTCTCACAAAGGAAGTAAGTGTAATGTTTCCTAGATTTCTCGAGGCTGGCACTTGGGGTGATCTTTCTTCGGCTAGTGCTTTTATCTCCCCTGGGATAGGAGTTATAGTTTTAGCAGCTGAAAACTTATGCTTACTAGTTTTTCTTTCAGTGGAAGGATCTAAGACTTTTCCTTCCAAGGTTGGGTCTTTATTTGCAAGGAGTTCCAGCAGGCTTCTTCGGTTTCTCATTTCCTCTTGCTATTTCTGCTCTCATCTGTTTTGCAAATGGCCACCGTAATGTTAAGCTTATCTAATAGCCAGGCCTCCGGCTGGAGGACTGCCAGCAGTGTTCTGAAAATCAGTCATCTGAAAGCATTCAGAAGAGATGGCCATCACCTTCTCCCTGAACTTCAAACATAAAACTTCCCTGATAGGCGCACACTCCAATGCCACAAAAAGCAGGAGGTTACTCTTAAATTCAGCTATCACTTTAACCAGCTTCCTTGGGTGGCACTCAGATACTCTGCTGAATTAATCTCACTCTACAAATAATAACTTCTTTTTTTCAGCGTTTGGAAAAGGTACTTCTTGTACACACACACACAGTAAAGAGTGACTGTCCCCATGATGGCTTCACTGTGAATGCAGGTTTCATTCTACAGTTGGTTCTCCTTGTTTTGTTAATTGGGATCCTTTTCTCCTTCACGGGCAGGGTGTAGCCGAGGTCATCTGCTCCTGACTTTTGACATCAGGCATGGCCACGGCCGTTCCTACCATCAGTGAGACTTAGGGGCTTTGCCACAAGTCCTGCTGAGAAAAGTGGCAAGAACAATTTTCTTTTCCTTGGTAAGAGAAAGTCTGCGAAAATGCAAGATCTGTTGCAGGTCTTCACGTGCAGAAATACACAGAGGACAAAAATCTCATGAATTTTGTTGTCGATCTCGGTGAGTTCTGGATTTTATTCAAAAGGAGGAATTCAGCAGGAGTACTGGGTCTCCAATTTAGAAACCTGAGAAGAAGCCTAAAAAGCTGCCCAAGGTCTGCATACGACACTTTGAGGACACAACATGTAGCAACAAAGACTGATGTAAAAGCTAACGAGTTTAACCCTGTGAAAAGAAAAACAGAAGGTTGTTGTCGTAACATTTATTTAGTTCAGACCTGAGAAGAAAGAGCCGAGAGCAGCTCCTATACATCCTATAGAAGAACCAACTCTATAGGAATGGGGTCTGTGTGGAAAAATCATCCCCTCCTTCAGACTTCTGTTTCCCCAAAGACAACGGATTCTGACCTTGTGGGAGACAGAAAAAATGGGCCTAAAGGAGGAAACTACAGTACGAAGACACCTACACGACAAGAGACTATCCTCTGGAGTAACCTTACCGTGGAAAGAAGCGTGACAACAAGAAGAGAAAGATCTGCTGGCCACTGCTATGCCTGTGTGAAGGGCTGGTTCAACCAGTGCTGAGAGAGAGAGACCTCCCGAGAGCCTGCTGGGAAACTGGTGGTTCCCAGCTTCTGCAGATTCCACTGCCTCAGAGCTGTGGGATCTGCTACTGACCACGGCGGGAAGGCTGCCGAGTCAGCCGCTGAGCATCAGTCAAACACTTTCCACTCTGATATACCAGAGGACGCAGGAAGCAGAGGGGCAGGAATGCATGACAAAACTAGAGAAGGTATCATAGTGCACAAGGTAAACGCCTTTCCGCAAAAGAAAAAAAAAAGTCATATACTTAATACTGCTTTATTAGACTGCGTAATACAGCCTAGCTTATTTATTTCGAGTGAGTAAGAACATACTTCGGAGGAAGCTATACTTAAATGACTTCAGTCAAAAATTAAGCTTAAAACAATAGATATCTAAGTATAAAGTGGCACAGCTCTAGGGGTGACCGCTGGTGACTTACACCAGCTGCAGGTCTGTCTCGGCACAGTCATTTGTTGATTAAACAAACTTTCTTAAGGCCGAGGAATCCAAATAACAGCAATGAGGCTCCCTCCAGCTCCTAACTTGCGCGATAAGGTCCTGTGCTAGCCTTCCTGTCCTAGCACTAAGACAAACAAACAAAAACAGAATTTCTGGAATCCACTGCATTTCTGAAGGGTATTATTTAAAAATTCGGCTGCAAGAGATGATTATCACAGGCACACCACTTTAGAACAGACTTCCTAGAAGCAAAGCAAGTTTGGGGAAAACCTCTCAAACAATCCCCCTTACTGTCAGACACCTGTTCTCCTTAAAACACTTTTTTTTTTAGTGGAAGTCACCCCAGCTGAATTAAATTTGTTTCCCTTGGGCCTGCATTTTCTTTAGCCAACACAACAGCTGCACCATGTGGAGATGAGCCACAAGAAGTGTAACAACACATGTTTGTGATTGCTGTATCAGCTTTGGCAGATTTAAGTGCAGAGGTCTTTAGCTGCCTTCTATTAGAGAGTCAGCTTTACAATATATACAACATCTTGCGAAGTAGTAGCAATAATATATACAGTTTTATGTATTTCTTGTACATGCTGGTACAGTAAAACCAGAAAGGAACTGGCTGTTACTTATAGCTGTAAATACTGTACTAAGCACAAACATTTTCTTTTGCATGCAAAAGGAAGAACAGAACAGGAGGATGGGTTAACTACAATAAAATCCCCTGAGACCCCTGTGCTAGCTGTTATCCAGTCCTGCGGAGACACTCAGCCATTCAGAATGTGCAGTAACCCTGTTATTTCAAAGCTGCAGTAAATTTAATCTCTCCAAGAAATTGCTGAGTTCCTGGAAAATAATGAATAATATTGGTTCAGCGTGCTTTTTTTTTTCCCCTCATTTCACGAACAGGTGCCAAAAACGGGTCTTGTGGAGCCTAATTCAATATACTTTAGAACACAGTTTTAACGTCTGCTTTTGAGGCATTTAATGAAGAGCTGTTGAGTATCCCACACCCGTCAAAATGAGGTACTTGTTTTTGAAAGACTGTTTTGAAAGGTCAAGATAAATGCCAATAATATAGCACAGAATCAAGCATTTGTGTTTATAATGTGTTGTTCCTGTTAGATTCTGTATAACTAGTGCTGGATACATTTGTGGATATTCTAACACTGCTGTGTGACTTTAATCTTCCTACACATTTTCCCACTTAAAATTGTTATACCATTGCATACTGTATAATACGCAGTGCGTATTATACATTGACAATATCATGCATTATATGTTAATACGCAATGCATTTTATACAATATTGCATAAGTGTCCCTGTGACTCTGACCAGCAAATTTTCCCACTGTCTACAATTTCAGATGCTTAGTATCTACTCCATGATAAGGGGACCCCTTCTACACTGCTTATCTTCTCTGACTGCATTGTTTCTAACCGAATAAACCTATGACATACTATTCGCAGGTTATGTCAAATAAATGGTAGTGCTTAATGCGATCTGCCTCCAAATTTGACCTTTTCTCCATCCTCCTGGGAAATTAATCAGGCTGAGGATGGAAACACTAGTCAAGCAAAAATCTGCATTCATACTCGCACTCCCATGAGCAAATTAGACAGGACACTACTTTGAGAACTGATCCCCAAAGCAGTATATTTGAAAGAAAGACTTTGTTGATGTTAACAGATTTTGGATCAGGTCCTAGAGACATTCTTCCTGGACTGAACTGCATAAAGCTGGCATTTTCTATCTATTATAATCTCACTGAAGGAGAGACGCAGTATATATTAGAACATGTAATTTGGCTTTTTTATTCTGTTTCAGTTTTTCATTGTTTTACCTAGTATGCAAATTAGCACATTCATTTTAAAATCAACTTTAAGGAATTTAAACTGCATGTTTTTAATCTGGTAAGAGCAGCTTAATACCACTAGTGTAACAAATTAAATCATGGAACTGCAGAACTCAAGGATGAAGAAATAAAAGTTGTGTACCGGCCAGTTCAAGGTTACACAAAAACATTAAGCTCTCTTCTGTTTAGAAGACATTGAAATGTGATATATGAAGGGAAAAGAAATAATGTCTTTAAATCTTTAAAAGATTAGCAGTTTTACTCTGTAGGGATCTATGGGAGGGGATGAACTCCACCCTCAGGAAGATAAAAGACCTCAGTTTTCTCAACTGGAAGGAGTGATTCATTTTAGGTGGAAGTGGTATGCATGTGATATTCCTCATGTGGTAAATGAACTGTTTCCATTAAGAAACCTCCTATCATATGGAATTGCTCTATTTTCCTCTGCTCTGCAGAGAAAATTATACCACCAGAGCATTTTCTTTTCACTAAATCCAGCCTGAGTAAAAACGGGCAGTGCTGACGGCTGTTGATAAACTCATTTTTGCTATTAAAGAAATCCATTAATCTTCCACTGGTTTTCTGCTTGAAACTAAGAAAATCTATCCTACTATTCTGTGATTCTGTGATTCTGTGATAGTGGAAAAAGCTTAGGTCTCCTATTTAATGGGGTTCATTTGCCCTCTAAATAGTAACTTACTTTATGTTTTGCTGTGTTTTTATAGCCTGACCTATGTACACTCCGTCAGTTCAAAGTTTTGTTTTCAGCAGAACGTTCCCTTGCTCGGTAGTGACAGGAGTTTAAGTACTCACCCCGGGCAGCAGTGAGGATGCCATAGCACTCTCCCATATTGAGCTAAACCAAACCTGATTAGCAGAGGCTCAAATCAGTGCATCGCATAAAGCCAGTTCCGTGAAACTTTATTACTTGCTGCTTTGCGGTTGCTTTAGTACACGGGCTGGTGTGGGCAAGGCTTCCCGCTGCTTTTAAAAGCAGAGTGGGAATGTAAGTGCAAATCTTAATCTTTTTCTTGTTTTGAATACATTTCTACTTTCCACAGGATCTTGTCTTGTAATCAGACCCATTACTTCACAGTCAGTCATGAAACGGCTGTTATGCCACAGAACTTTTTATGTGAAGTTTTAAGACTAGAACTGTATTTATGTCTTTTTTTTTTTTAAAGTGTGACTGTATGTGTTGTACGAGTAGCTTATTTGGACTTGAATTATGATCTTCTGACATGTTTTGATTGGGAAAGGTTGGAAAAAAATAGGAAACCGAAATTTTGTGGTTTCTGGATTTTAAAGCATGTGGAATGAGTGATTCTTCCACAGACAAAACACTTGCTTTGTAATATCTATGAAGCAAGCTGGAGATGCGCTTCAGAAATAAATCGGAAGGGTTTTATTAAGAAAAAGGAAAAAAAGTGCTCTATAACTGAATAAGCTGTAAGTATGTCATGGTATTGCTTTTGTAGTGCTCAGTATTCATGCTGCGCTTTCGAGTTGTATTGTGTTCTCCTCATTCGTCATCTGTTGTTCTATACTTGTGCTCCCCACCTTTTTATACTTATCTTCAAGCACTTCTGTGAAAGGCCCACAAGGGCAAGGGAACTTTCCTTCTTCAAATCTAAAAGAATGGGTCTGGTTAGCCTCTTGGAAGCATTGTCCCTAAAAATAAAAAATTATCCTAATCTTCCCTAAACATTTCTGTCATGTATTCCTCAAACTCTCAGCTCAGGAGGTGAAGGAAGATGGGAGAAAACGCAGCCTTCGTGGTGGTGGAAGCCTTGGGCATAAGGCTGTATGCACTCAGGCAGCTGAAGTTCATTTTGTGTAGTCCTTGCTTCATCAAGTGATGATGATTCAATCATTCTTTAGTTATTGATAGTAGTTTCCATTTCTAACACAGGCATCAAGCTTTGCTAATGCAATGTTATTTATTTATTCTCCAGGGTGTGAGCACACCTCTTTGCAGACTGGAGAACAGCTGGTTGCCCCCAGAAAGAGGGGGAATATTTTTGTGTAGAAGGGAATCCAGAGTAACCCTGAGTATTACCACAACAACAGTAATTGTTTTACAAACCAAAATGAGATTTTTTTTTCAAGTTGATGGTAATTCACAGATCCCGTGAGCACCATCAATGCAGCTGTAGTACAGAATGGAATATCTTCTGTGGCTAACTGTAAATAGCAACTCTGTATCCATGTTTTATTTTTACCATAGCGTGCTATAATAGCAAAAATAGCAAATGGTAAGTTTATATATAGCCTGTTACTAGGACTGTGAGCTAAATGGTTAGTCAACAAAAAAATCCTATTCTAATCAACAAATGTCTTTAGGTCTAGCAATAATATTTTGGATATCAACATGGTGTAAACTAGGTAGTGAAAGGAATTGCAGCAGTGCAGCTAATTTACTATTGCAGGTTTTTACCGCTCTTTTTAACGTCAGGTAGGAATTTTGTGAAGCACGCTGGTTCTAATCGAGTGGATACAGATGGCAGAATCTGTACCTATATTTCCTGACTATTTATTTTGTGCATCTTTCTTTTGCTGGACCAGCAAAAAGTCGATTTCCTTTTACGTGACATTAGTTGACCATTAAGTTGTGAATAGCTCCGGAAAAGAAATAAAAAACAACTGTTCTTTATTCCTAAGCTTGATTAAAAGCTTGCTTTAAAAAAATCTAGATGTTAGTCCAAACTTCAGAACATGCTGTTCTTTTATATTTTGTTTATAACTATTTTATGACTGACAGGGTTAGGAAAGTATATAACAAATTCTTAGATAAGCCTTCAAGGTTACTTCACATTAGACATGATAGGTAGGAAAAAATACAGGCAGAAGTCAGCTCTTCTTATCTTCTGTATAAACAAGCTGGTATTTCATTCAAGGCCTTTTCTGTAACTTTCAGCACACCAGATTGCTATCAGGCAGTCACAGGGAGAGACATGCAAATCTGTTGTTGTTGACTATTTGCCTACTGAATTTACGAATTGGTTTCTAAAGCAATCAGGCTCCTGTATTCACTCTGCCTTTGTGCTTGCCTTCTATTCCTTGCCGTTCTCCCCTTCACAATCATTTGTGACTTAGCTGGCTGATATTAATCATGTTTGGCGAAAAGCTGGAGGTCTGTAATGACACCAAGTTCCTATTTTTGTAAAACTCATAGGTGATGAGTAGAGGGGGGAATGCCCTGTTTATGGGGCTGTCCACCCCGTGGCAAGGGAAAAGGAGCACAGAGCTGGGGGCATGCCTGGGGGTCTGTGCGGGCAGTGAGGATACTGTCGGTTTTGGCGTGCCAGGGGGTGAATGGAGCTCCCGTGGAATGATACAGGAGACACCAAGGGAGAGAGCACTGAGGGCCCTGTGAAAGAACTGCAGGGTTACTGTGGTGAAATGGCAGAAAGCACATGGGGAAAGGAGCTAGGCTGTGAAAAGCACCACGGACGTGATGAAGGACTAGGGGTATTTTGTTCGGTGAGCGTAAGGTCTTCGTGACATGTATCTCCTGGAAAACATGTACTATTAATTCTGCTGTTTTCTAGTAGCACCATGTATTAGTTACAATGCATGTTGTCTAAATTAGCCTGATTGGATACCTTCTGAAGTAAATGCTGCTTTTATTTGCTACCAAAGGAACTAGATAAGGTCCCTCCTATAACTTACATAATTTATTTGCATGATGTTTATGAAAGACTTTGAAGTAGGTATTTGGAATTTAAATCTTACCATTAGTAAGACCTGTTAGAAACTCAGACATGAGCTTCTCAAGGAATTTTTACCCTTCTCAGGTTTATTAGGAATTATGTGCAACTGAGGCAGGGTTGACATCTTGGAACTTTTTGGTTCACGTATTGAGGGGCTTGGGTACCGTCTTTGTCTGTCGTTATACAGCACCTAATACTTGCCCATGCCATCATGATTCCTGATTCGACTGCAGTATAAGTAATTATAATATAAATCATTTTATATGTTTACAAAACTACATTATAATATAAAATAATTACAGTACTCAAAATCTAAGTATGGTCTTCATCCATCCTTTGGTCTAAGGAATTATATTTGATGTTGATGCCAGTTGTGGAGAGAAGGGAGTCCTAATGCATGCTGATAAACTGGTGAAGTGGATGAAATACTTTAGAAGAAAAAGAGTAATTCCGTTAGTTTTCTCCTATATTTTCAAGAGTGGGCCTTTTCTTACTCACCTGCCTTCTTGGCAGTTTTATATAGTTCCACTGCTGGAAGAAATCATGGGAATACTCGTGTAGATTGTCTGCAGCTTCCTCATCTCCATGTTGTCTAGACACCAGCAATCTCATAGTATATTCATGCCTGCAGAACATCTAGACTTCCCTTGACTGGAAAGCCTGAATGAGGTAGTAGAACAGAGGGAGTCTGTTTTCCCTTTCAAAGTTCCTTCTTTGCTGGTGGCTAGGTACAGTATTGTAATGAATACCAAATCAGTGTTACATTTCACAGCGCAGTTCCCAAATTCATGTTGCAGGGGAAAGGTGAGATGGTGTTGTTTATTCCAGTATCATTGACTAAAAATACCATTTGAAATGATAAGAGATGAATAAAGTGATCTTGAAAAATGCTATGGTATATAGGTTATCTTCTTATTGATATGATATTTTCAGCACAAATGTGCTTAGAAAGCATTCTGGCAGTTGAATAAGGCACAACTGAAACTTCTGCGAGAAAGGCATGGAATTAGTCCACATTTTTTGGCACCATCTGCCTTGCTTGGTTATAAAGCCAGCTCACCTAACTTCTTCTGTTTCAGGCGTCTTGTTTTTTTTCACGCTTTTCTGTCTTAAGTGGCACAGATGGAAGACACTCCTGCCCCCTCTTCCTCAGTTATCAGGTAGTCAGGGCATTTTCTGAGAGAGGGGATTGTGGTATTAAATCATTTTGAATTAAGAAAGTGAATATCTAAATCTGCTATTCTTGCAACAAATTTTCTTTACACTGGTTCTCATCAGCTGTTATGAAATGGGGAGCGAAGAGTGGCAGATTAGGCTGTTCAGCCTAACTTTTTCTGGAGAAAGACATATATCTGTGACTGGGGAGAGGGAGCATTTCTCAGCTCCCTTTCTTTGTCTTGCTGTTACAACTATAATACCACACCTGTATTTTTTCTAACACTCTTTTTTCTTGCTTTGGCTTGAGACGGGGAGCTGGAAAAAACATGCCTCCTGAAATAACCTGAGCAAAATACTGCCTTAAATATGTGTGTTAAAGGATGTAGACACAGCCTCTGCATTCCAGGAGTATCACAGCCAAATAGAGATGTTAGGCTTTCCTTCCTTAGGTGAAATTGGTGAAATGTAAACAATAATTGCTCAGTAGGCATAGCCAAATACCCTTTAAAACAAACTCAGACACTAGCCACATGGTGTCTTCTACCTGCCTGACCTCACTTGTCCTATAACTGGGAGATTAGAACTCTTGTAGGGTTCTTCTCCAGCCCTTTCTAATGGAGTCATACCACACTGCATCTGAGGCATCCACTGGCTCCTTCTCCTGGGTGGGTGGTTTTTTTTTTTGGCATCTCCTACAGACAGTTGTCTATGGTACGGGCACATCTGGCAGTGCTGCTGGTGAGCCACACTGGCTTGTGGGATGGTACTTGGAAGAGCTCTGCGTTAATCTGTTGTGCAAAGGAAGATGTTCGATTGCAGTTTTTCCATGACTCAGAAAAACAAAGAGACCTAAAAGGTCATATGGTGGTGTGTGATTTGTTTTATGGGTTCATTCAATATTGCCTTTGTGCCTTTAGCCCGACCACAGTGAGTCAACTGGATTGGATTGACTCAGCCCGAGTAGATGACTTGCACAACAGTAGGACTTCTTCAGTCATTCAAAATTCCTTCGCTAATGCACATCAAAGACATGAAATTAGGCATGTAGTGCGGATTTTTTTTAAGGGGGAGTGCTGTTGCACTTTTACGTCTAAAATCAAGTTGAAGTGGAACTTGGGCATTTCAGTATTTTTACAGATCTTGCCCAAGTGTTTTACTACCTTGAACTTCCATTAGTTGGGCCTACTAATAAACCTGCTTTCAGGAAAGGATACAGAAATTGGCTTGAGCATTTAAGCTTTTCTTGTATTCTTGGCTGGATCTGCTTGGATGCCCTGTCACTTAGCATCCTGCATTGCCACGTGAACGGCAGACAGTCAGAAGCTGTAAGGTGGAGAAATCGCCGGTAACTGCCACATGGTACTTGGTGGCCTAAAATCTGCTGCTTGAGTAATTAGGTGACAGCTTCCCCTGGCTTTGCAGGGCAACTTGTGTGCTTTGGCATTACAAACTCAAGCGCCAGCGTTTTTCACCTCAAAGCTGCAGTGTGTCACCCGAGCCGGCTGCCATGACTAACTCCAGGCTTCCTCCCTGCCGGGCGCTGAGGCCAGCTGTCTGTGAACAGATTTAACTTTTCAAGGAGGAGCTGGATGCAGCTCAGCACCAAGCGTGGCCGGCGCAGACAGGCGGATGAAAGGCGCAGGCCGCCCGGCAGCGTTGCCCCGGGGCGCCGGGGCCCCGGGGCAGGAGCAGGGGAAGGGCCGCCCTCAGGCCGCGGCTCTGCCCCAGGCCTGCCCTAGCCCGAAGGCCCAGCTCCAAGAGTCAGGAGACGAGGTGAGCGTGTGAGGGAGAGACGGCTGCCCGTCGCCCCGGCGGCTGTCGCCTCAGGGCCCCGGGTCTCTGTCTCTCCACCGCCTGGTTTGCCTCGCCGGTACCGGGCAGGACCGGTTCCTCGGGAGGACTACACCTCCCGGCGTGCCCCGCGGGCCACCGCCGCGCGGAGCACGCCGGGAGCGCGGCGCCTCCATGTTCTTCCCCTCCCGCCGGCGCGACACCGCCCGCTCTTCCCGTGGTGGGGTGGGGCCTCGTCCCTCCTGCCGCTCTGAGCGACTTCCACGCTGCCCAATCATCACTTGCGATGCCGCGGGTTGTAGCCACTGAGAGGCGCGAGGGGGCGGGCCTCCGCCGGCTGCCGGGTAGGCAGCGGTAGTGGCGGTTGCCTGAGAGCGGCCGGGAACGGCGGCGGCGGCCGAGGGAGG
>Ga0065711_1039962_pt1 | contig 17351 bp, 8 predicted proteins | sample Hoacrofraction12_FD_59098 | JGI IMG/M metagenome (GOLD analysis project Ga0065711, IMG submission 59098) | Hoatzin crop microbial communities from Cojedes, Venezuela - Epithelial fraction 12 v2 (version 2) | ecosystem: Host-associated > Birds > Digestive system > Esophagus > Crop | place... | reverse complement strand
GGCTCGCTGGGCCGGCGCTTCCCCGCCGCGCCCCCGCTGACCGCTGGGGTGGGCCCTGCCCGCGGCTGAGCGGAGCAGCGTGTTGGGGGGGGCGCGGGGGGGTGCTAAGCGGCGTTTTTGTTTTTCCCCGGTCCTGTTGGGTTCGCTGTTCGGTAGCGGGTGACTGCTCAGTGCTGAGTCCCCGGGACTGGGGCTCCGGCTCGCGGGGTGGAAATCTCCGAATAAAAATCGTTCTTGGCGCTCGCTGTAGGACTGGTTACGTTTCGCCCGTTCTCCTTCTCGTGCATAAACAGCGTTTGGGGAAAATGCAGATCGAGTGTAATAGCAGGGTGCAAGCGGTGGTGTTGGTGCAAGATCCGTTTAAGCTTTGGACAAATTTCTGTACTTTAATTTCCTTGCCTTTGTATCTGGGTAGCTGAGCAATCAGAGGGTGCGTTTTAGCCTAGACCCACTGACTGCAGTTTTCTCTCTTCTGGCAGGGCCAGTCACTTTGCGTTTTCCTCCCTGAACAGACTGCCGTTTATCTTTTTCTTTAAAAGTAGACGGAAGAACCTAATCAATTTGAGATTTGTTTGGTTTTTATTGGTGTCCACCGCTTTAAAGGCACATAAGCTTACTTTTAAGACCTTGCATTTATTTGAAAATATAGAAGAGATTTAATCGTTTCAGTAATAAAATTTTGATCCTCTCCTTTTTAGATCCTTTGCATATTTTACAATTAAAGACAGACTGCCACAGATCCTCACAAGAGTTATTGATACGCTGCATCGACATAAGAGCCAATTTTTTGAAGAACATGGTGAGGTAGGAGTAAGGTCTTTTTTTGCATGAGATTTTTTCCCCCCTAGCCCTTGAGACCCCGTTCTCTGCCTTGTTTTTACTGTTTTCTTACTACAGTCATTACTTGTCTATTGATCTTTTTGTCTGTTGCGTTGTTTTTCTTTATGCGTCTCTTTTCTTGTAGCGGTTTTTCATTGATTTTGTAACTCACCATTGTGTCTAACCTTTTTCTGATCTCTCTGTTCTGCAACTGCTTCACTTTCTCAGGTTTTTATGTTGATGCAGTGTTTAACAGACTGTAGCATCTTCTGAACATGGCAGTGCTTCAGTACTCTGTTCCCTTCTAATAAGCAAAAACTCCAGTCTAAAAAAGAAGTCCCATGCGCGATTCGTTCTGGGATGTTAGGTGTAAAATGAGCTTCATTCACCGAAATGTGTTTGGTTGAATCAAGCTCTGATTAATTAAAATTAATCACTTACTGAACTTAAATTTAAAAGTTATCACTTATATCTTTCATGAAAAATTAATCTGTTCAGAGTAGGAACTTTTGTTCTCCACTAATTCCAGAAGGGTGTTGAAGCAGAGAAGAGAGCTATATCTTTCCTCTCCAAGCTGCGGAATGAACTGCAAACAGACAAACCGGTGACCCCTTTAGAAGATGAGCTGCCTGATGCTGTGCTGTGGAACCAATACCTAGACTACCAGCGAAATTTATCAAATGGAAATGGAGAGCCAAGTTGGTTTCAGTCCCCTTGGTTATACGTAGAGTGTTATATGTATCGAAGAATTCATGCAGCATTAGCACAGAAGTAAGTATTTACTAGCTTGGTATATTACTCTGCAGAACATTATTCTTTCCCATTTTTATTTTGGGAGAAAGGGAGACAGCTGAGGAGTAGGATAAAGGAAAATCTTAAGCTTTTGCCATCTTCCTTTTCCCTCGTCTCACACCTCAGATTTGAAATTAATATTTTTTCTTCTTCCATGCAGCAGAATTTGAAGCTTATTAGGTATTTTATGCTTCAGTTTCTGTGACTTGGTTTACACAAAAACTTTTAAGCTTGACTGTATGGCTTGACCTTCTTGCAGACTAATGAGATATGAAAGTTATTTAGCATTTCAAAAAGGTTTGTTAGTCTAGAAGTATTTCTTAAGACATGTTAGCCTGAATCACAGAATGTGAGAGCCACTAATCTGTTCCACGTTCTGACTTGTTTTGCTGGTCAAAACCTGAAGTTACTGTTTGAGAACTGTTTTTTATAGCAGTAGACCCAGCTTAAGCAGCCGCTGTTGTTCATTCTACGCCATCTTCTTCATTAGAGCGGTGTTTGCAGACCATATGTTGTATTGAACTCTGGGAGCTGATCCTGGTTAAAAATAACTTGGCAGGAAAAACTTGTTGTGCTGGTACTGTGGAGAGGTGCCAGTACAATGTAATGGGGTAGGAATGAGCCGTTTTAAGTTCCCGCTGCTGCCAGAAAAATTGAAAGCTCCATATGTAGTGGACTTATTCTGACTATTACAGAGACACAAACACAGTAACGGGACTCTGTTTCTGCTGGTATATTGTGTAATTTGAACTCTTGTAGCAAAAACTTCAACTATGAGATGGATCTGCTGGACTGCACTTAAAAAACTGAGCAGATACTTTTCACTAGTAATCCTGAAGTTTCTTTATCTGCAGTTTTTAGCTGCTCTTAAGCGTATGCTTGGATGGAAGTTCAATCATTTGTTGAAAGGCATACATGTAAATATGTCTCTTAATAAATGAGTCTATACTTCTTATGTATTACAAGAACTGAATTGTTTTGTCATTTCTGTCATGGTTATTTTCTGAAGTCCTAGTTAAAAACTTCTGTAAGAACTTCTTCGTATCACTGTAAGAGACTTCGGTGTGGGAAGTACACTTGTGCACACACAAACACACTTAAAATTGGGCTAGCAATGCGCTACATTAGTTCACTTGTATGTTACAGTTTTAATTCTCCGTGTCTGAAGACTGGAGTTCAAAATTGTCACTGTATGTGCAGTTCCTAAAATTATTGTGACTGAATGCTTGTTCACTTTCCGAATATATTGCTAGAAATACAAAGATGTCTTGTATACAGTCTGTTTCAGATGTGGTATCAGGCTGCTATGAGACGTGTGAAAATCTAGTATGAGAAATTAGAACTGGAAAATCTAACCAGGTCGTGTACTACAGCCTAAAATAGCTGAGCTTCCTGCTTGCATTTTCAGGTGTTTCATGTGTGGTCATGGAAAATGTGGCAAGTGTGTTAATGTATTTGTTCTCCTTCTGTTTTTAGCCCACCTATTGACAACTTTGACGTATTTAAGGAAGGAAAAGCTCAAAATTTCTTTGAATCCCAAGAGGCTGTTACTGCCTTGTGCACTTACTTTCAGGAGCTTCTTAAAAACATCAAGGATCTAGATGAAAAGCAACTTCAGGAGGAACTTTTTAAGCTATTGCAGGTAACCTAGTAGTGCTTAACATAAGAATTCAACATATCTCTCCTATGTCACAAACAAAAACTTGAGGCTATAAAGAATCTGAACTTCATATGGAAATTAAAATACAGCTCTTTTGTTTGTAAAAATGCAATGACATCCTGACAGCCATACTGTATTGCTGCTACTCTGAAAATATTTAAATTTTGGTTACTTGTATTAAATGTGACATTTTCATTATACTGCTGGTCTGCATTATGTGTTTGAAAACGCAGCTTATTCTCCCTCAAAATGAGTATCTCTAAAACATTTGAAGTCAAGTTCCAGATGGCCTTTTTGTTATTTAACTATAAAATTTTAAACCAGCTTATTTTATTGACGCTCTGAACATTTTTAGACTTCTTTGGAAAAAAAAGTTAGAAGTCAGTCTGGGCCAGAAGTGGTTTAGAAGCTTTATAACTGCATTATTCTTGGAAAATAATGCTGTTGAGTAGAATACGAAATATCATAGGATTACACATAAGTCCATTAGCTGGCAACAATGCACACCAAGTATTTGATGAATCTTATAAAGACATCATTAGTGTGTACTTAAAATACAAGTTCTTACTTGGCTGCATGTAATAAAAAAATAAACCTGCTTTTATTATTCCTTTTTCTGTGTTCCCACTGATATTTTTCTGGAATTACCGTATGGAGAATATTTTGTTTTAGGCTTTGTGATCACATACAGAGCGTTGTTTGGTTTCTTCCACAAAATCTTGTCTGTATTAAAATTTCTATAGAAGACGCTTAATTTTATTAAAGCTTGGAGGAAAATGTGGAGTTAGAGCCTTCATGTCCCTGAAATAAAAACAAACAAACAAAATCTTCAGTGTATATGAAATTTAGAATGTAACTGCAGTGAGACTTAGCAAATGCTTTTGTTTTTTCCTTCTTCTAGGTGTCATTGTGGGGCAATAAGTGTGATCTTTCTTTTTCTGCTGGTGAAGACAGCTCGCAGAAATCTAATCCTTTACAATCCCTGGAAAACTTGATACCTTACATCTTAGTAAATGATATGGAAAAACTTTGGTCGCTACTTGTAAACGCCAGGAAAAGAAATACAGAAAAAAGTAATGTTAGAGTTGACATAATCCTGGATAATGCCGGATTTGAACTTGTGAATGATCTTGTGTTGGCTGACTTCCTGTTATCGTCAAAACTGGCTGATGAAGTCCATTTTCATGGAAAAAGTATTCCATGGTATGTGTCAGATACCACAAAGCATGATTTTAACTGGACTATTAAACAATTACAGTCAGTTAACCATATGTGGATGTCTCGATGTGGGATAAACTGGGAGGGCAATTTGAAAAAGGGGGTTTGGGTTTACCACGATCACATGTTTTGGACTTTGCCGCATGACTTTTCCAGTATGGCTGAAGTTGCTCCTGACTTGTATGCTGATCTACAGAAATCAAACTTGCTTCTTTTCAAAGGTGATCTAAACTATAGGAAATTAACAGGAGATAGAAAATGGGAATATACTGTTCCATTTCATCAAGCCTTGAACAAGTTTCATCCTTCACCTCTCTGTAGTTTGAGAACACTGAAATCTGACACTCAGGTTGGCCTAAAACCTGGCCAAGGTGAACAAATTCAGGCTTCTGAACCTGAGTGGATGGTGAGTGGAAAATACGGGGTAGTTCAGTTTGATGCTGGTCTCTAGTTAAATGGCTCCTAGTATTCTGAAAGAGAGATTCAATCAGAGTTTTAGTTACTTTCTCTATTCATTGCTTGGCTTCAGCAAAGATTCTTTTCTGTTTGCACTTTTTCCTCGCAAGTGATTTGTTGTTCTTATTCCACAAAAGACTTTAATGTTGCGCAAAAGTTTTGCAAACTGTCTTTGTATAGATAAATCAATCTGCATTTCAATGTATTTTGTTTTCCTAACGTACAATGTCAGCAGATGTTTAAGATGAACATGTAGTTGCCCATAATATTTTTTCTTTTGATTCATCAGTGGGTATGAGGGTTTATGGCTAAGAAGTGAAAAATCTGGTTTAGAAACTATTTCCTCAATTCCACATTAGCGTGTATTTATTTATTTCAGGATACTTTGTGCTCCGCATGCCATGCGTTGCATGAAAGTTAATACTGTAGAGAATGTGTAAGTTAATTCCAGATAGGTTCTTTGCAACCCATTGCAGAATCATATTTTAAAACTGTTGAAAATTGAGTTGATTTCTACCAAGACTTTGTTACATAAATAATTTTTTACTGGCTTCTTGCATCTGTGCACAAATAACTTTAGATGTTTTGAGTATAGTTCACTGTACAGTAGGAGAAGAGCTCTTGGGTGATACTTTGTAAGTATCAATTTAGAATTTGAAAATTAAATTTTAATGTTAAACTACAAGTGGATCTTGCTACCCAGTTTGCCTGTAGGAGTGGATTTGTCCCATCTGGCAGGAAGATTAATGGGAGAAAGGACAATCTCTTTCTAAGACTATGGAAGATACTGTTTATCTCAGAACCCCTACCCGAAAAAAAGGCACACAAAAAAAACCCCAAACCAACCAACCCAACCAGTTACATTAATTGGATTTTAGATTTAGTACAGATTTGAATTAAAGGTGGCCTGTCAGCAGTGGTTGTGGTTCAGACACTGCTGCCTCTTTCCATTGTGATAATTCTCATTATTTGTCAGATGTATTTGTTTCTTGGAGAAGGATGCCATGATTGTCATGGGGAGAGTGCAACCCAGTTGCACTGAGAAGTGTATGCTAGAGAAGCACGTGCCATGCAGGTTGCTGATAACTGGCGTCAGATGATTGTTTCTTCTCTTCTACTCTGGTCTCAAATTACTCAATTTTTCTGAAAATTTAGGGATATTTCAGTGACTTTTCAGTGAAGTGAAAGTTGAAATGCATTATCCATCTATAAAGGAAAAAATCAGAATAGATTCTATCAAGTCTTGAAGTACTTCTGTGGTTTGCAGTAGAGCCTTTGATAGGGGACTGATGTAATGCCAGCGATAACCACAGGTTTGTCAGAAAATGGTGGTGGAATTACCCATAAAGTCTGACTGGGTTATGCTCTTGTCCAGAGCTGCTAAAATGAGGTGAACTTGCCCCTGGTAGCCAAGGTAGCTATGTTACAGAGAACAAGAGTAGACAGTAGAGGAACTTCCTCTTCCATTTTACATACATCTTACATAATGAAAAGGAGGGCACAGAAGTGGCCGTATCCGAGTATGTTCTGGATGTGGTGCTATGGCAAGGAAATGGGAATGACTCTGTGGAAGAAAGTGGATTTAGGAAGAATTTTGTGCTTACGGTTAACCTATGACAAGGGTAAGCTTTGGCAGGCTTAAAGAAGTGGGAGGGGGAAGATGAGGCAGTATTTTGTACCTATTTCAGACTTTGAAAATGAAGCTGGATTCCCCTCTGGTCAGTGAAATTACTGGCAAAGCATGGCTTCTGAAATGGAGAGGATCAGCTGCTGCTTGTTGTGTTCATGCAATAAACATCTATACAGTGGATAAATATGCTCCAGCTGCTGCTGACTTTGTGTTCTTTCGTCTGAAAGTATAGTAATAAATTTAAAAAATGTAGGGTCAAGTATTCAAAAACGAAGATGCGAGGAATTTCAGGAGGCAATGTGATACCGTAGGTAGGCTTCTGCTTTTGAGACCTGGGTTTAGTGTTCTCATTTCCTTTGTGTCTCTGGCTTAGTACTCCTAAAGGATGAATTCATGCTCATTCTTGGGCACCTGGTTAGACTGCATAAATTAGAAATCCAGTCAAGAGAGCTGAAGGTCAGACTGCTGAAGGTCTCTCTAACTGGAGAGAGCTCAGGAGGACGCCAGCTTTGGTGCTTTGATCAAATGCATAAACAACATGATGAATCTGGGCACTGGAGCATCAGTTTCTCAACTGTGAAAATGCTGTTAACTTATTTCAAATGCACTTTGAAGCAACAGCTTTGGGGCAAGAACAGAAGTATGGAAGCTGTGGAATATGTGCAATGAAGACTTTCCCCCCTTGTTCAGAGAGACAAAATGATTAGGAGAAAAAACCTGCTTTGCCTGTGAACAGATGGATTGTAAGGTGCTGACTTAGTTTGCTGGAGAGGTTTAAAAGTGTGTAATGGACAAGAAGAGAAAGGGTTGTTTCACCACCCTTGCAGAATAGATATGCCTCTTATACAATCCTTACACATGCTGAGAAACTTCGTTTCATTTGTCACTGGTTGGTAACCTGTCTCTCTGTGCCCAGGTTGCTTTCAAGCTGTTACTGCTGAGAACTCACAAAGTGAAAATTAATATTATGAAGTTATGATAAATAGAATCCTACAAAATGCTAAATCACTCAGCAGTATTCGCTCAGTGTTCCTGAATCGTGTCACTGGAGATTGTTGCATTAATGTTTGTGAGGAAGTAGGGTGGTGATTTAATGAATACTGTAAGACATGTAATTCCTAGATTAGCATTTGAATGCTAATGTAAGACATGATCTCATGCTGGGAAAAAAAAAATAGTTCTATTCTCCAGTTTATTAAGTGAGCACTTTTCATCTTTTGCTCCTCACAGAGGTGTTTATATGGTAATGTACAGTGTGACTGCATGGTTACGTGAGGAATGGACAGCTGTAACTTCCAAATAGTTAATTGCTTGACTTCTGTAGCTGTAATCGAAAAGTGCTGTCTATAGACAGAACTGAATGTGCAGCATACTTTACTCTTTGTTGGTTGGCTGTGTTTTTGTAACATTTGCATTGATTCTATGGAGAAAAAACTGGTGCTGTAATGCCAGTGTTATATTTTCCCACACCACAAAGAAGTAGTGAAGACAGATATTGTGATCAGGCACTGTGCTCTGCTGTTGGGTTAGCTACAGTTCAGTTGAAAATGGGAAATGCTTTTGTAAATACTCAGTGTTAATTACTTGTATAATATAGCTTCATGAAACAGCAGCATGTGCCTGCTGCACTTAGGTGGAATTTACTGTTATACAAAATAAAGTATATGTTATATACAATAGCATATGCTATAATATAGCATAATTTTTTTTCCTTGAGTAGTCAAGAAAGTTGCTTCTGTACATCTGTGTTAGAACTGATTACCCAAAATCCTTCTACAGCATAACTCAGGAGCTACTGATTTGTGTACCCGAGTTCTTGAGATTTTCATTTCATGTGCCATTTGAATATTTATAGCAAAAAAAAAAAGGGCATTTTCAGTAGTTCTGAGGACCACAACAGACCAAGGTCTTTTGACTTCCAATTTTTTTATTCTACGTTTTGAGCCACTGTGTTTGTAAATCAGTTTTTGATATCGATGATTTTAATTTGTGATGAAACAGAAGGAAACGTAATGTCACAGGCACAGTGAAAGCCAGTACGCATATCTGTCTGAAAACTTGATAATTCATTAGATGTATACAATAATTGTGTGTATATAAAGCTTCTTAAAATAAGTTGATGTGGAAAATAAATTGGTTGTATGACTGGAAACTATTTCAAGAATATTGAAAATAAATTATATAATTTTGTGCAAAAGTCAAACATCATTATACTATTTCAGTGGCTGGGAAAGCCAACTTAAAATAATTCAGGTCTTGGTTCCTGAAGTTTTCTCTGAAACAGATGTTATACAAAAATTGTAAAACATATTTATGCATTGAGGTTTTGAAGGATAGAGATGCAAAAGATGGGTATCATAAAATGTTCCTCTTCATCAAGACAGGGCAGTATTAGGGAAGTTTCTGCCTTGTTACTCTACCAATGTTCTAGTTCAAATTTCAAAACCCTAAAAAACATTGACAATATCTTAAAATGTATCTGGTAATTACTTATTAAGGTTGGTGCAGCTGATGATGTCGTGATCAGGATCACTTCCTAAACTGCTAGGCGCTCCTGTGTGTTCTCAGCAAAAATGGAAATATTTTAGTGTTACATTTCCTGTAACCCCGTGTGGTGGGTTGGCCCTGGCTGGATGCCAGGTGCCCCTCAAGCTGCTCTGTCACTCCCTTCCTCAGCTGGACAGGGGACAGAAAGCACAACGAAAGGCTGGTGGATCAAGGTAAGGACAGGGAGAGATCACTTGCCAATTACTGTCATGGGCAAAACAGACTCAATTTAGAGAAATTAGTTTAATTTGTTACCAATCAAATCACAGTAGGATAGTGAGAAATAAAACCATATCTTAAAAAAAGAAAGCCAAACACACACCTTCTTCCCAAGGTCAATTTCACTCCTGATTTTCTCTGCCTAGTCCCCCTGAGCGGCACAGAGGCATGGGGAATGGGGTCAGTTCATCGCACATTGTCTCTGCCGCTCCTTTCTCCTCACACTCTTCACCTGCTCCAGCGTGTGGTCCCACCCGTGGGAGACAGTCCTCCACGAAGTTCTCTAATACGAGTCCTTCCCCCGGGCTGTAGTTCTCCATGAACTGCCCCAGCGTGGGTCCTACCCATGGGGTGCAGTCCTTCAGGAACAGGCTGCTCCAGTGTGGGTCCCCCATGGGGTCACAAGCCCTGCCAGCAGACCTGCTCCAGCGTGAGGCTGCTGGTGGAGATCTGCTCCACCACGGACCTCCATGGGCTGAAGGGGGACAGCCTGCCTCACCATGGTCTTCTCAATGGGCTGTAGGGGAATCTGCTCTAGCAGCTGGGACACCTTCTCCCGCTCCTTCTTCTGCACTGCCCTTGGTGTCTGCAGGGTTGTTTCTCTCACATCTTCTCACTTATCTCTCTGGCTGCAGTTGTGCAGGTTTTCTTTCCCCCTTCTGAAATAGGTTATCCAAGAGGGGCTCCCACCATCGCTGATGGGCTTGGCCTTGGCCAGCGTCAGGTCTGTGCTGGAGCTGGCTGGCGCTGTCAGACACAGGGGAAGATTCTGGCAGCTTCTCACAGAAGCCGCCCCTGTAGCTCCCCTCTACCCGCTACCAAAATCTTGCCATGTGAAACAAATACATTAAATATTTCCAAATCACTTTGTTTTATACACCTTACTGATGTCCCGTAAACCCTAACTATTGTTGTCGAAATAATTAAAAAGTTTGTAGCGTATTTGCGTTCATGGTTGAACTACTTAATTACTTGTTCCATGTGAAGCGTATTTATCTCCTGTACTGTCAGACAGCATAGGAAAAATGTTCACTCTTTTGCATGAAAATTACCACATAAAGTGTTTTTAATCTGAAAAAACTGAAATAATGTCTAAAATACAAATTCCAACATGGAATTTTGTACAGAACTGTTAGGTATTTTCATTAAGCAGTTTGCTTACAAGCCTTCTGTTTACCCAAAATTACATAAGAAAAGTTTGGGATGATTTTTATTTAAAGCAAAAACATAAGTTGAAAATTGCCTAAGACTTAACCAAAGGATTTTGAAATGAACCTGTAAAAGTGTGCTGGTTAAAATGGTCCTTTTATTTCTTTCCAATATAGCAGTGGCAGAAAGCATGTGGAAAAAAAATTTCCTGTACCATGGACTGTTTATGTTTTCTTGTTTGGTTGTGGTTTTTTTTCAGTAAGCTAAATAATCATAGTCTTTCAAACTTCCTGTGGAGAAAAATTTTCGTGCATGTAGGATTTTCTTTTATATTTCCTGGGATTCCACTTCTTCCAGGTCTCCAATGAAGTAAAATATTAATTGCTGGGCAGACTAAGGTAAGATATATCAAGGTACGTATTACGGGCTTTTTTGTTTGCTTTCTTAATGTTAACTGATTGATTACTCTCCTACTATCATGGTAAGGCTGACGCTTTCTGAGTGACCGTATTCCATAAAGGGCCTCATGATACAGTTAGCTGCATCTTTCAGCGTGCAGGTCATACTGAGTGCTGCCTGCAGTTGTGCTGTTTCGCTCAGGTGTTAATTTTAAAGGAGGGCTTGCTGGTTACCAGATGTGGAGATACAGCACCTGACACCCAGGCAAAGGGATGATGGAGTAGAGGCAGAAGGCGTCCAGGCCTCCGTTCCATGTGTGGAAATGGCTGTGCAGAAACCCTCTGTGTTTGGTGCAGCGCTGCTTAACGCTGACAAGAGGTGCAGGAACGTCTGCAGGGTCTCACCCATGACGTTCAGACACCTGCAGAGGAAGGCTTTCTGCCTGCCCCCTTGCCTGGTGAGGTACAGAATGCTGTGTTGGAGGTAATCAATCACAGAGAGCTTCCTGGAAATAATTGAGCAAGGCTCAATCTTTAAAATGCTTGTGTATATTAAAATAATGCAGCAGAGAAGGACCTGCAAACTGGTAAATCCATGCTTTCCTTCGTCGGAGTTGTGTATAGAAAGGTTGTTCAGGAAACAGAACTGGCTTTTAGCAGCCATTCATGGCCTGGAATAGGTTTCAGCTCTTATCTCCCACTTCCCAAGAAAACGTCTTAGCTGTCGTAGATCAGGAAATGTACTGGGTGCTGGTCCTAAATGTCTTATACACATCTATAATTCTTATTTTGGTCTAGGATCTGTGTTTGTAAAATACAAAACAATTCTGGAAAAAGGGTTAGGGTCCAGGAGTGCTCCCTCAAGGTGGCTGAAGGATCCCTGCACCTGCTCTGCCTTCGTCCGGTGACTCTTGTGTTATCTTCATAATGGCTCTGTTTCAACCCAGGGAGTATGTGTACCCATGGCCTAAGGTTAGCGAATTAGGTGGCAGATCAGATTCCTCCAGGCAGAGAAGAACCTACAGCTTGCTGCGAGGGCTCTAGTATCTTTACGTGAACAAAGTGTATCCTCATTTCTCTGTGACTGGCTGCGATCCTGAGTTAGAGCTACGCATGCCCCTGGGATGTGCTGGGCATGCAGTTCTGACTGCATCCGTGGTCTTGGATTTGGCCTGTAGAAGATTTGCAGCTGGATCATGATGGAGCATGAGCAGGAGCTAGTTGCCCAGTGCAAATCAGGCCGTTTCCATTCGTATGTGGAAACCTAAGTTTCCAAAATAACCGCATGAGCTGCGTTTAGACTTCCAAAGACACTATATCAGGATTAAGTTCCCCAGACTGAGAATGACCGAATACATCAGCAGCAGCTTTCAAAGAAGAAACTCCTAGCTTTTCAGAGAAAATAAATACTTACAAATTGTCCGGACGTTTTCTTTTTTACCACGCTTGCGTTCTGATAACTGCAAGTATCATTTAATGGATTTTTTTGCCTTTGCTTTCATTTAACATTGTGCGCTTACTGCTGGTGTCCTGAGCTGGAAAACAGCCGTGCAAAGTGTTTTAGTCTGTGTCCTCCCTCTCCTATGTCTCCATATGTAAATAGATAGAGTTATGATAGTCTGTGCATAAAGTATTTTTAATGAAATATTGCTTACCTGGACATCATCTTAGTACTCCTCTGGTTTCTCCCTCACTAAATCATAACTTGGTTTTTGGATATAATGCTTGAATTTACAAGTTAAAAAGTTCACCTGTAATTTCTAGAACTTCAGAAAATATTCTTTGGGAAGTGTAAGTACAGTGTTTGTTACACCAAGAAGCTTTGCATTTTCATTATTGCTGTTTGCCTTGTGTTTCAGAATTAACTTTTTGGTTTCAGTCCATGGTTATTCTGCCCTAAGAAGATAAGAAGGCATTTAGTAATGCTTTCATAAAAATGTTCGGTTACAGTTTTGTCAACCAAAGATATTTATTGTCTGCTCATGGGCAGGCTAAACTGTTTTGTTGTCACAAAGATCTTCAGGAGAATCTGTCCAGAAGCGATTCCTTCTTCCCTGATGGTTCTGCAAAATGACTTGCTAAAGCCTGAAATAAGGGCGACGGGTGGTGGGAATCATGCTCAAACGGATTCTGCGTTAAAATCTCACTGCTTTCCCAAGTCTGATTAGTTCCCCCATACGCATATGCATTTTCACCACCCTGCTTGTCCCGGTGGGGAGAGTCCAGGGTTGTAAAACCAGCTGGCTTATTTCTTTCGGAAGATTTGCTGACCCCACAAGATGTCTCCATCAGTTTAGCTGAGCTGTGCAAATTCACATGGGATGAGGACAGCGTTAAACTCAATGTTTCAGGGGAAAAAAAGGACTCTCATTTTGGTTAGCCAGAGGAACAGCTAGGCTTAGTCAGACTAGTTAATCCTGCTTAAGCTTGCCACTATCAGATTTACAACAGTGACTGGTATCAGACACAATTTACACGCACACACACGTCTTAATCATGTTAGTTAGTGATGTTGTCTCTCCACTTTCCCATGTGAGCCTATTCTTTCTAATAATATAATTGCATTAATACATCTGTTATGAAATTACCTCCAGAGAGGCTGTGTCTCCTTGTGCTAACTGGAGCTATGTTTTCAAGCATACATTTAGGATCTCTGCATCAAATCGCCTGTCACTTGTTGTGAGCCAGACTTCTGCATCAGCTGACAAAAAAGGAATGGGATTAAGTCCTGTCTTGATTTCTTCGTTATTTTTTGAAGAAGGTAAGCTGAGCATAGGGCACTCCTCAAGAAAACTTTCTCTGCAAGAGGGTGTGATACTCATTTGAGGGGGCGGAGGAGGAGCGCAGCTTGGTGTTGGGACATACTGTGCTGCTGGAGTTGATACCTTCTGGAAGGCAGCAAATGAGAACCCTGGCAAGTCCTGCCCGTGACTTTCATGCCAACTATCTGTAAAAATGCGACTATTTTAGTTATTCTAGCTAGATTTGTAGATACGGAAGTCATGTGGACTAAATTTCCCCTGAATCTCTTTTGGGGAAATACATTTCTTCTTCCTTTTTAATGCTGCTGGTGTACAATTCTTTTCTACTCCAGCTATAGCTGCTTTTAGGTAATGAATGTCTGAAATGTGTATATCCATTCAGGAAATCATTTGGAATTTGTGTGCATGAGGAAACACAAATATTTCACCTTCTCAATACCATGTTGATGTCGATGGCTTGAGGTTATAACAAACCTTTTTTTATGGTGTTACTAAAAGAAGAAATTTTGTTTTCAAAACTAACATTAAATATTTTGATTCGGTCTTTTAATCAATTGTTATGATGTATTTTTTAAATTACAAGATCTGTGAACAGTAGAGTTGATGAAGAAAAACTTTCTTTTTCCCCCAGATTCTGTCCCATTAGTACCTGAAGACCTGGTACTTCCCCTCACTTCTTGATGGGGCATTTGGGGGGGGAACCCACCAAAAACCCCAACAAACAAACTTCAGTACGGATTGTAACAATACACAGAAGTGTACTGCAGGCTTTCCATACAGTTGGGGCATCTCAGTGCTCATTCTGTGCTTGGCTGTCTGTGTTTCACAATGTTTGCAGGAAATGAAGCGACATTCTGACTTAACCTCTGTCAGATTTGCTCGAGATTTGTCAAGGACTTGGAAAAAAATTGTTAAAAAAGTATATGTCTGCATGCTGAAATACTGTGATTGCACTTGGTGCTGTTGAAATCAGGTTAAAAATACAATGCCAAAAGATGCCGTTTTCATGGTGCTTTTTGATTTCAGTTTATGAAAATACTTAAAAGCGATTCAAATAATAAAAATAAGAGCTCACCTTTCATGGAGTTGATCATTCTGTTCTTAAGAATGGGTTTGGCTCTGAGGACTTTGTGAATTCTTTCTTGAAGAAATAGCATTTTAGGGACCTCTTTCCTAGATGAGGTTTATTACAATGTCCATGCATCTTTATATGTCACTCTTGCAGTGCTTCTGCAGGGCCCAATAAGCTGCTTTTTTTTCTTTTCTTTTTTTTTTTTTTTTCCTTGTAAGTGGGGCTCTTGTTTTATGCTTCTCATTTCAGTTTTCTTTTTGTTAAGTTCTCAGAAGTCTGCAGACTGGTTTGCTAGCAAAATGCAGATATTGATACAGAAATAAAATTTTAGTCTGTGGCATACTAAGCACTTTGAAAGACAAACTAAGCTAACTTGTGTCACCTGGAAGAGAATCTCTCATTCAAGTGTCCAGAAACATGGAACCCGTTGGGGCACTTGGAACGATTGCTCTCCATCCATCCGTACCCCACGAGATACAAAGGATGCCTCTTGCATCGAGTGAGGGGCAAGCTATCCACATCATCATGTGACTTTTAGCTTTGAAATTATTCTGATACGTCCATTCTCATTTACTTGCAGCAAATTCAATCATAAGCAGATATTTCGGAACCTGAAGACCTATCTCAATTGTTAGGTGTGATTTTTGAGTGTACTGGTTACTGGAATTGGGGTTTCATATCCCAGATCAGTTTTAGCATCTCTCCTCAACACTGAGCTCTTTCAAGGAAGGAAAAGATTGTAGTCTTTTTTTTATTATTATCTTCTGTTTTAAAAATTAAAGTGACTTTATTAGGCACATAGATTCAAGAGATCCTGCATCATTTTTTACTCAGAAAGGCTGAGAACATCCTGTCCATCTATTTTCTGTAACACAATGCAAAGAATCTCATTCGTGAAAATGACTCCTTGTTACTACAATCCTGAAGCAACCCTTCCTGTCGTTATTTCCTGCCCCTGTTAAAGAAACATGGAGTCCTGTTGAGAATTTTACCTGTAGTATTTAGCAAACAAGCCTAAAGCATTTTAAAGCGTTAGCATCCTGTGATAAGATGCTTTTCCTTAGTCAAATGGCTTGAAGAGTGGGTGTTGCACCCCCTCAGACCGCCCCATTGGTTTTCAGAGTGTTCTGTGAAATTTCTGCTTTTCTCCATCCTTTTCTTCTCGCCTGTTTTGTTGTTACTCTCGCCACAGTTCATCAGAGCTACGGTAAGGTACAGCAGTATGAGCATTCTCTCCCCGCTGCCGAGGCTGTGGAATTGGCTGAAGTATAGCTCCGGGACCAGCCGCGGCACTGCAGGACTGGCGATGGGGAAGCGTGCTCAGGCACACGCCTGAGGAAGTCAGGACAAAGTTTCACACTCCTTTCATCCTGCATCTGCCTGCTGCTCCGGCGGCAGGACGGGTTAGGCTGTAGTCAGATGCTGGACAAATCCAGAGTGATATTTTTGTCCAAATTTGCAGAGGACGTTAAAACTTGTGCCAGATTTATGCTCTCTTTATGTAAGACTGCTAGCACAAATTTAACCTGTCAAAAAGACTTCACAGATTTGAATTGCAGTAGGAGTTTATGCTGGATCAGCATTTTGCACCGTGCGGCCGTAGCAGCTTTGGTCTACCACGTTTGAAATTATAAAAGCTTTTGGTCGGGTTCCCTAGCCAGCAGCGTAGTGTTTTAGGTGCCTCACATGATAGACAGTTGCAGATACAGAAGAGGAAAAAAAAAAGGTCAGGGATATTATTGTCATAAAAACATGAAGGCTTTGTGTTAATCGAGATATATTATCGAGATAAACTTTGGCTCGGGAACTGAACGCAGTTTAACTGGCAACTAGAGGTTGCCTGGGCGCTTCTCTCCGAGCCATATGGAGACAGCCTGGGCACCCCGCTCCCCTCCAGCCAAGGTCCCTGCCCTGCTCCTCAGGCTGCCTTCTCACATGGCTCCTTCTGGGAGCTTGGGGCTGCTGAGCCGGGGTCCCTGCTGCCAGGCAGCCGTTGCCGGGCTGAGGGCTGGTTCCCTTCAGAGGTGCCCGCAGCTGTCTTCTCAGCACCCCGACCCACTCTCTGAGCGCTGGGTGACTTCGGTTCAGAAACACCCCGCTGGTTTCACTCCTCTGCTGCAGCGACAGTTGGAGTGTCTGTGCAGGCAGTCCCAAAGAGCAAGGGTTTTCATCACGCGCGTTTATACCCCCCCTGCCACCTTGCGCTGCTGTCACCTCACCCTTCGCCCCTGAGGACGGACTGGGCCTGTGTCACCGGTGAGCTGCCATCACCTCCCGCACTGACGGCGGCTGGGCCATTCCCCAGACGCTCCTGGGGATGGAGGCCGGTGGCTCCCACCATCCCGCCGCCTGGGCGAGAGAGTCCAGCGGAGGGCTACGAGGATGATGAGGGGACTGGAGCATCTCTCCTATGAGGAAAGGCTGAGGGAGCTGGGCTTGTTCAGCCTGAAGAAGAGAAGGCTGAGAGGGGACCTTCTAAATGGTTACAAATATCTGAAGGGTGGGTGTCAGGAGGATGGGGCCAAACTCTTTTCAGTGGTGCCCAGCGACAGGACAAGGGGCAATGGGCACAAACTGAAGCATAGGAAGTTCTGTCTGAACATGAGGAAGAACTTCTTCCCTCTGAGGG
>Ga0065711_1039961_pt1 | contig 17353 bp, 7 predicted proteins | sample Hoacrofraction12_FD_59098 | JGI IMG/M metagenome (GOLD analysis project Ga0065711, IMG submission 59098) | Hoatzin crop microbial communities from Cojedes, Venezuela - Epithelial fraction 12 v2 (version 2) | ecosystem: Host-associated > Birds > Digestive system > Esophagus > Crop | place... | reverse complement strand
AAAAAAAAAAAAAAAAAAAGATAAGTAAGTCAGATCACAGCATGAAACCTGTATATCTAGCCTTTTATACTAGTTTAACCAAGACGGCTTAAAATGATACCTGAATGCCTTGGAGACACTCTCTGGGATCCAGCTATACTTGTGTAAAATTATCACCTCTGTTGGATACTCCTTACCAGCCCTTTGCTGTAAGCTACTGTGCGAGCATTTCCCAATTCACATCAGGCAGAAAAACAGTCAAGCTAGTTCACATGATTTTTTAAGTTGTTCAAACTGCTCTTGCAAATTTTGCCTGAAGCTAACTTGGGGAAGACTTGCATGAACTGTATCTCTAGCGGATACAGAAGGGCAGTGACTTCCTTTGGCAGCACAGTCTCCTTAAAGTAGCTGCTATCTACACATTGACAAACAAGTTGAAGCCTTGCCTTTACAAAAATGTTTATAAAAAGACAGGGAGGGAGAAAGAAGAGAACTTTTGAAAAGAAAATTCTGTTCAAAGATTTCTAAGCAGGCATTATTTGGAATCAAATCAGATCAAAGTTCTCATTACTTAAGCATTCTATTTTCTTCTAGCATTAAGCAACCATCTCTACTAAAACAAAGGAGACTAAGCTTGTTTTGGAATGGTTTTGCTGCAACACCACTACTTAGAATCACTACATGGTTCAGATTTGCTGCTTTGATTGAGGCCCTCAATCCCAGCATACACAACATTAAATTACCTCTCTGCCTGTGTTTCTTCCTCATCTGTTTTTATTTTAAAGATATCTGCTTTTCTCAGTTCTCACACTCAGGATCATGGAGAAGGAGTACCAGTAAATGGATGTACTCCCACTAAAACCTTTGCACTATTTTTGCTTCCCATAGGCCTGGGCTGGTCTTGTCCCATATTATTCAGGAAAGACATACCCTTCTATGGACTCTCTTGCCCAAATGGGAAACAATTTCTCATTTTCTTTTACATCTCTTCACTTTCCCATGAATAGTTGTCTTCCCATGAAGACAACTGACCACTCAAGACTCGGAATAACTTCTCACTTTCAAAGGGGCAGAAATAATCTGGTTGTCACTTCGTAACTTGCAGCAAATTTTTCTTTCTGATCTGGTTTGCAGTGCAGAGGAGAGATGAACTGCTGCACAGACACAGGCATAAATGTGGCAAAGGGCCATAACTTCTTCAACCTGCTCTAACAGTGTCTCCTGAAACTATACTCACGCTTTATTACATCTCAGTTGAAGACATTCTTTTGCAGGCTCATGTTGGAATGCTGAATCTGAAAGTCAAGTCACTTAACAATACATATTTTTAACTAAAAAGTTTGCTATTGCCATTATGAAACTTGTCCTCACATCATGGTAAGCTGTATTCAAAAATACACTTCAGGACACAATGCAAGCTGCCCCCTCCAGCATAGAGGGCTGAGCTAGTGCTGGAACAGGAAGACATGCTCTTAAGAGAGGAGAGAAGGCTGTGTGTTTTACTTTTCATTTCCTTACTTCCGTAAGTTTAAAGGAACACATTTTTCTCACAGTTCAGAGACCAGCCAGTAAGCGCTCAGAGGGCTTCAAGGTCTTCACACACATCATCATCTCCTTCAATTCTATTTCTTTCACCCTTCCATTTTTACACGGAAAGCTTGTAGCATGAAGTATGCACATAACTACTTGTGTGTGCGGTACCTTATGTAAAACAGAAAAGACTCTTGCTAAGAAACTATACTGCACATATAACTTCTCCTCAAAAAGGACAGGAAAATAAAAATGTGATAAACATTATTTCCTCCATTTCATAATTTGTCTCTCAGATACTAAGATCTAAGATGCTAGGTACCATAGTCTATAGTATAAAATCCATAGTCAACTTGCAATTATTCAGAACAGGAGGGGGAAGGGAGGGTCAGATAACATGCATGAAGCAATACCACAGGTTAATATAAAACATAATGCAGACAGTGTATAATGAGAAGTAACGATGCTGCTGGCAGAAGAGTATCAAGACCTCCTAGGTAGCACTGAGCCAGGCTAGAAAACCCCGATAGGGCAGCACAGTGCCTTTTAAATAAATACGCTGTGTCCAAGCTGGTGCTCCCACAACCAGCTTAGGCACTCCAAGTACTCCTACCACGCTGTTAAACCACCCTGAACAATCTGTTTGTAGCTATGGGGAGTTCTACCTGAAAAGACTATCAGGGAGCAACTGTACTTTACTGTCACTTTGCTTAATGCTCTGGCTTTCATCTGCACTAGTGAAAAATCTCATGTATTCAGCAATTCCAATGGCTCTGAGACTAAACTGTAACTTGGGGACGGAGACCTGACATGGAATAAAGGCAGGAATAGGTCAGTCAGGAAGGCTGGAAATGTAAAATGTAACCAGCAAAGACTTCATGTTTCCACCATTCATCTATTGATTTTATAAATGCTAGCAATGACTTCAATTGATCTTAACATTGTACATAAAATTCTCCAAGTATTTTTACATATAAATATGTCAGCTAATATAATAGCAATGGTATTAGTAACACCTGCAATTTACCTAGTATCACATTAGTTCTGCATAGTTTCCCTATATATTTCATTAATCAGTTCAAAATATGTTACCTTACACTCTTTCTTCCTCACAGACAGTTTAAGTAGAATGATATATTAAAGCCAGCAATAGATGGACAGGTGATAAATAGCAACATTTTAGCTGTGAATACATTTCGGAATGTCTTAAGTGGAGAATGAGAAACAAACCAGTTCAAACCAGAACTGAAAATTCAGAGGTCCTAAGCAGAAAGTGAGTGATTTCACATAAAAAGGCTGATTACTTTCAGGGAAAGACAAGCACTTCTATAAAATTTTATGCCTGTTATTACTGCATTTCTCAGAAGCTCTTAACAGAGTGCCTCCATATTTCTGGCACTTAGATACAGTTTCATCAGTCTACGCAGTAAGGTCACCAAATATGTCTCGTACCACTGCAGACACTAATCTGTCTTCACCAAGATGGTATTTTATTGAGGAGAAAAGTCAATGAAGCCCAACAGTCAAAAGTCCTATGTTCTTTTAAAGACTCCTTGAGGCCATCTCTCATGCTGACATCATCCCTAACAAAAAAAAGTCTGTTACACTTTACACAAGCAGCGTTGCAATTTTCAATAGGACAATTATTGCCAGAATTCTAGAAAAAGAGCTGGAGTCTTAGCAAGTCATCTGTGCAGTACAAGCCGTTTTAGTGTCAAGAAATAAAACAACAGTATAGGATACGTATGGAAAATATCCCGTATCAAACAGAGAGAACAGCCAAATGAGGAGATAAATAACAAAAGCTGCCAAAACATATGTTCACAATATGAAATAAATTTTAAATCTGGAAACCATAAAAGTCACCTTCAGTCAAAAACACACCACGCAGACATTAGCAGAGATCAAGGATTACAGAACTGGTGGCCACAATTTCATATATCTTCACTTTTTCAAAAGCTAAGCTTGCTAAAAACTAGTAGCAAGGTTATCAAAACAATTGTTACATTCTCAAACTAATATTTGACATGAAATGTACATATCTTTTCATAAAAACGCCCACATTATGAATCCCTCGCAGCAAACACAGAATACAAAATCCAAACTGATCTACAACTGAAAATAGATTTTTTTTTTTTTTTCCCCAAACCAAACCCATCCCTGTTCAGGAAAATGCTTAAATCAAGGTTTAACAGTAAACATTGCTCTTACAGAGGCCATGATGGAAATTAATCTCATACTGCAGTAGTCACTTTGAAAGCTTTTGGCTGGTTGGCTCTATCCCTCCAGATCCTTTTGTGCATATCATAACTGCCTGTATCGGCTCAGTACAAACTGCATAGAGCAGGAGAAAAAGGAGAATGAAAGCTTTTTGTCCTCCTAGAAGAATTCTTGACAAACACTGAACCACAGAAGAAATGCTGCATGGCGACTACCCACACTGTACAACACCGACGACGAGAATTTCAATTCCAGAGATCTCCATTATTCCATTTCATAATGCCTATTTTAACTGCTAGCATTTTTAGAGCTCTCTATATATACAAGACCTTATCAAAAAAAGCATTCATTCGTAAATGTGTAAAAAATACAAATGGAAAAATCTCAAAGTTACAGAGAAACTGCTTCATACTTGCTAACACATGGACACAAACACGACACTTGGAATGCAGGAAAGCACGCTACTGCTCCTCAGCAACACGACACCCTGCCTTCTGCCCACTGCTTATGAAATACTTGACTGTGTTCCAGCAGAGCAGGGTTTCATTTTGCAACGCTGCTTCACAAAGTTAGCAGTGAAGGGAAGTGTGCAGTAAATGAACTCATCCCCCCCAACTCCCAGTTAAAGTTTCTTCAGGTACAAAAGGAATTACCCAACTAAACAAATCAACTTTAAAAAAAAAAAAATCTCTATCAAGCAAAATACATTAAAAAAAGGTTTGAAAATGGAGCTAAAACTATTGCCAGATTTTAAGTCCATAAGTTTTAAACCTCTGGACCCACCTATTTTTTTTCCTGTTAAAAATTAGGAGCATCGTTAAAAATAGATATGTAATATTCATTCAAATCCATTTATCTTTCCCAAAACCTCACTAGGATAACAAGCCTGGGTAAAAGAGGGACAACAGTTTCCGACTTAGGTGAAACAGCAGGTAAACTAGTAGTTCCAGCACCTCAAAAAAAATCCCAAACAAATCCAATTCCAAACCATAGAAAATGGTCCCACTGCAACAATCACCCCCTGGATTTTAATCAATAGACTTAATGAAAACAATTCAACAACTTTCAGCTTTCAGAAGTCTGCACAGAGGAGTGGGGAGATCGGAGAGAAGGACTTTGATGCGGCAAGGGCTACTGGATAGCTTAAGAGTCCTGCAATTATAAATTTGATTTTCACTGAATAGCAAAGAATAAGTCAATGAATCACACACAGCAAAATGAAAGGGTTATATATTGAAAATAATAGGCCCTGATATGCAATCTTTTAAAGAAAAAACATTATAAAAATGGCACAACATTAACTTAGCTTCAGCATAAATATGGAAGTGATCAGCAAAAAGAAAGCAGTAAGGGTAGGAAAATGTGAGTAAAACAGTATATTTGAAGTTTGTACAAAAACAAAAATGATGATAAAGCACTAATAATAGTGATGGTACTGAATATTTCTCTTGTCCTGAAAGTAATATTGATCTTGTTACTGTATACAAGATGATGAATAAAATCTATCCTGAGATCACTACAAACAAAGAAACGCATCTATACTTCTAACAGGAGTAAAATAAAACTCTTCAGGCTACTATAAAGCACGAATGAGAAACTTGTGAAAAGTCTCACCATAAAATACATTTGAAAATACAACCATTTTAGTTTATATTTCACCTTATAATATTTAACATTCTTTACAAACAAGAATTTTCCCATCTCTATTAAACCGACTTTGTTTTATGAATCAACATCTCCAGAACATCACAAACTATTTTTGCTTATCAAAAAGCATGTCTCCAGCTTTACAACTGGATCAATCCCCAGTTTGTCCTAAGTACTGCCATCCCTGCACAACGTGCAATTTTATGAGATTACATAATGTAGTAATACTGACGTGGAAATAAAATACAAAGGCATATAAAAAACCTCTTTCAACAAATTTAGTCTATGTGCAATATAAAACTTGAAATGAAATTAAACTCAAGTCCCCCAAATAAGATGGATGGCTTATGATTTTTTTTCTCCTCTCCTCATGGGGCACAAACTGTGTTTTCTAGTTTTAAAATTACATGACTTTGCCCGAGAATTACAACAATATACCAGACAAGTTCTTCTATAAATGCCTCTGACACAAGCACATATCACCATGCAAACAGCGAAGCAGAATGATGTACCACACAAACAGAGAAAGCAAGATGCAAAGGGATGGGAAACACAGAGGCAGAAGCATTTCTTTAAGGTCAAACCCAGAGAATGGAAATAAAATAGGCAACTCTAAGAAGCACCATTTAAGTACAAACATATTTTCTTCTAATAGGATTAAAAAACAGACACCAGTGTTCAGCAGACTGAAATATCCCCAGCTGAGAAAAAGTGCATTATAAACTGCTTCTCCAAGAGCAAAGCGGCAACCACGCCACCCTACAGACAGATCCTCTCTGCCTCTTGCCCTACATCACACCGGTGCCGTGCAGGAGCAAAGAGAAATTCTCATGATTCTACTCGGGTCTTTTTGTTCGTTTGCTGTTGTAATCCCCCATCATATGGTATCAGATACATTTCTCATTACCACACTGAGAAAGCCCCAGAGACGTGTGTTGCGGTCATTCATTAGAAGAAGAAAACCCTTCCCCAAAACACAGAAGACAACATCTCACTCAAGTTATCCCAGAATCTGCTCATACAGCTTGCAGTGCATGCTTCTAAAAAGCTCTTGTATTTCCATTTCTTACATACTCAACATGGTCAAGAGTTCAAAAAAATTAAACCATTTGGGAAAGATACAGTCAGGTTTAAAAAAATAATAACAAAATCATATTTCTGTCTGAAAATCTAATTAGAAATAATAATAGCAGTTATCAAAACTGTAGAACTATTTTTTCCACTTAAACATTGCAAATCTGGCAGCACTGTGCCAACAACTGCATTATTGATGAAGATATGTATTTTTGCCTTTTGTTTTACATGTCCAAACAGGAAAAATGTGTTTTCAGTAAAAGCAATATGAACTGAGTAGTATTTTAATTTTATTTAAATGTGAAAAGCTATTTAAATGGTCTAGTTTCAAACAGATAACACGTTACTGAAACAGAACTTCCACAGACTTATTTCTTAACCGCTTTCTGAAGCGGTACTACAGAGACTGTGAACAGAAATAATACTGCAGTAACATTGACACAAAGAACAGATTAACAGATGCACTTCTCATTTTAGCATGTATCTGTGAAAGCAGAGATGGCAGATGTTTAAAAGATTACGTATGTATTATTTCATTACATAATTCACACCCAAATAACCTGCACTAGGAATACGTAGGGGAAAAAAATGTACCACTTCTATTGTGCCTTCCCTCTTCAAAGTGCTGTATGCTCCGTAACTAATAGCAGTAAACACAACTCTCTTACCTGTTCCCTAACAGCAATTTGAATAGAGTGTTACGGTGCAGAAAAATTTAAATGCAAGAAAAACATATGAAGCATGTTAATTTCATAACGAATAGAGATTTACGGCAAGGAAAGTCTTTTTCAAAGACTTATTTTATTAGTACTTTAATACTTTAGTCTCGAAATTTTATGAGCTGGAAGAGATTCTTTCATTAAGTAACAGAAATGTTCTTTCGAAAAAAGCAAGAAAAGCAACAAAGCTTTGCATCCTGTAATATAGTACTGCCAAGGTATTTTCAATATCTGAAATAACAAAATTTTTAGAAAACGTGGTACGTAGAGGTGTTTGTAGCCACAAAGGTATCCACAAAACTAAAACATAAGTTTCAGATCTAGGATAAAAGTAGTTTGTACCATACTCTTTGTTCATACTTATAATTTGTCATATTTATTGCACATGATCATAACCATCTGCACGCTTGAACTTGTGATGAATATAATTATAAGGAAAAAGCATAGAATGTTAAATCTGTAAAAAATATAACATATAACAATCAATAAAGTTCTCAAAGTAATTATAATACAGGTGTGTGTTTGTAACCCCTTACATTCTAGATATCTTAAAGTATAGCCCTGGGAGAAAGTTAATTCTTCAAATCATAACGAGTCAAGTCTGAGAGAAACTACGCCTTTATCTTCATATTAAGGTTTTAGGGTTTTTTAATAAGGACATTAATACTCTTAAAAGTATATTTCCAGTATAAATAAGACATCAAGTAGAAAGTAACAGATTGTAAAAAGAATGTTTTCGAATAGAAAGCTAGCTGCCACCTTACTCTACATGAAGAGAGAATAACTTTCTCAATGCTATTTGCTAACATTTAGCATATCAATTAGCCAAGAGAAAGAAGAATGTAATACTTTGGGAAGATTTTAAATAGTTGTGGTGCATTTGGGCACTAACAAAATAACCCAAAATCTTCCACCTCTTCTTTCAAATCACAAGTTAATGCTTTTTTCCCCCCTCATAGAAAAGAAAAAAACAGCAAGGGTAAAAATTGTGAGCAAGTATCTTAAAAACAAACAAAAAAAGAAAAATACTCTGTTCGTAGTAAGTATGCAGTTAAGTACTGTGTCATGATAAATGACAGGACAGTATCTTTAAATTGAAGATTCAATTTGAAAAGCTGATTTTTAAAAAATGTGTTTTGAAGAACAGGAGCTACAAGACAGATCTAACAATACCAGTTATTGGGGTGGGGGGGTAGTACTCTCCATGAAAATTTCCTTCACCACGCTCAGAATGAACAGCTAGCATTTAATCACCAGTGAAGGGTATTAAAAGCTTCTTAGGCTTTCCTTCTCACACTGTAACTTTTAACAGTAATTGTAACAGTTTTCTGACACATAGACATCCCTGAATGATGGGATACGAGTTGCACGGCAGCTGAACAGAGCCATACAATATATAATACTTGAATATCTTGCAACACATTTACTGCTGAAATGATCAGTCTGCTATTTGAGCATAGACGTGTTCCAAAGATAATTTTTTTTCACCCTGCTAAGCACAAATCTACCCACCCTTTGGCAAGCCAGCAGAATAAACGGAAGTAGCAGATATTTTATGGCTCATAACCACACTCAGTTGTGGTCCTCTACAAAAACATTTATTCCATAGCTGAGCTTGGAGGCAATGTAATGACAAGCACCAATTGTCCTGCTATTATTATGTTCAGTGACTCTCTTACTCCTAGAGAACAGCCTGTATGACACCAACTCAATGACCAGCAAAAGCCTTGCGCTATGACTGAATTAAGAGGTAATGTATATGGCCACAAATAATAGTAATAATGAATTAAGCAGGTTTAAATTACTACTTGTCTCATCAGCACCCTAAAATTAATGTCCTCCTCGGATTTAAAAGGTATTTTCTACCAAACATTAAGATACTGATTATTCCTCTTTTTATGTGCTGACAACTGGAGTTGGCAATGAGAGAGGCATTTGAGACACGGCAAGATTAACAAGGACAGAAGAAAAGGTCAAGACAGGGAAGCTGGGATGGAGGAGATGAAAAAAAATCCGGGGCAGAAGAGACAGAACTGAGATAACATATTGCTAGAGATAAGACACGTGCACGAACACACAGAGGAACTCCCACCTGTCAGAGCACAATCTCCTCCAGTACCAAGTACAGAACCCAAGACCTGCACATCTCACCACCCCTCTGCTCTCAAACATCTGTACAACTCAGAGGCAGAGCATCCCACCCCACAAACAGGTCCCAGGGAATGACAGCCTACTACTATCTTGTCGACTTGGGTCAGAGACACCTGACGGACGTAAAGGTTTGAACTGTGCTGATGAGTCACGTGGATGCTGCCGTGATTCCACTTCATGGAAATTCAGTCTGAATTTAGAATTCAGTGTTAGAAACATAACCCGAAAAGGGCACTGACACTTTGTACAGAGGAAACTCAGTTAAAAACTGATGTCACACTGCTAAATCAAGCACACAGTGTGGTCTATAACAAAAGATGCCCACATAATTTTAATTGTTCATTTCCTGTGCATATCTACTGTCCACAGGTCTTTAATTAACAACCACACACTACTTTTCGTTCCTCTTCAAGATTTTTCTGTTCAAGCAGATTTCTTCAGACAAGATGAAATTACTGTAAGAATCAGGACTGATCACTGTAACTGTCCTACACAAGAGCCTGTTGTTGAAAAAACATTAGGGGAAAACGCAGGGAATTACAAAAAGAAAAAGGGATGGCTAACCTGAAAGCTGGTCAACACTGTTTTGGAAAAACGGACTGCATCCTGTCTAGTGCCACGTATTTCCTTCATACTACTAAGCAAATCTTCTAAACTAATTTCTCCAAAGCTAGTCATTAATCACATATTTACATTTTTCTGGATGTTGGGTTTGATTTTCAGTACTCCTGAGGAGTCACTAGGGCATTTGAAGTTAGTAACAAGCGCATTGAAAAAAAACAAACCAAAACATATTAACCTGTAATAGTTGGGTTGCCTAGAAGTTCAGGCACTAAATGTTTCGAATTTGGTATCCCAATTCAGCAAATGCTTTCAAACCTTGTACAATTCCAAGCTTCATATATGTAAAATGCAGTAACATCACCTTGCTTCACTTCACAGAGACTAAATGAAAAATAGTGTTGGAAGCCTTTTTAGTATTAGGGAGCACTACCCAAAAGCCCAAGGCAACAATAACACATTTCTGTATTCATAGCTAAGTTTCAACAATAAGCAGAATAGAAAGACTAAAATTCACATGGGTCATTGAACAATAGGGGAAAAAAACTGAATAGATGCTTGCTAATCCTACCGCCCCCTGCACGAAGCAGACTATGGTTAAAAACCGTATGTTCCAGCAGCCAACACCTGTGCTGCATAGCAGGTGGGATTTTTCAGGCATATCCTCATTTTGGAGTGCCTGAACTGTATTTAAAGATGACTGCAACTGTAAATACTTTAACTTTCAAATCAATAACATTACCAGCCAGGAAAGAACAAAGACTCTACTTGATCTAAAGAGACTTACGGGCTCTATCAGTAAAAGCACTGGTTTGTAGTGTGGAATCATAAGCGAGACTGAAGTAAAGGACTCTCGGGACAGTTGTAGGGACTTCAAAGTGAAAAATAAAGCCCTCTTCCTGCATACATACAAAAGTACTGACTTCTGCAAAACAATCCTACAAAGAAGAGATCACAATGTACTACCCTTTGAGTCTTCTCTAAATATCTATAATTCAGTAAACTACAGCAATATTTTAACTCTAATGCACTGATAAAGTTTAACCGCCAGGACACTTAACACAAATGGGTTTTCACCCCTCCTCTTTGGAGAGGGGGACGTAGCAGATACAGAAGAAGGTGCATAGCCCATGACTTCAGCTGAACACACAACTGCAACTCATTCAAGCTGTGTGGCTAACATCGGAAACCGTGAGATCCAAGCCTGATTACTCATTGAAGAGAGAAGAACCCTTGAATTGAGTTACAGCCTTTTAGTCAGCTACTATGTCATTTTATTTTTAACACATGCTATATGATTTGCAGTGCTTGTTGTAACTACCTCTTTACTGCTGGTTCTTCTACTGAAGAAACTAATTATGTCTACTGCAGTCTAAACCTAAAACATCAGTTTAAAATTACTTGCATAAAATAACGTACTTTGCCAAACGAAAGCAAGAGATCCAAATCTGTCAGCAGCAAAGTTTCACTGAATGCCATTCAGCTCTATGAGGCGTGCTCTAAAAGAAAAAATCCATAGGCCCACTGATTCAAAGGCTAGCACATTGTTTTACAAAAAAATAATTAGCAAATTTACATGTCAGTGGTAAAAGGTTACAAAATAGCATTAAGGTGTGGTTTCACAATTGATGCGAGTCTATTCAAGCTTATGTATCTGCCAAACCAGGTCCTCTCACTCTCATCACCCCATACAGTCTTTCCACCCTTTCTGTTTGCCGATGCTCAAGCACACGTGAAAATGTTGCGAGCTGCCCAAGGATTTCATCCAACTGCGAACTAGTTACTGGCTGAGTTTTGAACCAGTTAGGTACACAACAGCTTGCTGGAAGGCAGTATGATCACTGGTGTTGACTGTGCAGCAGGAGGTGAAGACAGAACTTCCCCTTCCAGCATCAGCACAGAACCTGGATCACATTATGCTGCGTATTTGACTGACTTCAGGGAGTACTTAACCAATATAAACTTGTTACCTCCAAGCACAGGTACAGCCACAGGAGAAGAGGGCTGGAAACACCACGAAAGAAATTAAGATATTTCCTTTTTTCCTAAACTAATTTGTCTGTCATGTGACTGCAGGACTCAATATATTCACCTATCAATCCCTGTCCTCTTTACTTTTTATGTAGTTACAGTTATTTCCAAAAATATAAGTAAGAGTATGCAGACAAGACAGTATTATTAAAAAAAAGTCTGATCATGATGGAGGCAGAGAAGTGGAAGACTACCAGGGAAGTAACTAGAAACACATGCAATCCTGAACACCGCTTAGAGGAGTTTACTGGTAGTAAAAGTTTGATTGTGGGACTTTTTTCTGTTTTAAAATATCAACTTGCTCAACAAAAGCATTCTGAATGTCACGTATTGCTTTTATTGCAACAAGGCTTAGAGACTACAAGCTCAGACTCTACTTCCCAGTTGCTATAAAACATCAGGCAAAAAGACTGCCTGTGCGCCAAGAACCTCTGAGCATTACCGCAGGCCTCAGCTCTCCATCAGGACCCAACACAACCCATTCAACAAAAATGAACTATAAACTATGACAGCCAACTGCTCTCCACATTTTGAGGGTAACAAAAAAATCAAGAGAACTGACCTCAACTTACCAACTTACCAAAGCACCACGCTCGGATCCATTAACCTAGACTAAGAATTGCAAGTATTTATGACAAAACACACAAGATCTGGAATTTCTAATAACAGAAACATAACAAGCAAAAAACAAGAGGGAGCAATAGCCAAATTATAAAGGGACTGCCTCAAGTAGGAGGTAAGACAAAAAAATGGAACAGGATGGATAAAAAGTCTAAAGTTTGGGGACGGATTGTCATCCTCCCTCCTTCTTGCCCCTACAGCTACCAGAACCTCTGGACTGTGTATTTCTGTTTTGGTTTCATAAGGCAAGTATACACATCTGAGCACCCGACTCTGAAGTACCCTAATGAAATGTTAGGTTTTCATTTTTAATACTGAAATTTTAGATAATCTAAGCACCAATACTATAAACTCTTCTGACAAATAGCCTGCAACTTGAACAAGGAACAATTCCATTTCCGTACAAGTTATTTCAAAGATCATAATAAAACTACATTCAAGATACAGTAACCCAAAGAGGTCTTTTTCAAACAATTATTTAATTTTAGGATGGTTTGGATTCTCCTGTTGTGGCTTTAAGAACAAATGTTTGTGAAATACGGCCACTGCTGTATAAGCCATACTGTATTTCTCAAGCTGTTTTACATTTCATCAGGTAATATCAACTAAATTTCTGGCAGGAAGGAAAAATACTGGCGAGACCTCTTACTGCAGAACATTCATATAGTCACTGTAAGCCTTCTACATGCACGCAAGCACTTACCATATAGAAAATTTATTAACACTATGGTCAGATTTTGCCGTTTCTACGGAGAGCTGCTAAGAACAAAACTGTAGAGATACCTTATTGGCAAAGTCATTCAAAAGGTAGTAGCAGACAACTTTTTTCTTCCTTTTCAGAGTCTTGTTATCCTTCTTCACTATTAATATATTCCAGAAACAAGACATAGTGCTCTGCATGTAATTATCTTAGTAGCTGACTTCCATACAACAGCCATTTCTTTCATGGCATAAACCCACATATTCCCACCTTCTCCTTTAAAAATGGAGAGAGTAAGTGGTTTAGGCAATTACAGCTGTCATGGACGGTTTGACAAATAACTTTTCTGCTCCATGTACGCTTTAGGCCACTGGGATGGCTGTCAAATAATGACATCAGAGTCTACATTAACACTGGCAAAATGCAACCGCACTTCCCTTCATATTTAACTCCAATGTTTTATAGCCCTTTCTTTTCCTATTCCCTGGTTGGGAACAACAGGGGAATGCACAAATGGGCTATAAATCAACCCAGATAAAACAGGGATAGATAATGCAAGTTCAATGAAAGACTATGAAAAAAAACAGAAGCACATCCTTGCTTTGTTAATGAAGAAGCTTGCTCATTCTTTATCATTAACGAACTTCGTAAGCTTGAGTCAATTCCTAAAATTCCAACTGAGCTGTAAGGAATGAGCATAAAGAACAGCTGCTTTCCCCTCTTTTGGTATCTAAGTTCTTATTACACTGCATTTCTTGTACATGAGCCAGCCCACACGTACAAGAACATTAGATGAACTACTGCATCATGCACTGTGGGGAGCTACCTTCCTGCTAAGCCACTCCAAAGCTGTCAAGTACAGGCCATCCCATCTTCAATTTGATTTTATATGACGTGATCTTTACTCCAGACAAAGTACAAAACAACCAGAAACTCACTATTTCTTCAATGCCTGCTGAAGTTACCTGCTCAGTTCTGGGAACAACCCTGAGCAGTGATCTTGGTTTAAAAAGCCTTCTGTGGGTCTTCAGCATCTGGAAGACAGAAGTGCCCAGAAGCAGCTGACGCTCTGGCATCACTAGAGAACTCACTTTCCAGTGAAAAGTTTAGTGACTGATGCAAATGATTAATGAGGAACTTAATTTTTCCACTGATGCCTAACAGAAATACCGTATTAACTTCCAGAATAAAAATGCAACAAACCTGATCTGGTCATATGATTCAGTTTTATGTAGTCCTGCAAGGAGCAGGGGGTTGGACTTTATGATCCTTATGGCCCTTCCAACTTGAGATATTCTATGATCTGTTTATCGAATATTTTTCCAACATTAAGTTAGACCTGCCAGAAACTCAGCTCTGATGATTTTTTAGTGAGCAGTTAAGTATGGTGCCTAGAAGCTATTACAGCCTGAGCACCAGGGTTAGTATTACTGTCAACTCTGAACCCATGAAAGATCCAAAGAAATGTGATCTTCCCATTGATTTAATGTTTGAAAAAGTACTTTATGGTCGACATCTACTTGAAGGGATTCTCCCCTCACCCACCATCAACCTCAAAATCTGCCCAGAGGACCCAACTAAACTTGATCTAGCATCTAATCTCTTAACACCGTGTTCCTACTGACCCACTTTGCTGGTTCATCTGCGTTAAAAACAGCTTCCAGGCAAGGCCAGCGATTCTGTTAAGGCTTAAGGCTATGCTAGATGCTGGTTTTCTAGCAGTGTAGTTACATTAATGAGGGATGTGATTCATTCCCACCTCTTTAGCATTGATGCAGTTACAGTGACATGCAATTAGTTTTATTACTACAAGAACGGTAATGAGCTATACCAGTATAACATGGTCCACACTACAGAGGTGTCCGTTCTGGCACATAAAAAGGAGTCAGATTCGCATATACATTGCTCTGTCTACAAATTTACAGTTTGGGAGTAATTCCAACGATTTTTATGAAACTCCACACACATGCCCCATCTGATGTGCTCTGAGTGTCTGCATCACAGCTTGCAGGACAGCTCTCAGCATCTACAGTCTAGGGGGTTACTCAAAGTGTTCAAGTGTTTAGAACACCTAACACACAATATACACTACACTATTGTTTGTGGCTACTCCCATACAAAAGAATTGGAAGTTACAAAAGAAAGAAATTGACACGGGCAAAAAAGTAGATTAAATTTGTAACTGAGCACTCAACTGAAAATCGGAGCTCAGAAATGCTTGCATGAATTTTTCCCCACTGATCAGCCTTATTCAAAACAAAAAAGTCATAGAACAGACCACATTAAAAAAGGTACAAGATGAGGTTATTCACACCAGCCTTCAAAACAGAGAATTTAAACAGAACAGGTCCCCCCAATAAGCTTTGCGTCTTATAACTTAAGAACAGTTCTAGCTTTTTTCTAAGGTTCATTGTGATGATAAATGCACAAAAGTGTATGGTATGCACTGCTGCTTATTACCATTTAATGCTTCTTGAACAACTACAATGCAAATATTCATCACAATAGATGGGAACCTTGGTGGAAACCAGAATTCCCACAAATTGTTTAAAAGTACAGTAAATGAATAGTATTACAAACAAAAAGCCCAAATCCCTCACAAACACGTATGTTGCATTTGCTTACAGATTAGCCCACTACACATGTATTGTGCAACTATGTTTGTAGAAAACCCTTTGAACAACAAAAAACAATTTATAACCTCACAAGAAATATTTTCTATTTATAGATGTGTTCAAGTCAAACAAACCACATCTGGCTCACGGTTTGGTTGGGGGTGGGGTTTTTTTTGTATTAGTGACAGTTTTTTGCATAAATAGGATGTTACAGGACAGCACATGAAGTCAGACAATTTTAATGGAGGCTCCATCTTAAATTTCTTAACTGACAGGTGTATCAACACACTAACCAACATGCTCATTTTCAAACAGTGAAGTTTGGAGTTTGTTTCTAAGATAGTTTATTTCTAAGCTTCTAAGCTACAACTCGGCACAAAACACTAGAAAATCTAAATGACTGCATAGGAAGTAATCAAACCTACAAAGAAACGGCATGCTGACACCTTTTAAAATTACTTTTACTTCACTTATACTAAATTTGCTCTATATAACGCATTAAGAAAATTTCCACATCCTGCACAAACTCTCCTCATTCTCTACTCTCTCTCGTGTCTCTATTCAATACAGTAATGTGTAAACACACTCCACAAATGTGTTTCTGCTTATGATCAAGGTGCTTAGAGGGAAAGTATACATTTTTAGGCTACTCGTATGAATATCTCTGAGGAGCAGAGGGGAAAGACAGCCCCTTTTCTTACTGTACCTTGTATTTATTAAAAATGCTTAATATTTTTACCCATATAATACAGGAGAAAAAAGGGACATGATTCTGTTCACAGTACCTTTCACACCTTGCTTATGGTTGTCAGAAACGACAACAACAGAAGCATAAGATCACAAGAAAGAGCTGCCTTTAGCGTATTCACAGCTGACAGCCCTTCTTGGAAAGCTGGTTTCCCCTGTCAACAGCCGAAGACGAGAGATGGCAAGGATGCGTAGATATGTTTGTGTACACACACACTCACACATAGATACATCAGAGCAAGAACAGGCCTGGCCAAAACCACATCAGTGAGCAGCAGTACTGAGAAAAGCCTTGTAACTCTTTTTAAAACAGCCTCCAACAAGGGAAACACCTCTAGATTTAACACGAGAAAGAAAAAACCCTAACAAATGGAGGTATCTCGTCGGCCAGACCCAGGACGGGCAGAGGAAGGAGGAGTACCCGCAACAGCTCCTCCATCCTGCCTTTCAGCCGAGGAGAGGAAGGGCGGAGAGCAAAGGGAGGAGGCGAAAGCGTGAGGGAGAAACGGCCCAAGCAGAGAAATACGTCCAGCATCGCCTCCGGTGAGGAGAAATCCCCCTCTACACCCACTCCTGAAGAGAAATGGGAGGGGTCCCCAAACATCTACTGAGGAACTATCTCCTTCTCGTGCATCTAGCTTCAATTTACTGAAGAGACAGCAAATTGATCACCTCAGTCTCACTCTTGGCGGGGGCCGGCTGCCCTCCCCCTCCTCCCCCGACGCCCTCAGGGGCAGCCAGCCCCCCCAAGCCCCCCC
>Ga0065711_1039960_pt1 | contig 17353 bp, 9 predicted proteins | sample Hoacrofraction12_FD_59098 | JGI IMG/M metagenome (GOLD analysis project Ga0065711, IMG submission 59098) | Hoatzin crop microbial communities from Cojedes, Venezuela - Epithelial fraction 12 v2 (version 2) | ecosystem: Host-associated > Birds > Digestive system > Esophagus > Crop | place... | reverse complement strand
TCTTTGGTTTTAGGAAGAACGTACGTCCGAAGTTCATGATAATCCCCTTAAAGCAAAAATGGAGCATATTCCTAAGTACTTACTAGGATCATGGGTCAGTATTAGTAGTTCTTCGAGTAATGCCATGTGTGAGCAGCAGAACAGAAGCTAGAACTGTTGTGTCCCGTCTTCAAGAGCAAAGCCAGAAACCTCACTGCCCTAGTTAGCCTCTCAGATAACTGGTCCGCTTCGAAGGAACATAGGTCCAGGAAGTGCGCAGCTGTGAGTATTCTAGCACGAGCAGAAGAGAACAGCAAATACTTGCAAGCTTAAAAGGAGGTGCAGGATGCTGTCTTTGATGACTGTCCAAACTGCTCTCAGCGTTTTTCTGCACTGCTCCTTCAGCAACGAATAGTTCCCTCAGTAAGTTAGGCTCCTCTTTTTCGGATTCTTTCCAAGTTATCCATGTGGGATCTAATGCATTCAAACTAGATACAATGGTTCTTGGTCACTTGGCATAAGGATATCCTTGCTTTTTAAAGTGTCTTCTTTTGTGCTTTTTGCCACGCTAGAAAGGAGACCAAGCTTTCTTCAAGTGACAGTGTGCATATTTTTTCAATTACTTCCTCATGAATACATGATTGCTGTAGTCCAGTTAGATATTTTTTCCAACAATAATTATGCCTTTCAGGAACAATGGAAAAAACTGGATTTTCTCCAATGTTTCTTTTTTTCTTTTGGTTTGGTTTTTAGCATTAGAGCTCAGAGGTTAGATGAGCTGCCAGTGTTGAAATCTGACACATGTCTTCAGAATTTTATCACTTTTTATAAAAGCAAGGTATCTGAAAACTGTAGCTGAAGCTCACTTGCTAAAACTCTACTGGAAGATGATTTGAAAAGTGTTCTTTTTGTCATACCTGAACAGTCTTAGATTTTCAGTAGCTTCTTGGCAGCAGGCTAATCTGACTCTTCGGGTTAGGAAGGAGAGGTGGCCCTTCTTGTGGAAGGTCTGTTTCAGGGAGAAAAGCAGTTAGTGAACTGGTGACACTGTAATGTCATTACTGCTACATTCTGTTTAAGAACAGCTCTGCTTGAGAATGTTGTGTTGAGGGTAAACTCGGTACCATGAGCTTTAACTTTAACGTTGCCTTTTCTGTGAGGGTGTGTTCATGACAGGCTATTCCACAATTCAGTACCCTTGAGTTTAAAAAAGAAAACTAAAACTTCAGGCTCTGTTAGCATTATGTTCTATGATGAGGAGCCATTTTGTCTGCTTTTGTTCTTTCTAATATTTCTGTTTTAACGTGCTGGTTTCAGAACTAACATACTAAGACCTTTTTGATAGTGTCGTTTAATTTTCATAGTTTTCAGTTATTACATTGGAAGGTCCAGACTGAAACCTGTACGGTTTTTTTTCCCCTCTTTTGCTGACTTTTGACTGCGGCTGGCTCTGGATCTCTGTTCTTTCAAAATACAAAAGATTTTAACAGCTTCCTTTATAGTGACAGATGTCTTACAGGTTCCATGGAAAAAACAGAGCTCTCACAGGATGCTTTTGCATTTGTGCTAGAAATTGGCAGGCATTCATTCTGTCAAATGCTGGCTGCAGTTTTGGCTCAGCCATCTTCCCACAACATCCTAGACATCTAGAAAGGGAATACGAATACATTAATCTTAACACTATATAAACTGTGTCAATTGATCAAATGTTTAGCATTCTGAAATGGCCTAACTCAAGGTTGTAAGTCACCTTACTCATTAAAAACACATATAGATACGTATGCACACACTAATTTGTATGAGTAGCTGTATTCTTTATGTCACTCTTCAAAGAAAAAGCATTTTAGTAAAGAAAGACGTTACTAGACTTCCTTTCTTTCTTAGTAGTATTTCAGTGTTGGAGAATTTAAATGGACAGAGGTACAATCAAGCAGTTTGTGGCTTACTGCATATCTTGCTAGTAATAATGGTCATGTATGTAGTGATTATCTTGACTTCCCCCTCTTGTTTGTAGATTCTTCATGGATTTAAAAATCAAGTTGGGGATGAGAATTGGAGGCGTTTCTCTGACCAGTTTCCTCTTCCCTTAAAAGAGCGCCTTGCAGCTTACTATGGAGTCTAACCTCATGCACTGTAGCTGCAGTCCCATAATTAGAGGTAAGCACACAAATCTTCCTTGCTAAACAGAGCTGTATGACAGACTTCCTCCCTGTTTGCATTATATGAAACAACTAATTCATCAGACTAGAATTTTTCAGATACACTGGATTGAGATATCTTTCCTTCCTATAAGAAGGAAAAAAAAAAAGGGATGATTGTGGACCTGAATGATGGTAGCTGTAGCAAAAGGAGTTGCATGACTCTGCTGTTCTTATTTTTACAGAGAGAGACAGAAAGACAGAAAAAGTGAGTGTATGATATGCATGGTAATGTATCAAGATAAGGCTGGAAGTTTAGGTGGTGTAAAAAAGTGCCAGTTCAGGTTTAATAAGCACAGTGATGGATGTTATCCTCATCATACTAAAGACACAAGCTCTCTTATGTCTTAGGAATTAGTAGATGGCACGTGTGGTCTAAGCAGGAGTATCCTCCAGGATCGGAAAGCAAGTTTGTTAACATATTTTAGCTGTGAGAATTCCAATATACTCCTAACCACATACTAGATGATCTGCACTCAGTAAAGGATGCTATGCTAATCTGTAACTCTGCTGTCACTGCAGAGCTTGATGTTTTGGGGAGGCTGATGTGTTTGTTATTGCCATGTTCCATTTTGTGCACCAGTTACAGTTCTGTGTGGAGAATGATTCAACTTCACCAAAGAACAGTGATAGTGCATTCTAGAATATTTATATTGTTATACCATCTTACTTTGTATGCTGTCTGTTCACACTGTATAAAACAAATTTCCCACTCACTGAAATTATGGCAGTAAATCGTGCAATTCTGTTTTATTGTTGGACAACTATTTAAAAGTCAGCCTAACTTTTTTTCTAAGTCAGTGAAATAAGAAATCCTGTTTGAATTACATGCTTGATCTGAACAACGGATTAAAAATAAACCAATTTCAAAGATTTACATATTTATCAATGAGGTCACATTAGTTCTGACCTAAGGGTGTGATTTCCTCCTAATCAAGAGGAATCCAAACGATAAAATTCACCGTTATCCTTAGTTTGAACTGAGGAGACACTATGGCTATATTGTTTAATCCACCTAAAAGTGAAGTTGTTAGGCCAGTAGCAGATATGCTTAATATTCTTCTACCTTGTAATTTTCTAAAAATGGAAAAGCTTGTTAGAATATATAGGTCTGCTTTTTATCTTATATCAGAGTTTAGCCACGATAGTGGAACTGTCAGTGTAGTTTTGAAGTGTGCATTGTTGTGTTATGAATAATAGTTTACCTGAAATGAATTGGCTTGTCTCTTAAACTGACTTAAAAAGGAAAATCTAAGCATAAATTCATTTTTAAGTTAAAGGTTGGCACCTACTGCTTAAAAAAGGCAAAAAAGCTATTTGTTTATGCACAGATCTGTCAGTTAAGGTTCAAGGTGAGATTTAACTATACCTTTACCTTTTCCTTTTACAGGTCCTTCAGTCTGGGAGACTATGAGGGAGCCTCTGCACCCAGGGAAAATGTTACCCTTTACTGGGGGGAAGGGTAAACCAGTAGGGAATACAGTACAATCCCAACCCTACTGGGAGGGGCGGGAGGGAGGTGTTGCCGTCACTGTATTAAGTCGATGTTGGGAAATGTTTTAACATCTGGAGCCTTTGTGGGTGGAAATCTGTCTCCTATTACAACTCTGCACTGGATGTGAAGAAGAAAAAAAAAGAAGAATCTAGTCACAAAACAGCACATTTTGGAATATTGTGGGGAATTGTACCAAAATAAGAACCATATAATTGAACTATAGGGATACGTAAAGAGGAAAACTATTTTGCGCACAATAAAGGAAACCTAAGAGTGGGGGTCACAAACAGTAAAAGGCTTTCTTTTTTCTTTGATTTTTTTTTTTAAGTAAGGGTTTTCTATGTTGTTTCATCCTGCTTGATGGGATTCCTAGGTATTTGCATGTTAATGAAGAACTACACAAATGAATTTAGTACAGTTAAAATGCAGCTTGTGTCTGTATTATGAGCAGGCACTTGCAGTGTACTATATAGAAACCCCATCATAAATTAGTAAAGGTTAACTTGGATGAAATGAAGCAACCTGCAAGCTGCCAAATGAGTCACTCCTTTCATTTTTGGGGTAAGGGGAGGGATAGTTCAAAGGAAAGACTGACAATTTTTACATTAAAAAAGGAATTAAAGTAGGGGATATGATTTGATTATTGTACTTCATTAGATTTAATTTCTAGAGTAAGGCATTATTCTTAACGTGCAGTTTAAGGTTCAGGCATGCGTTCTGGCTCATAGTGATCAGAAGTAATTTAAATTAGTGGGAAAGTAGCATGCTTGCATCACATAGAGTGAAATTGGTATACATTTACCTATGTTGCGCCAGTTTTGTGTTGCAGTTTACCAATTCAATATAGCCCTGCATTTAAAATTCCTTTTTTTAAGATTCTGTGGATTTTATTTTTATTAAGAATATAGCTATAAAGTACTGTAGTTAACAATTAGGCCTTGAAATACCTTTTTAGGATCTTTTAAGAATAAGATTGATATTGTATTGTGTGTAACCTGCACAATGTGGAAAGCTGATATAGCTGTGCAAAATATTTGCCTCTGTGCTGTCAGTGTGATGTGCTTTCTGCATGGTTATATACTAGTGATTTTATCAGAATCTCTAAAAATGAGTTACATGGTAAGACCTGTTAAAGGCTGCATAAATGTTAGTTGGCACGTAAAGACAATTGTAGAAGTTGATGACATGATTGCTATATTTGTGTTTATTCCCACTCAACATATTACCTTCTATGCTTTCTTTTTGTTCAAAGCATGATCTTAAGGAGATGTTTAAGTTAATGGATGTAATGCAGGGTATCTACACTGTATCGGCGCATGTTGGTGGCCCTTTGTGATGTAGTTAAATGCACAAGGGTGCAAGTTTAAAGCTACAGAGTGAAAGTTGGTTTGGATCCTCTTCATTTCATTTGTTTAGCTTTTCTGTTGTGTTTTTTTTCTCTACTTATGTGTATTCCTGTGAATAAATCCTTGTTAAGTTAACCCTTTACTTTTCCTTCCATGTGTATTTTCTTATGTACTGTGAATGTGAAATCCTAACTGGTACACTTGATCTTGTGTCCATCTGAAAGTGGCAAGTCTTTAATAATTTAGATTGCCTAAAGAGTATCCCATGATGATAAAGGAAAATGGAGAGATTATTAACTCTGCTGGTCAGAGGTGAAGCCACACCTTTCCATTTTTCAAGTGCTGCATACTTAATCTGCAAAACAAAATTAAGCCATAACAGCCTTTTTATAGATTTAGTTTCTCACCTTTGCATTGCAGAATGGATACTGGATAACAGTTCTGAGGGGTTTTTTTGTTTGTTTGGGGTTTTTTTTAAGAAATTGCTCTTCTTTGCATGGTTCTATTCTTTGACTGTTGAATGATTTAGCCATTGCACTGAAGTGAGTGTGTGAGTGTGAACTTATAAATGCTGTTTAAAGGGTTTTGATTTTTATGCATGACAGCGTGCATGTTTTACATGCCCCACCCTGCCCTCTCCCTCCACCCCCCCCTTTTTTTTTGGCTTTGCAAATTTTAATGGAATATGCCTGAAGAATAGTTTGGATGTGTACTGTATGAAGTACATTCAGTAATGCTAGTACATAGTATTTATTAAATATGGTCAAAATTGCATGTGATAACTTGCTTTCAAACTACATGGCTTTGGTAGCAAATGCAAAATTCCTTCTCAACTAACAACTCTGAAGTAAATTAGTAGTCACTAAAACACTTTAAAACTAAATTCTGGAAGGAAAAAAAACCCTTTAAAATTTAGCAAGGTGGGACATTATTTTAGACTCAAACTTGCTTTAATTTTGAGTGTGTTTGAACATTAGGGAAGAGTTGCAGAGAAATGACATCAAAATGTAGGATATAAAACCTACCCAAATAATATTGTAGCATAGAGCTGGAATCTGAGTATAACTAAACTTCTTAAATTTCACAAAGTCCCTTTAACCAAATAAAACCACTCCACCTGACCTCAGATTAGTTTAGGGTGCCACTTGAGTACATACATATTTTAATAGATATTTGTACAGATGTGAACTGATCTGGTATAACAGCAAGGAAAATAATGAAAGGCAGAAATAAACAGTACTGACAAAATAGTCTTTTGTATCAGTAAGTTCTCTCACGGTATATTTTAAAGCAAATAAACCATATTCCTAACACATAATGTAACGCAGAGATTTGCAGAAGCCATTTAGGGTAAAATGTGAGGTAAGAAATGTTCTGAATCAGCATTAACAGTTATAATTCAATTATTGCATCATGGGATATATAAAAATCATCTTAATTCTTGTGGTGTAGTCTTGACAGTTCTTGAATGTTGACTGAATGTTTGTACTGGTAGAATTGTGAGTTTGTCTTTGTTACATTCCAGTGTTTCTGCCTCTTGGCATGCTAAAAGCACGGCTTACTTCATCTGCTCCTTACACACTGAATAAAGTGCTGTTAGTGTGCTAAACTACAGAAATAGCCGCTGCTAAGTAATGGTGTAGATTTTCTACTTGAATATTTTTGTTGTAGGAACCTCAGGAGGTCAGTGTTTACTGTTTTTATATATGCCTTTTTCCTGTTTTGAGTTTCCCTTTTTGAAGGATTCTGACAGTGAACAAAAGCTGCTGATCAACCTAAGTTGGTAACAGAAAGTGTATTTAAGATCCTTGTAAATGCATCTTTTTGGCAGTTCTAAATTGCTGTTAAATTAGTCTTAAGAGAAGTTCAATACTAAATTTTTTTCGTTACACGTTCAGGAAACAGCTCTCTTCATTTATTGAAAAAGATTAGCATAGTTCATTATTTTAGCCAGTGCAAGCAAAAATAATCAATTTTGTAAAGTTTTTCCAAAGCTTGGTTATTTTCTAAATCAGTGAATATGTATATATTTAAATTGTAATAAGCGAATTCTTACGCTTTAGTTTATTGCTCCGTAAAGCTTGTACTCAAAAGGTCACTTTTAGATGAATGGGTTTAAAATTTATAACCATTATAATTTTTAAAAGTTATGAAGTAGCATAAATTTTGTAACTAACAATATTGATACACACTGTGATTTATTTTTTTGTTAGGAATTTTATGTTAGCATCAATCTTAATTACTTAAACTGCATATATTGTATAATAGTAAAATGTATATTTTAAAACTTCAGGTGGCTTTCCTCAAGTGAAACTCATTGCTACTTAGAAATATTCAAATACTAGCTTTATCTCAGGTGAATACTCTTGTACCCTTTTTGTTCAGAACACATGCTAATAAAAATGTGTCTTAATTATATCAGTTTATGTATTTCATTTAGGCAGCTCCTCTGTCTTAAACTTACTCTAAATTAACCTTCTACTGTGGGACAATAATGACTTTTGCTTCACCTATTTTATTCATATTGAATGTATTAACACAAGGTGCAAAAACATTCTTCCCTTGAGGAGAATGCATCCATATTCAAATAACTGAAATATTTCTTGAAGAATGCTTTAAATGCAATATCATATTGGAAATTGCTGGTTTCAGATTTTGTCAAGAAGTTGCAACTTAACACTAATTGTTTCAATACTATCTCTTTTATGAGGATGATAGATGCATGAAGCTCTTCTATATAGGGTCTAAAGAGTAAGTTTTTATCTTAGATAAAGGTTGAGCTCTACAGTGAAATGACTGCTGTAAATGGCAAAACATCCTGCAGTTATGTCAGATAGACGCTGATGTGGTTTGCATACACAGTTGTTATATATTACGTAAGTATTTCCAGTAACCTCATCTTGCATAAATAAAGCTTGATCAGTAGCTGTGTATTTCACTCACCTATGCATTCTCCAGAATGACTTACATCCATCAGTCTTCTAGGTTTTCTTCTCCAGTAGAAACTGGTTTTTGTCTACCACTGATGCTTGCTGTTTGCACTTAATGGTTGGAGCAAGCCAGTTTTAGGTTATTATTTTACATGGGGAACTGAGGCGAGTACTCTTGTTGCTTGCCTTGTGTAGAGTATGTTCTGCTAAAATAAGGATACCTATTCACTTGAATGTACTTTTATGAGGGAAGTTTAAAATGGCTCTATAAGATGAATACCTGTGTGGTGTTACAGTATACTTTAAGTAAGCCAAATTCACATCTTGAAGATTTCAGTGCTTATAGTATAGTGTCATTTTTCTACAAGCTGGTTCTGTTGTGCTACTTTCGCCTTAGGTATATATTTCCTTACTTCGGGTGAGCAATAAAATTGAGAAGGCCTGGGTGGTTTTTGTGAGGACAGCAATTAGAAAAAAAGATTGGTATAAGCAGGTTCATTTGGCTGTTGAAATCTCAAGTGTAATATTGGTTTTTCTCATGGGAAGAGATAGGTAGTTATGCTGTACATTGTCTGACTTACTAATACTAGACACTTGTAAAACTTTAAATTGGATGCAGTACACAAAATATATTTTAGAAAAATAAAAATATTTAAAATGAAAGATTACTGGATCTTTCTGCTGACAACTTAGGTTGTATGAGTTTTGCTTGAAAGCTTTAAATCTGATGTTTCTGTATCTGCCACAATGTTGGAATGTTTCCTTCAAACATATCCTCCTGCAACCTCTCAAACTGTACTAAATTGAGTGATATTTCTTGAAGTCTGCCTATGTGCTAACAGAACTTCATTTTAAATAGAATATGGTTTTAATTTTTGATAAGCTGCTGAATTTTAAAGAGTTTTTGGGGCCACCAAATATTTTGGATCATGCAGAGAATATATATTGTACTGTAGTAATTTTGTATTTACATTTGTATGATGTGACATAATAGATGTGAATGTTAATCACTGCTTGACTATGTTAATAAAGTTGTTTAAATATAGATGTTGTATTCCAATTTTTAATGAAAGATGAAAATTTAATGTTAAATTTATGTTTTGCCTGACTCAGTAGTGCACTCTTCTGGTTCACACGTGTAAGTTCTGTACTGTCTTGAATAAGGATTTTCGTTTTATCTGAAAGAAAATGATCTTTGGATAAGTTAAGGTCAATTTAGTTTAGATGCTTCACGCTGCTTGAGGGCAGATCGGTATAGAAATAAGAGGTTTATGTGAACTAAAATTAATGCCTGTTGGGTGATACGGGTAACTGCTTTACTACTGCCAGCTGGTACACTGACTGTATTTTTGTTTGAAACAGCTGATGCTTGCTAAGTCTGACCAAATGGGAAAGAGGAAGAAAAAAAGTCATTCTCATTGCTTGTGCTATGAATAATGTGAATAATAAAGTAGTAAACTAAAAATAAATGAAAACTATTCAAGACCTCTAACCAAAACTTGCAGTGGTCTTAGTCTAATTTTATCAAGTTTTTATGGGACCGTGATAATACAAACTAACTGACGATCTGTCCTTCTGTTTATGTAATTTCCTGATATGAAGTGAAAAATATGAAAAGTACTCATACTGAAGTGAAGGTATGAAACTAACAGTAGTAGTTCTCAGGACAAAATCCACCCTTGTTTGAAGGTCTTATGTTCACTTTCAAAATTTAACAGTTGGTCAATAGCATGTAGACAATTTAGACAATTACTTACGTCTAGCACAGATATCTCCTATAGTGTAGTAATTAAATTCAATAAAGTGCATTGTCATGATGTAACTACTTACTGCAATAAAATTGATAGTAGAAATTAATTGCTGCTTACTCAGCTGGAAGTCTGCTTAATGAAGGACTTAGATTTCTGCCTCCAGAAAGCAATGGCGGCCATGGAATCGTTGTAAACAGCAGTGCAGGTGCATAGAGACCAAGCTGATTAGCAGAGAGATCAGTTCCTGTTGGCTGAGCAGACCAGTGGCTGCGTTGGAGGGGACAGGGAAAAGGTTTCTTTTTGTTTTCTTTCAAACAGCCCTCCCCGCTCCCCTTATGTTGTGGGGTACCTATGATAGAACATCGTGCTGTCAGTCAGATGTTTTGTTCAAGTCACCTGCTGTCAACTTAGAGCCTGATCTTAAGCTATGGCCTCTGATTTTAAGCCTGAGGTTAATTACTACCTATATATAGAAACAAGAGAGCAGTAGACTAAGTATTGGCATCTTGAAAAGTGAAATGAATGTTATGATTAAGTTTGCGGTCAGATTTGCAACAGCATGAAAGATTTACTTTCAACACAGGCCTTGCTATTTCTTTAAAAAAAAAATTACTTTTACATCTAATTTAAAGATGTACTTGAGTGACAAAGCATTTCAGTAGGAATATTGTGTGCATAAAATAATTTGTGTATGTTAAGTGCTCACGGAGCAGATTTTGGTAGCTTTTGTTATCCCAGAATGACTTGCAATGAAACATGCTGCTGATATAAAGTATTAATATGTAAAGCACAATTCTTTGAGGCATTTACTCGTTTTGCATAAAATGAGCAGTATATACCATCAAAACCCCCCAAAAGACAGCCAAATGTTAATCTGAATAATGGCAGACTTAAAATGAGGTTGTTTTCAACAATCGGTCCACTTTTTAAGAAAAACATGCAATTATGCTGCACATGTATTAATGCATGTATGTGTAAGTGATGGCATATAAGGAATTTTTTTTGAATTGTATGGTTTCTCAGGGGTTTTTTTGTGACACCAGTTCTTTTTTGTCAGACTTCAATTTGGATCATAGAAGTGAAAATTGAGGTATTTATTTTGTAGATTCAGGTATAAATAATTTTTGTCAATTCTTAATTTGTATTTAAAATATGGAAGTAAAACATGTTGAACTGTTACACTGACAGTTCTACCCATTTTTCCGTATTGCCCCTTAGCAAAAGGGATAGTCATAAATTTCCCCTATTAAACATACAGGGGAACTTAAAGTCTTCCCCTGTGTTTACAGCTTACATCTGTAATCTGGATCCATAACTACTGCAGTATTACTATAACTGATACCAATATTTTTTAGTTTTCCATCACTTCTCTCAGTACCCCCAGTGCTTAATACAAATGCCAAGCAGAATTTTGTTTCTCTGATAAAGTACTGTATCACAGTAAGAAGCTGTGTTAATTTGCCAGTTCATTTACAATCAAATGATAGTCAAGGAATGCTCTTACATGTAGGATGTATTTAATTTGCAGTTTTCTCAAGCTATCTTTCAGCTTTACATTCATGGTGACTTGTTGAGGGGATTCTGTGGCTTGCACGTACAGAAACTGAAGGGTTCCGTAGTTTGAAAGCTCAAATATAGTGAATAAGACTATGATAAAAAGGAGGGATTTGCTTTCAAACTAACAACAATTTAAAAAAAAAAAAAAGGCAAACTGTTTTACAACTAAATTCTGAGGTGATGTTTTTCTTGTCAGAACCGTGTCTTGACACAAAACATCTTTCGGTGTCTTCCTTTAACTTAATCATTACCTCAAAATTTTGAGTCTTCTTACATGGTGGGATTTTTTCTGCTTAGCACATTGATGGCCATTGTCTTGCATATACATTTTTCATTATGAAATGTATATGCCCAAATAAACGTTTTGGAACCGTGTCCAAAATAACCCTAGGTGTATCAATACACGCACCTTTTCCTTCTAGCTTTGGGAAATACTTTGGAAGAACAGATGAATCACATGACAAAGTGAGAATTCAAGTATTCATTTTCTTTAATTCTTTACGGACCTTAGCATAAGGGAGTAAGATATTTGCATCACTTTCTCCAGTGTTCTGCCACAGGAAGATGTAGCTAATTTTAGTTTTTCTTACCCCCATCCTCCTTATTGAAGGCCTTATACACCAGAACTGTTGTCTTCTTTGGCCCAAAACCAGATGGAAGCTAGCAGGCACCTTGGACCACTGCTCTCGTTTGTTGCAAGCATTCACTCATCTGTGTAACTGTTTCTCAGTTCGTAAAATGGCAGTGTTTAACAGGGTGGTTGGGCCAATAATTTCCCAATGTAACAACTCAGAGTTTAGTTTATCTAATTAAGAACCATAGGCATCCTGGTTACTTCCATTTCTTAAAAAAACTTAAAAAAACCCAAAAAAACGCAAACCCACTGACCATTTGCTGCCCATACTGCCGTTCTGATTTTTAACATTCAGTGCTAACTGAGTACCTGTATAATCAAATCATTTTATCCCTTTCATGATATTTCAAATAGCTGCTTCTCACCTAGACACCTAAAAAAATCTCTCCAGACTAATATCTTTCATTATTTCATTTACTGTCTTTCACAAACTCATTCCCAAGCCTTTGCACTTTGTTAGCACAGTAATAATTACAAGCTGCATTTGGTTTAATGAAAAACACAAGCACCATTTATTCCCCTATGCTGTGCTAAGAATACTTTCCTGAGATACCTTTTCTGTTTCTGTTGTACGTTATAACCAGAGCGGAGAAGATCTTTGTGATCTGGACACCCCATCTTGCTTGTGTGGTATGTACTATGGAGCACTTTGGTACTAACTGAATTTATACAATCAGAGCTTGCTCTTCTAAACACTTCAGGTTTGTCTGCTTTTCATGGCATTCAAAGGCTTTGAATACTTCAGTCTTTTTTCATTTAGGTTGTTTTTACTAGTTGACTGCAAACAAGCTGCTTCAAGTTCATTGATTGACATATTTGCAGGTAAGTACCTAAAACATGTATGCAATGCCAAATACATTGATACATCAGCAGTATAAATTCAGCTAACCCTTGAATGTGTTTGTGACAGTATTACAATGTAATAATTTATCATGTTAATTCCCCATTTTAAATAGAACTTAGATGAAAAAACTTAGTATGGTGTTTCTGTATTAATGCCCCTCCTGAACATATTAGAATCTCCCAGAATTTTTCATGCAGGGCTGAAGTGTAACTAGAAAAAGTCAAAAGGGAATCTGCAACCATTAGACTAGTGCAGTTTGTCATTACTAAGATTCACTAATGCTTTCTAATCCCTCCATTTGACTGAAGGTTGATTTGATGAAACATACTTTTGGCAGCAACAGAGCCGAAGAGTAATAAAGGTGGAGTATTGGCACAAAGTGACTCACTGTGAAACAATGCTGTTGGGTTCATAATTTATATAATTGAAGTAATGAATGGGATGTGATCAGGCTTGGTGACTAGATCAATAGAGGTATGCATTTAAGTATACAGTGAGTCAGATGATACAGCCTAATGGAATAAATCATTCCAGGGAAGTTGAAAACAGTGCCATGAAAACATACTGTAAATCTTCAACAGAACACAGAAATCATCGCTAGGTTTGACAGAACTTCGATGGGGTACTGCACCAAGTTGGAAAATATTCAGCTGATCTCTTACTGTAATAAATGTGGCTATCTATAACATTGTTGTGCACAAGCATTTTTGTTTATCTTAAGCTCAGGAAAGATGTTAGAAACATCCATCCTACCCAGAAGTGTAACGTAGGCCATAATCTCACCAGCGATCTCTCATCAGACCACAGTCTGAGTTTGTGCATGTATTTCAGGAAAGGGCCCAGCCCATCTTAATATTGCGTTGGAGAATTCCCATGCCCTTTGAATAAATTATTTCAAGTTAACTGTATTTGCTATTAACTTTATAAACCTCTTTCTACTGGCCAGATTTTTTTCCTAAGCTTTTCCACCTTGAACGTCTGTCTATGGGGTTTCATTACACTTTTTGTACAAAAAGGCTGCAATAATAAAAAATACTTTGTCATGAAGGTAATGTGTAGGTCATAAGCAAGTGAATTATTAAACTTCTAGGTGACGTCTGCAGGTATTCATGTACAGTTAGAACATACTCCTGGTGTTTTTTAAATCCTACAAGGTAACCTGACGGTACTTTATCAAAGTTAAATGACTGTTGAAAAGGCCTTAGCTAACAATTCACTCTGTCTTCCTTTTCCCTGTCTTTTGTTCTCCACCACAGTGGTAAACAACTCTGGCTTCTTATATCTCCTCCTGGTGCTCATAATCTTCAGAACATACCTCAATTGTCTGTATAAACTCCTGTTTTTACCTATCAAGATTCTTCATGTAGTCATTTTAACAAGAACAGTAAAGAAAAAAAATGCACTTTTCAAGGCATATCCTCAGTCTGGTGTATGAAATGTATATCTGGTATATAAAATGGCTCCACCTCCAACTGCTTCTTCAGGTTCTGTTTAAAAATGAAGTGCAATGTTAGATTATGTATTTTACCTGAATCAGTTTCTTACTAATTTTTAATTTATACAGGTCTTTAAATATCAGCTGGCTCTTTGGCAGTTCATGATGACATTAAGTAATGTAATAATCTGAATTATTTTGAGCAATTTAGATTCTTTATTCCTTTTTTATCTTAAAATATTAACACATTCAGTTGTAGGTTCATGTATTAAGGGCTTTACCAATAAGTGAATGCAGTTATTTTACCTAGACTTCGTAATCCATTTTCAAATGGCTTAGACATAAGGCAAATTAACTTATTTACTAAAGGTAAAAATACAACATACAGTCTTTATTTTTCAATCATATTATTGTCTGTAGTCTAGATGCACTGCATCTTTAGTATCATACTTGACAAGTTCTTCCAAGTAACAATTTAGTGTATATAATGCCACATCTCAGACGAATTACACCTTTTACAAGAACTGATTACTGAAAACAAGTTAATACTAACACAAAACCAGAAGCTAGAAATATGGGAAGATGTGTAAAATGAGATGCAGAGAGCAAACTGCAGACTCAGGAATGCTTTTCTGAGAGGGGAACTCTGAGCTGAATACCTCCTTTCACATGTATGCAACCCACATTAATGTCTAATGGCATAATTTTTCAAAAAAATAGGATTACATTCATGAAACAGAACTGTTAAAAAGTATAACCAAGAATTCTCTGTAGTTCTTCATACCCTTCCTGTGAGGTTTGTTGTTGTGGTTCTTTAACCTTCCACTCATGTAGAGGGCAAAAATGGGAGAGGAAGTGTTTTTTTTTAACTCTCTACTAAAAAATCAGTAACCCAGAAAACTACTTGGATCTTCCATGAAAGCTGCTGAAAATATGCAATGGGAATGTTTGTTTTGTAATGCAGGACTCACTGTGTAGTTATGGCTATCAAAATAACGTTCCCTTCTGTCCCACTCCCATTACACCGGGAGAACAAAAGAACAATTGTACTGGGACAAAGGGTCTACCTAACCCGGCGTCCTGTCCTTGGCAAACAATACCTAGGGAAGAGGATGAGATTAAAGTGTTCTCACAGATAGTGCAAAGTATTCTCACAGGCTTCACTAACTTGCAGATCAGGGACTTAATGGAATAAGTGATATGGTCTTTCTATCTAGTAATCCGTTATCTTATCTAGAGAAATCCAGAAACTTTTTTCAGTTTCCCACTCCTGCTAGCTTGACTGAATTCTCTGTGCTTTCCTTAAGAGGCATTTTTAATTTTTAACTCGTTTCCGCTATTCTTACTCATGAGTTCTCTGTGTCTTTCTCAGTCATCTCTTCCAGTCTGAAGAATACTAGTTTACCTGGTAGATGTTAGTTCCCGTATCTTGGATTCTGTTTTGTCACTTTTATCTCAGTCTTCTGGGGGATTTTTGGTTTGTAGTGTTGGGGTTTTCATTGGGGGTGGGGTGGGTGGGTTTTTTTAGGATAAGGGGTACCAGTACTGGGCACAGCATTCATGGTGCAGATGCCCACACACAGGTTAACAAACCAGATGAGGTTCTCTGTTCCTTTCCTAGTATGTCTAACAATTGTTTTTGAATACAACTGAGCATCAACTGAGCATCAATCTCTGCCTTTTAGTACTGTGTTTAGTTGGTCTCATAACCTCAAGATCTCGTGTGCCTGTCAGCTCAGAGTCTGTCACCTTCTAGAATGACTTTAATAACTGGCTGGATATTGACCCAGCACATAAAGTCACCTCCCCATCCCACCTCCATACGCTTCTTTACACTCAATTTTAAATTCACATGCAAGATACTGAGCACTGATATCTGCTAATACCTCCTGCTGGGTATTATGCAAGAAGTGTGACTAAAAAACTGTAGAAACACCAGCTGGATATCACCATGGTGCTAGCATAGCACATGGACTGATTCTTCAGCCGTGCTCACTATATACCATCCAGCAGCACATAAAGCAAAGTAAAAAGTAATCTATGATTTTTCTTATCCAGGCCAGTCTCCAAAGAAGAAGCATGCATAACAGGACTGTCCTTAGTAAGATTTTGCAGTATGTGCTGCTTTAAAGAGGGGATAAGCGAAAAGATTGACATGCAGCATGTAGGATGGTAAAGTTTAAGAACCTCCCTCTGTGGAGGATAGAGCTCATTTTATGACAGTATATGGAGTTCAAGAGAAAGCTGACTCCTAAGAACTTAATAGTATTGTGGAGAATTCCAGTGTGCCTTAAGAACATAACTATTGATCCTGATCATCATCCCCATCAAAGCAGTTCTCTATACAGTGGGTTTTTTTCTATACAGGTGGTTTTCTATGCTGCAGGATACCTTAAAGTTCAGGTCTAAGATTTTGCCTTTCACTTGAATTTTGTGGAAGGCTGTTGGAAAAACCTGAGAAGGGGTTTGATACTTGTGTGACGGTAGACTACTGCAGCAGTTGCTTCACATCTTGATGTAGCAGTAGGTAAGGGATTACTATATAGCTTTGAAAATGTGGAAAATGGGAATTTTTCTATGAAAATTAGAAGTGAACCTGACTCTCCTTCCATCATAGCATCGTATCTGTTCCTGTGAAAGGTACTTTTCTGTCTTCCATGCAATATGATGATGCAGCTTCTGTCCCGCTGTTTTCCCTGGTGTACATCCTGGCTGCCTGGCTGCAGCTCGTAGTGCAGACCGTCTACTTACATCAAGTAAAGGGATGCACAAAGTAGTTTTTCTGAAGCGCAGTCCTATACTATGCCAGGGTCTGGACACTGAACTGTCCTTGCAGACGACGGAGGTTTGAAGTAAAGAGTTTCTCCGGACGCTCTGGCTTCACACGAAGCGCGTCGCTTTTCGGAGCGTGGCAGCGGAACGGCACGGCCCTGTGAGAGGCGGCAGGCGGCGGGGGTAAGCCCAGCTTCACCAGCACAGGTCCGGCAGGACCGGCCACCGCCCGCCCTGAAGGATCCCACCCCGCCCGCCTGGAACGGAGCCCCTGGGGCGCCGCCCCGCGCTCTAGGTGTTCCCCAGCGGTTCCCCAATGGCGTTTTCACCGGGTTTTACTCAAGACGTCCAGGCCTGCCCCCTGCCACCGAGCCGGCGCTTCCCGCTGCAGGCCCCGCACCGCGACCCCGCC